>Ga0075163_10000278_pt1 | contig 64127 bp, 34 predicted proteins | sample JI1023141ADNA_FD_71478 | JGI IMG/M metagenome (GOLD analysis project Ga0075163, IMG submission 71478) | Wastewater effluent complex algal communities from Wisconsin, to seasonally profile nutrient transformation and Carbon sequestration -... | ecosystem: Engineered > WWTP > Effluent > Algae... | reverse complement strand
CGCTACACGATGGATACAAAATAAAACGCTCGCAGCGAGGAGAGTTCCTGGCTGCGAGCGTTTTTTTGAAATGTGAAAATGAAATGCTTCGACCGAGCATTCTGCATGAATCTTTACTTCGCTGGAGCAGCATGCGGCTTTGGTTTCGGAGCAAAGATCAAAACCGTGACGGCGCCCGTGATAACGACTCCCAAGCTGCAAATGAAGGGGACGCTGACCGCTGACATCGTGCCTGCTGTTGCCATGGTGGTAAGTGTGTTCACAACTGGAGCGAATCCAAAAATCAGCGGCATGACGTAGATCGGTTTACCGCCAAAATTGAATGCCAGGATGATTCCCAAAGCGCCCAAGGCACCTGCGGAACCGGCAGCAATGGACCAGACTGTTCCACTCATTGTCCAGCGTCCCGGTTCGTTCCATACAGAAAGGATTAACAATGGTACTGCCACTGCGATCAGGAAGTATGCTAAGCCGACGCAACAGAATGGACGCAAACGGCTGCCTCCCATTTTCATTTGGCCGATGTGCAAGAACGGTCCGTACGATCCCCAGCATAATGCTGCCATGATCAATGCGCCTACGACGCGCGAATTGAGGGGAGAGGGAGCGGTTAGTGATTCAGTTTTCAGTGATTCAGTTTTTGGCGGTTCAGTTTTCTGCGAGGATTCTTCAGACGGTTTGGGATCGTTCGGAGGTGTGGCTGCTTCTTCCGGTTTTGTTTCGGCTGGCTTGGTTTCCTCCGCGGGGGCAGCATTTTCCTGAACGATGAAAGAAGCAGGTTTTACTTCGGCATGCGATGTTTCGGCATGCGGTTTTGCAGGAGGAGTTGCGGGTTTGAAAACCAGCACCCCGACGGCACCCAGCGCAACGGCGAGCATTCCAGCGAGAAACTTCGGATTGATTTGATCAAATGTTTTGCTGAGGTAGGAAGTGACGAGCGTGTTGACGACCGGAGCGAATCCAAACACGACAGGCATCACGAAGACAGGTTTACCACCAGCGGTGAGGGCCAAGATGACGCCCAGGGCACCCAGGGCACCTACGCTGCCTGCCAAGAACGAGAGAAGCGTGCCACCGACCGACCAGTGTCCTTTTTCACCTTTGCGAAGCATGAGCACGGGAACGATGACGGCGATAATGAAATAAGCGATACCCACCCCCACAAATGGGCGGAGGCTGCTTTCTTCCATGGCATGTTTGCCTTCGTGCAGCAGTGGGCCATAAACGCCCCAACTCACAAATGTCATCGCAACAAAGGGGAGAACGGCAACAATGTTCTTCATAACCGGGGATACTTTACTACATTATGGGGGTGAAATGAATGAACACCGTAGATTGTACCCGCGATCATCTTTCTGCAAACCTGTCATTTGGTTGCTATTGCGGTTTGGGCGAATTACCATAAAGGAATTGACGGTACGGATTGATTTATTGCTCCCCTTTTCGAGAGGATAGCCGGACATGGCTCGCCGGTTCGCATTCGCACTATTAGCTTTCGGTTCGTTGGTTTCGCTTCCTGCTGCTTGTTCAGCTCAAGATGTCTTGAGTGAACTTTATGGCCGAGGGGTTCACGCCTATTTTGCGGGCGATACCACTGGGGCGTTAACGTTTCTAAATGACGCTGACACCGCTGGTTCTACCGATCCACGTGTCTTCTACTTCCGTGGCTTGGTCAAGGCAAGCATGGGAATGACCGACGAAGCTGTTGTCGATTTCGACAAGGGGGCCGGGCTAGAAGTATCCAGCAAGCGAGCTGTTGAAGTCGGTAAGGCTTTGGCTCGCATCCAGGGTGCAAGTCGTTTGCAAATCGAAGACGCTCGTCGTAAAGCGCGTCTTACTGCTCAAGCCAACAAAGCTCAAATCCTCCGCGATCAATACGAATCGGTGAAGAAGAGCGATGCAGAAATGGTTCGTCCTGCTGCCTCGACACCGCCAGTAGTTGAGACCAAGCCTGATGTGGCTGCCAACGATCCGTTTGCGAACCCAGAGAAAATGCAGGACGGGGCTCCTACTGTTGATGAAAACAAGCCAGCAACTCCAGCTCCAGCTGCTGAGGGCGACAATCCATTTGGCGATGATGCTCCTGCCAAACCAGCTCCTGCGGGTGAAGAAGATCCGTTTGGTGGTTCTGGCGGTGGTGCTAAACCTGCTGACGACGATCCATTTGGTGGAAACTAATTTCCACTTGTACCAACAGCAGCAGGTTGTCGGTTAGAATTAACAAGAGGTAGCTTTTCGCATGAGAAAGGCTACCTCTTTTCTTTTGCTTAGTTATTGAACTCTTCCATCAATTTCCCACCTTGAGCAACGCAGGCCATCATGACTTCCTTTCCCCGCAAAGTATCTGCGTCGATTGAGTTACGAATCGTTAACACCTTTGCCTTGATGATGGCGATCTTAGTTCCAGTCATCAGCACCTCTATCGCAATTGGGCAAGATAATCTTCAGGTCGATAGTGTATCGGTTTATGGTTTGACCTCGAATGCAACCACGATGATCGAAGTGCGCGGCAAAGGATTCGATGAATCGCTGAGTTTGATTACACCGTTTGGGACTGAGCAAAAGCTCAAGCTGCATTCCGCCAATCATGCAGAGATTGAGGTGCAGTTGGGTAATGTGCCGGCACAAATTGTGTGGGGGGCTTTCCGAACAAAGGGGCAGATGTCTGGCAGTCGTCGCTGGGCCATCGATGCTATCCCCAATCAAGCTTTTACGGATCGGGTGCCCACGCTTCCGCTGGCATTTAGTGGAAGAGTAAGTGGAAACGAAGTGAAGAGAACTGCGGTTGAATTGAAGGCCGGGGAATACCTCTTTGTTGATGTACAAGCCAGAAGATTAGGATGGAATTGGGAGCCTTTGTTGCGAGTCTTGGACGACAAAAATCGTCAGGTTGCATCGAGCGGGCCTATTCTGAATATGGAAGGTGATGCGGCATGCTACTTTCGTGTACCCAAAACTGGAAAATATACGATTGCTCTGCAAGATCTTCAGTTTAGCTCGATGGATGGTTACTTTAGATTGAGAATGGCCCGCACTTCGGATGCAGACATTGGCAAAGCGAAACGTATGGCAGGTGATGAGCTCCGCAACGATGCCAACAGCATTTTTCAGCATTGGGGTCTGCCTGGAAACATCTCACGGTCCCCCATCGATTTTGCTTTTCAAGGGACAATCGAATCCGTAGTGGCTCCCCTTCCCCGTTCGATTCAATCGAACTGGAAGCGGTTCGAAGCCAGCGAACTGGTGGCAGAGGATGTGCCCAATGTTGGAAAAGTGTTGAGAGTTCCAAGTTTACCAGCCATCGTTCACGGTTCTCTTCAAGGGAAAGCGGCTGGGCGGTTTATCGTGGCCTGCGGCGCTGGAAAGCCTCTGGAGGCAGAAGTTTGGGCGACTCGTTTAGGAGCAAATTTTGATTCGCGATTGACGCTTAATGCTCTGGATAACAGACAACTTGGCACGGGAGATGATCGACCGGGAACAATCGATCCCCGAGCACGATTTGGTGGCGAGCCCAATGTAAATGATGTGGTTGTGAACATTGATGCCGTTATTCCTATTCAAGGTGACGCAGAAGGATATGAATTGGTTTTGACCCAAGCAGGAGCAGAGCCGATCGACGTCTTAGTCTTTGAGATCAATTCCATTTTGCATCCCGGGAGCTTGGGGCTTCTGGAAGTTAACGTTAACCGCAATGGAATGAACCAACCGATCGAGCTCATGGCGGTTACCATGAGTGAAGAAGGTGCGCTATCGCCCCAATCACCAATCATCATTGCCGAAAATCAAAACCGTGGCTTGATTCCGATTCAGCTCACCAATGAAGCCGTCGGTAGCCAATGGGTATCGGTGATTGCGAAGTACCCCAGCGGTGAATTTGCTCGCGTTACGCAAGCCGTGGTGCCTGGAAGGATACTGAATACGACCGGGTTTGCAGAACACTTGTTACCGATAATCGTTGGGCCAAAAGTACTCGATGCTCAGGTAAATTGGAAAGATGCAACCTCAGAGCCGTTCGAATTTGTTGCCGGTTTAGACTATGAAATCCCCGTAGTATGGACGTGGCCCGCTTTGTCAGACGAGCAAAAAGGTTGGAAATTGAAAGTGGAGATGGTATCGACACAGACCATTGATCGTACAAATCCACAGGATCCTAATTCACCGATCGATTATCGCAAAGCGCTTCAAATCGGAAGTGTCGCCGCAGATGGTAAAGGAATAATGATTGTTCCCGTTGGCGACGAGAATGCGCCTCGAGGTGCGGGCTATGGCCACGTGCCATTAGGTGAAGAGAGTAAATTGAGGGTCGTAGTGCCGGCCGACGCTTCAGCGAATATGTTCCAGTGGTCTATGCGTTGGACGGCAACCGATACCAATGGGAATGCGCAAGGCGCTTCTTGGTTAATGAAACCATTGCAGGGGCGAATTGTTTCACCTTTGAATTTCAAGTTGGAAAAGGAAGTTTCCAATCCATGGAATTGGAGCAAAGAGCAAGGACAAAATACCGTTAATGTGGTGATCGAGTCGCGGCCTGGTGTTGTTGGTACAGCCCAAGTACTGTGGCAAGGTTTTCCGCAAGGGATCAATACCACACCGACTGATGTTGAGTTAACAGGCGAAACAAAAACGCTTGCAATCCCCTTGCCTGACCTCAGTCAACAGGCACCTGGCACGAAACTTGAGGGGCTCAAATTAGTCATTCAATGGAAGCCAAGTCGAGAAGGAAATAAGGCGACTTACGTTTCCCCACCCATCGCTCTACCTGCACTTAATTTCCCATAATCGATTTGGATTTTAACTAGCTTGCCTGGTTTGACACGGTCTCGTGAGAGGTATGGTTGCTCAAACCGTCTTGATGGGGTAGACATGGAGGAATGTCAAGGCGGTAACACGGATGGAGCGATCAATGAAAGGACAAGACACGATTCGTTGGGTGTGTCGAATGGCTCGATTGAGGGCGCGAAATGGTATTTGCGTCGACGATCGACGTACCCCTCTGGCTGTTCTCACGCTCATATGGTTGAGCCTATTAGGTACGAGTCTGTTTGGTTTTCAAACGCAGGGATTTTTAACGGGTGGGCAAGTCGAGCCGCCCATCAATGGTGTTGCACAACCTCCCGCAGCAGTCGGCTTTAATGTCGCGCCTGGAAATGCCAACTCGGTTCAAGATCAAACACCGCAAACGTCTCCCGATCCTTGGTCACTCGAAGCGATTCAAAATCGAACGGCTCAAATCCAAGCGAGCGTTGATCTTGATACCAAACTAAAAGAAGCTTTATTGGAGTTGTATAAGCAGATCAGTGTCGACGTTAAGGCGATCGCTGAATTTGAAAAGCTTCGCAAAGACTGGACGGCAGCAGCGGAACAAGCGCCTTTGGCTGTGGCGTCAGCAAAAGATCGCTTACAGATGTCGAAGCTTGCTGCCGAAAGAGTCGCCAATCTTCCTCCTAGCCTGCCGAATTTCGGTACTGAGTTGTCCGAGTTAGAGCGGCAATTACAGGCATTGCAAAGCGAGTTACAGGCAGCAACGAGCCAGCGAGCGAAAGCGGAAGAGACTATCAATCAACGCGACAAACGCAGAAAAGATTTTCCAAGCTTACTCGCCATCTTGCGTGAGAAGATAGGGACGTTGGATCGTGAAAAAGCGGCACCTCCTGTGGAGACCGCTGATCCCATGTTACGGGAAACCGAAATGGCCTGGAAGCGATTTCAGCGTGAGCGAGCGCTGGCGGAAATTGCCTCGATCGAGCAAGAGCAGCGGGCTTACGATGCCGAGAGTGAACTGTGGCCAACGAGACGCGATGAAGCTCAACAGAGGATGAATTTGTTGCAGATCGAAGTGCAACGTTTGACCGATGTTGTCAACAAACGTCGTACCTTGGGAATCGAACTTGCATTGGCTGAAGCAGAGATGCTCAAGGAGAATTCACCTTCCGCACTGCATTCGATCGCGGATCGATTATTGGATCGCGCCCAAAAGTGGTTGGAGCTCACCAGAAAACGCGCCAGCTTGCAACAGGATCTGTCGAATTCGAAGCTCGAATTCGAGCAATGGAATGAACGCTTTCAACGGATGGGAGCACGCATCAAACCGCAATCGGGTCCTGACTTGGGTGGATTTAACAGTTGGGTTGGATTGATGTTGCGCGAGCAGCGCAAGGATTTACCTGATCCCTCGGAATTGCGAGGACAAATTCGCAAACATCAAAACGAAATGCAAGTCGCGGACTCTTTGATTTTTGATTTGGAAGACCGAAGGACCAATCTCGAAGCTGCCCAACGAGATCGCGCATTGCTCTATAGCGAGATTTCCCCTGAGGCTAACGAGCCTATCACCGACGAAATGTTGGCTCAGGTTCAAGATATGCTTGAAAAGGAAGGCAAGATTCTATCGGGAACGCGGGCTGAAGCGGACGCATATTACAACGATCTGTTGCAACTGGCCGATGGTAAGGAACGACTGGCCAGGCTGAGCGAACAATATCGAACATTTATCGATCAGCACATACTCTGGATTCGCAGCAGTGAGAATTTGGATAAATCCGATTTTAAGAGCGCGTGGCAAGCCTTTCAATATTTGGTGGACTATCGCAATTGGTTGGCTGTGTTGGACTACCTGGCACAAGATTTTAAGGGGGTGCCATGGCTGTATCTTATTGTGGTTGCAGGCGTGGTTGGTTTGCTTCTTTATCAGAGTCGATTTCGTCGCAAGTTAATTGCGCTCAATGAGCAAGTGAATCGACGGGCCAACGTTAGTTTTGAGCCAACGTTTCGCGCACTGTTGTTGACATTGTTGGTCGCTGCCCCTTTTCCTTTGTTGTTGGTTTATATGGGGATGAGGCTGAGAGGAGCCGGAAATGAATTGCCGTTTGTTTCAGCGCTCGGGACTGGGCTGTTGGCGGGTGGACGTTTCTTGGCTTCACTTGAACTGTTGCGACAAATCTCCAGGCCCAACGGACTTGGAATCGGGCATTTGCATTGGCCGAAACCTAGTACCGATTTGTTGCGAACACACCTAAGGTGGTGGCTGGATCTCGGCATTCCTTTGGTCATCGGCATCGTTATGTTCGATGAACTCGCCGGCTCCCGCCGCGACGAATCGATCGGCCGAATGCTATTTATCGTACTGATGTTTTTGTTGTCGATTTTCTTGTCCCAAGTTTTTCGTTTGAATGGAGGGATCTTAACTTCCTTCCTCAAAGAAAACCGCGACGGATGGATGGATCGGCTCAAACTGATTTGGTTCCCGGCTATGGTTCTGACGCCCATTGCATTAGCTGGGCTAAGTTTTATTGGTTTTCATTACACGGCAGAACGAATTGCGCTGAGTTTGCATACGACGATGTGGACCTTGGTGGGGTTGATCGTTATGCATGGCTTATTGATGCGCTGGTTGCTATTGAGCCGGCGCAAATTGATGATCCAACAAGCCAAGTTGCGTTTGGAAGAAGCTGCCAAAAAAGATCCTCAAGCGATGAGCTCAATTGCTGTCGAAGTACAGGATGTGGATATTGCCGCCATCAATGATCAAACGCGGCGTTTGGTGACTAGTTCGCTTTTCGTTCTAGGATTAATCGCTGTTGGGATCATTTGGAAGAGTATTCTTCCGGCTGTTTCAATGCTCAATAGCGTAACCCTGTGGACAGTTGATGGAGTTACGCCCGATGATCGAATCGCTATCACTCTAGCGAACGTGGTCATCGCCATTCCGATTGTTGTTTTGACGGTGATTGCGAGTCGTAATTTACCAGGCTTGATGGAAATCGCTTTGCTGCAAAACTTGCCGCTCGACAAAGCGATGCGTTATGCGATCACGTCGATTTCGAGCTATGCGATTCTAATTTTGGGAGTTGTTGTCGTCCTGGCGTCACTTGGTTTGCGGTGGGCATCGATTCAATGGTTAGTCGCGGCGTTAGGTGTGGGTTTGGGTTTCGGTTTACAGGAGATTTTCGCCAACTTTGTGTGCGGATTGATCGTGTTATTCGAACAACCCATTCGCGTCGGTGACGTGATCACAATTGGGGATACGACCGGGATGGTTTCCAGAATTCGGATGCGGTCCACGACCATTGTGAACTGGGATCGCAAGGAGTTAATTGTTCCCAATAAAGATCTGATCACCGGTCGAATTCTCAATTGGACGTTGTCTGATGGAACGAATCGACTGGTAATGCAAGTTGGGGTTGCATATGGAGCCGATGTCGAGTTGGTACATCGCTTGTTACAAGATATTGTTAAGCAGCATGCCAATGTGCTTAGAGATCCAGAGGCAACCGTGACGTTTGAAGCGTTTGCTGATAGTTCGTTAACATTCACAATTCGAGCGTTTTTGGCAGATGTAAGTTTCCGTTTGCCAACGACACACGATTTGCATAATCAGATTTACAAGTCATTTGCACAACACAATATTTCGATTGCTTTTCCACAGCGAGATTTGCATATCCGATCGCTGCCCCCAGAGTTTTATGCAATGGGTGGCAAACATCGGTAAAGGGGATGGTCTGTGTCTGAACCAATGTTGCGACAATTGTTGCTAATGCGGCATGCTAAAAGTAGTTGGGATAACGCTCACATGTCCGACCACGATCGGCCTTTGGCCCCGCGTGGTAAAAAAGCAGCCCCCGAAATGGCTGAATGGCTGACCAAGAATCACTTCGTTCCAGAGTTGATTCGATGTAGCACCGCGATTCGCGCGAAAGAGACTGCGGAGTTAGTGAATTGCTATTTGCCGAAAGAAGTTCCGCTGGAAGTACTGGGAGGCCTTTACCATGCTCCTCCTGAAACTCTCAAGATTTCGGCTGCTCAAGTGGATGGAAGTATTGGCCGAGTGATGATTGTGGCTCATAACCCTGGAATGTATGAGTTACTCAGTCAGTTCACCGAAAAAGATACTCCTTTTCCAACCGCTGCGATTGCTTGTTTGGAAACGGAGTGCGACTCTTGGCAACAGTTCTTTTCTCGTAAACCGAAGTTAAAGTTCTTTGTTACGCCGAAAGAAATTGACTATTGATGGCGTAAATCGGAAGGTGTGTTAAGAGCGAGGTAGGCGGAACAAGTCGTACATCGGATTGGCAATCTTATCGGCGGAGGCCTCACTGATTTTTTCTGTTAGGACTTGGTCGAGTTGGCCCTGGAATATTTCTTCTGCTCGACCGCCATTGAAATAGGCGACTTCACCTTGAGTGCTCCGCAAGGATGAGAGCAATTGACCAAAGAAGGTTTGACCAACAAAGTCGTTGAACGCTTCTTTTAAGGCGGCATCGTCGCCGGGGACCTGCGATTGGTTTTGTTCGCTCAATAGCCGTGAGGCGGTTGTATCCATTTGTCGGCGATTTAGGGCATTGATGTGCGCGGTTGGATTAAGCGATGATGAAATCGGCATCGTCATAAGGTGCTCCTCTGTTAGTTAATAATGACTTCACCATAAATGGCACCGCGACGTTTGAGTGCGCGAATGATGGCTATCACGTCTTCGTTGGGAACACCTAAGGCATTCAATGCGTCGACCAAATTCTTGAGTTTGGGATTGGGGTTTTGGCCATTTTCGGTATCAAAGCCGGTGAATGAACGGATGGGTTGTCCCGCATTGATGGAGATGTTTTGATGACTGATGGCGACCGGTGCGATCTGCACATCTTCGCCTATGATGATGACATTTTCACGCTCGTTGATCACCACGCGATTGGTGGCTCGTAGCAAGGGAAGTTCAATTTCCATCAGCAAGTCGATGAACTTTACAGGGGCCTGCAAATATTGTTTAGGAATCGTGACTTCCACTTGAGAAGAATCTTTTGCATCGGCCATTACGACCTGTTCCGAATACCCGCCACCGCCACCTTGGCCATTCGAATTGAAGTTGTTGATCGCCTCCTCGATTCGAGCTGCGGTGGAGAAACTTGCATGGTCCGAATCGATGAGAAGGGTGAGCTTTCCGTTCTCAATAAACTGAGTGTTGACATCGGCTTCCATTTTGACTCCCAAGCTGACCATTCCAAAAGTTGGAATGGTCTTATCGGGGATGGCTATTTGGCCCTGAGCCAAAGCGAATACTTCAGGTACATCAGGACGCGGGCCCAAAAGCGGTGTGAGCATCAACACGCCACCGACTAAGCTCTTGGCGTTAATGGCTGCGACTTGACAGTGAAGTTTGTCACCACGCCGCGCGCCACCGGCTGGGATTGTTGCTGTTACCATGACCAAGGCGACGTTCGCGGCGTCGTCCACGTCATCCAACGTGAAGTTGCCACGTTGGTCAGCACCAACCTGGCCACCTAACTGTTGCATCATTCGTGCGAGCGAACGAGCGGTAGGGAGCATTTTGCCATCACCGGTTCCTTTGAGACCGACGACTAACCCTAAGCCGTGAATGGTATTCTCTTCTTGGCCTTTCAAGCGGCAAATATCGGCAATGCGATGCTGCGCGATACATGCATTGCTTATGCAGGTCGACACGAAGAGAAATAGTATGGCAGCGGTGACGTTTCTCATGGGAAAGGGGCTCCTGATTAGAATGGTGTTAACTCAGAAAGCCAACGAGAAAACCAGCCTTGTCGATAGCCATTGCGGACTTGCCCGCGATCTTGCTTGTCGATGTTGAGATCCAATAAATCGCGGCTGAGTACCACGTTATCTGGCCCGATGTCATCCGATCGACAAAAGCCTGTGAGTGTCGTTTCAAAAACATTGTCGTTTAGTTTGATCGATTTGCGAGCCTCTAATAGGACGACGCCGTTGGGCCGGATGTCGACCACTTCTGCTGCGATGTTGAAGGCCAATGACTCACGAGTTTCCAAGTCCGAGTCAGCTCGATAGAGTTGGTTGGTTTGGCCCTGGATTCTCGGGTCACCCAGTGTTTGTGGCGTGAGTTCTGCTTGACGGATACCGTTCAAAACAACCCAACTGCGAAGCAACGCATCGTACACGCCATTTTTGCGGGAACTTGTGGTGCCTTCGGCCATACCGCGTGAAAGTTCATCGACGCGAATACTCACGATATCATGAAGCTTCAACACGCGTGCTGTTTGGGGAGGCGCGTAGGTCCATGAGCTATTTCGCAAGGTCAGGCCATCTGGAGAGCCCATCTGCTGCGGGGCTCGATTGAACAAACTCGATTCCTGTCCGAAGGTTTCGGATGCCGAGCAAATCGCGGCAATCCAAATTGCGAGCAATAGAGGTTTCGATGACATAGGTCAGCTCACTGCTATAGTTTAATGGTCTTTAATGTTAATTGCGGGATCATACTGGCGTATGGAACAGGCTGCCGACTCTCTGTGTTATCTACGGGCCGCGTTGACTGCCGACGCAATAACTTGAACCGTGTTGGTATTCATGACTTGAGCGGTAAGTTTTTTGCGTTCTTTGAGATTGATCGTTTCAACCTGCACGAGATCGCCAACTGCACCTTCGGTTAAGGCACGCCCAGCCGTTTCGACTTCAATACCGCCAATAATCACTTTGATCTGCACTAATTGATTCTTTTCGATAACTATTGGTTCGCCCACGTCTTCAGCGCGAATAGCTTGTCCACTCGAAATCGATCGCCGAAGTTGTTTACCAATGATGTCGTCGAAGTTTGTAAAGTATTGGCTGTCTTGATTCGCTATAGTGGAATCGGGGATGACTTGAAATTTAAGATCGGTCGCTTCCACAATATCCCCACGTCGCAATGGCTGAACGGCCACTACATAGGTTTCTGGTGGAGTGATCAAAGAACGAATTGGGATTTCGAGCACATCATTCTTGTCTTGCACTTGCAGAACAAAGGATTGCTCTCCTGTCCAAGGGGCCTCGCCGCCGCCGATTCGCTTGATGTTTCTGCGTTGAAAGAGCAAGTGAAGATGCTCTTTGGGAATATCAAATTGCATTTTCGCGCCGGACAGATTAGGTTCCTGTAATGCGATATACCGCGAGATAACATCTTTCAGATTGCGTTCAGCTTGCACCACACTTCGATCGGTAACGTAGGCTGGTAACATCGTCGCGGTATTGCGAAATCCATTTGATACTTCTGGTGCGCTTGGTTTTAAGAGCGACTCAACACCACCAATCCAACGAAATCGACCAAGGTCATAACCGCGTGTTGTGAGTTGTTGTAAGATGTCTTCTTTCTTGATGCGCAATTCAGTTCCTGGTTGTGGGGTCGGAACTAAAGGCAATTCGGCAATACGCTTGGTTTCCTCTTCATTGCCACGAATTTCTAGTACGTCGCCGAATCGCACCAAATTGCCATCGAGTTTCGGAGTAGCTCGAAATTGCATCACTAACTCTTGTGTGGCTTGCCCACTGGCGACGTTTCCGCCCAGCACTAGCACATACAGCGAGCAGATGAGGCAAAAGGCTGATCTGCAAGCCGAACGCAACAGTAAGTGAACTAAATTTTTGTTTGTCATTCGACGCCTCGCGGTTCGCTTAGAACCTTCTCAAGTTAGCGATCTGTTGCATGATTTGGTCACCCGCCTGAATCGCTTGTGAGTTGAGCTCAAATCCGCGTTGTGTTGTGATCAGGTCGATAAGTTCTTGTACGGGTTCAACGTTCGAGGCCTCCAGCGATCCTTGGCGAATCACACCGGTGCCGCTTTGACCTGGGTTGTTGAGCAACGGTGCACTGGATGCGTCGGTTTGGGCGTAAAGGTTCTCACCTAATTTCAGCAAGCCATCAGGGTTGATAAAAGTTGCTAGTGTGAGTTGTCCCGCATTTTCCATTTGTTGCGAGCCTGTTCGGCGGATGGAAACCAACCCGTTGGCACTGATTGAAATAGAGCTTGCATCTTGCGGAATTTGAATCGGCGGTTCGAGGACACGTCCGGTTAGGGCCGAGCCAAGTACAAGTTGGCCGTTGGCGTTGATATTCAGATTGCCAGCTCTTGTATATTGAACGGTTTGGGTCAACGGATCGGTAACCTGCAAAAAGCCTTTACCTTCGATGGCGATATCTAATTCACGTCCCGTTTGTTGAACAGTGCCTTGGCGGTGGTCCATTTGAACGCTTGTCACACGGGTACCTAACCCTATGTGTGTACCGACTGCGGTAGGCAGCTGGTTGTTATCGAACATCCCAGGGTAGACTTCATTGCGATATAAAAGATCTTCAAAGTTCGCACGATCTCTCTTGAAACCCGTGGTACTAACGTTGGCCAAGTTGTTCGCAATAACGTCCAGTTTGGTTTGCATGGCATCCATGCCGGATGCGGCGGTGTAAAGAGCTTGTACGCTCATTGCGATTCTCCTCGACTGGCTCTAATTGGTGTCAGTACTTTTTGTAGGTTCGGGCTTTTATACGTCAGAGCTTCTATGCTTCAGAGCTTTTGTACGTCAGTTTTAGTTGGGCTAAGATGTCGGCTAAGTTCTAGTCAATTTCGCCAGTCCATTACTCTCTCAATACGCGACCGATGAGAGTACCGAGAACGCTATCCTGGTTTTGGATCATGCGCACGTTGGCTTCATAGGCACGCGACGCTTCAATTAACTCCATCATCGCGGCAGTGGGTTGGATGGCAGATTGTTCAAGGTGTCCGTTGATAACTCTACGGCCTTCGGGAAGGACAGGGTTTACTGACCCCAATGGACGATAAAGGTTATCTCCCACTCGAGTCAAATCGCCGACCGCTTGAGGTTTGCCAATCATCAAAAGTTGTTTGGCGCCTCCTTGTTCGATTCCCCCGTCGGGTGTGACTCGGTATGGCTGCGTAGTGTCGATCGATATCGCATTTCCACCTGTGCTGAGAACCATGTCTCCGCTCTCAGTCACCAATTGGCCTTGAGCGTTAAAAGTAAAGTTCCCTGCGCGGGTTAACATTTGTTGGTTATCGCGATTGACGACAAAAAATGAGTCCTCTCCGTTGAGGGCAAAATCGGTATCAACACCGGTTGCACGAATCGGACCTTGCGAGAACTGGGTAACAGTGGGTTGGATAGCAACACCACCACCCAAATCGTCGACACCGCCGCTTCCCGCTTGGGCTTCGCCATTTTCGACGCCAGCCGAATGTCGAGCCTTCAATATCGACAGATGCGGCTTGAAGCCGGGCGTATTGACGTTTGCCAAATTGTGGCTCAATACATCCAGCCGGTGGCTCTGAGCGTTGGCTCCAGCCGCTGAAACATATAGTCCATAAGGCATAACAAGTTCTCGATACGATTCATGGAAACTACAAAACCCTATGTGGGGCAATAGCACGTTTAGCCATAGCGGTCCAGAGCAAAATGCTTGGCTCACTCAGTCGAGCCATAAAATCGTGCCGTTTTTCAACAATTGGTTCAATTTTGGGCTCAACTAGAAATGCTGGCTATCAGACGCTCCTTGTCGGTATGGGCCCGCCTCCCTACACTAAAGAGTGGTGTCCTCGGAAGATGATGACCAATGGGTTTGGTACAAACGTGGGCCTTGATATTTGCGGCAAAACATGGCTGAAATAGAAGACATTTACCCAGACCGTGTGATGGATCATTACGAAGATCCATATCACCGTGGCGAATGTGAGCAAGTCTCGCACCGGCACCACGCTAAGAATCCGATTTGCGGGGATGAGATTGTTGTCGAAATACGGATCGATGCGGAAGGAATTATTCGAGAGGCGTGGTTCGAGGGTGAGGGATGCTGTATCTCTCAAGCTGCCGCATCCATGTTGATGGAATGTGTCGAAGGAAAAACGACGGACGACGTAAAGGCCTTCAGTGCTGAAGATATGCTGGAACTGTTCGGGCCGCGTCTTACCCCGAATCGCCAAAAGTGCTGTTTGCTGTCTTGGCAGGTGTTGCAAGCGGCTATTCATTCGCCGATTGGTGATCCAGATGGTGGCTCCAAATTCGGAGGTCCGAATCTGGGTGAAGAGCAGTGAGGCGCTCATCGTCCCTCGTGATCACCTTGTCGACCTACGCCATTCCCCCTACACTACAACGTCGTTTGGTGAACATGTTTGGGATAGGAAGGGAAGCTTCCCGAACCAACAATTGCAGCAAGTTAATGGCCCTATGAATCAATTTGATGTTGAACGAATTCGCCGGGACTTTCCGATTCTGTCAACGTTGATGAACGGCAAGCCGCTTGCCTATCTGGACAATGGAGCGACTACGCAGAAGCCCCGTGTCGTGATTGACACCATCTGTAAATTCTACGAAGCCCAGAATGCGAACATCCATCGCGGAGCTTACGATCTCAGCCGACAAGCAACGGAAAAGTATGAAGCTGCCAGAGCGACCGTGGCAGAGTTTCTTGGAGGTGTGAATCCCAAGGAATGCATATTTACCAGCGGGACCACCGAAGGCATCAACTTATTGGCTCACAGTTGGGCTTGGAGTCGTCTGACTGCAGGTGATGAAGTACTGGTTAGCGGCTTAGAGCACCATTCCAATATCGTTCCATGGGAACTGGCATGTAAAGCCAAAGGGGCCACCTTGAAGCATGCTCGTACGACCCTGGATGGTTCGATCGATGTGGACGATTTTAAAGCACAGCTGACTTCACGCACGAAATTAGTTTCGCTGCAGGCAACATCGAATGCGTTAGGGACCATTCACGATCTGGCTACTTTGATACTCGCCGCAAAATCGGTTGGCGCATTGGTGGTTGTTGACGGCGCCCAAGCTGTGGCACACCAGCCGACTAACTTGCCGAAACTCGGCTGTGATTTTTTTGTGTTTAGTGGACACAAACTCTTGGGGCCGACTGGAATTGGAATTCTATGGGGCCGTAAAGAACTTTTGGAATCGATGCCGCCCTATAAAGGTGGCGGCGACATGATTGAAACCGTTTCGTTTGAGGGCTCTACCTTCGCTGATTTGCCGCATCGATTCGAAGCAGGCACACCAAATATCTGTGGTGCCTTGGGCTTAGCATCTGCGATCAAATATGTTCAATCGATCGGCTTGGAGCGAATCCACGCCTATGAAAATCACCTGCTTCAATATGCAACCCAAGCCGTCGGTGCTTTGAAGGGCGTTCGCATCATTGGCACCGCACCCAAGAAAGTGGCCACGATCAGTTTTGTTATTGAAGAACCCTTCATCTCTCTTTTAGATATTTCCGAAGCGCTCAATCAAGAAGGGATTGCCACTCGAATCGGTCATCATTGTTGCATGCCACTGATGCACGAGCTCGGTATTGCTGGTACGTGTCGGGCTTCATTGGCTTTCTATAATACAGAACATGAAGTCGATCGCTTAGTCGATGTGCTGAAGCAGCTGATCGATAAGCGTTTAGTGCAGCTTAAAGGAAGCTCAGCTGCACCCAAGTCAGAAGGTGCGACGCAGGGGCTTGAAGAGATTTTTGCAAAGCACTCCAGCGGTGTCGCGGCAGAATCGATTGAACAAGCGGCAGAAAAACTCGAAGAAGAATTCGACTTAGTGGATACTGAGTTAGAGAAGAACACGATTTTGAATGAGCTTGGGCAAAAGCTCCCGCGAACTTTCACGCACTTGAAAGTGCACACTCCTGCTGTAAGTGGTTGCATGAGCGAAGTCTACATGGCTGGGCGTCCGATTGCTTCACAGCCCGAGCGAATTGAATTTGTTGGGGATTCCAACAATGACTTGGTGCGCGGCCTGATCGCCCTGTTGCAGCACCTATTCTCTGGTCAGAGAGCGGAGGATATTCGGGCCTTCGATTTAGAGGCATTTATTCGAAAAATTGGCTTGGATAAATTTGTCACGTTACAACGCCGCAACGGGCTGGCTGGGATGGCGAAAAGGATCCATGCATTTGCCGAAGAAGTGCTCAAAAAAGAGAATGCCAAAAGCTGAACGAATTGTCGCTACTGCTCTTCAATGGGGGCTGTTAACCTCTATAATGATGGTGGTGATGTGGAGGCACTGGCTGAGGCGGGTGTGTCGCTTCAACCTAAAATTCGTTGAAAACAACGTTGTAAAATTTCTAAGTTGAAATGAGGTTTTTTACCATGCGTCTCCTGGCACTTATGTTGATGGTTTCGGCTTGCATGTTGGTTGGATGTTCCAAGCAAGAAGAGACAACGGCCAAAGCTAAAGAAGCGAGCGATGTTGCAGTAACTCCCGCATCGAGCAAATTGGTGATGAAGGTCCCAACCATGTCTTGCCCACACGGCTGTTGGCCAACAGTGAAGAAAACATTGGAAGAACAGCAAGGCGTGGCTTCCGTTGAACTCGCTAAGCAATCGGAAGAAGATACGATCGATAAGCCAGAGGTAACGATTTATTTCAATGGTAACTTTGATGCGCCTGCAGCGATTGATGCGTTGTCAAAGAATGGCTTTGGTGACGCAGAGGTTTTGAACTAGTCCTACGCTTGGATTGGAACCGAGGGCTTTTCGAAAGAAGCGTTACGAAGAAGAGTCACGAAAAAACGGTAGGTTGCAAAGTTGCAACCTACCGTTTTTGTTTTTCGATTTAGTGTTTGGTTTCTGTGGGCATTGTCTCTATACGCTGAAGCAAGTCTGCAACAGCGTTAGGCTTGGATCTTGCTGAGCTGTTCGCTAACAAGGTCCACTGGGATTGGAATTCCCTTGAGGATACCCTCGACGACGATGCTGCCACGAACTAAACCTTGGAAGCGGCAAACCACAATTCTTCCGCGACGAAGTTTGGTCATTCCGCAGACGACGATCAGCCGATCACCGGGAATAACTGGATCGCGAAAACGAACATCTTCGAGGCCACCGAAACCCACCATCTTGGCACCGAGCAAGTCGTGCTTCATGGCGAAGTAACTGCACATCTGAGCGGCAGCTTCTAGCATCATGACGCCAGGCATCAACGGCATGTTTGGCATGTGTCCACGAGCCCAAAATTCATTGGGTGTAATGTCCTTGTAGCCACCGCAAACGTGATTTTCCAAATCTTCGTAAATAATCGCCGTCAACTGTTCCATTTCGAAACGTTGAGGGTTGTATTTGCGGATTTCGTGGATGTCTGCGATCACACGATTGCAATCCAGCAGGGCTGGGTCCACGATGTAATCTTTCTCAGCCACGATTGGAATTTCCCGTTAGACAGTGGAGTAAGACAAGTAAGAGCTCGTTAGTTCCATGTTAAACGACAAGCTAGCAATACCAAAATTAGGTCTTGATCTTCTTGCGTTTCGATTTGCGAGCTTTGCTATTGGCTGGGCGAGCGCCGTGGTTCGCCTTCTTCAACCGACGATGTGGCTTGGCCATGTGAACATTCTCCTAAAGTTTGTGCGTTTTATCACGCCGTATTATTCGGAAACCGACACAGTCATCGGTTCCGCTGCAGTTTCTCAATCGCATAAGCTCCGCTAGGAACATTTGACCCGTTGCGAGAAACACCCAGCTACGCAGTCAAAATCGTTATTCTCTAACGACTTACGCCACTATTTTTCAAGAATCCATAAGGGTAACAACTGAACCAGAAACTGCAAAGTCGTACTTGCACCATTCTCCCCCTTGATCAAGGACTTTCAGGTAGAGGGGCTTGGTAAACGGCTTTCCGCTGCGTACTATCGGGCATAGTTAAGGGGATTCAGGGATGGCGTACAAACTCAACCCGGCACAACACGAAGCGGTACATACTCTTGGGGGGCCCCTGCTAGTGCTGGCTGGAGCTGGCTCTGGGAAAACTCGTGTTGTTACCATCCGGATCGGAAAACTGATCCAAAACGGGATCCAACCTGATCGAATTTTGGCGGTGACCTTTACCAACAAAGCTGCGAAGGAAATGCAGCACCGTATCGCAGGTGAATTGGGCTTGAACCGCAAGGGGGGGGCTCGGAAGAAGACGCCGCGGCCGCAGATCGGCACGTTTCACTCTACCTGCGTTCGAATTTTGAAACGTCATGCTCCCAAGTTAGGTTATCCAGCGCAGTTCACGATTTACGATCGGGGTGACCAAGAGAGCATTGCGCGACAGGTGCTGCGCGACTTGCGTGTCCCCAATGAGACGATGCGGCCGGGAGATTTGTTGAACCAATTGAGCACATGGAAGAACGGCGCCGTTCGTCCTGAGCAAGCTGGTGATGTGGCTCGGACAGACAAAGAGCATTTGGCTGCTGCGGGCTACCGTCGTTACCAACAAGCGCTCAAGCTGTGCGGTGCGTTTGATTTTGACGATTTGCTGTTAGCGACCGAGCAGTTATTGTCCGACTTTGCAGATGTGGCCCGTGAAGAAGCTCAGCGTTTCGATCACGTTTTGGTCGACGAATATCAAGACACGAATGGTTCGCAATATCGAATCATCAAGCAATTGAGCATTGGCCATCGCAATTTGTGTGTGGTGGGCGACGACGATCAATCTATCTACGGTTGGCGCGGTGCTGAAGTGCAGCACATTTTGAATTTTAAGCGAGACTGGCCTGACGCGAAGGTTGTGCGACTAGAAGAAAACTATCGTTCGACCGGTGCCATTTTGGCTATGGCGAACCGCTTGATTGTTTTCAATAAACAACGCCATGACAAGATGTTGATTCCCGCTCGTGGCATGGGACAGCAACCTCGCATCCTGCAATTCAAAACCGAGGTTGAGGAAGCTCAGGGGGTCGCGGCCGAAATCGCAAGGCGGTTAGAGGATCGTCAATTTGAGCCGAAGGATTTTGCTATTCTCTTTCGAACGAACGAGCAGCCGCGCGTTTTTGAAACTGAGTTGCGACGGGCGAAGCTCCCCTACATGCTAACGGGAAGTCAATCCTTTTTCGATCGCAAAGAAGTGAGAGACATTCTGGCATATATCCGCATGATCGATTCGCCTCGGGATGAAGTCTCGTTGTTGCGCATCATTAACGTTCCGCCTCGTGGTCTGGGGGCTAAGAGTGTCGAGCAACTTTTGGATCGAGCCGTTCGCGATGGCAAGAGTGTATGGGAAGCGATGGAATTTAAGGATTTAGCTGAGAAGTTACCGGAAGCTGCCAAGAAGGGGATCGCTCAGCTAAAAGGAATTGCAGCTCGCTTTTCCGAAATGGCCACCAAGACGACGTTGGTGGAAACAGTTCGCGAGTTAATTACCAGTATTGGGTATGAAGCGGAAGTCCGTCGGCTTTATCCGAATCCAGAAGAACAGCAGAATCGCGTCGCTGCTATCGAGGAAGTCGTCAATGCGGTGGCGGAGTACGAAGAGGAAGCTGATGAGCCTAGTTTGAATGGCTTCTTGGAAGAAGTTACGTTAGCTGGTCGAGAATTTGGTGGCGGTTCGAACGATAAAGATAAGGCTCGCAACGCAATTTCTTTGATGACCCTGCACAGCGCAAAAGGCTTGGAATTTCCTTTCGTTTACATGGTAGGGATGGAGGAAGGTCTCTTGCCTCATCGCCGAAGTATCGGGGAGGCCGACGAGCAGATCGACGAAGAACGTCGACTTTGTTACGTAGGAATTACCCGCGCTCAAGATGAATTGACCTTGTCGGTTTCGCTGCAACGCATGAAGTGGGGTAAGCTACGGCCTACATTCCCAAGCCGATTTTTATATGAAGTAACCGGCCAGGCCGACAACCCAAATTGTCTCAAATCGATTCGTGGTGCCAAAGACGAAATTCGAAAGGCGGCTCGAAGTAAGTCTACAAGCAAGTAGTATAGCCTACAGAGCTTGATTAACTTACGAAGCCTTCCTAGCTTGCCAGTGCTTAAGCAGCGAAGTCTCTCTTGACGCTTACGAACTGATTTTGCTATTGCTCCATACGTAAAGAAGTATTTTCAATGGAGCGAGACGATGAAAAGAGTGCATTATTCTCGGCGAGAGTTACTGGGCTTGGCCTCCGGGGTAGTGGTTTGTGGTGCCGTAACGTTGGCGCTAACTCCGTTTCGACGTATCACAGCTCAGGAACCAACTTCACGCAACTTGGCTGAGACGGGTAGTGGCCGTGGGATTGTGGATTTTGAAGTGCAGTTAAGTCGCGGATTGCGAACTTTCTTGCCTCAACAAAAAGCCTTTGTTTCCAGCGTAGTTTTGTTGGTTCAGCAAGGTAAAATTTCGCGAGCGATGGTAAACACTGTCTACACTTGGTCGTTGCAGCGCAATCCTTCTGTTCCTTTTCCTTACTTTGAATTCGCGATGCGGGCTTTGGCTCGACGACGTGGTGTCACGATTACCTAAATTTGCGTTGATATCACGAATTAGTCGCAGGACCAATACCTTCTGACGTTGCCCAATAACCACCTCGGCTATGATCGAATTTTAGTCTTTCAGCGGCTTTAGTATTCACAACCTTTCCATCCCGGAAAACGACGGATCCTCCCACGATGGTTGTTGTGGGCCAGCCCTGCAATTCCACTCCGTGCCATGGACTCCATTTGCACTTGGTGAATTGCTTTTCGTTTTGAATGGTCTGGCGCAAGTTGAGATCCACCAACACTAAGTCAGCATCATAACCGTTTTCGATGCGCCCTTTACCAACCATACCCCAGATGCGGGCTGGTGCATCGCTCATCCAATGCGCAATTTGGGTAAGAGAGCAATGACCCTGATTGGCTTGATCTAACATCAGAGCGAGGCTGTTCTCCACAGCTGGTAGGCCTGATGGAGATTGAGGATACGCTTTTTGCTTTTCTTCAATCGTATGGGGCGCATGATCGGTCGCGATGACTTGTAGTATATCTTTGTGAAGGGCAAGCCAAATTTGTTGGCAATCTTCTTTCGTCTTGATCGAAGGATTCATTTGGATCAGCGTACCCAAACGGTCGTAGTCATCGATCGAGAACAGGAAATGGTGGAGGCATGCTTCCGCTGTAATCCAAGGAGCTTGGTTTTCTATTAACGGTAACTCACCCGCGGTGCTAACGTGCAGCACGTGGAAGCGATGTTTGTGACGTACAGCTAAGTCGATGGCCCGTTTGGTCGCAATGTAAGCTGCTTGATGATCTCGAATGCGCGAATGATCATGCACGCTGGTCGGCGTTCCGATACGCTCAGAATTTGCACGAACTGTTGTTTCATCTTCGCAATGGGCGCAAATGGGAAGCGAGGTTTCCGCAAAGATTCTTTCCAAAGCATCCTGAGAATCGACAAGCAAGTCACCAGTGCTCGATCCGATGAAAATTTTGATGCCGGGGACATTGGTGGCGCGTTTAAGATCGTCGACGTTCTCGGCGGTAGCTCCGATGTAGAAGCCATAGTTGACAATCGCTTTTTGAGATGCGATTTGATATTTGTCTTCGATGAGGGATTGCGTAGTGGCACTAGGTTTAGTGTTGGGCATTTCGAGAAAACTTGTGACGCCACCGGCAGCACAGGCAGTAGAAGCGGTTGCCAAATCTTCTTTATGTGTGAGTCCTGGTTCACGAAAATGGACTTGGTCATCGATAACTCCGGGCAAAAGGAACTTGCCTTGGCCTTCGATCACCTCATCGGCAGATGCTGTAAGCGAGGCATCAACATCGAGGATCTTTCCTCCTCCGCACAAGACGTTGCCGGTCACGATGCGATCTGGAAAAACGATGGAAGCGTTTCGAATAAGCAATCGCGACATAATGCGTACCCAATAGATGTATCTAGCGTGTAATCGTATGGAAGGAATGCAGCGGTCACTGCGGTTTCCCCTGAGAAACTGCAGGTTACTTGCAATCTCGGCAGCTAAGTATCATCATGGGGATATCTTCCCGAACCGCAAGTAGTGGTACCTTGATAAAAGGCCGTAAAATGCTCTCACGTTATTCTTTTCGTTCAATTTGCGTTGCTGTCGCAATCGTCTTTCAAATGGGGCTTTTCGGGTGCGCGCAAGAGAATGATACGGCTAACGTTTTTCAGAAACTCAACAAAGCTCTGGCTGCGGATGACAAGAGCGAAGCCTTGAAGTTATTGGGAGAGGCGTTGGAAAAGGATCCCAAGAATAGTTCATTGCTGCAGATCCGGGCAGAAACATTGTTTCGTATGGGGCGAGTGGCCGAGTCCGTTCCCGATTTTGATAAAGTGGTCGAAATTCAACCAGCGTTTAAGGCGGAGAATTGGCAGCGGGGCATCGCGCTATACTATGTTGGACGATACAAGGATGGGGCTGAGCAATTTGAAGAGCATCATCGAGTTAACCCTGACGATGTGGAAAACACTTTTTGGTACTTTCTCTGTTTGGCTAAAGCTGATTCGATAGAAAGTGCGCGCAAGAAAATTATTCCCTCGCGCGGTGACGCGCGTCCGCCGTTGATGGATGTGTACCGACTTGTTCGGGATGAAGCGACAACGGAAGATGTTGAAAAGGCGATCGAAAAATTCGAAGCGGGTACGAGGGGCCGTGAGACAGCGGAATTCTATGGTTACCTGTACTTGGGTTTATGGTATGACTTGAAGGGCGACAAAGCCAAAGCAATCACTTATCTCAAGAAGTCTTTAGCGGCCAATGACCAAGGTTACATGGCTGATGTCGGCAAGGTGCACTTGCAAACGTTACAGCCGTCAGAATCGAAATAGCCAACCAATTCTACGGTAGCGGTGCTGTCTGATTGGGGAAAGACTTTAATAAACCGCTACATTTTTCCAATCGTGATGTATGGTTTCGTGATTTATTAGGCGAGTTTGGGACCTGGGAAAGATTTTCTGTTTATTCAGAAAAAACTCCTTCCAGAGGTGGCTCGCGAATTCATAAAACACGGCAACTGTATCGGCACGGTGATCCCCAATGGCAATCAAGACAATTGGCGCTTCCAATCGCAGCCCTGAACAATCCAAGGCAGAAGAGTTCGACAACATTAAGCGTCGAATTCACTCGAAGCTGGTTGATAAGCTGGATCTAAGTCGAGTTGGCGACTTAAAGGGCGACGTTCTGCGTCGCGAAATTCGTGTGGTCGTCGAGCATCTGTGCGATGCTGAGAACACGATGTTGAATCGTACTGAGCGCGAACGTCTTATCGAAGAAGTTCTGGATGAAACGTTTGGTTTAGGTCCCTTGGAATTGATTTTGAAAGACCATTCGATCAGCGATATTTTGATCAACGGTCCCAAGAATATTTACGTCGAGCGCCGCGGTAAACTTGAAAAGTCCGAAGTGGAGTTTCGCGATAACGGTCACTTGATGCAGATCATCGACCGCATTGTATCTCGAGTTGGTCGTCGCGTGGACGAAACTTGTCCGATGGTGGACGCTCGTTTGGAAGATGGTTCGCGTGTTAACGCCATCATTCCTCCTTTGGCTTTGGATGGTGCGGCGGTTTCTATTCGTCGCTTCGGTTCCAAGCCACTTCGACTGGAAGACCTATTGAACTACAAAGCCTTCACGCCTGAAATGGTGATGTTGCTTGAAGGCTGTATCAAGTCGCGACTCAACATGGTGATTTGCGGTGGTACTGGTTCCGGTAAAACGACATTGCTCAATACGTTGAGTGCGTTTATTCAAAACGATCAACGCATTATTACGATCGAAGACGCGGCCGAATTGCAGTTGCAACAGGATCACGTTGTGCGATTGGAAACTCGACCACCAAATATCGAAGGGAGCGGTGCCGTCACGGCAACCGACTTGGTGAAGAACGCGTTGCGTATGCGTCCCGAGCGAATCATCATCGGCGAATGCCGTGGTGGCGAAACGTTGGACATGTTGCAAGCTATGAACACAGGTCACGACGGTTCGTTGACAACGATTCATGCTAACACACCACGTGACGGTGTTGCTCGTTTGGAAACGATGGTGATGATGGCAGGTTATGACTTGCCAATCAAAGCGATTCGAACACAGATCGCCAGTGCCGTACAAGTCATTATTCAGGCGAACCGCTTGCAAGGTGGTCCACGTCGTGTGACGCACATTACCGAAGTGGTCGGTATGGAACAAGATACGGTGGTGATGCAAGACATTTTCCGTTTCGTGCAAGATGGTATCGATGGCAACGGCAAGGCACATGGTCACTTTGAAGCGACCGGTGTTCGCCCAACATTTATGCCACGTCTGGAAGCGGGTGGTGTTCGTCTCCCTGCCAACACATTCCGTCAACGCGTCATCATGCAAGCCTAATGGTGGTCCGGACCAAATTAAGAGGATAACTCGAACATGATTACCTGGATTATCATCATCTCCGTTGGCATCTGTATTGCCGCCCTGGTTGGAAGTATTGCTGTTTTTACACAGCGTTCGCCAGCCTCGAATGCGGAAGAGCGTTTGTCAGCGATGTCCGAAATGCAGCGGATGAAAGCTGGTAAAGATGAGTCAGCGATGAACTTGTTGACCAATGCGTTGGATGAATCCACCTCATGGGCTGACAAATATGCGAATAAATTCGGCGACATTCAAGGACTATTGGATCAAGCTGGTGTTCCCTTAACACCAGGCAAGTTCTTCTTGATCAGTGTTGGAGCCGGTATGGCTGGGGCTTGTGTCACCGCCCTGTTCCCAATCACACGCTATTTTGCCCCGATCGCTTTCCCGATTGTGGGTGCCCTCCCCTACATGTTCCTGCTATTCCGTCGTTCCATGCGATTGAAGAAATTCAGTGCTCAATTGCCTGAAGCTCTCGACTTACTTGGGCGTTCGCTGAGAAGTGGTTATAGCTTGGGTGCAGGTATCGGATTGTGCGCGGAAGAAATGCCCGCACCGCTAGGGCCCGAATTCGCTCGAGCTTTCGACGAACAAAACTTCGGTGTTCCATTAGAAGAAACATTGGACTCGATGACCAAGCGAGTCCCCAACGTTGACTTGCGATTCTTCGCAACAGCCGTAACGCTGCAACGTCAAACGGGTGGTGACTTGGCTGAGATTCTCGACAAACTATCGAAACTGATTCGAGAACGTTTCAAGCTTGCTGGTCAAGTTCAAGCGTTAACGGGCGAAGGTCGGTTGTCAGGTATCGTATTGTTGGCGTTAGCACCGGGGTTGTTCGTCGTTATGTACTTCTTGAATAAAGAATACACGATGGTTCTGATCGACGATCCGACCGGACGAAAGCTGATGGCTGGTGCATTGTTCCTCCAATTTTTGGGAGCAATGTGGATTAAGAAGATCATTAACGTACAAGTTTAAGAGCGGATCAATCTATGAACTCAACACAAATCATCATTGCGGTGACGGCGTTTGTCGGTGTTGCATCTCTTGTTTGGTGGGTGATCCAACTGCTCAATGTCGGGCAGGGCTCGAACTATGATCACCGCCTGAAGTTCCTGCGAGATGCAACAGGAAAAAGCGGCAAATCTGGAACGACGCGAAGTCGCAAGGAGGAGTTGGCAAAGCTTCTTGAAGATGCTTCCCCTCAATTGTCGCAAGCGTTGCAACCTAAGACAGAGAAGGACATTGGCGCATTGCGTCAGCGATTAAGTGAAGCGGGCTTCCGCAAGGAAAATGCGATGGCCATTTTTCTCTCACTCCGCTTTTTGTCCATGTTGATTTGCTTCACCTTGGGTGGTGGATTGACCATGCTGCTTGTGGGCTTTAGCGAAAGTGCACTGCTGCCGCTGATTTGTTCGCTGGTGGTTGGTTTGATGGCTCCTAACTTCATCCTCGATTACTTTGGCAAGACTCGCAAACAACAAATCTTCCGTGGTTTACCCGATGCTTTGGACTTGATGGTGGTTTGCGTCGAATCCGGTTTAGGTCTCGACCAAGCGATGCGAAAAGTTGCGGAAGAAATGAAGAAGAGTTGGCGCGAAATCGCAGAAGAGTTTGGATTGTGCAATTTGCATTTGCAAATGGGACGAACTAGAGCTCAAGTTCTGCAAGAATTAGGTAGTCGTACCGGTGTTGACGATCTTCGTGCTCTTGGTTCGACGTTGATTCAAGCCGATAAATTTGGAACAAGTATCGCTCAGGCGTTGCGCACACAAAGCGATGCGATGCGTACCAAGCGTCAACAAATCGCTGAAGAAAAAGCTGCCAAGACGGCTGTGAAGTTGATTTTCCCTCTAGTTCTCTTCATCTTCCCGGGAATCTTTGTGGTTCTTGTTGGCCCTGCAGGTATTCAGATGGCCCGAGACATGTTGCCTTTGATGGGCCCATAAGCGTCGCGTCATAGTCCTTTCACAATCGATAAAACTCTTAAAACCATTGAATGCTCCAGCCGTTTTCTCTATGAGAATAATGGGTGGAGCATTTCTATTGCTGCCAAGAGAATGAGCACAGCATAAGACAATTGTTTGGCTGCTTGATCGGGAATTCGGTGGGCGAGCTTTAGCCCAACAAAAGTTCCGAGAAGAACCAGGGGTAATGCCATTACTGTTCGCAGCCCGGCGGCAGGGATGATCTTACCAAACCTTCCGGCTAACATCAGCCATTGCGGTAAGAAGCTCGTTAAGTAAACCGTGAACAAAAACGCGCGGACTTTGCTGGCTGACCAAGGACGCGCGTAGCACCATAAAACCATCGGTGCTCCGCTCATTCCACAAAGCCCCTGCAAGAAGCCGCTCAATGAAAATGTGCCGAACATCCAATGCGGCTTACTGGCTGATTGGGTTTCTGTTTTGCTAAGCCATTGCATGGCTGTAGCTGCCAGCATGACGCAGCCGACGAGTTGTCTCAGAACGGGCTTGGCCTCGGCCTGCATCCAGCCCATCACCAACACGCCCAGCGGCAGAAAGGCGATGCGAATTAAAGCGGGGATGATCCACTCGCGCCAAGAAAGTTCTTTACGCAATTGCCAAACAGCCAAGATGTTTTGGGGAAGCATGGCAGTGATCACAATGACCTGGGCTTCGGGCATTTCAAAGCCACAGAGCATCAGCAGCGGGATTCCAAACATGGCAGCTGCAAATCCGATCATGGCTTGCAAAGCGCCGCAAAAGGCAAGTATAACGCCGAGCAGAGCAGTGGTTAGCCACCACGTAGTGTCCATGTGAAGCATAAAAGTGAGTGCTTTCTCACTTAATCCGGTTTTTCGGCTAGAATTCTTAGTTTTTGCAGCCCGTTACATGCAGGAAATCGGGCCGTTTCGATTTAATCCCTACCGCCAATAGCATACACTTAGACTTACCGGGACGTGAGGCTACTTCATCTCGAAACCTATCTCTTTTCGAGGTATAAATGTCCATGGCCCAAAACGGAGGCAGAGCATCTTCTTGGATGGATGATCGTCTCGGACAGTATTGGTTGAACTGTGAGAGAATGACTTGCAAGAATTCACGGTTGTCTGCACAACTTGTCAAAGTCGTATTAAGGTTCGCAACCCGAATCTGATTGGACAGATTGTCCCCTGTCCCAAGTGCAGCAGCATGGTGTTGATTGAAAACAATAACCGCATTGTTTTGTCGCCACAGGGTGATGCAGCCAACTCACAAACCGAAACCAAAGAAGCTCTTGGGCCACTCCCCAATATTAAAGACGCCGACAAAAGCGACGGGAATCAAAATCGCGGTCGGTTTCGCGCCGATGCGGGTAACGCCACCAATGCGACACCTAGTGGCGGATTAGGGACAAATACAACCTCGAATGGGGCGACTTCGCCTGTACCGTCCGCGAACGTCATGGCTAAAGAACAGGATCTGCCTGACTCAATCCCATCCATGGATGCCTTGGTGCGAAACGATTGGGTGTCGGCCAAAGCAAAAGCTCGGCGGCAGATCCTGCTCGTGTTCTTTCTTTCCTTTTCCAGTTGCATTGTAGCTGTGTTGCTTTTCGTGTTGTTCCTCCGCAATTGGGGAGACAAGCCCACAGACACGCTTGCCAAGAATACGGATGTAAAACAACCGACCGCTGCAGAACCCGCTCCGGAGACTAAGGTTCCGGAGAGTTTAGACATTGGAAGCAACCCAGCGAATCTTAACTCGGGGACAGCTGGAATACCTAACAGTGATTCTCCATCTCAGGCAACTGATATGCCAGAGAATCCTACAGCAACAGAGGCTGGAGCGGAAAAGGAAGCAACGCCAAGCTCCGACGATGCGGCCGCGAAACCACCGAGCGATGACATTGCGATGCCCCAGGCACCTAATGTCGAAGGGGAGAGCGAAAATAGTCCACGGGATACGGATGATACAGTTACCGAACCTAATGTAAAGCCTGCGAATGAAGTTGCTACCGATAAGCTTGCAGGCAACGAAAAGACGGAGGCGGCTGATGTTGGCGCCACAAATGCAACCGCGAAAGATGCTCCTGCGCCTTTGCCTGAGTCGTTGCGAAAACTGGCTACGATTTTTGATCCATCGCTCGAAATGCGTTTGGGGGAAGTTCCCGGCAGTCGTGTACAAGCTGGGCTAAGTACGCCTGATGTCGCCGCCTTGCCCATTGTGAGCTCCACCAAATTGCATCCTCCAGCCGCTGCACCTCAGGATGTCGCTAAGCGATTGAGTGAGGAACTTGCGGGGATTGAGATCCAAGAGCGACCTCTTTGCGAAGTACTCGAACTGTGGAGTCAATTGTCGGGAGTTGGAATCGAGATTCGGTGGAATGAGTTGGCTGCCGTCAACGTCGAGGCTACCGATCTTGTTTCAGTTCGCATGGGTCGAACCAACTTTCAAGACTTGCTTACGGGAGTTCTCTCTCCTCTCGGTTTGGAATTTGTGCCGCTCGATAAATCGCTGGTAAGGATCGCACCGCTAGAAGCAAAAGTCGGTGAGCTCTTACCGCAGACTTGGAAATTGGATGACTTGGTAACGGACAAATCACCTGTAGCCGAAATTGATCGAATTATTCGAGCCATCAACCCGTCATTTGGAGATTTGTTCAAAATTACTAACAACGAAATAGAGTGGGCTGCAGCTGCGAAACCGTTTCAGAAATTCGCTGTGTTAGAGACCCTAGAGCATTTAAGGGCTATGCGAAACGTACCACTTGCAAGTTCGTACAAGCCGAGTTTGTTTCAGCGAGCTTGGCCGACCCCCAATAACTCCTCCGCAACCACCACTATTTTGACTCAGGCCGCAGTCAAGAATGCCCCCATTGTACAAACCTTGAGTCAAAGCGCACGCGAGGTAGGGGCTACGTTCTCCATGGATTGGTCTGGCACATGGGAACATGGTCTGTCGCCCTACACCGAGGAAACGTATTTGCCCAAAGGACGAAGTCTAAGCGGCTTAGCCGATGCGGTGGCGTTGAAATTTGGGTTGGAAGTGGCTTGGCTTAATTCGAATCACTTGTTGCTCACGACAACATCCCGCTTGAACCATATGGAAATGATGGTTCATTTTGAATTATCGGATCAACGCGATTTAGAGAGCTTAAAACGCAGACTCAGTCGTTTTTCGACGTTGTCTGACCAAGATCTACCATCCATACGGTTCGCGATTGACCCACAAAGTGATATGCTGTTGGCTGTTATTCGTCCGCTTCGCAGCAGCGAAGTTGGGCAACGTCCATAATCAACAGTTTCGTCTTTGGTCTGAAGGATTGTACGTATGGAGAAGGGCTCTCCGCTTCAGGGGCTCAAAATCGCTTTCGTGGGTAAGCTGGGCGGCACATCCCGCAAAGATGCGATGCGAATTGTGCGCGAGCATGGTGCCATTCCGTTTGAACGGCCCAATGACGAAATTGATCTGGTCGTTATGGGGGCAGATTCATTGCCCTCTCTCGTCGAACAAACCATCCTGCCAGAACCGATTCGGCAGCGTGTTCAAGCATCCCAGTGTGAGCTTATTTCGGAAACCGAACTTTGGCATCGCTTGGGGATGGTCGAGCATGAGCAAAACATCCGGCAACTCTATACACCAGCGATGCTCGCGGATCTTCTCGCTGTATCTGTCCGCGAGATTCGCCGTTGGCGAAAGTTAGGGTTGATTGTCCCTGTCAAAGAAATTCATCGCTTACCCTATTTTGATTTTCAAGAGGTTATAAACGCTCGCCGTCTCGCCGAACTTTTGGCTCAGGGAACAAGCCCCCAGCAAATCGAACAGCAACTTGTCGAATTAGCAAAGCTTTATCCCGATGCAGAGCGACCATTGACACAATTGTCTTTGTTGGTTGAGGGGAAGCAGGTCTTAATGCGTGGGGCGGGGAAGCTGCTGGAGCCAAGAGGTCAGTTGCGAATCGATTTCGATGCACTCGATCTTCCGAATGATGGAGATATGTCCCATGAGCTCGATAGCGAAAACCGGGACCGCTTGGTGTCATTCAAGTATCCCAGTCCGTTTGGAGCAACGTCGGACGATTCAGCTTTTCAATTTGATCGCGCAGCACTGTTGGAAGAAGCAACGAGACTAGAAGAACAAAACGAGCTGGAAGATGCAGTTGCCTGTTACCGTTTGATTCTTGCCCATGATGGGCCATCTGCAGAACTATGCTTCCAGTTGGCCGAGTTACTTTATCGCTTAGGTGAAGTGGCTGCTGCTCGTGAGCGCTATTTTATGGCCGTTGAACTCGATAGCCATTTTGTCGAAGCTCGAGCGAATCTAGGATGTGTTTTGGCTGAGTTGGGGCAAAACGATTTAGCAGTCGCTGTGTTCAAAGGTGCATTGGCATTGCATTCAGAATATGCTGATGTTCATCATCATTTGGCGCAGGTTCTCGATGATCTCGGCTCGCACGCAGAAGCCTGTGAGCATTGGCACCAGTTCTTGCAACTAACTCCCAATAGTCCATGGGCACAAGAGGCCCGAAAGCGCCTAGATTCGCAGGCTCCGTTTTAACGGCCAAGGAGAGGTCTGGGGGAAAGCTACTAGGTCAGGCAATTCAATAGAGGTTGGTTGGTTTCAAATCTGGTCAAATTATCGACCGTAGTTGTGGCAATCGCATTGAGTGCGTCTGAAGTAAAGAATGCTTGATGGGCGGTGATCAGTACATTTGGAAAAGTGAGAAGCCGAGAAAAGACATCATCCGTGATAACGCGGTTGGACAGATCTTCGAAAAACAGATCACCCTCCTCTTCGTAAACGTCTAAGCCAACCGAACCGATTTGGCTGCTTTTCAAACCTTGGATGATCGCTTGTGTATCGACCAAGCCACCGCGACTGGTATTGATAAGCATGACACCATTCCGCATGGAAGCAATGGTCTGCGCATTGATCATGTGAAATGTGGATGGCGTAAGAGGGCAATGAAGCGAGATGATATCACTGTTCTGTAGCAAGTAATCAAGTGGTACATACTCGCCGATTCCATGGCAGGCTGCATCCTGTTGAATATCGTAAAGTCGGACGCGGCATCCAAATCCGGAAAAGATTTTGGCAGTCACCGAACCGATCGCCCCCGTTCCGATGATTCCCACTTCGCGACCGTGTAAGTCAAAACCAAGCAGGCCGTCTAAAGCAAAATTGTTATCCCGCACACGTTGATAGGCGCGATGTAAGTTTCGGCACAGTGAGAGCGTCATGCCGACCGCATGTTCGGCAACTGCGTAAGGTGAGTACGCTGGGACACGTGTGATCTTGAAGCCTAATTCTTGAGCTTTCGGAAGGTTTACTTGGTTATAGCCCGCGCATCTCAACGTGACGAGGCGAATCCCAGCACGATGAATGGCTTCCAGAATCTCCGCATCGAGTATGTCGTTTACAAACGTACAAATTGCCGAATAGCCCTCAGCCAAGCGGCAGGTCTTGTTGTTGATACGAGTTTCGATGAAGTCGAGCTCATGTCCAGCTTCACGAGCTTTGGCTTCTAGAAACAAGCGATCGTAAGGTTTAGCGCTAAAGACTAGGCATTTCATGATTGGATCTTTCGAGCTGGGAAGGAGCGATCATCCAGCCGTAGATCATATCGTGAATCTCGAACGGAGTTAATAGAAAACGCCCGTTGCTGCAGTGGCAGCAACGGGCGTTTTTGTATTTAAGCTCTATGTCTTCGCAAGCGGATTAGCTGAGCAGCGAATTAGCTGAGCAGCGAATCGATGTCCGAAAGGAGAACATCGGTCGCTTCATCATCTTCTTCGTTGTCAGTTGCCAACAGTGTATAGACATCATCCATATCGTCGGCGAAAAGATCTTCCAGTCGACCCGTTGGGTAGCTGCCGAAGGCTGGAACGGTTGCAACGCGGCGACCCGAATTGAACAACATCGAATCCAATCCGGCTTGTACTTCGCGGGTGATAGCTTGACCTACCGCGGACACCATGGCGTTGGTTCCAACATACTGGGTCGTTGCTTGTGTGACCAAGCCACCGGCCAGGTAAGCCATACTGAAATCGCCGCTACCTTCGCCTTCTGCCGATCCCTCACCCTCTGCCGAACCTTCACCTTCTCCACCGATTCCCGAGCGTCGATTCAACTCGTTGATGACATTCAATGCATCTTGTGAGTTGACAACGTTGTTGCCGTCCACATCCAAGTATGGAGGTGGTGGTGTACTTACACCAGGCACGAGGATGATGGTACCACCGTTGCGATTGATAGTGTTAATGACAATCAAGGCATCGATTGCAGTCACAAAAGTATCCGCATTGACATCGTAACGATTGCCTGGGTTCTGCCATGCACTGGAGATAACAGTGACGCGAACTTGAGCGACGTTGGATGTGGTTCCGACGTTATCGCGAACCGTGTAGGAGAAGGTTGCTTCGCCTACGAAGCTCGCAGCCGGTGTAAAGCGAATCTGACCGTTCGAGAGTACTTGTGCGGTACCTTGGGCTGCTGAAGGAGCAGTTACAATGGTAACACTTGTTGTATCTAGCGTACCGTCAGGATCATTGTCATTGGCAAGGACGTTGATGTTTACTGGCAAGTTTCGGCTTGTGAAGGCTTGGTCGCCAACCGCTACTGGCGAATCGTTGACCAAGATACTTACGGTTGCCTCATTGGACACAGCACCCAGCACGTCGCGAACTCGGTACGTGAACGAATCGTTGCCGCGGAAGCCCGTCGACGGACGGTACGTTACGGTACCATCGGAATTCACAATCGCGGTACCAAAGCTTGGTAAGATTTCGAGCGACACAGAAGCTGGGTTGATGGCGTTATCAACATCGGTGTCGTTGCTCAAGATCGTCAAGATTCGGTTCGAACCAGCAGCTACTACGAAGCGACCAGATGCTGGATCATTAACGGCCACAGGTGCGTCGTTCGTACCGTCAACACGGATCTGAACAGTCGCCACGTTGCTGAGGGCACCTGCAGCGTCTCTCACTTGATAGGTAAACGAGTCCAACAAGAATTGGCCATTGGACAAGGCCTGAAGTTGGGCCACGCCGCGAGGATCATAGCTGAATGAACCGTTGGCGTTGACAACAACCGGAGCACCACGCAGGCTGGTCGTGTTGGCCACAACTCCGGACAACACATCATTTGGCAAGTCGTTGTCCGTTGCGAGCGTCAACAAGCCAGGGGCATTCACCGACAACAGAGTATCTTCTGTAATGGTGTAGCTGTAGCTGTTGGATGCAACAGGATCATCGTTCACGGAGTTGACAGTGATTGTCAGCAACACAGGATCAGAGTAGTTGCGATCGGGAGCGACGTTGCTTCCGGTGTCACGTGCGACCACGCTGAGGATCACTGTGCCGTTGGCATTCGCCGCAGGGGTGAAGGTTAGCACACCTGACGAACTGATCGCTGGTGCGGTTGCAAACAAGCTTGTGCTTGTGGTTGGGGTCACTTCAAACGTTACGGTTTGTCCCGACTCACCAGGATCACCTACTGGGCCTGGCAGAATATTGGAAGCCCAAGCTGCCGAATAACTGCCTGAGTCCTCTGCGACAGTAACGGTCGAAGGGCCAGGAGTAAATGTTGGTGGATCGTTGACTGGAATGAAGTTGATGGTGACAAGGCGTGTAACGGTCTTGAACGCATTGACTTCACCTGTCTGTACGTTATCCGCTTGAACGCCATCCTTACCGTCATCGATCAAGGTATACACAAAGGTACCTTGAGTGATTGCAGCAGAACTTGGGGTGAAGGTGACCAGACCAGTGGTCGAGTTGTAGCTTACGGTCGAGCCAGCTGGAGTTGCCGAACCTACAGGTGTCACAGGATGAATCGAAACGATTTGTCCTTGACCTGCAGGAACTGGATTGGCTTCATTGGCAGGACCCGCAGTGCTATTGAGCAACAGGTCTGCCAGCGGAATGGTAACCGTTGAACCTTGGCCTGCACTGTAGGTTAGATCGATCGCTGTTGGATTGTCGTTCTGTGGAACAACTGTGATGCTAACCGTTGTGTTTTGGTTGGCAATCAAGCCGTTGGTGTTAACAATTCGATAGACGAAGGAATCGCTTCCAAAGTAATCGTTTGCAGGGGTGTAAGTGAACGTACCGTTCGCGTTGAGCACCAATGAACCGTTACTTGGACCCGTAACCAGTTGAGCGGAAATTGTACCAGCAGGTGTGCCTGCATTGTCGTTGACCAACACACCGTTGTTATTTAGTAACGCATCCAGTTCAGTCGTTTGAATGGTTGTTAGAACGCCACCTTCGAGAACTGAGTACTGATCTGCTGTTCCTACCGGTGGTGTGCCAGGGAGAACGTTGATGATGTAATCTTCAACTTCGCCGTCCATTGCAACGCCTGTTGGCGAAAGGCCACCAGCACTGCTGATTCGGAAGCGGGCAAAGGTGTTGCCTACTGAAGCGCCAACTGGGGTAACTAGCGAGAAGCTATTCAAGCCTGGGCGAACAGGAACAGTGTTCATGAACTGCTCACCTGGATCGTTCCAGTCACCGTCTCGGTTCCAGTCAACCCAAGCATCGATCAAGCCGGATTCAGAGGCTTCGATGGTGACGACCACAGGGTTGGTGTTTTCGTTAAAGACACCGCTGAAGGTCACACCGTCGTCACCACCATCGCCCAGTGCATCAGCCGTTGGAACACCGTTGGTTTCCGTGGTGATGACGTTGCCCAATCGCAATGGATCGTTTGCAAGAACCACGTGACGAGCACCATTGCTATTTAGCACAGTGCTGTAGCCAGGGTCTGGCGAGTCGCTGTAGTCAAGGTTTACACCAGGCAACAAGATCGTGAACTGAGTTTCTTGGTTGCTGCGGTTTGGAGCAAGGAAGTTTCCGGCGATGTCGGTGATGCCCAAAATTTCGATGTTGTCGATATCGGTCACAACGCTGGCACCGGTCAAGAAGATCGTCTCGCTACCACGCGATCGAGCGTCTGCAGCGAAAGCAGTACCGTTAATAGCATTGATAATCACACCTGCCATGTCATCAGCGGTGAATTTTGCTGAAGGTGTATACACAATCGGAATGGCTCCACCGGAAACACCAGACTGTATCAGGCGTGAAGTTCCCGTGTTGATGGTGTATCCGATACCTTCGTTGAGCTGAACCACATCACCGATTGCTTGTGCACCGGTTAAGCCAAGTGTCGTACCCCGGATCACATTAGCGATCGCGGTTGCGACTTGGGCAGCGGTGTTGCTTGGTGAGAAGTTAATGACGGTGTTACCAGGAGTGATAGCCGCGTTGCTATTGAACTCGAAGGTAACGGTTTGTGTGCCACGTGTGATGGTGAATGTTTCACCATCTTGAATGGCACCAGGACCTGCCATCGATGGAACGAGAAGTTCCAAGCTCTTGGTTACACCAGGTGCTCCCAAGCCTTGCAGCACGGAAGCTGATGTGTCCAGAACGTGACCGCTTCGACCGCCGATATGAACCAATCCGTTGCCGAGATCCGCCAAAATTGGCAAATCGTAGACCTGGGCTGTCATGACATTCACGATTGCAGCAGCGATATCTTCATGGGTCATGGTTCGCAAGAATGGTATCGCAATGCTTCCAGTTCCGATGTTGGTATCACCAACAGTGTTGAACTCGAAGACCTTGGTTTGGCCATCTTGCGTGAAGCTGAAGGATTGACCGTCTTCAACGCCCGCCGAAACACCCGATGGAATCAACAACGAGTTGCTGATATCCAAAGTATGCAATGGCAAGCTACCCAAGTGGATCGAGTCGGTGCCAACAGCCTTAGGTGCCAAATTCAGCAGTGTGTCAGCGAGAAGTACTGCCAAGATCTTGTCGCGAACTTGAGTCGCGGTGTCACCGACTGCAATGCTGATTGGGGTGTTGCCCAAGACGGTGTTGTTATTTGAGTCGAGTTCGAACGTCACTTCAGTGCCGTTGAAGCCAATCTTGAAGCTCTGGCCGTCGATAACACCGCCAGTGGCTGCACCGACTGCAGGAACCGTAATTGCGAGTGTTTGTGGTACTTGGATGCTGTAACCGCTTTCATATTCGTAAACGGCACTTACACCGTTTTGATCAATGATACGGAATTGTTGGCCATCGGCTACGGAAGCACCATCTTGTGCGGAGAGCACAAACCGATCACGGTTGTTGAGCGTGATTTCGTAGGCGCTACCTGGTCGCCAGATACCTGAAAGCGGAGTCAAGCGGATGGTACGGTTGGTAACGTTGAAGCCGAAGGTGTAGTCAACGCCTTCACGCAACAAGCGGCCATCTTCCAAGACGGATACCGACAGCTTGGAAACTGTGGAGACGTCCGGACCTGTTCCATTATCTTCCAAAAGCAAAATCGAGAAGTGGTCGAGTGTGCCTTCGAGCAATTGCACGTAGGTCAAGTTCGGGTCGATATCTCGGCCTTCATTGTCGTTGTCTTGAGCGACCAAAAGTTGAGCGATTGGATTAACAAAGTCGGCTCGGTCGTAAGCACCTCGATCCTTAAACACGTTACCACCCTGGCCAGATGGAGTGGTGACCGCTGGGTCATCTACTCGCAATTGTCCCGTAATATCGCGAGAAGGAGCAAGAATCGGAGAAACTGGAATTCCTACAGCGGTTCGAACCGAAACTAGCTCAGGTCGATCCGCTAATGCATCCAACGAGCTATCGATCGCTTTCGAACCTGGAGCTGGATAAAAGTTATAACCAGTCGGATTAACGAATAGAGGATCAGTCGCCGTTAGTTGAATGGCTTGTGTACCTGCGGTAGTGCCGAGCGTGTTCGTGCGGTTTCCTTGGTACAAAGTATAGCCTACAACCGTAGAGCTGCTGCTTGCATCCACAAAGATGCCAGTGCCGAGATTCGCAACCACATTATTGAGTAGGGTTGGACTTGCACTATTGGTAACGCTGATACCAATATCGGAAGCGTTAATTCCGAATACGGTGTTATTGACTATCCGGCCAAACGGTACCGATGCATTCATCGTGTTGCTGGATCGTATGTCGCCGCTGAATAGGATGCCCCCAGCTCTGTTTGAAGCCAGAACGTTATTGGCGGCCACAACACCCGGCACCCAGCCTTCTGCATTAACCTGCGGTAGGTTTCGGATTGGGCCAGAGTGTGGTAGGGAACCAGCCAGTGGAGTCAACGAGTGATTTCGCGAACCCGCATCGACTATAATACCGAAGGAGCTGCTATCACGAATGATATTGCTGTGAAGGATGATCTGGCCTTGTTCTCGGCGTCGATTTGCATCGCCAGCGTCTTCCTTATCAAAATTGTCAATTCCAAACTCCACAAAATCAATATCACCAAAGTTACTGGTGGCGTTATTATCAGCTCCAACAGCGCCGTGCAAGTTAACCAATATGGAGCTGCTTGAAGCAGATTCACTTCGCGAATCGGCTAGTCCGGCAACAACTTTGAGAACTGCTTGGGAATCTGAGCTGTTGATTGCATCGCGTATTGCTCTGGCAATTTCAGCGGTTGTCATTGTCGGAGTAAATGGAACTTCGATATTACCCTGGGCGAAGCCTGCGCCTGGAAGCGAAGCATTGATGGTAATGTCATTAAATTCGAAGCGAACAGTATTTACACCATCACTGATTGTGAAGCTCTCACGGTCCGCAATTTGAGACCCTGGTCTGGCGACAAAGGCAAAGCTTTGTGTCAATCGTTCATTGGTATCAAATGCTCGTGCTCCTGCCAAAGGATCAAGCGACAAGGAAGCGCCTCCGTTGATACCGAAGGACGCGGCCCGGCGAATCTCCAATTGATAGTTGCCGGTATCGACTTCTTCTTTATCCTCACCCGTAATGGATTGAGGTTCGTATTGCAAATTGCTTGCAAAGGAGGTTCCACCGAACGTGCCATTGGTAACAATTTCACCACGTTCTGCGAAGCCAACGATAATGTCATCGATGTAAACGCCTTCGAATCGGTTGTTTTGACCGCGAAGAGCCGAACCGAATCCACCAAACTGATCCCCTGCCAAACGTGCAGTAGATGCTGGATTACCAGCTTGACGAGTCAAACCGAGTTTTCCTGAATCGATCACCCGAAGTTCGTTGAGATGGATGATTTCATTTTCGGACCGGAAGGTGTCGATATTCGATCTTTCGCTGAGTTCGTTAAATTCGAGTGCCAACGCGACCCGAATCGCGTCTCGGACTTGAATTGCCGACATGTCGTAAGTGACGAATACTGGCAAATTACCAGGTGTGACTCCTGGCAATCCATCGATGAAATTCGTTGGTAACGAGCCATCCTGAACCGCCGTTGTTGCGTTTGGTACCGACAACCGTGTTAGGTTGACTGGATCAACGGAAACTGTAAAGCCGTTGTCAGCGAGTGCAGCAGCCATGCGAGCTGCAATGGTACCTGAATTGTCGTTAGCAGATATTTGAATGTCTGTAATGGCAGCAGGCGTAGCGGTGAAAGTAAACGTAATTCCGTCCACATCGAAAGTGGCACCTTCAGGAATATTTGCGCCGCTTGGGGCGTTAAATGTTGCTCCGAAGTCGAACTCGAATATTGAATCGACTGGTGCTCCTCCGACAACGCGCTGAATGGTAAACGTATCACCATCAGCCAAACGATTCGCATCAACAATTCGCAATTCTTCGCCGCCCGTACCGAGTCCTCCGATTGCCATAGAACCGGCCGTCGAGAAGTCGAATCGCAAGCGAACATTTGCTTTACCAGCAAAGTTACCTAAATCAATTCGAGCTTGGCGCCAACTGTCAGCAGCAGCGGGACGAGTACCGTTGTTCGTATCATTTACATCATAAAGTTCTTGGATCTGTTGGTCGGTTCCGTTCAAGAAATAGTCTTTCTCATCATTGGAGTTAAAGACTCTTTCGTTGTCGAACATTGAATTGTTTGTGGCCAACAAATGCCAAACTCCATCTTCGTCCGCCGCGAAGACACGGAACGAATCACGCATTACCGTACTGTCGTTCAAATCGCTGTTGGCATTTTCAGTCGCCAAGCGGTAGTTGAAGTAAAGCGTTGGTTTGTCTTCAGCGCTGTATTGAGAGAGATCAAGTGGATTGCTCTCAATACTTCCTTGAGCACCACCAGGGAACTCATAAGTGTTGTATCGAGCGGGATCGTAATCGGAAGCTACGTTGGTATTTCCGAGATCCCAAACACCGCCCCAATTACCGACTTGAACAGGCGAGCCCTTCTTGGGATCCTCAAAGCCGAAGTAAAGGCTATTGCCTCGAGCGCTGTCAGCGGTTCGAGAGCCATCAAAAGTAGACTCAACACCATGTCCGGCATCACCAGATCGATTTGAGCTGACATGCCACAGGTTGACGTCTAAGTTGCTGAAGGCTAGCCCGTTCGCTCCAGAAACGCCAGTTCGAATCCTGGATTTACCGTTTGCGAACGCAGGCACTAATCGACCACGCGTATCGAACGCATAGATATCGCCGTTTTGAGCAATGCCGAAGAGCACGTCGTCAAAACGTCCTCCCTCAACATTACGAGGACCGACGGTTAAGCCTGAAAAGACAACTTCAAGGCCGGTATCTGGATCGACGATCGTTGCAAGATAGTCCCCATTGTTGTTGGTTGAACCTGTATTGAACTGGCCTGCATCGCGGTACTGTGTGCCATCGTATGCAAAGTTTCTAACTTCGAATAAGTCACCCCGTTCTGTTACCGCATACATTCGACTTCCAACCAATGCCATACCGGTTACGTACGGTTTCAAACCACCTTCTGGTGATGGATTAGTGAAACCGGCTACAGGAGCAACTGGTGCAAAGTCTAGCGTGAGAGGTCCAACTTTATTATTAAGTGATCGTCGGAAATGCGTTTCGTTAGCATCATACTCAAACGATGTTGGCAATGAAACTGCGTTCCCTGTCCATGAGACACCGGGAATCGTGGTCGACATCGAAGTGTAGATTGATTGAGCGATTTCTTCTGCGGTGAAATCGACTGTAAACGGAATGGGTATATGACCTGGCAAAACGCTTCCACCATTGGAAAGCACAATGAACCAGGGGACCCCGGTGAACACACCACGATCTGCTCCGCTGAACTCAATATCGTTGCCATTGAGAATCGCAGTGACTCCGCTGGCATGAGTTCCATCTAACACGGCGAGGATGGCAGCCGCAAGTTCCGCATTAGTAAAGGTTTCTTCTACAGCGATACGCGTAGCGGTACCGTTCACCAAGCCATAATTTGTACCACCGGCAATTGCGGTCGCGTCTGCGTTCTCCGTGATCGCTAAGTCGCCAGTCAAGGTGATTCTATTGGAACCGGCTAACAGTTCAGCATTAATCGTAGTGCCCGAATTGTTAATCGAATCGACAATCGACGCGATGATGTCGGCCTGAAGTGAATCGATGTTAAACGGAATTCGGAAGGCGGTTGGATTCACCAATGCGGCATCCGAACTGAATTCAAATGTATGATCGACACCAAGAGTATCGCGAATAACGATAGTATCGCCTTCTAGGTTAGCAGTGGCTCCACTGGTTACCAGCAATACTCGTCCAGTATCGAATTCGAAATTATAAGTCGTGGCTCCAACCGTAAGACTAAATGTTTGAGTGTCAAGTCCAATCAGAGAGCCTGGGGAAGAAGCATTCAATCGAATAGCTGGATCGATATCACCGCTATCGAACTCAAAGATTAAGGCATTCGATCCATTGTTAACATGGACAATATCACCATCAAGAATTTGGCGAACATTACCAGTACCTGGTGAGGTGTAGAGCACGCGCGATGGGTGCGGATTGAGTTCCCGAAGGTCAGCTGAAATTTGTTCTGTGTTAATCCAGCCGAGTTCTTGAATTTGCGTTCCCGCCGCAGCGAACTGAGTTCCCTTGGGAACTGGAGGATTGAGCGAATAGGGAACAGCACGTCCAGCACCTACGCGGTCACCACCTACCGAAAAGGCTGCACCGGAAACAGGATTCATTTGGTAAATGAAGTTTCGGCTGCTGATATTGCGTGGTGGGAAAGACAACGAGGCCCAAGTCGATTCGCTGTACCCGCGGCTACCTGCACCATATAGACCTAAGCCTGAACCGGTCGTGTAGGTAATAGCTCGGAAATCTATACCAACCCCGTTATCCGCACCGGTATCCGGTGTAAACGCCACCTTCGCATCGTCGTTGTTCGCATTGCGAGTGAAAGTATCGATACCGCTATTACCAGCTACAACGTTATTTCCATTACCGGCGGTATCAATGCGAATATAGTTACCGCTTCCATCGTCGGTTCGACTTCCAGGAAGTGGGATTTGGTAACCATAAAGATTACCGTCTGGACGCATCGCAATGTCCTGGACCAACGGCAGTGTTCGAATGGTTGTTTCTACGGTACCAGTTAAAGCATCGACGGTTCGCAATACAGAATTATTACCTTCTGGGCGGGAAACAAACAGTACAACATCGCCTAGAGTGTAGTCGATTGCGTTTGAGTTACCAGTAAACGCAACTTGCGTTGCTCCAAAAGCGGTGGTCGCAGGAGCCAAATTGAAGCGATCTTCACTGATTTTGTGAATGCTATTAACTGGTTCAAGTCGAGCCAAAGGATTTGATGGATTGCCTTCTTGGAACTGTCTCAAATCGGTTGGGAGCTGTGAGTTATTAGTAACTGCCAAGAAATAGGTTCCAGCAGTCAATTCGGTCGAGCCTAGGTAAGCATCTAAGAATCCAACGCTACCTCGCGACAGATCATCCATATCAGATCCGTTCAACGGCGCACCGCGATCGTCGGCGATATTGGAATCTGTACCAGCGGCGACCAATTGTACCCCGTTCGGAGTGTTGTAATACAACCAGAACGAAGTGTTTGGACGACCGATACCGTCGGCGTAGTCCATGTCGATAATGGTTGCCAAATGCTGTGCTAAACCGCTGCCTTGGATTGAGTCAATTTGCACATCAAATCGATACCAGTCAACGTCGTTAGCTGTCGCGATTTCACCAGTTATTCCCAATGCCGCCCTGTCGGTATTTGCGAAGTTACCAAGATCGACAGCTCCACCAATCGTATTGTTGGTATCAACTCCAGCTACGAGCGGCTCAATCGCTTCTCCCAACAATGGTGAATGAACGGGCATGCCCAAGACTTCGATACCAGTTGTTGCATAACGAATGTCGGCATATCGAACCGAGGAGCCGCCCCATTCATCCATTTCACGCAAGCGAACTTGCAATTGGTATCTACCGGTGGTCTTTCCATCGCGAAGTTTTGAAGGATCCTGCAAATCGTCACGATTTGCGGCTGGATCCAACGAATCAATGTTCGAACTGCGTACACGCACGAAATACGTATTTAATTCGCCAATAACGCCTGGTAGCACGATGCGGAATCCCGCATCAAACGGGTTCGTTGAATAGAAGTCGGTCGTGGTGCCGTCACCATTCTTTGGGAAGAACGTGTCGCGTGGCAAGCTGTTGATATGATGTAGTGCGATCAGATCGGGATTCTTGAAGACACTGTAAGTTCCAAAAGCTTCATCGTAACTATTATCGCTCAAAGCGATAATTTCACCGTTACCATTAACCAATTCCACGACGGTATCAAGCGCGTTGGTGGTTCGGTCAATGTCGATCCAAACTTCCGTGCCAGCACTGCCGATAAAGCTGTAGACATCGATATCAGATTTTTCGTTAATTACACCTTGGACGGTGAAGCCCAATCGAAGGTTATCGTCACCTTCATCTTCAGCTGCAGCCAAAACGCCAAGTTGTTGAGCATTGGATGGAACAGCATTAATACCTGGAGCGGTTACTCGAGGAGATTCTTGTTCTACTAGGGTCTCAACGTTGCGATCGTGGCTGAACTTGTCTAAGCGAATGCTTCGCCAATCGCCCGAATTACCTGTACTTGGGCCGTCGCCGTTGGTGTCGTTTTGTGCTAGGCCGGTTGGATCGAAACCTGCACCGATCGAGTCGTCCCGCAAGGATGTCAAATAGACTGGGAAGCCAGGGCTACCGACGATTTGAACGATACCGCCAATGCGGTCGTCGATATCGAGTGGGCGTCCCGTTGCCGTAAAGCCCGCGTTTGCCGAAAGTTTGACAACCAAACTTTCCGTCGGACGGCTCTTCAGCTGTATACCACCAAGAACATTTAGGTCAGGAACGATGATTTCATCGCGCAGAACGTGCACGATATCTGTATCATCCCACACCGTTGAAGTGGTCAAGGTTTGACCGCGAACGTCCATACCATTGATGGAGTTTCCACCAACGAAGTTACCGAAAATCATTGGGCCGAGGTTATCAACCACTTCCGTTAGACGATCTGCGAAGCCGCGTTGACGACCTGCATCCAATACACTGTCCGAAGTCAACGCGTTGGCATTGATGCTGATCACAGGTGTATTTGGAGTTGGATTTTCACGGAAGATATTGTTGATGATGACAGGTTGAGCACCGCGTACGAAGATAACGGCAGCTTCGTTAAAGCCGTGTCCGTCTCGGTTTGATGTCGATTGCGCACCGAAGCCACTAGAGTTTTGTTCGAAAACCGTGTTGCTGATACGAACATCGGCTTGATGAATTTCAGTCGCGTTGAAGCCAGCAAAGTTACCGGCGATGTTTGTGATGCCACCAGCAAATGTCACCAGTGCATGATCGAGGCTACCTTTGCTCAAGTGTCCGAAGTAGATTCCACCCCAATCACCGGCGTTTGGAGCGGATACTCCGTCATTGTTGGTATCAAAGGTACCCGATGCACCGTAACGGTCATCGCGACGACTGGTGAAGATCACTGGGATTCCATCGCGGCCTTCAGCGATCAACGTAGTGCCGATGCCTGCTTCGATACGTGCACCATCCGACTTGACAACGATGCCTGGATCGATGACCAAGCTGGAGTCCAAGCGGGGACGATTTAACGATGGGCGATCTACTAAGACGTTGCCCAAGGAACCACCGCGATCAACGTAAACCGAGCTGCTACGGTTGAGTTCAGTGACTAACACATATGGACCCGCACCGTTGGATTGGCTGCGATAAATGCGACGAGCCACGAAACCCGCTGGGGCTGTTGGTAGTGTCAATTGAACAGCATTAAATGTAGCGGATGGCGTAGTGTAGGTCAGATTGACGTTCTGAGTTGCATTGCTGGCCAGCGTTTCACCACCAGCAGCATCAACGTAAACGAGGCGATAATTATAAGTCACTGTTCCAGCAACTGGTGGTGCCAATGTTCCGCCGGTAACTCGAACGCCTGTTAACGTGACTGAATTAATCGCTGGGCGAGCATTTTCTAGTTTTGGACCGCCAGCTGTGCCTGCCAATACCACGTTCTGACCGATAACGTGAGTAATGTCGGTGTCGTCCCAACGACCTGCAACGGTTTGTTGTGTGGTCGCATTGCCTGGTAACGTATCAACTCGAATGAACAAGCCGTTGGTCGAGTTGTTGCTCAAGGCATTACCGCGAATCATCGGACCAACTCGTGTGTAGTCCGGTGTAAATGTGCCATTGAGCTGGAAGAGCGAAGTGTTGAAGGTGGTTTCTTCAAAGCTGTCAGGATCGGCTGACATCGCTGCATCCGCACTCAACGAAATAGTATTGAATGTAATAGTCGGACGAGCTTTAGTCATCTGAAGCGGGGCGATAACTCGTGTCTGAGAATCGAGTGATACTTGCCCACCACCGTAGCGGATGTCCGCATGGTTGACGTAATCTAAGAAGATACCTTCGCGTTCAAAACTGAAGCGACCTTCTGCCTGATCGATATCATTCTTGAACTCGATACCACCCCAGTCACCTGATTGGGCTGTTGTGCTAATTGGGTTGGTATCAATACCAATGGTTTCGTCTTGGTAACTGGTGAAAAGAACGGTTTGGCCTGGTTTCCCAAGGATTTGCAAATTGCCACGGCTGCGATCTACGCTGCTGGTCGTCGACCCAACGTTGATGCTTGCGCCACGCAACTTAAAGACAGCTCCAGCATCGATCATCACAGTGACACCGCGCGGAACGTTCATCGTTGCGCCGTCGCTGAGCGGTTGGTTCAATGGACCACCGGTACCGATTTCATACGCATACGAATCGGCAAGGGTCAACGCATTGCCATCCAGGCCACCATTGCCCAGGATACGAACGATATCGCCAGGGCGTGCAACCGATAGAGCGCTCGAAATCTTGTTGTATGGATTTGCCAACGAACCAAGGGCTGGGGCACCTGGCGATGTGTTCTGAACGTGCGACTTATCAACAAAGATGGTGCGAACAGCGGTGCTCAAAGCATCCGTCAATGGTTGAGCAGCGCGGAACCAGAAGTTGAAAACACCGCCGGAAACACCATCGAGATCACCATCCAATGCAGTACTGGAAACATCGACAATTTGACGATTGACCAATGGACGGAAAGTGGTTCGGAGTGAATAGCCACCTTGCGAGGTTCCATTCAATCCGGAATCATTGATGTCGGGATTGTAGTTCGCGTTGCCTGAGGCACTTACTCCTAAGAAGTAAGTCCCTTCTGCGAGGTCAAGTTGCAAAAAGGAATCTTGGCTGAAGTAATCGTCGTTAACCGCGATGACTTCGCGACTTCCGTCAGGTTTCTGACGATACAAGGTTAAGTAGGAATCCAACAAGCTACCATCGGTCAAACGCTCGGACACGATTTCGGCTGTGAAAAGACCAGCTTGTCCTGGGGCGATGGTAAAGCGATAAAGGTCAATATCTCGGCTATCAGGTCGGTGAAGATAACGACCAGCGATGATATCTTGATCGCCAGGGAATACAGGTTCGGTTGGGTTGTTTCCAACGAGCGATGCTTCACCACCTAGGGTGGCGTTGCTGTAGTTGCCGCCCATGATTGTACCCGGAGGCAACTCGGACATCTGTCCAAGACCAAGCAGGTTACCGATTTCTCGCAGTGCAACCACGAAGAAACTCGGCTTAACACTATCCGAGGCACCAAACGCATCGTTCCATGTCTCGGCGCGATCAAGAATGACAGTTTGGCGACCGAAAGTATGATTGGATCGAATGCCGGGAGGTTGGAAACCAGCTAAGCCCAGAGTTCCACCTTCAGAACTATTGCTTCCCAACGGTATCAAGTCACCTACAACGATGGTCCAGTCATCAGCACCAACTGGGGCATCGGTCTCTACGAACTTGATGCCTAAATATTGTGCCCAGAACGACAATGCCTCGCGAACGCGCTGTTCTTGAACCGAAGTGATCGAACTGAACAACAACGTTCCTTGCGAACTGGTACCGTAAGGCTGAGTCTTTAGGAAGTTGTAGTATTGGGTCTTGATCGTGCTGTCGGTATCTGGTGCATCGGCTCGTAAGTGGTCGATGCTGGTGTAATCGCTATCACCCGGTGTTGCATTGACTTCACGAACGCCAGGGGTATCTGGTGCTCCTGGGAAGTCGAGGTTATAGGTCGTTTGATTGACAATTTCCGAGTTGATCAACAAACTTTGGAAGCCAGAGAATGAACCCAAGCCAGTCGCATTGGTAAACGTATCTGCTGGGTCAGTGGCCAGAGCGTTGATCGTTACGGGAATGGTTGGGATTGCTTCGCTGGTACCGATTCGCAAGCGATACGCTGCACCGTTGTAGAGGGTGTAGTTAAACGGATTAGCGGCGGTTGGCGTGCTGTTGAAAGTCAAGACAGCCTTATTGAGGGCTGGGTCGTAAGTCACCGATACTGGATTGAATACGGTGTCATCTGTGTTGCGAACGGTGTTACCAGTTAAGTGCAACTGATAGAACTGAGTGTTCACAATGGATGGATCGGAAGGTGAGCCGGTGGAGCTTACAGCAACTGGCCACAAATCGTCTTCGTTGAAGTAAACTTCGATGACGTTGGTTTGTTGAGTCCAAGTGTTGCCCGATTTCTGAACGGGTTGTGGAACAACGCTAACGATTTGCGCACCGAGTTCTAAGCGGAAGTCGATGGTATCGCGGTCGGTTCCAGGGACGCGTGGTTCCAGCAAGATGCCGTCGATGTTGCGTAGGCCGATTACACCACGGTCTGGATCGTCATAGCCGAAGATTTCGATGCGATATAGATCGTTAGGAAGGCTATCTTTGAAGCGAGCGATCACGATGCGGTCGGTGTCGCCGAAGCCCAAATAGCCAGGCTCGATTACAACGTCGTTGCCGTTTCCAAACGTGCCGTCACCGCTGCGCGTGATGCGAATCGAACCCAATGTTGCTGGGTCAAGTTGCTGAGCACCATCGAATCGGAAAATGAGTTCGCGTGGCGATACAGATAAGCGGTTGAGGTTCGGGTCGACAAAGCTGAAGATCGAACCAGCATTTGGATTAACGCTGATCAATTGTGGTGCTCGAACGTCTGCGTTTGCAGTGCGGAAACCGGTGGCAACCATCGAGAAGTCATACAATTGCACGACGTCCAACGTACCATCAACACGGATATAATATCGGCCAGGTGTACGGATATCGAAGTCCGTCAATACTTCTGTAACGCCCAAACCGCCATTGTTGACTTGCGCCAAAATGGTTTGTCCATCCGAGCCAAGGACTTGGAACGACAAGTCGCTGTAAAGCAAGCTGTTAACAGGACCTACCGAGCCGCCGGTAGGAGCTACGTCGTATTGGAAACCGACAGGCGTAATCGACAGGGTGATGCGACCCGAAGAAGGGGCGTCAAAGCTGAAGAAATCGCGGTCAGCGTTGTTGTCCATCGACAACAGAGACAACGTGCGTGTGCCGTTGCTGATAGTTCCCAATGACGTTGCCGTTGTGGCAGCATCATTGCTTTCGCGATCGTCGCCGTACAGCGTTTGACCACCCAAGATATCGTCATGCTGCGGACCGTAGAATGCGGTCGAAAGGAATGGCTCCATTAACTTGGTTTGGTTGACAGGGTCGACGTGACCAAGACCAATACCGTGGCCAGCTTCGTGCATCAATACGTTGAGTAAGGCGCGGTTTTCGCCCGAAGGGCCGTCTGAGTTTAAGGCGTAAAACGCGTCGCTAGTATCGAGGACCATATCGCCGTCGAAACCAGAGTTACCGCCGTTGCTTGGAAAATAGTTGTAAGCCAAGATACCGAAGTCACCGTCGACGGCTGCACCACCGACGCGAACGTCACCTCGAACACCTTGAATACCACGGTTTGAACCACCTTGTGGAGCACCGTCATCAAATGATTCGTAAACAAAGGTCAGGCCGGAAACGGCTGCCCAGTTATCGTAAGCTCGTTGCACCAAGGGGAACCATGGGCGGCCGCTCACGGCACCAGAGCCACCGCCATAGATACCATCCATGAAAGCAATGAAGTTACTGGGGTCTTGGTTGCTGCCCACCAAGGTACCATCTGGAACAATACTCCAGGTTACAGTGGACGGATCACCGATGTTGGGAGAAGGGCCACCTACTGGATTGCTCCAACGGCCACCACCACCCGCATCAAAGTTGCCCGAATTGCCGTCTGGTTCGCCCGTTCCGGACGTTCCTTGCTTGTAGAAATCAAGCCATGTATTTACATAGTCTTGCGGGGTACCAGGAGCGAATATCACCCCTGCCGAGTCTGCCGCCATCAACTCGCGGCGCTCCAATGTTTCCAGCAAAATCCTGCGCAACAATGCGCGCTTTTTCTCAACACTTCGAATGCCACTAACCGAGTTGCCGTTTTTGAACATGGCCATTCAATTGCCCTTAGAAACCCAATACCCCGGCTGAATAACCGGATCTGTTTATTGATACCGCCTGACTTAACGCGACAAGACATTTCAGGCATAACTTGCCAACACCGCCCAGCTGACTGCCGGTATGGAGAGGCAAGTCTATTTTGCTTGCCGCACCCCGTTCTGTCACTGTCTGAAATGCTGACGAATTTTCAGATTGTTACGAGAACCAACCATTTCTTGACCATAACCAACGCCAGTAACCACTTTGCCGGTTGTATCAATAAAATGGATTTACCCAATAAAATCCCCCTTAAGGGAGGGCTTGTGGGCGTACTCATACGAGCGTTGGACGTCAAGAAGCAAGCAAAAGTTCCAACTTTGAATAAAGTTGGTGGAATAGACCCTTAATTCGGCTGCTTGCCCCCTCTTTGTGGTTATGGCTTGGCTCGTCGGTTCAGTTCATTGATCAAAACCAATGCATCGATGGCATTGACGACCCCATCACCATTGGTGTCGATATAAGGTGGGGAGGAAGAATCGGTGCCAGGGCGCAAATAGCGACTGCCGAGCCGATTTAGATTGTTGATGATTACCAAAGCGTCCACGGCGTTGACGAATTGGTTGTTGTCAACGTCCCACCGATCCACGGGGTTTTGCCACAATGGAAGATCGTTGTCCAGTATCGTTAGGTCGACGGTCGCGGACGACACACCACTCCCGGATGCGACCAATCTTAGCTCCATTGTCCCCTCTACCCCATAATCATCGAGGGGAGCAATCTCAAATTCAAAGCTCTTGGAGCCTTCCGGAATCAGAATGCTGGCGGGGGCTTGGAGTTGTTCCGACCTAGAGGGTGCCAATTGAATCGCATAACCACCAACGGGTGCCGCAAAGCTAAGTTGCACCGTTGCTTTGACAGTATCCAGTGGCGTCTTTTCTTCGAGTTGCGTTCGGTCGACGGTAAATTGAAGCGTTTCGACATCCAGAACCGAAACGGCTTGAGTGTTTCCTCTGTAGCCGACCGCTGTGGCACTCAAAATCACCTGAATTGTACCGTCTAAGACGTTGTCATCTTGCACGTTGATGGGCACAACCACGCTGGATGAGCCAGCGTTGATGGTTACTGTAGTCGGCAGTACTAATTCGGAAGTGTCCGAACTTGATAACTGAATAACCAATGGCAAGGCTAGGTCGCTAGTGCTCCGAGTTAGGGTCCACGACAGCGCACTTGATCCCGCATTTTCGGCAATGGTCGCTTGGCTCATCGTTCCGCTGATTTGCTCGACATCTGCCACAGTGACTTGGGTGGTTCCATTTGCAAAGCCGGTCGCCGAAGCTGTAATCGTAACTACGATGTTTCCATCTAGGAGTGTGTCATCGATGGCTTCCAAATCCACTTGAGCTTCGTTGGAGTTGGCGGCAATAACAACGGATTGAGGGAGTCGAAGTTCGGTCGTATCGCTCGAACTGAGATTTACCGTTAGTGGTATTGGTGAGCCGCTGGTACGGCGAATGGTGAGGAGAGATGCCTTGGTTCCAGCGTTCTCGTCGATGACGTTCTTTGACACGGACAACGTGAGTTGCGGTGAGGCTTGGACGGTCACTGTAAAGGAACGCGAGGCGGAACCACCATCGTCGTCTGATACACGGGCGGTGGCTGTATATGTGCCTGGGGTAGTGTAAACGTATGATCCAGCAAAGAACCCGGAAGTTGGTGTCCCCGCTTTGCCCATAGCTTCAATGGTGGCGTTCCCACTTTGAGATGTCGAACCATCGCCCCATTCGATCTGATAGGTAAAGCGTTCTTGTGTAGCGGGAGAGGAAAGTGGGTTGTCGTAGCCGAGGTCCGTAAATTGTCCAAGACGCGGTATGATTAATGGGGTGTTGGCAACCACATTGAAGTTAGAAATGGAGGCTAAGACAGGCAGAGCATTAAGCACTTTGAGATTTTCGCTCCAACCGCCAGTTCCGGAACGCGCACCCACGATTTGAACGTCGACATCGAAACTTCCGTTATCTGCGAATGTGCGACTCCCGCGAACGATGGCAGCCGGATTTATCAAGGTCCATCCGATGTCTTGAAGTGCTGCTAAGTCAAGTCGAGTGAGTGGCTTGCGAACCCCGGAAGCAAGGTTGGGATCCATCAATGTTTCGCGACCGGAATCTGCTGTTCCTTCTGCCCAATGAACACGAATAGAATCGAGAGGAATATTGCCTCCCAAATCATAAACTGCTTTGGAATTGCTTCCGGTAAATTGAGTGCCGCTGAGATGAGTTGCCCAGCTCGAAGCCGTTCCGAAACCAAGTATATGACAAAGTTCATGTAAGGCCGTGGAGAGAAAATCTTTTTCAGTGGCTTCGAGGCCCGCTGTTGTATTCCCGAAATGCCAGTTCGCCGTCGATTGAAATGCGATGGATCCGCCCCAGGGGCCAAAATCGGTCGGATTCGCGGCCAGTGCACCCACTTGTCCACGGGCCTTCACCGTATCAAGAAATGTTTGAGTCCCGCTGGCCGAATAACCTCCTATTGAGCTCAGGGCTAGATTGTTTCCAGAAAGTGCGCGGCCACCAACATAGACAACCAACTCATTAGCGGCGACATTCAGGTTGGAGACCGAAACCATTTGGCCAGTGGCAGGATTTTGAAAATTGGCCGTCCACTGATTGACTCCGCCCGGGCTAATGGCAGTCAAGTTATCCGCGAATTTCGTGATGAGAATATCGGCGGCCAGCTGCAATACGTCGCGGCGAGATTGAATTGCAAAAAAGCCCGATGTATCGAACGAATAATCGAAACGAATTTTCAGGGGACCCGCTGACGGTTGACTTACGATTTGAGCAGCACTGGAGGTGCCATCGTTCCAAGAGATGATACCACTAAGATTGCCCGAAAGCCCAGAAGTATCGAGCGTGCGTTCGATAGTGACCAGTTCGCCTTCTGTTGCCAAGACGCGACGATCTTCCAAGGACTCGAATACTCTCCACCGCTTCCTTGGTTTTGACTCGTTCGAACGAATTCGCATAAACCAACAGCCTCTGACGCACTAAGTGATTGTCTGAATGCCACCAACCTTTGGAACAAAGTAAGTCGCCGTGTGGGACGCTCAATTTTTTCCAAGCCGACGGCTCGTTAGGAAGGTGTGCTTCGAAACGCAGCCAATCTTTCAGATTAATTGGTCTATATGAGTTTTGCTAAAAATATCGATTATTTGGATCGCTCTTAATGAAAATCAAACATCTGTGCGGCGACGCAAGGTGGTCTTGCTGGCAGGGGCGGCAGGTGGAGCAGGCGTTGTGGAAGTAGGACGTTTAAGCCAATGCGGCGCCTTGACGGCTGACTCGCGCGGAGCAGATTTGGAGGAGTCGGATGTCTCTCCGTCGATGTCCCCTAAGTATTGCTTTTGAACTTGTTTGTGCATCTTCACTTCCTCTGGGGTTCCTTCGAACAATACTTTACCTTCATTGATGACGTAGCACCTGTCAACTGTTCTTAAGATCTCCATGGCTGCGTGATCAGTGATCAGGATGGCAATGCCGGTGTCACGGAGTCGATTGATGGTGCCACGAATGCTCTGCACAGTAACCGGATCGATACCTGCGTACGGCTCGTCGAGCATGATGATCTGCGGATTGGTGATGAGGCACCGGGCGATTTCGAGCCTACGTCTCTCGCCCCCAGACAATTTGGACGCTTTGCTCCGTCGAATTTTGACGATGTCAAATTGCTCGAGCAATTCTTGGGTGCGTCGTCGGCGTGTTTTGCGGTCCACGCCCAATAGCTCGAGCATGCTTGAAATGTTTTGTTCGACAGTAAGCTTTCTGAAAACGCTGGCTTCCTGGGCGAGGTAGCCCATGTGACCATCGCGAGCTCGGCGGTACATCGGCCAATCGGTGACATCTTGGCCACCCAAGATCACCTTGCCACCGTCGGGCGTTACCATGCCGCACGTCATGCGAAAACTGGTGGATTTGCCAGCGCCGTTGGGGCCGAGTAATCCCACAATTTCTCCGGGACCTACACGGAAAGAAACTCCATCGACTACCTTGCGACCGCCGTAGGTCTTTACAAGCGAATTTACGTCGAGCACATCCATGTGCTAATTCCTCGTCACTAAAGCAAATCGAAACACATCGCTAGCGAATCAAGCCCATGCGTCCAAACTTGGGAACAAACATATAGGCCGAATGTGGCCAAAGCAAAACCAGCGCCTTGCCCATTAAAAGTTCGCGCGGAACATGGTGCGTATACCAAGATCGCGCATCGGCACTTGCCGCCGAGTTATCGCCCAACGGAAAAAACTGATCTTTATCGAGTGTATAATTCTTGATGCGGCGGAGCTTAAACAACTGTGTTTTTTCCCACATCGGCGGAGAGGCGTAAACCGTTTTGAGAACGGCTAAAAGGGATTGCTCATGGGTGGCACCTGTCCGTCGCGCTTGTTCGATTAATCGTCGCACGTCGGGATCGACAACCGACGCGATCAAGTTGGCCTGTTCCTGGTCGTCATCCATTGGGTAATCGGTCAAATGCTTACCCATGGCATGAGCGATGTAGTACACGTCTCGCCAGACCTTCGTTTTTTTGACAACCAGTTTACCTTGAGCAAATCCTATCCCTACCGGGGCTGCATCTAATGGCTCGTTCGGTGTCCAGAAAGGCCGCTGTTCCTCACGGGTCAACAGTTTCTCGTCGTCGAATGTGGTCGGGTGGTTGAACGCGACAAGGCTGCCGTTGACCCACAAAAACAACTGGCTGTCAACATTGGCTATTTTGATTCGATATTGACCATTGCCACGAACTGCCGTTTTTCCCTCAGGGGCCTGATCCGCAGGAACATCTTCCCAAATGGAAATGGGAGCTTGATTCTTAATTAGTTGCCAAGATGCCAAGCCATCCGTCGTCTTGATTCGACATTGAAAGCGGATCCCTTTTTCTACCAATTCGAGAAGTAAAACGCCTTGTTCATTGGCTTTGATTTCGACGTCGAATTCGGCCAGCAAATCGCCTACCCAATGATTTCCGTCTTCGGATTCAATCGAACGAATCCCGCCGTGACCGATGCTGTACCGACTCGAATCGACCAAAGCTTCGTCAGGATAGAGGCCGCCTTTGTACTTGGGGCTTATCGAATTATTCTGCGTATACACAGAATCTCGCGGCGCGATCACCATCGCGTTGTAACTGGCAAAGTCAGTGATCAGTGTGCTGTCGTAGGGGGCAACACTTTGTAAATTCGCAGTTCCCTTTTGGATATCTCGCCACTCTTCAGGCGAAGGAAAACGATGAAAATAGCGTAACAAACTTACATTTTCGATTGGGATTCCTTCGGCATCGACCGAAGCTTCCCAAGCCTTCTCTTCATATTTGGTGGTCCATTTGGCACTCGATTCTTTGGGCCAAGCTTGCCAATTGTTCGGCCAACCCGCTTTCACTAGATCGGCCGGAATATGTTCGGAATCAAAAACGCGTTGTTGCAGTGTCTCGACTTTGTTGGCTGGTTTGCGAGCGATCTTGTAAGGTTCGTCCGACAACGTGCCATCGATATAAGGGCGAGTATAGATATCGCCATGTTGAATCAAGATCTGCTCATTGGGGCAACCGATGAGGCGCTTGATATAGTTGATACGTGCGTCTTGTGGATATTTGAAAACAATAACATCCCAACGTTGTGGGTCCGAGAAGATATAGTTGAATTTGCCGACCACAATACGATCGCCCATGACAGTCTTGTCTGCCGATTGACGCAAATCCAAGTTGTTTTGTGCGCGGCATAGAGGGCAAACACCCCCGATGACAATCGTATCGGTTTGGCCCCCTGTGTTCTGGTCCGTTTCCAAGCTGGCACCAGCGGCGTACTGTGAACCACATTCGGAGCAGCGAATATCTTTGTGAGCTCCCAATAATGTTGGGGCCATTGATCCAGTTGGGATTACAAAGACTTCTGCCACAAACGACTTGAAGAAGAAGGCAAGAACCAGGGCTACAATGAAAGATTCCAGCAGTTCCCGATACCCACCCGCGGACTCTTTGTGAGGGCCGTGATTGTCTTTCTTCGTAGGTTCCACCTTTTTCGTAGCACTAGGTGAATTCAAGCTTGCACTCCCAGATCAAACCGCCGGCACAGATTTCGGACACATGAGCATTTCAGGCATATACGTGAATAGCCCGCAGTATATTGCTTTCGCCCTACTGCGCACATGCGAGTTCAGCACGCCGCATGGTTTCCATACTTTTCTGCAGAATGGTCCCCACTCCTGGGCTATAGTCGAAGACTTCAACCGATACCCAGCCACCATACCCAATGTTCCGTAAAGCAGCGAAAATTGGCTCAAAAGCGACTGTCCCCATCCCTGGACCGAGTAGGTTCGGATCGTTGGCATGAAAATGAGCTAGCAAATCGGCATTTTCCACAATGATTTCCGGGATTGGGGGCCCTTCGGTGGACATTGCTTTGACATCGAGGTGGAGCTTGACCTTTTCGGAATTGACTCTTTCAATCAGTTCGCGTCCCTGTTTGGCGAAGTTGAGAAAATTCCCTTCGGTCGGACCGAGGGGTTCGATAGCCAAGGTTATGTCTTTTTGTTCAAGTGTTCTCGCGATCACTCTGATGACTTCTGCGGCGTTTTCCAACGCTTCTGCATGCGACATTTCGGGTGGGAAGTTGCGCTGTAATGGCGAGCCCAACACCATGACCGAACCTCCCAAATCTTCGCACAAGTCAATCAGCTCAATGAAATAGGCGGCCGTCTTTTCGCGTATGGTCTTGTCGCGAGTGGTCAGATGAAAGCCTTGGGTTTTGGCCAGCAACCAATGCAACCCAATAACTTCCATTCCTACATTTTGAGCCAAATCGCGAACTCGTTTCCTCGATTCCGTTGAGATCGCAGATACAAACGGATTTTCGGGCGGAGCGAGGGTGAACGGCGCGACTTCAAGACCCGTGTATCCCAACGCCACCGCTTCGCGCATTCCCTGTTCGAGCGTGCGGTCATGAAAGAGCTCATTGCAAATAGCATATCGAAACATTTTTGATCCTCACTCGCTCGCTGCCGAGCGGATTTCGGTGGATGGTATCGGGGATACAGACCTGGGGTGGGAGTATCTGAATTTCCGTTCGCTTGTTATGCTTAGAGCACTCCGAAAATCCGGTTTTGCCAACGGATTGAAACTCCAAGATCGTACACTTTCTTGCAGTGATACGATACCAGCGCTAGAACGAGACTACGCAGATATTGTGTGGGCAAACTACAACAAAGGATAGTAAGTCAATCATGACCACTGTGGATAATTTCTTTGAGTCGCTCGCTGATAATCTGAACACCCAAGGGGCTGCTGCGACAGCCAAAAACGTCATCGAGTTTTTTCGTCATCAAGGGGCTTATCACGAGTTATTCGAAGCTCTCAAGATGAAAGCCAGATTGGAATTGGGGCTCACCGCTGTTCCCCCCGGGCCCGATGAAAATTTAGGTCCAGTGGTCACCGATAAACTCGAGCGGGCTTTGATCGACGCTTGTCGAACAGTGGGATTGTTATTGCTGGGTGCAGGACGAATCCGTGAAGGCTGGATGTATATGCGACCCGTCGGAGATCGCGCTGCAGCCGCTCAAGCGTTAGCCGGAATTGAAGCGACATCCGAGAATCTCGATGAACTGATGGATGTGTTGGTCAATGAAGGTGTCGATGTCGAACGTGGCTATCTACTTTCGCTCACACGGTTGGGAACTTGCAACAGCATCACGCTCTACGATTCCACAGTTGCCTACAAATCCAAGTCTGATCGACAACAAGCGGCTGCATTGTTAGTGCGACACGTCCACCGCGAATTGATGAATTCATTGCGAGTTGATGTCGGTCGACGCGAAGGGAAACCGACTTTGTGTGAAACGGCCGAAGCTATTTTGGCTGAGCACCCGACACTCTTGAAAGATGGTTCCTACCATTTGGATACAACGCATCTTTCGTCAACGGTTCGAATCGGTCGTGTGTTGGATGAACCTGCTTTGCAAAAGCTCTGTTTAGATATTGCCCACTATGGCCGGAACTTGCATCCTCAATATCAATACCCTGGCGATGAACCGTTCTTGGAGTTTTTCCCCAACTCGATCGCCTTTTTCAGAACACTGTTAGGTCAACATGTCGAAGCGGGGTTGAGGTTGTTCCGACAAAAAGCCGAAGCGCTCGATGTGCGCGAACATGGAACAGCGGCCATTGAAACTTATATCGATCTGTTAAGTCGAGTGGGGCGACATGAAGAAGCGTTTCATTCCTTTATCAAGTTAATGCCAGACAACGTTCGGCCTGTTGGTATTGCTCCTTCTTTGCTTGAACTCTCGCAACGCACTGGATCGTATCAACCGATGTTGCAGCATTGCAAAGGGAAAATGGACTACTTGGGATATGCGGCAGCCTTGTTGCAATCCGCCAGTGATCCCTACACACCACCTACTAAGACAGCTTCGATCTCAGGCTGAGCACATTTCCTAACTTTGTTTGGCTGTTGCATTTCTAGTTTTTCGTAATGAATGTTGTGAAAATGACCCGAGAATATCAGGCACAAGAGTGGCTAGGTGACATCCAAGGCAACCATTGGAACGTCGAAACGAAAGGTGCGGGGCCAGAAGGAAAATTACCACTCAGCGACGCCATGTTGCGTGATCTTCCTAGCGGTGACTTATTCGGGATGACGCAAAACGCGGGTATGGGTTGGGATGTGCAACGCATGCTCGGCCCTCAGTTCTTGTTGCTCAGCACTCAAGGTGGCATGCGCGCCGAAAATGGATCTCCCATTGCTCTCGGTTATCACACCGGACATTGGGAAGTGGGTTTGATGGTCCGTGCCGCTGCCGAAATTCTTAGCAACGCTGGTGGTGTTCCGTTTGCAGCTTACGTGAGCGATCCATGTGATGGGCGAACGCAAGGTACCACAGGCATGTTCGATAGCTTACCCTATCGCAATGATGCAGCCGTTGTGCTGCGTCGACTCATTCGATCGTTGCCAACGCGACAAGGCGTTTTGGGGGTAGCCACCTGCGACAAAGGTTTGCCCGCCATGATGCTCGCTTTAGCGGGTACTTCCTTTCTCCCATCGGTGGTGGTCCCTGGCGGTGTGACCTTGCCACCCATCCAAGGTGAAGATGCAGGAAAAGTGCAAACGATCGGTGCACGTTATGCTCATGGCGAGATCACGCTCGAAGAAGCAGCGGAAGCTGGCTGTCGCGCGTGCGGTTCACCCGGTGGTGGGTGCCAATTCCTCGGCACTGCAGCTACGAGCCAAGTTGTGGCAGAAGCGTTGGGAATGACAGTGCCGCACGCCGCGCTCGCTCCCAGTGGTCAACCGATCTGGATGGAGATGGCGCGGCAAAGTGCCAAAGTCGTGTGGGACATGTCCCAGAACAAAACGACTTTGGCAGATATTCTCACCGAAGATTCGTTCCACAATTGTATGGCTGTGCATGCCGCTTGCGGTGGCTCGACCAACTTATTGCTGCATGTCCCTGCGATTGCTTTTGCGGCCGGAATTCGACGTCCGACAGTGGACGATTGGGCTCGCATCAATCGCATGGTGCCTCGTTTTGTTGATGTTCTCCCCAACGGTCCGATGAACCATCCGACTGTCCGTTTATTCCTCGCTGGTGGCGTTCCTGAAATCGCTTGGCACCTGCGAGAAATGGGTGTACTGCGTTCTGACGCACGTACAGTGACAGGCCAGACATGGAACGAGATTCTAGATCAGTGGCGGGATTCACCGCGTCGCGCCGCTTTAAGACAACTTCTGCGAGATCGCGATGGTGTTGATCCCGATCAAGTGATCTTGCCGCCGAAGATGGCTAAAGAAAAAGGAATGACCAGCACCGTCTGTTTCCCACTTGGCAATTTATGTCCCGAAGGCTCAGTGATCAAAGCCACCTCCATAGATCCGAGTGTTGTCGATGCCGATGGTGTGTATCGCAAGACGGGGCCTGCTCGCGTTTTCGCGACCGAGAAAGATGCAATCGCGGCCATCAAAGGCAGGAACGAACAGCCCATCAAGCCAGGTGACATCCTCGTATTGATCGGACGAGGACCTCTCGGTTCCGGTATGGAAGAAACCTATCAAGTGACGTCGGCGCTCAAGCATATCGCGTGGGGTAAACATGTGGCCGTGATAACCGATGCGCGTTTCTCGGGTGTCAGCACCGGTGCCTGCATCGGTCATGTCGGACCTGAGGCATTGGCTGGAGGCCCGATTGGCAAGTTGCGCGACGGTGATGAAATTGAAATTATCATCGATCGCAATCAACTCACCGGCAGCATCAACCTGATCGGAGTCGGCGGAAAACGCCTTTCCTCGACAGAAACCGAAGCGCTTCTTATGTCTCGATCCATTCATCCACAAGTTCGCCCCGACGTTAACTTGCCAGATGATACGCGGCTGTGGGCCGCATTGCAGCAAGCGAGCGGCGGGACTTGGGGCGGTTGTGTTTACGACGTCGATCGAATTATCGAGATGTTGGAGGCAGGTCGACGGGCGCTGTCATAAACTGCAGTATCCCAAAATCGATTGGGTTGAAATTGCGTTGTTTGACGGAGGGCCAAGTCCCTAGAGACCTTTCGCCGCTTTTTCGCTCGACGCCCACACACCACTGGCTCCCCGCGATTCTTTCATTCCGACACAACTCTGAAATGGGGATCGCAAACTCGCTCATCCAATGGGAATCAGTATGATGTTGGGCCACAAACCAACGCGGATTCCATTGCGTAAGTTCCCAACAGGCGTCACGCGTTAAGCCGCGTTGATCGATCTCGAACTGAAACGTGGTCATGCGGTCCCGATCGATGTCGAGCGTCAAGCGAACGCGATCTTCGCCGGTCAGATCACTGTCATATTCGCGGCGAACGGCAGGTTGGCTTCGTTTGGTTTGCGTATCTCTCTCGCAGCGAATGTAAACAAACAGCCATGAATCGTCGAAGGCAATGCGAACCTCCGTCGCTGGTTGGTAGTTCGTTTCTGCATGGTGAGCTAGTGAAATGGATTGAGCATTTTGCCAACATAGATCATCTGGCAATCCATCAAGTAACGGTCGACTCAGCGACTGAGTGGCAGTTAAAAGCTGTCGCCCAAAATTCGGCGCAGAGGGAGTCATGTTTGGTGATGTTGTTGCTTGAGCGCCTAGCCCCGACGACATCCATACCGACGTTTCGATTTGGGCAACTTGACTCCAAGCTCCGGTGAACTTTTGTTGTGTCAATAAACGCAGCCCATTTTGAACCTCTGCAATCAATGGCGTTTGCATAGTGTGACGACGAAACCAACTTGAGAATTGCAACAAGATCTCAGGCTCGCCTACCAGCACCGGATGGCGCACTGGTAATTGATCGCTCAACCATTGCATCAAAGCTTGATTAGGTATTTGAGGTGCTGCTGTAGACTCTGTCCCATTTTTCTGAGCTTGGTCTGGATTCAACAGCGCGTGATCCACCGATTGCATAGCGGCTGCTGATTTCGGCGTCGAAGAAAAAGGACTGGTGGGGGGACTATCATTACTTTGTACAGCCGCCGTTACCACACCCGTGGGATGGGGCGATTGTTGCAAGGCTTGAACTTCTTTCTCTCGCCAAAAATTGAGTTCAGCGGATGTCGCGACCACCAGGAGTTGTTGCCACATAACCTCCGCTGCACCACCATCGGGTTGACGACGAATGAGTGTCTCAGCAACCATTTGCCAATGGAGCCATTTACCCTGTTCGCGCAAACGGTTCGCTAACCAAATCAACGAGATGTCAAGTTCATCGCGCGTTAATGAATCCACAACTTGCTTGAAATAATCATCCCACGAAGAATCTTTCGATTCGCGGCCACTCGAATCCAGTAAACGCTGCAACGATTTCCGCCGAGCCGCACTGCCGAGTACAACTTGCAAATTACCTTGGTGTGCCAGTTCAATGGGGCGGGTGGATTCTGGAGCGGAAATGTAGCCTGCTCCTATATCTGTGCTTGTCCCTTCGCCTGGATTTTCTGCATAGATCAACAGCAAAGATTCGGGATGATCTAACTCTACATGTTGCTCGTATCGAGATGTGGCTCTTTGCGTAACATCACCGAGCAATTTGCCCGAACGTTTGAGTACTTGGCTGCCGGTTAACTCCAAGCTTCGTGCGCGGGGATGAGAAACGGCATACACTTTATGGATTTTTCTTTGGGCGGCAGCGGCGGCAAAGTTCCTCCCCTCCCCTTTTCTTTGTTGAGACAAATCAAGAACCAATCGTAAAACTCTGTCCTTGAGGAGGCCTGAGTCGCTTGACTTGTTGCCGACGACAATCACTTCGGGAACGTACTGCTGTAGCAATGAGGCTATCTCTGTGTTCTTTGCAGCCGAAGCGTTGGCTTGAGCATTGGCAGCGTCGGAAGGTGCGGCCTCACTATTTGAAAGGAACTTTACATAGTTCACTCCAATCGAGCTTGCCGCAGCACAAATACGACGGCGTTCTTTCGACGTTTCAAAATCCTCACGGTCGTGTTTCGTGATGATGACCAGCCCCGTGGATCGCTGAAGTTCGTTAGCGCAATAAGCGATTGTGGACCAAGGAATCCTCTCCCCTTCCTCCATCACAAACATGGCACCCAATTGAGAATAACCATTGCGTTGCACCCACCAACTCTTGCCGGCGTCGCGGGTTGCGATAATCTCACCCAACTCCGAAATGGCCCAGCCGCGGTTTTCATCCAAAAATGCAAAGCGTTTGAGTGGTGCACGAGTTGGGCATTCAATCATTTGCCACTGTTTTCCTCCATCTTCGCTTCTCGCTAAGGTTGAACTTGGAAGGCCAGCCGCAAATGTAGTTTGTCTATTGCATCCCAACGCTTGAATCGACGTGAGGAAATTGGGTGAGGCTACCGGTTGCCATGTGCGACTGTCGGCGAGTGGTCCCGCAATCATCTGCGAGTGCTGATCGATTCCTACGACATTCTCTCCATTGCAATGAAACAGTTTCCATTGTTTTTCAGGCTGAAGATCAAGCGTTTGATGCAAGGCCCATTGCGTAGCGGGCAGTCCTTTTGAAAATCCAATCCAACCATCCACGAGCGGAAAGAGCGATTCATAAGAGCTATAGACATTCGGCGAAGGGCTCCATGATCGTCCAGCATCCAGTGATTCAAAAACGCTTGAGCCTAGTTGAGTGGACCAGCCACCCCAGGCTAGTAGGTTACCTGCTTCGGTGCGACGAATTCCATGCAATGGGGGAAGAAGATGTTGAGGGTTGTAATTCCATTTCTTACCGCCATCCACGGTTGTTAAAACCACGCCGAAGAGTCGACGTGAAAAGGGTTGAACGCCATAACCGACCGCCCAACCACGTAGGGAGTCAAAGAAGTAGATATCGCGAAGTGTGCATGTTGTGCCGGACTCTTGTTGCTTCCAGTGCAATCCGCCATCTTCGCTGGCGAGGATCATGCCACGCTCACCGACTGCCCAGATTCGATCGGAAGAGAGTGGGAATAGGGCATGCAGTTCCGCATCCTGACGCTGTGCGGCCACAAAGGGATCGAAGATTGCGGTGGGAGTTTGCGCGACGGGTTCTTTTGCAGCGAGGGAGTTACTGCAAACTACAATGCTGAAAAGCCAAGCGATCGCCCGACCAAACGTCAAGAGACGAGGCCTTAGTGGCGTGTGATTGGCTTGAAGATTTTCCCTCCCCTTCAGTCCATCCATGGATTGAATTCCCTACCTCCCACGAAATGATGTGACGCGTAGCTAATGGAACACAAAAAGGGGTGGAGGTCCACATCAAAGATAGCTTATGGAGCGTCAATCGATGATGAAATTTTGCAGCCCGCCGAGCCGCTTTGCTAGCAAATCGCCCATGTACCAAAATGGTTATGACAGTGATAGTCGACAGTGATAGTCACTCTGATAGCGAGGTGCGGGAATGGCTCGAACCGATTCTACGCGATTGTGCTTCTCTGTCGTTAGGGTGTCGTGAGGTCATGCGATGCACAAATTGTTTAGCAAGCAAATCACTTACTCAGTTCCAAGGGGCGCCGTTTTTATAGAGACGTTTACGTCGCCTCCCGAAGCAAAGTTGCAAGCCAAAGTTTCCCAAGTGAAAGTCACAATCCGACAATAACTGGTTACTGTCGGAATGCAATTCCGACAATAATTTTCTGGACATGGTAAGAAAAAGCTGAAATAATCCAGGATAACGGCCTGGGTAACAGCATTCCGGAATTATTGCCGGAACCCAGACCGCAATAATCATAAGTTAGGCGGCAAAGAAACACCATGGCTGACGAGTGTCGATGTTGCGGTGCTGCGATTGGCGAACTTCACGAACCATTCTGCAATCGTGAACTTTGCCCATTTTGCCGCGACTTCATCACGACCTGCGAGTGTATTTTTCAAGTTCTCAAACTTTCGCAAGAGGAACGCGAGATTATCGAGGCATTCGAGGACGATTCCGTTGACCCGCTTCGTTCCATTTGCGATCGTTGGTCGGCCGCAGTGGAAGCAAAGGGGCGAATCCCACACGACCGTCAAGCATGAGTTTCGCCGAACAATCCGTTCCTCTGGAGCCGCGGGCCGCGCGGCCTCTGAAATCAACGTCGTTCGCCGCGGCCCGGTGAACGGTAGCGTTGAACTAAATGGCTTCTCCCTCCTGTGCGCAGTCCCTTGTGATTGCTGGAGTTTGCACTAGTTTCGTCATTCTCAACGTAATCTAATGAGCGATGTGTAT
>Ga0075163_10000277_pt1 | contig 64396 bp, 45 predicted proteins | sample JI1023141ADNA_FD_71478 | JGI IMG/M metagenome (GOLD analysis project Ga0075163, IMG submission 71478) | Wastewater effluent complex algal communities from Wisconsin, to seasonally profile nutrient transformation and Carbon sequestration -... | ecosystem: Engineered > WWTP > Effluent > Algae... | reverse complement strand
TCCATATGCACTCCATACACCTCCTGCATAAGAAGCTACTTCAACTGTATAAGTTTGGTTAGCAATCATATTTTGGTTTGGTGGAGCAAGAATTGTCCAATTAAATCTCCAGTCATTAGAACTCAAATTACGAGTAAACGTTTTATCATATCCTAAAGGACCGGTGATATGATATCTGTAATTTGTTGCTCCTGGAATTGCTACACAAAATACCTGTGAACCAAAAGTTGGTAAAGCATAATTAGAGCAATAAGCTGGTTGCAATGAAGTAAGTGGAGATGCCGGTGTTGTGATTTGACAAATAGTTCCATAATTGCCAAACACTCCTCCAACTTTAGCTCTAACTTCAACATCGTAAGTAGTACCATATCTAATTCCACCACCTGCACCAGGTAACCAGTCAAGACGGTAATTTGTACTTGAGTTGGTACGTGTTCCCGATTGAGAATAACCTAAAGTAATATTACTTACTCTCCACTCATAATCGGTAGCACCGGCTACAGGTATACAATTCATATAGCTATTAAATGCTGCTAGGGTTTGACCACAAGTAGCTCCTGTAACTTGGGTTGTAGGGGTTCCTAAAACAGTCACCTGACAAGTAGGACCAAAAGTACCCCATTCTCCAGGTAATACATTAGTTTTTCCAACAAGTGCTCTTACTTGAACATCGTAAGTATAGCCATAAGGTAAACCTTGAACAAAAGGAGTTGAAGAGTATGCCCAGCTTAATCGGTAGTCATTATTGCTGTTTATCCTTCTCCAAGTGTGATCGTATCCTTGCACTGCATTTACAATTTTGTATTCATAATCAACGGCTCCGGATACTGTATCACAAAATAGTTGTTGAGACAAAGTTGAAATAGTTGCACCACATGAAGTTCCTGTTTGCAATTTAGTTGTAGGGAAAGGTCCTGTTGTAACTTGACAAATAGGTCCGTAAGCAGTCCAATTTCCATTAGCAAAAGCCGAAACTGATACGTCGTAAGCAGTGTTAAAGAGAACACCTGGAGCCCACTTTAATCGGAAATCAGTTAAGGCTAAGTTACGGGTATATTCGTAGCTAAAACTGCTTGCTAAATTTTCGATTTTGTATTTATAGTTAGTAGCACCAGGATATGCTGTACAGTAAATAGGCGCATACATGCTATTTACAGTTGTACAAGATGAAGGTTGTAGCCCAGCAACAGGTATTGTTTTTACTTTAAGATCATCGATAAATAGTATATCCTGATCTGCAGTACTATTAGCATGGAAACCAACATAATAAACTGAAGTAATTGCAGGAATAATATCAGCAGATGAATCGCTTATAAAAGTAATATTTGTTATGTTGTTTTTGGTATACACTGAAGAAGTCGTTAACATAGTACTCGCATCAGGTGAATTGCTCATAAACACTTCAAACGACTCTGGGAATGCAGCTGTACTTGCAGCATATTTAAAGTATACACGGTATAATTTACCAGCAGTTAAATTTAAAGGAGCAGAATAGAACCAATCGTCTTTAGCAACTGTATTATTATTTGAATTATAACTAATAGCCATTGAATTAGGAGCAGTAGTTGAATTCAAATTTGTTGTAACCCAAGTAAATCCATCTTGTGGGAAATTTTCATCGCTAGTTGTTATACCGCAAGGAATATTTGGTTGTGAAACTCCATCAAAATTTTGGATGTAAGGGTTAGCAAAAGTAGGAGTAAAGGCAACTGAACTTCCTGACACAAATGAACCAATAGTACAACCAACTGCATTACCATTCGCATTGTATGGAACGATTTGATAATAATAGGTTGTTGCAGGGCTTAAAGCTGGTAGAGAAACGCTAAGTACATTCCCTAAATCGGCTGCAAAAATTAAGCTAGTAGGTGGAGTAACACCACCTCCGTCGGTACCAAAATTCAAAATATACCCTTGAGGGAAATTAGCTGCAGCAGTCCAAGATAAAGAAGATGCAGTTACACAAGCTGTATTATTTGGAGTTGCAGTGGTGCAATTAGGAGGAGTTACAGGAGGGGCAATAATATTAATAATATAATCTTCTGCTTCTCCTGAGCCCATAGAAATACATGCATCTCCGCTGCCATTTTGGTTACCGGTGAAACGTGTACGAATTCTCATTTTAGTAAGTCCTAATGTTGCTAAAGGATCAATAGCAATTGCAACTGTACTAGCTACATTCGCAGTCGAACCTGTAGTAACCTGTGTCCATTCGCTAGCTTCAAATAATCCATCTTGGTCATAATCAATCCAACATGAAATGATACAACTTTGATCTGACGTAACAGATAATGGAATACTATACCCTTGTGGTGCCTGAGCGGTTAAAGCATAAGCAGTATAAGCAGCGCCACCACATGTACTTGAATTATTTATAGACTCAAAAGCTACATTGGTAATATTTCCAGTACCACAACCAGCCGGATGTGGAGGAACACAGTAATTGTATAAGGTTCCGGTGGTGAATGATTGCACTGCACAACCAGCTGCTGAACCAGTTACATTCGTTGGAACAATTTTCCAATAATAAATTGTTGAAGCTAACAAAGAAGGGCTTGTGTAACTTGTTCCTGAAACAGTGCTTACAAGAGCTGCAGGTGCTTCTGATGAAACATCGGCCGAGTTAGTACTTAAATAAATTTTATAACTGGTAGGAGTACCTCCAACACCTGCTGCCCAAGTAAGAGTTAGGTCACGAGCTTGATTTGTTGCAAGGTCGGCAGGTACCTGATTAATTGCACATCCAGGAAGGGGAGGGGCAGCATCCACGTTAATATTATCGAGGTATAGGTTATTTCCAAATTCACTGGCTCCGCGGAAACGAATTTTGTTAGTACCGGTAGGCAATAAAATTTGATAAATTCCCCACTGACCAGCAGTTGGAGTAAATGCTGCAACACTAGCTCCACCTGTGTTAAGCAAACCAGTAGGGCCACCTTCTAAACCAATAAGCGAAGTATAACTTGTACCACCATTTGTAGAGGTTTGTATATACAAAGAATCAAGTTCGGTAGCAAAGGTTGCATACGCATAATTAAAAGTTAACAAATAACCAGCAGGTGTAGCTGTAAAAGTTGGAGTTGTAAAATCATAATTTCCAATATTCGCATTAAAGAAATCAAATTGTGCAGAACCAGTTCCCAATCCAGCATTGCTGGCAGCAGCTCTAAATATTACACTTGAGTTTGATCTACTCCAGCATGAAGGAGGGAATGTTACGTTTGAAAAGTCTTCAGTAAATGGCAGTGTAGTAACTGTTCCGGTTGTAAATGTTTGAAAGCTGCAACCAATAGCATCCCCATCCACATTATAAGGTACAATTTTCCAACCATAGGTTGTATTCGAAGCTAAAGATGTTGGAACATAAACATTAACATTTCCTAAATCTAAATTATTTGCAATGTTATCATAATTAGGAGCATTGTCACCAAAAGTAAGTTTATATCCAGTTGGGCCTCCACCACCTGAATTCCAGGTTAAATTGGTACCGTAGCAAACACCGGTTGATAAATCGGCAGGTGCCATGCTGATAGCACAATTAGGAGGTGCAGGAATATAAAACTGAACAGCAATATTTAAACGAAAAGCTAATGCATTCGCATTAAATTCAGCCCATGGTCCGGTAAAAGGCTCTGGCTGAGGAGAGTTGAAATAAAACTGATTAGCCGCGATTGGGTTTTCCGTAGAATATTGAAACCCAACGTTAGTTGTACCAGTTTGACGAATACCCACATAATAGGTTCCAGCAGGAATGCTAACAGCCGGGCTAATAGCAGCAAACGCAGTTCCAACAGCAGTAGTGCGATCAACAGCATCTGTATAAATTAAGTGACCAGGTCCGCCTGCAGAACTATCGGTGTAAATACCAAGTCGATAACTATTTCCAGAGGTTGTAAAGTCAACTTGAACTTCATTGATAATTGCAGGAATTGCAGTAGAAAATTTACCAACAAAGGAACCACTACCACCATTAAAACCTACTCCACCAGAATTAACTTGTCCGGCAGTTCGAGTGTCGTATAAATTAGCCGTTACTAATTGTGTAACAGTTTTGCTATTGTTGGAATTGTCGTCATCAGCAGGAATAGAAACAGTAACATTGCTTGAACCAAGTGCTGAAGGTGTAAAATTCGCAAAACTAACAACTGTTGATGAACAAGCTGGTAATGAAGGAATAACTACAACAGCTGGACTAAAAGTGTTTGCTCCAGACATTGCTAAGGTTACATTTATATTGGTGAGTGTATTTAACCCAACGTTGGTGATTTTTGCACCCATAGGTGAATTTACAGCAAAGTTCAAAGGAAGTTTACCCATTTGATAGATGTAATCAACTTTTGCATCGTTTGGCTGTGCTAACTTAATAAAGCTAGTAACAGGACGAAAAGCAGAGGCTGTTGCAGTTAAGGTTGCAGGTAATGCAGCATTGCTTTGAGCACTAAACAAACTAGCTCCAAGGGCAGTGTTACAAAGAATATTGGTTCCAGTGGCTAAAGTACCGGTAGGAAAAGTCCATTCAAAGCCAACATATAAACCACCACCTGTATATGTAAATGCAGAGGTAATAGGCACTGTATAACTAAGCGTTGGAGTACCCGGTAAAGTAAAAGCAGCAAGGGGTCTTGAGTTAGTCATAGTGCTAATCGCTGTAGCCCAGGTAATGCTTTTGGTGTTAGTTGTATTTGCTGTATTTTCAAAATAAACAGCAATATTACCGGCAGTAGCAACTGATGCGGCGGCTCCGAAAAACCAAGTTACATCTGTGATAGCATCGCCATTTACAAAGCCTGCAGCAGACATTTCAGCTGCGGTGATTAGATAATGTCCTCGTTCAAAGCGAAAATTACCGATTGGGGCTCTGGCATTTCCAGAAGTTGATGCACCGGTGAGAATAGCAACAGGACATTGGGCAAAAGAATTTGTTGCAATCAATAGTACTGCAGCAAATAGCACTAAAAATTTCTTCGTTATTTTTTTCATATTTATTGGTTTATTGGTTTACATTATTTAATAAGGGGTTAATTTAAATTAATTCGGAAAATTCAAGTTATTCCAAGGTTTTGAGGCAGTTTGTATTTTTTCATAGAGCTGGTTTTTAGAGTAAGAATTAGAGTCAAAGAATAGATTCAACCTTTCAATGTTAATTTTTTTAACAGTTAAAAGCAAAATTTAAGAGTGAATAATCGATAGTCTATCGATAAGGTGTAGAAATTAATCGACAATTGGAATTAATATCTCAAAACGTTCAATCTGTATCTGATTAGATAAAGAGTAAGAGCTGCAAAACCAAAAAATTCTATTTAACATAATATTAATTATAATACATTAATATATTATTTAAATAATTGATTATTAATGCTTAATAATGTTTATAGAATTTGTAAGTGTAGCTTATCTAATACAATTTCGCTGCTTTGAACGTCCTCAAAAAAAGTAAGAATTTTTTGAAGAACAGCATCTACAACAGAATCTGGACAAGAAGCGCCACTGGTTAAAATAATGGTTACCGGATTCTTTGAAGGAAGAAAATTTTCGCTAGCTAAATGCTTTTGGTTTTTAAAATCGAAATGGTGAATTCTTGTTGAAGATTCAATTTCGCGTTCAGAAGAAATAAAATACGTTGGTAATTTTTGCTCGCATAATTCAACAATATGTGAGGTATTTGAACTGTTGTAGCCACCTACAACAATAGCTAAATCAGCATCTTGACGAAGAATACCATAGGTTGATTCTTGATTTTCATTCGTTGCATAACACAAGGTATCTCGAGTATCCGCAAAATGAGCATCCAAGCTAGATTGTCCGAATTTTTGAATCATTGTTTGCTTAAAAAACTCAGCAATTTCTTGAGTTTCGGTAGCCAACATGGTTGTTTGATTGATGACTCCTACTCTATTTAAATGAATTTCAGGCTTAAATCCTTCTGAATATTTCCCTTTAAAGGCTACTTCAAACTCAGCCACAGAAAGCTTTCCGAGAATAAAATCGGCGAGCTTTTTTGATTCAGTAATATCTTTTACAATAATTGAATGTGAATATTTTTCACTTCTTGAAAAAGTAGCTCGGGTTTCTTCGTGATTGTACTTACCGTGAATAATGATGGTGTATTTGTCATCGCCCAATTTTTCTGATTTTTTCCATACTCGTTCCACAAAAGGACAGGTTGTATCGTATTTACGCACATCGATTCCTATCTCATTGAGTTGCTGTTCAATCTTCAGTGTAGTTCCGAAAGCAGGAATAATGACTATATCGTTCTTATTTAATTCGCTAAAGGGAATTACATGATTGCCAGCTGTATCCATTAAAAATTTAGCCCCTCGACTCAACAAATCGTTATTAACCTCAGGGTTATGAATCATTTGACTAAGCAAATAAACGCGCTTATCCGGATTCTCCTCAATAGCTTTATAACTTATTTCAATAGCATTTTCAACACCATAGCAAAAGCCAAAATGCCTTGCTATAAAAAATCGAACCGGACCAAAATCGAGTAAGGTTGGTGTAAAATCTTTTTTTCGCGGATCATTAAGTTTGCGTAATTCTTTAACTCTTGAAATTACAGGGCTTTTATAAAAATCAGGAATATTAAAACTTTTCATTATAAATTAAATTTAGCTAGGTCAATCATCTACACTTTTGAAATAGCTGCTAGTACTACAAAGTTTAAAGATTAACGTATGCGTTGCTGATTATTTTCATCCTTCACCAAGGCTAAATCATTAATCAGGGTTATTACATAATCGAGTTGTTGTTGTTTGTCGAGGTCGCTATTATCTAAAACAATTGCATCTTGTGCTTGAACCAAGGGATTTTCTTTGCGATGCGTGTCGCTGTAATCGCGCTTTTCCAAATTTTCGCGCACCTGATCCATGGTTACTTGTTCACCTTTTGATGTCATTTCATCATACCGACGTTGTATTCGAACTTCACTGTCAGCTGTCATGAATAGTTTCAGCTCAGCATCCGGAAATACTGCGGTTCCAATATCTCTACCTTCCATCACCACCCCTTTATTTTTACCCATTTCTTTTTGAAGGTGAATCATTTTTTCGCGGACTTTCTTTAGGGTGCTTATCTTACTCACATTGTTCGAAACCTCCATCTGACGTATCTCCAGTTCTACATTTTCTTCATTCAGATAGGTTTCAGAAAATCGTAACTGAGGATTGTATCTAAAACTTAAATTAATTAATGGCAATGATTCAATTATTTTCGATTCGTTTACACTACCATTGCTTTTTATCCATTTATTGCGCAGAAAAAATAAGGTTGCAGCTCGGTACATTGCACCAGAATCAACATAACTATAACCTAATTTCGCAGCCAGCGCTTTTGCTAGGGTACTTTTTCCACAAGAACTATATCCATCAATTGCAATTGTAATTTGTTTCATAAGCAGGTACTTGCTTTTTAGCTGCCATCCTGTAATTTCGCCCGACATGAGTACTGCTGATTCAATGTCTGAATTGGGAAGCATGAAGTTTAAGTTTAAAACTGTTACTAGTTACAATAATACTACTAAGGTGCAGAATTATTGTTTGATTTGGTCATAAAATCAGATAAATGTGTTGATAATGAAAAAGTATTCGATAAAGCACCTAAATGATAAGAAGCTACACCATAACTAATATGGAATTTGGAAATTTTGATTCCAGCTCCAAATGAAAAACCAACAATGCCTCCTCTACTTTCTTCTTTCAATTCTTTTCTACGTCGATAATTAAAGCCGGCTCTGATGTTAAAATTTTTAGTGATTAAAAACTCTGCCCCTATAACTGTATGAAGCAATAGTTTATCAAAAAAATAATTTTTGTTTTTATCATCGTTTGAATCATCTGTTCCAGCTAAGGATTGAGTATTTTGTTTAATCGCAACTGAATCAACATAGCGTAAGTTCCATTTTTCAAGATGTTCGGCTGCTAACGACAAGCGCAAAGGCACGTGTTTTAAACGAATTGAGGTAGCAGCTTGTATTTCGAATGGCAATTTTTCTTTTGTTCCGTTATAACTTGTTAATTGACTTCCCAAATTTTTGATACATAGTGCTGCAGTAAAATTTTTTGGAGCATTGTAGTAGGTTGCTGCTATATCTGCCGCCAATCCAACTGAATTAAAAGTATCGAGTTGAGAATAAATGGCTTTTAAATTTGCTCCAATTGAAAAGGATGAATCGAGTTGACGACTGTAACCAGTAAAAATTGCATATTCAGAAGCTTTAAACTCACCGGTTTCAATTGCACTTGCATCAGCACCTACAAATTTTCCATAATTCACATAATGAATTCCAGCATCTATCATTCCCCATTTCTTTAACTGATGGGCATAAGCAAAAGAACCGAATTTAATACCAACCGGAAAACTTGAAAAATTGAGCGCCAGAGTTTTATGCATATCCTTGTTAAGCAGTGAAGGATTGTAAAATGCCAGATTTACATCATTGTCTTTCACGGCCAATAAATTTCCACCCAAGGAAGATACTCTAGCAGAAGGAATAAGATTTAAAAATTCGTAGGTATTATTTCCTCCAACTTGAGCACTAAGTTTTGAACTTGCTAGCATTAGCAAGAAGCTTAATAATAAACTGACCTTAAGTATTGGTTTTTGCATGATAAAATTGCTTTACAAATTAACTAACTATTTTGGAAACCAACGACAGAAACCACAAATTATTGTTACGAAACTATTTTACAAGCAAATAGAAACCACTATGAAATTGATACCAAATTTGATTTAAAGTAGAGTTTTCGAAGAAGATTGCGTCTTATTGAGTCGAATGTGTGCATTGCATCATCGTGTGTATTAGGCCAGCACACGGTTTCGACTCCGCTCAACCTGACCCAAACTGTGTTTGTTTTAATTCTGATTCAAAATTGAACCTTTTTGAAATTTTAAAAAATCAGGTTTATCCTGAGCGTAGTCAAAGGTGTGCGTTGGATTATCATGTGCAGCAGGACAGTCCATGGTTTCAACTTCATTCAACCTGAACCAAGTAGTTAAAAATATGTTATAAATTTAGAACTAATTCCTTACTATACTTAACATTCCTTGGAAAGTAGGAACTACTATTTCGTTAATTGAATTATTGGCTTTCCGCTGCAAGCATTGGGAAACTGTATGTTGAGCAATTGAGAAATTGTTGGAGCAATGTCGATAATTGAAACTGGTTCGGAATTGGATCCTTTAGGGATGGTGTATCCGTAAAAAATTAAAGGCACATGTGTATCATAAGAATATGGAGAACCATGGGTTGTTCCGGTTCTTGAAAACTCTATCCAAGCTGGTTCATAGTTTATTAACACATCTCCCGACCTTTTTTGGTTAAATCCATTTTGCATAAAACTCTTTATACCATTGGTGAATTCGCTGTTGTTCATACAGTGAGCTGTTGCTGTATTAGCAATACCTCTGAATTTTAACATATAGGTAGCTGCATCATTTTGAATGTTTTCGATGTTCAAATTTTTTGCACGAATGTACGTTTGGTTGAAATAGATTTGTTCGTTGCTATAAGCTAAAACCAAGGTATCTCCATAATTTTTTGCTAAAAAACTTTTTAGCGAATCTATTGGATGTTCCGAATCGAAATAGCCGGATGGTATGTTTAGATCGCCCAATTGTGCAGGATTCTCAACACCGGCATGGTCGGCAGTTAAAAAAACTAGTACATTTTTTTTACCGATATAGGTATCTAAAAAACTAAGTAAATCAGCTAATTCTTTATCCAATCGCAAGTAAGTATCTTGCATTTCCATTGAGCCTGGGCCAAACTGATGTCCAATATAATCGGTAGATGAAAAGCTGATAGTTAAAAAATCGGTTGCACCTTTTTTTCCAAGTTGCTCTGCTTGTAAGGTAGCAATGGCGAAATCTTTGGTAAATGTATTTCCGAAAGGTGTTAAGCGCACTAATCCCAAACCTCCATTATCTTTCATTAACTGAGGTAATCGATGTGGAAACGCCGGACTAGTTTCAGATTTAAACATTCCTTCATACTTATTCACATCTGAATTACTTTGCAAATACTTATCAGGACTTAGTAAAAGCTCCCAGGAATTATTGAGTAATTTTTGAACACGGTTTTCTTTATTAAATGCAAGCACCCAAGCTGGCAGTTCGTTCATGTAATAACTACTAGTTATAAAATTTCCTGTTAAATCGTCAAACCAATAGGCAGCATTGGCAGTATGACCAGCAGGCAGAATTGCTCCTCTATCTTTTAAAGCGATGCCAATTACTCTTGATTTTTTATTGTTTGAAAGCCTTAGCTCGTCACATACAGTAGTAGCCAACATGTTGTGTGGCGACATTTGACCTGCACTTGAAGTGCTTCCTACTGTTTTATAAGCATAATCGGAAGTACAATAAATAGATTTATTCCGTGAACGATCAAACCAGTTGTTTCCAATTATTCCATGCATTGATGGAGTTGTGCCTGTATAAATACTTGCATGTCCGGGTGCAGTATATGTTGGAACATACGTAAAATTGGCATTTCTACAAAAATAACCTTCGTTTACCAATCGTTTAAATCCATTTTCACTAAAATTATACCAATAGCGGTAAATATAGTCGTAGCGCATTTGATCGACTACGATTCCGATTACCAGTTTGGGTTGTTCAACTGATTGAGCAAAGCTTTGACCCAAAGTTAAACTAGTAATGATTATGAAAAATAAGGTAGTTTTTTTTAGGAACATCAGGATTGGTTTTTTAGTAACATGAAAACAAGGGCAATACAGGTAAACACACTTATACCAATATTTAAAAGAGCTAGTCCGGTATACCCATTTTTAATAAGTTGAACTGATTCAAAACTAAAGGTTGAAAAAGTACTGAATCCACCACAAAAACCTACAATTACTAATAGTCGCAAATAGGATTGAGAAGCTACTCTATCGTTTAAAATCAAAATAGAGATTCCCAAAATTAAGCAACTTGTAAAATTTGCAAGTAAAGTAGCAAGTGGAAAATTGCTTCTAAAATTAGCAGCAACAATTCCCGATAAGGCATATCTAGCAACACTACCAACACCCCCACCTACAAATACTGCAAGCCAATTAAACAGCATATATTTTTGTTCTTGAATAAGTATAAAATTTTGTTACAAAATACGAAATTGTAAGACCAAGTATTGCTCCAACAAAACAATCGGCAGGAAAGTGTTGTCCTAAATAAATGCGACTATAAGCAACCAAAGCAGCCCAAATATAAAGCAAGCTGATATATTTATAATTATCTTTTAGTAAGGCAACAACAAAATATGCAAGCGCAAATGTATTAGCTGCATGCGATGACACAAATCCGTATTGACCGCCACAACCATCTACCAAATGAATTTTAGATACTAGTAACAAATTGTGACAGGGCCTATACCGCATAAAAACATTTTTAAATAGGTGCAAACATGCTTGGTCGCTAATGCTTATAATAAGTGCAACAAAAACAAGAATGAGCCATGTTTGTTGTTTATGTTTTTTTAGTAAAAGCACCAGCAAAAACACATAAAAAGGTATCCAAAAAAATTTACTGCTTATATAATGCATACACACATCAAAAAAGTGTGAATGTGCTCCATTAATCGCTAAAAAAAGTTGGGTATCGAGCTCTTTAAAAAAGGTAACTGCGTTATCTAAACTCATTTAGTTTCTTTAATAAAACTATAGCCGCCTTTGGTTGCACCCCATACTTGTTTTCCTTCGGCATCAAATCCTTGATCCCAACTTAACTGGCTGTTCTTAGTTAAAGTAACTTTACTAGATGCATATTTAGCACCGCGCAAATCGCTTGAACAATCCTTTTCATGTGTACTTCCAACATATGTATTTTTATCTTTTCGAACCAGGAATACCGAACATCCTTTACGAGTTTCTAGCGAATCGGGAGTTAGGTTTGCTAAAGGAGTTTCATTTTTCCAATCACCGGCAAAACGGAGTGGTTTTTTAAAGGTATAAACTGCACTTTCAAAGGTATCTTTTGATACTTGAGTAATGTGATATACGCGCTGTCTGTAAGGTTTTGCCTGATCAGTAGCCATTGCTTGTTCCACGTAGAACCAATTCCCGTTTGAGTTGTCTTTCCAAATTTGTTTAATGTGCAAGCGTATGTCAAAATAATCGGAATCTTGTTCAGCTTGCAGGCTGCTATTAAAGTTTCCTTCAATCCATGTACTTAGTTTTTTTAACTCTTTGCTTTGAGCAGCAGCTTGTAACTGAAAAACAACACAAAGCAGTAGAAATAAATTTTTCATTGTTTATGGTTTTGAGGAATCATTTACAAATGCAATTTTTGACAAGTCTTTGCTTATGGCAATTCGTTTAATGTTGCTTATACCTTGCTTTTCAAAATCGGCAATCTCAATCCAATTAGTTCCTTTGGTAGGAAAATATGCATAGAGCTTAGCTCCTTTTGCTTGAATAATATTTTGCGAATCGTACACCGAAAAATCCTCACTACCGGGTAAACAGGCAATGATTGGAAGAACTTTTCCACTTTTTAAATTTATAGTACAAATCCATCTTACAGAATCAATGAGTTGTGTAATGAATAATTCGCTATTGTTTTTGGGACGTATAGAACGGCCAATATTTTTTGCTAGAAATTTTTCCTGGCAGTTCTTGATGTTAACCTGCCATAACGATGGAGGTTCAGTAATTTTGAAGAAAGCAAAATTGCTTTCGTTTATCCAATGATAGTAGCCAATACTATCAAGTTCATTGCAAATAGCCTCGCTACCGAAATTTTCGAAAACATACTTTTTGAATCGTTGACTTGAATCCTTTTCGACTCTTACCAAAGAAATAAATTTTTCATCATCACTCAAGTAAGGTGAATATTCGCTTTCGGGAGTATTGGTAATTCGGGAAGATGTTTTTTGTTCAATTGAATAACTGAATATGTCGGCTTGTTTTTCGTCCTTGTAAGCAACATAAAAAATAAGTGAACCATCTTTTGAAAAACTTGGTTGGTTGTCGTAGCCGGTTCGGTGCGTAATGTTTTCGGGAGTTTGCACGGTTGCCTGCGTTTTATCTAATTTACAGGAAGCTAAAAATATATCTGTTTCAGATGAAATTTGAGCTTGTAATTGCTTGCTAACACAAAGTAAAAGTGCGTAAATCAGAATTTTTTTCATGTAAAAAACTGTAGTATTTTGATGGTGAAATTATTAATTTATTCGATATGCTTATTCGTATTATTTGTAGTTAAGCTTTTATGGTTGATTGAAAGGATAATTCAATAAGAAAATCAACTAGAAAATTACAGGAATATATTTCCTAATTTTTAGTATTAACCTAGTTTAATTTTACTTAAAAATTATAACTACGGCAGCTTCAAATAGTGCCCTTTATCAGTATTTTGTTTAGTGTTTTTTTTCGACGTAACTAGCGAGTGATCGCATAGCTAGAGCAACGCTCAACACACATAAGATTGCTCCCATAAAAAACGGAGCTCCTGGAAAATAAATTGGAGCTGTACTTGCAGTGAAATAGGAAAATAAATTGGTCATTAAGGGAGGTCCAATAATGGATGTAAGGCTCATTACACTTGTTAAACCGCCTTGCAATTCGCCCTGTTCGTTTGAAGCTACTTGATTTGAAATTATTCCCTGTAAAGCCGGACCGGAAATTCCACCCAAACAATAGGGAACCAAAATAGCAAACATCATCCAGCCTTGAGATGCAAAAGAAAATAAGAATAATCCAACACCGTATAAGGCCAAACCAAAATAAACAGAACGCTTTTGTCCCAACTTAGGATTAATGATACGAATTAATCCGCCTTGCACCAATGCAACCATTAATCCAACAAATCCTAAGGAATAACCTACCCATGCTTCATTCCATTGAAATACTTCCATTGTAAAGTATGCCCATGTACTTTGTGCAGCATGGCCGGCAACATATATAAAAAAGAGTGAACCAACTAATCCTAAGACAACCGGATATTTTTTAAAATTAAGCAATGCTCCTGCGGGGTTTGCACGCTTCCATTCAAATGCTCTTCGATTCGATTTTTCAAGCGATTCGGGCAAAATAAAGTAACCATAAATCCAATTTATCAAAGCCAAAACAGCTGCAGCAATAAATGGAATTCGCGGACCAAATTGACCTAACAATCCTCCCAATACAGGTCCAATAATAAAACCCAACCCGAATGCAGCACCAATAAGTCCAAAATTTTGAGCACGCTTTTCGGGAGTACTAACATCGGCAATATAAGCAGCACCTGTTGTAAAACTTGCACCACATATACCGGATATAATTCTACCTACAAAAAGCCATGCTATGGAAGGTGCAAATGCAAGGAAAATATAATCTATGCCAAGTCCGAAAAGGGAAAAAAGTAAAATCGGTCGACGGCCATAATGGTCACTTAGGCCTCCTAAAACAGGTGCAAATACAAATTGCATAACTGAGTATGCAAACATTAACCATCCACCATACACAGCAGCTTCACTGAGGTTTCCACCAATCATTTGTTGAATTAACTTTGGTAATACCGGAATAATAATTCCAAAACCAATCACATCAATGAGCAGGGTAATAAAGATAAATCCAACAGCAGCTTGCTTTTTGTCTTTCATAAGTTAAATCCAGTATAAATGAAGAAAAATTAGCTCTTCAATTAGGTTTGTTGCAAATTGGTTAAATGAAAACTAACAGCATGCATACACTTAACTAGCACTACAAAAAACCAATTTGTTTGCAATTATACAATGAATAGTTGACTGTGCCTAAGCAGCACAGAAATTATGGAAATTATTTTGAAACTACTAACAGTATAGGAAGCTCAATCGCAAGTTTACTTGAAGTAAGTTTCGATTTCATTAATTGAAGTACCGGCTAATATTGCAAAACTTGGAAGTGCAAAAAAGTTTGCTTCATTCACTTTAAATGCTCCGGGTTCGGAGGTTCTAATTCCGCTGTAACCAAATTTTTTAGCCGTTTTAATCAATTGCGGATTGTAAGCGCCATTTCCATAAGGTAAAGCCAACCACATAGTTGATTGAGCAGTAACGTCTTGAATATAGCTTTTTGACTCTCCAATTTCGTAATCGAGAGAGTTTAAATAAGCATCATGACTGGGAAAATTAATTGAATCGTTAATTAAAAAAGGATGCGATGAAGTATGACTTTCAATTGAAAAAAGTTTTTGTCCCAGGTTATTACGAAATTGATCCATTACCCATACATCGCTCCATTTTAAACGGTGATGACGACCTACCCATTCGGTAACAATAAAAAAGGTAGCCGGCATATTTTGTTGCTGCAATTCGGGATAAGCCAATTCATAATCGCTTGAATAACCATCATCGAAGGAAATAATAATTGCATTTGATTTCAAGGTTTTTTCCCCATTTTTTAGCTTTTTTAAATCATCAAAGGAAATTAGTTCATAGTTTTTTGATTTAATAAACGCTAGGTCTTTTTTAAAATCAGCTAAACTTCTATCATACTCATCGCCATTGGTATCTGGCACTACCTCGTGGTACATAAGAATGAGTACCTTGTAAGCTGAATTTAGGCTATCACTTTCATTCACTTTTGGGATAGGTTTAACTGCCGGCAAAACGTAATATTTTTTACAAGAAGCTAATCCTAAACTTAATATCACAACTAGTATGGAAATAGTTATGAATTGAACTTGATTTTTCATTCGTATGGTGTACTGGTTTTTCCTGATTTAACGTAGACTTCAATAAATGGTTACTTAATAGTTGATTAAAGGGATTTTTTAATTTCGAACAAATTATTGTTAACTATTTAAATCCTTCATTGCTATACTATTATTTCTACATTATTTTTTAAAATAATAGCTCAATGGTTTATGTATAAAGGTCCAGGTAATTTTATACGAGATGTAACCTTTTAAAAAAAAATCAGTTGAAGCAGCAAACTCATTTAAATAAAAATGAGATTTAGATATATTTGCAAACTCAATTTCTAAACACAAAACACATTGACACTTATTAAATCTATTTCGGGAATACGCGGCACCATTGGTGGTAAACCGGGTCAAGGATTAAGTCCGATTGATGTAGTTAAATTTACATCGGCATACGGCACTTGGATTATATCAAAAAATCAATCAAAAAAATCAATTAAAATAGTAGTAGGACGTGATGCCCGCATATCAGGCGAGATGGTAAATCACTTGGTAACAGGAACTCTTATTGGTCTAGGAATAAATGTTGTAGATGCAGGTTTAAGCACTACACCAACCGTTGAAATGGCGGTTACAATGGAAAAGGCTGATGGTGGAATAATTTTAACCGCAAGTCACAATCCTAAACAATGGAATGCACTGAAACTTTTGAATGAAAAAGGTGAATTTATTAGTGCTAAGGACGGCGAAGATTTGCTTGCCCTTGCCGAATCGGAGAGTTTTACCTTTGCTGAAGTTACTGCTTTAGGTAGTTATACGCAGGATAGTAGTTTTATTAAAAAACACATTGATAAAATTTTAGAATTGCCTTTGGTAGATAAAGTTGCCATAAAAAGCAAAAAGTTTAAGGTGGTAATTGATTGTGTAAATTCTACCGGAGGCATCGCTGTTCCAATGCTTTTAAAAGAATTGGGAGTGGAAGATATTACCGAATTGTATTGCACACCTGATGGTAATTTTCCGCATAATCCGGAACCATTGCCCGAAAACTTGCGAGATATTTCAAAAGCAGTTGTAAAAAATAAAGCACACTTAGGAATTGTGGTTGACCCTGATGTAGATCGACTGGCATTAGTGTGCGAAGATGGAGAAATGTTTGGTGAGGAATATACCTTAGTTGCTGTTGCAGACTATGTGTTAAAAAATAAAAAAGGAAATACGGTTAGCAATTTATCCAGTACAAGAGCATTGCGCGATATTACTGAAAAAGCAAAATGCGAATACAATGCAGCAGCTGTTGGAGAAGTAAATGTGGTTGAAATGATGAAATCCACCAAAGCTATTATTGGTGGTGAAGGAAACGGTGGAGTAATTTATCCTGAATTACATTACGGTCGTGATGCTTTAGCAGGTATAGCCTTGTTTTTAACTCATTTGGCTAAGTTTGGAAAATCGTGTTCGATGTTGCGAGCAAGCTACCCGAATTACCATATTTCAAAAAATAAAATTGAACTTACACCGGGTATTGATGTAGATCATATTTTAGAAGCCATTCAAAAGAAATATAAAAAACAACCCATTAATACTATTGATGGAGTTAAAATTGAATTTAATAAAGAATGGGTGCATTTGCGCAAATCGAATACTGAACCTATTATTCGTATTTACTCAGAAAGTGAGCATGAAACCACTGCCGATAATTTGGCTGAGAAAATAATTATGGATATAAAGGAAATAATTAAGCAGGAAGCGATATTAAAGTAAGCGTATTTACTAATTAAAAAATAAATTGACGGCAAGTTTACTTAGCCGTCATTTTATTTTGTAGCAATGTTTTATTAAACTGTTGTACGAATTTTTTTAAATGTACTTCTTGTTTTTTCTGCTCTGCTTTAGTTGAATCCAGTATATTTTTTGAAAGTATACTATCTTGTGTTAAATCATAAAATGAGCGAGTTTTTTCACCATCAAAAAATAAACAAGAAGTTGAAGAGCTACTTTGATATACTCCATTGAAATAATTAATTACGTAATGATTTGTATTTGTATCATAAACACTTTTTCCAAAAGCAAAATAGGGCTTGTCAAAATTTAGTAAATCCAAGATAGTAGGCATTATATCAATTTGTTGAACCACTTTATTTGTTGGTAACTGCGGCAAGTTAGCTGTGGGATGAAATAGTAAAATAGGAATTGCATAACTTCCGATTTTAGCTTTATAATAGGGTGATTCAGCAATTGAAGTATGGTCGGCTGTTATAACAAAAAGTGTATTCGCATACCAGGATGATTGGGCAGCTTTTTTAAAAAATTGTTGAAGCGCATAATCCGTATAACCTATGCTTTCATGAATTTCGAGCGTTCCTTTAGGAAAGCGATTTTTATATTTTACCGGAATAGAATAAGGATGATGCGATGATAATGTAAAAAGTAGATTACAAAAAGGTTGCTTCTGTGATTGCATTTGTTTTTCGAAATAGTGTAAAAAAGGCTCATCGTAAATGCCCCAATTTCCATCAAAGTCGGCCTCGTTGGCATATTCGTTTCTACCAAAGTAATTGTCGAAACCAGCAATTTTGGTAAAAGCATCAAAGCCCATGGTGCCATTATTTCCGCCATGATAAAAGGAAGTAGTATATCCTTTTTGTTTTAACAACGAAGGAAGACTTTGGAGTTGATTTGAACCATACATGCTAGTGATGTAAGGATTTTCCATCAAGGAAGGGATTCCGGAAACAATAGCAGGAATACCTTCAATTGATTTTTTCGCATTCGAAAAACTGTATCTAAATGTAGTTCCTTTTTTTAGTAGAGAGTCTAAAAAAGGAGTAAAACCTTTGCCTTGATTAAAATAACCAATGTACTCTTTTGAGAAACTTTCGAGTATTATTACAACCACATTTTGGTTGGTAAAGTTGGCGCTATCAGCAGGATGTATAAAGGAAATTTCTTGTTCAATCTCCTTATCAGTATAAAATTGATACTTAACTAATGACTCAGATTCAATTGTTTTAATTAATGAGAAGGGTGTATTAATAACCAAGGGTATATTTTTTACCTCAGTGTATTCGGCCGCGGTAATAATTCGAAGCGGTTTCAGTTGAAAGCCACCGCGTATTCCTAACAAGCAACTTGCTGCTGTTAAAAGTAATATCACTACCTCTAACAAAAAAAGTGGAAAGCTTAATTTAAATGTGGAGGATTCAAGAGATTTAGGATAAAAATGAATTAGCAAGTAAACTAATGCAATCCAAATTAAACCAATGTACCAATAATCGACTAAGTATTGTGCAAGCAAATTGCCTACATCGTCGTGCATAAAAAACAGTTCGGCAGTTGCTCGTTTTAGTGTAAATTTAAAATAGGCAAAATCAATGCAGTTGAGCAATAAACAAGCTGCATTGCTACTAATAAACCATGTTTTTAGAAGCTTCTGAAAAAGTCCATTTGCTTTGTTTAGTAAAGGAAAAACTGAAAATAAAATAAATGGCAGATTGCAAATTAATATGGCTGAGATATCAAAACGCAAACCTGCACTAAAGATTAGTAGTAGTTCGGTTATTTTTAAATCGGCGAAATAGGATAAATTAAACAGGAGAAACAATAGCCTGCATAAGCTATAAAGTGCGAGCAATAGCAAAAAGCTTTTTGCTGTTTTTTTTAAGGAATCAATGGTTGGATTATTTTTCAATCGTTGCCTTTAAATTTAACCATGATATACTCTGGAGGCCACAATAAGTCCATCCTTAATTTCAAGCACCTCTCCTACTTTAAGGTCGTCTTCTCCTTTTACTTTTCGCAGGTATTCCATAAAAACCATAGAATCGTTTGCAATAAAATTGGTTGGTAAATAGGTTAAGGTAGGTAATCTTTCAAAGGCATCTTTCCACCAACTGTGCATGGCAACTTTTCCTTTAATCAATCCTTTGGTTTCGGGCAATCGAATTAATAATTTAGGACTAAAGTGAATAGCTTCATTGTGGTACAAGCTTAAAAGCATCTCAAGATTATGCTCATTAAATGCTAGCATCCAGCGATTGGCGATTTGTAAATTAATAGCAGTTGACATCGTTAAAGCGATAAAATTTCAAGCATGCGAATAACTTCTGAGTCAATTTCATCAATATGTTTTATTGCTTTTCCAAAATCGGTAAACACAATTTCATTATTAATTACACCCACCATTACTCCATTTTTACCTTTGAGTAAAGCTTCCACAGCATTAAATCCAAGTCGACTAGCTAATACACGATCGTTGCAAGTTGGGCTACCACCGCGTTGCATGTGACCTAAAATGGAAACACGGGTGTCGTATTGGGTAAATTTTTCTTTTACTTTTCGTGCTATTTCAAAAGCTCCGCCCTCTTCATCGCCTTCAGCAACGATAATAATTTTTGAAGACTTGCTTTTTCTGCCTCGTTCCAAGCGTTCAAAAAGACGATTTAAATCGGTTTTTGTTTCTGGAATTAAAATACTTTCGGCCCCTACTCCTATTCCACTTTTCAATGCAATTAAACCTGCATCACGACCCATCACTTCTACAAAAAACAAACGATCATGGCTTTCGGCGGTGTCTCTGATTTTATCAACTGCATTAATAACAGTATTAATAGCAGAGTCAAAACCAATGGTATAATCGGTTCCTGCCAGGTCGTTATCGATGGTTCCCGGAATTCCAATAAAAGGAATTTTATACAGTGAATTGAATTCCTTAGCTCCGGTAAAGGTTCCATTTCCACCAATGGCAATAACCCCTTCAATCCCAAATTTCACAAGATTATCGTAGGCCTGCTTCATGCCTTCTTGTGTCATAAATCGCTTACTCCGTGCCGTTTTTAATATAGTTCCACCACGTTGAATTATGTTGGCAACGCTTTTGGTTTCGAGTTCAATAAATTCCCCATCAATCATTCCTTCATATCCGTGCATGATACCCATCACATTACACTTGTGATAAATACCTGTTCGCACCACAGCTCTAATACACGCATTCATTCCGGGAGAATCGCCACCGGAAGTAAAAATTGCAATTTTTTTCATACCTACTTGTTTAGTGTAAACAAAGATGTTTATAATATTGGTTGAAAACTACAGTCATACAATTTAATTTGCAAGGTCTGTATCTTCTTTATCGGGCCTAATTTTTTTTGTACCTCTATACATTTCATATTTTAAAAATCTACATTCAAGAGGACCATTAAAAATTGCAATACGACGAGAGGCTTTTAAGCCAATAGAATTAACTGCTTCGCGATTACTCGAAATTATCCAAGCATCATAACCCTGGTATTTTGCTTTTAGTGTGTCGCCTATACTTTTATAAAGTACAGTTACATCGTCTTTATCCATACGTTCGCCATAGGGAGGATTCATCAAAACAACACCGCCTCCTTCGGGTGCAGTTGTATCTTGAAACAATTGATTTTGAACAGTTATATCTTCTCTTACTCCTGCCGATTTAAGATTGTCTTTGGTAATAAATACACTGGCTTTAGCACTATCGGAACCGAAAATTTTCGCTTTCAAGGGTTGAATATTTTGCTTTGCAGAAGTTACGATGCTTTCCCAAAGTGCTTTATCAAAACCATAAGTACCTTGCCATTTTTGAAAACTAAATTCTTTACGAAAATATCCCGGAGGAATATTTTTGGCTATCATGCATGCTTCAGTGAGTAGTGTTCCTGAACCGCACATAGGATCAATAAAATTGCTTTCCTTATCCCATCCGCTAAGCAAAATAAGCCCTGCACCCAGCACTTCGTTTAAGGGAGCTTTATTGCTATCAATACGGTAACCACGTTTGTGCAATGAACTGCCTGAACTATCTAAACTCACGGTGCAATCGTGTTTAAAAATGTGAATGTTTATGCGTAAGGTAGGATTCTCGGTATCTACAGATGGTCGTGCACCAAATTTATTTCTAAACTGATCGGCAATTGCATCCTTTACTTTCATGCTCACAAACATGGTATTGGTAAAAGCATCGTTTGCATTCGACACACTATCTATAGCAAGTGTATCGGTATGTTTCATGTAGTTGCTCCAATCGATACGCTGTATTTCGCTATAAAGTTCTTCCTGATTTCGCACCTTAAAAGAAAAAATAGGAATCAATATTCGCAGTGCGGTGCGGCATAAATAATTGCTTTGATACAAGGTTTTTAAATCCCCTTCAAAGGCAACTGCACGATTGGCTTTTACAATGTCATTGGCGCCAATAGAATTAAGTTCTTCAACTAAAACATCTTCCAATCCCGCTAAGGTTTTGGCAAGCATTTTTATAGGTTTTTGCACACTGATAGTTTTGTGCAAAAGTAGTTAATGAATTAAGAATAGCGAATTTGATTTTGAACTACTCTAAACACAGGTGATTCAACTTGAATGTTACTTTTAATAACTCAAACTAGTTGAATCCAATATCCAACCAAAAATCTATTACTACCTATAAGTTTAAAATTACTTTTTAAGTAGCTTAAATTTAACCTCTTTTTGGGCGGTATAAATAATTAAAATATAAAATCCCGAATTTAAAGCCGATACATCTAAAGCAGTTTGTTTTGTTTCCAATTTTCCGCTAGTTATAGAGCGACCTAAATTATCGAATACAGTATAGTTCGATCCAATTATCGATTCTGGTATAGTTATACTAAAGTTATCGTAAAATGGATTGGGTATCAATTTTATTTGAAATTGATTCGTTGTATTATCAGAAACACCATTCATAATAAAATTAAAATTTAATGAGGTAGTCCAGCAACCATTTGCATTAGTAACTTTTACTCGGTATTGCCCATTTTGTGTTGGTATATATTGTTGGGCTATTGCACCGGGAATTAAATTATTGGCCAAATACCATTCGTATGAATTACCGGGTGTAGATTCCAAGGTATTTCCATTTTGAGTAATGATAGGCAAAGGAGGATTACTGTTGATAGTAATTTGTTGAATAAGTGTATCCGAATAAATTGAATTTGATGCAACTAAAGTAATTTGATACACTCCCGGTACTGTCCAAGTTGCACTTGGTGCCGCCAATGTAGAAGTAGCTGGTGTAGCACCGGTAAAAGTCCAGTTGTAAGTAGTAGCATTGCTACTGTTGTTAGAAAAAATAACACCCAAGGATTCACAGGTTGGTTGTCCTGCAAATGAAAATGAAGCAACAGCAGCTTGACCCGAACTCGCACAATTGTTAGTGTATGAACCTAAATTGCTAAAAGTTCCAATCGGAAAATTATCCCATTCGTTTTGTGCTGTTGTCCAGTCTTCGCTTGGAACTGAAACATTAATTTTTCTTCTTAATGTATGGTCCTGTGTAGTTCCGGAACCTACTACCCAACTTAGGCCAGGGTTAACTCCTACTACACCAATGATGTCTAAAATAATTCCGTTTCTTTTTAATACAAGCGCATCGTTTCCATTAAAATTGCTAACACTGCTTGTTGCATCTGATAGTGAAAGTATACTTGAATTGGCTGTAGAATTAGCCAACACGAATACACTGTGTGCAGCTAATGTCCCGGTCATGTTGTAAGTAGAAGTTGGTGTATTGGAACCATTGGCATACATTTCAACTGAATAAGCACTAAGGTTAACTGTAGCTCCGGTTGGATTATAAATTTCCAATGCTTTATCGTTGGATGCTCCTTCTAAATATTCTGAAAAGAATAGTTCGCTGCAGGGTGTAGGTGTAGTAACAACGTTGATGTAACAAGATTTGGTAATTGAATCGCTACCTGCAGAATTACTCACTTTTAATTTAACATCGTAGCAATTTGCTGTGTTGTATGTAATATTGGTTGGATTTTGATTAGTTGAAGATGATGGCGCTGCTCCTACAAAGGTCCACTCCCAAGAGGTAGGGTCATTTAGACTTAAGTCGTTAAAATTTACTGAACCATTTAATTGAATGGTTGTAACATTCGCATCAAAATCGGCAACCGGAGGAATGGCAGCTACAGTAATATAGCAGATTTGTGTACTTGTATCCTGACCATTGGCACTGATGGCAATTAATTGCACAGCATAACATCCAGCACTTGTATATAATATATTGCTCGGATTTTGAGCAGTGGATGTTGACGGTGTTCCTCCAGTAAAAGTCCAATTCCAAGAGGTTGGAGCATTGGTTGTTTGATCGGTAAAGTTGACCGTTGAATTTGCTAAAATAGAAGTGGTATTAGCTGTAAAGGCTGCAACCGGCGGAGGAAAAGACGAAATAATATTTATGGTATAATCTTCTGTTTCGCCGAAAAAATAAGGAGTACAGGCATCAATAATACTACCTGAGTTGGAAGTATGCGCAACCCTAATTCGCATACGTTTAGTACCAAGTGTAGTACCTGCCGGAACAGCAAAAGTAATGGTAGTGCTTGAATTAGCAGGCACATTTGTTAGTTGACCGAGTTTTTCGTTTGCATCGTCAAAGTCGTAGTCGTTATTGTAATCAATCCAAGCAGCATAATAATCGGAGTTATCGAGGCCTGAATAAATTGTGAGTACAGAATTAATAGTGAGCGCAACGTCGGTTATCGGACTTGGATAAGATGTATATACTGAACCATTGTTGTTTCCGGTGTTTAAGTTATTTAAAGTATTTAAATGCACACCATTAATAAAGGAATTCCCAACACCCAGTGTAGGTGCCGGACTGCAATAATTCGATCCAGCAGGAACAACATTGATATAGCATGTTTTGGTAATTGTATCGCCGCCCATTCCATTCGTTGCAATAAGGGTTACAGGATAACATCCTACGGTATCGTAAACAATATTGCTAGGATTAGGACTTGATGAATTTGGTGTTGAAGCTCCCGGAAATAGCCATTTCCATGAGCTTGGACTATTGGTACTTAAATCGGTAAAATTGTTGCCACTTCCAACTGTTAATGTTGTAAAAGCTGCACTAAATTCGGCCACAGGAGCTAATGAAGCTGCTTGTTTTATAAGTATACCATAATCTTCGGTTTCGCCATTATAATAAACATAACAAGGAGTTGAGTTTGCAGGATTCGCGCTTAAATCATCACCGGCTCTAACACGTAATTTTGTTGCACCCGAAAATGCCCAAGCAGGAACAGTAAATGTTGCTCCAGTAATCCATTCGTTAGGTTCAAACGTATGATTCATGTTGTAATCAATCCATGCGCTGGCTGCACCACCCGGGCTACCAATTGTTTCGGTTACATTTAATGAATAGGTTCTCCCTTTTTCTAAAATTGCAAAATTCGGATAATTGCTATAGGCTGAGTTTGCAGTATCGCAGCTACTTGAATAGTTTAAAGCAGTTCCTGAAATAGTGGTGTTGGATATATAATTTGTTTGACAGCCATTTGTGAGCACATTGCAATAATCAGGTTTTACACAACTATAATTAAAGCTAAAGCCCGCATCGGTAATGCTAGCATTTGAATAGAAAACAACAAATAAAACATTTCCTGTTGACGTTACTAATCCACCTGTAGTTCCTGTGAAATTTGCCAGCAAAGGAGTTCCATTATTTACACCATCGTAAACATATAAATTATCGACAGTTGATTCCAAACTAATTTGGTTAACGAGTATGCTTATTTTGTTTCCTGCAGGAGCTTTAATAAGCCAGGTACAATATTGATTGGTCGAATAATTTGCACTTGGTCCGCTTCCATCGGTAATGGTTCCATTGCAATTGCTAACTGTATCGGTGCTACATATAGTATAAGTTGGTGTTGTAGAAATAACAATTTTAAAATCCTGGGTTTGACCATATTGATAATTCCCACAGGGTTGTAAAATCAGTTGTGCAGTTGTGTCGTATACTTCTACAACCCGCATACGTGAAACTAAGTTTCCAACTGTAGCAGGAACTTGAAAAGTATAGTTCATCGGATAAAAAGCATAATTTACTTCCGGAAACTGTATCACAGACTCATCAGCATCGTAAAAATCTCCATCACCATTAAAATCGATAAACACAGCAAAAGTATTGTGGGTAGTTCTAGCTCCAGACCAAAGTTGTAGTGTATAATGAGCTCCTGCCACAAGATTTGTAGATAAATTGCTGCTCGTATCAATATAGGAAGAAGATCCTGAATTATTTAAAGCTAAATTATGAATACTACCAACACTTATTCCACTAATGAAATCACCATTAACGGTTCCAATGGCATAATTAGGAGTGCAATAATTTTGAGCATAATTTTTTAACGATAGTAGCGCCAATACTACAACAAGTAATTTTTTTTTCATACTTAAAATTTCTGGGATAAATTTTTTCTTAGCTATATTTATAATCAATACCTAACATTCCAATTATTTAAAAATCTTAAAAATTAGTTTTTAATTAATTTGAAATATTTGCGGTCCGCGTCGCTTACTAATTCAATAAAATAAATTCCGTTTAACCACTCACTTGTATTTAGTTCAACTAATTTATTTGAAATTTTACTTTGATAAACTATTCTTCCTAAATAGTCACAAATTTGAATGGCAGCATTTTGTTCAATTTGTTTAAACTCAATTACCAATTTATTTTGAAATGGATTTTGATTGATTTTCATAAAACTCTTCGCATCATTAATTTCTACTTCACCCACTGTAGTAATTAAATGACAAATAGAAGTATCGGAGCAATTTCCATCGTTTACCACAAGTGCATAGCTACCGTTAGCAGTAGCAGTAAAATTCGATCCGGTTGCACCGGGTATTGCAATAAATCCGGAAGCACAATTGTACCATTGATAACTCACACCATTTGTAGCCACCGAATAAATAATATTTGCACCGGTAGTATAAGTTGACAAGAATGGTTGAGGTGCTGTGTTAATAACCAAATTTGCAAGTATTGTATCGGTAGTCGCACAAACAGCATTGCTAACGAATAAACAGGAAAAAGTATCCAAATTTGCATAATTTGTAGTTGCGTACAAACTATCATTTGTACCTAAAATTATAGTTCCATTTTTAAACCATTGAAAGGTTGGAGCGATGCCACTGTTCGTGCTTGTACAATATAAATTCATTGTGGTTCCTTCACAAATTGGAAACGAAGTTGGATAAACAGCAGCAGTTGGTGTAACAGGATAACTTACATTATTAACAAAAGTTTGAGGTAATGTAGGATAACGATCAACACATCCATTACTAGAAATCAATTGACTAGAAATTACAGAATTGGGCAGCGCATAAACAGGAGTATAAAAACTTGAACTGTCTTGATTTACAACTAAAGTGGAATTATTTTTCCAAACATAACTTGGGAAGTTACCGGCATTTGTAGGAACGACGCTTAATAAAACTGTATCACCATTACAAGCATTAATAGTAGCCGGGTTTAAAGTTATTGATGCCACTGATTGATTGCTGCATTCTGAATATTTTAACAAACAATTGTAGTTACCAACTGTGGAAGTATAATTTGTTGTTACGACACCAGATGTGCTATATAAATTAAATTTTTGGTAATTGCTTGTTATGATGTTGATAAAAACATTGTTCGTAGCATTAATAGCGAAATTAAAAGCAGTTGTATAAGCATCCCTAACAAATAATAAATCGCCGTTGGTAGAATAAGTAGTTAGAAATGACCCTAGTATTCGCCCATAATCAAATACTGTAGTGTCAGGGTCAAAATCAATTGTATCAGTTGCTGAGCCTAATAACCACATCCTATTTTTACGATCAATCTGAATGGCTCTTAATTCGTCAGTCCCGTCATTTCCAATTTGTTTTACAAAAAGCAAGGAACCTGATGCAGAAATCTTTGAAAAAAAGATATCAGAATTAACCGAATTAACTGCAGTGTAATTTTGTATCCCAGCTCCCGGATTCAAATCACAAGTACCTTCAAAATGACCGCCAATCCATATATCTCCAAGTGTGTCAACGGCGAGTCCTGTGATTCTATCGGCAGCTGAACCTCCAATTTTTCCTGACCAAAGATAGTTTCCTGTAGCATCTAATTTACAAATAAATCCATCTCGCATGCCACTGTTTGTAACAATTCCCAAGCTTCCACCTGCAGGGTCTAAATTAAGTGTAGGTGAAGTAAAATATCCGGTGAAAAGTACATTGTTTAATTTGTCAACTGCTATTCTAGTAGGATATTCACTAGTTGTGCTGCCAATAGTTTTTACCCAACTAAAATTAAAAGCCGAATCCAACTTTAAAACAAATGCATCAACAAAACCTGCACAAGTAACATAACTTGTGGATGCAGAAGGATCAAAATCTGTTGTAAAATTTAAATAATAACCAGTGATTAGTAAGGAATTTAATTCACCAATTGCAATACCAATTGGTCTAACATCGCCCCCTGCTCCTACATTTTTTACTGCAATGAAACTACCATTTGAGGTAAGCGACAACATAAAGCAATGCCCATTCGTTGCATTTAATTGAACAGTTCCGGCATCAGGATCAAAATCAGCTGTTGAATTAAAATAACCAACAAGGATTATTTCATCATTTTCATTAATCGCTAAATTTATTAATGACTTATCGGTGATTGTCAAATTTAAATTCCAGGTTTTTACCCACAAAAAATTACCTAACGAATCAAAACAACTTAAATAAGTCCACCAATTTGATGAAGTAGGTCCACTTACTGAAGCGACTCCAACACCCGGGTCAAAATCGACGGTTCCATTAAACTCCCCAGCTATTAAAACATTTCCATTTGAACTTGTTGCTATCGAATATCCAATCACTGTTCCGGTACTAGCATAACTTTTAACCATGTCTAAGGATTGAGCTTTAGCATAGTTGAATGCCAAAAATGCAATTGCTAGCAACAAATTATTTTTCATCAATTTTATTGTTTGATAAGTTTAAAGAATCGTGTATTTAGTTGTAAAAAATATATTCCTTGCTTCCAATCCGAGCTGTTTATTTTTAATGCTTCCATGCTTTCATGTAGTGTTGTTGCATAAACTACTCTACCAGAATAATCTCTAATTGAAACTGTAGCATTTGCTTCTAATTCGTTCGAAATAATTTCTAAACTATTTTCAAAAGGATTGGGAAAAATGGTGGTTGAACTCTCTTCCAATTCTTCAAAACTTTCATCTTCAATAGTTCTTGATTCAGTAGTAGGAATCACCGGATTGGTGATTAAGGTTTTAAATGTAACCGGACTACTATACGTATTTGTGCCAGAAGCGCAAACTGATTTAACATCAACCGTATAATTAGTATTGCTAATTAATCCGGTGAGTTGAACGGTGGTTGGGGTGCAGGGAGTCCAGTTAATATTTTTATACAAATAGGTGGTAGTGCCGGTTTTACGATAACGAACTTTAAAAGAAGGTGCAGCAGATGAGTTCCATGAAATTACCGCTGTTTTTTTAGCTATTTGTGAAACCGTTACATTTTGAGGTATTGCACAATTATCAGTTGTATTGACAATAATCGGCAACATCTCTTGACCAGCACAATTGGGAGCCGAACTATACGAATAGGTTATTAAACTTCCTCCGTTAGTTCCTACCACATTTGGATTAAATGTGTTTCCCGTCATTCCTAGTCCGCTAAATGTACCTCCCGCAGGAACACCGGTTAAATTTACAGGAGCATCCATACAATTAAATGTATTGTTTGATGGTAGCCCTAAAATGGAAACGACCGGCTGCGGATTTACAGTAACTTGAATGTGATTGGAAGTTACTATCCCACACAAAGAGGTATTGGTAACATAATAGTCGCCTGTTAAATTTACCACTATAGAAGAATTGGTAGTACCATTCAAGGCCCATGTTCCCCCAGTTGTATTACCACTCAAAGTGACATTACCTCCAATACAAAAGTTGGTTGGTCCACTTGCCGAAATAACAGCTGGCACCGGTGTTGGGTTAACAGTAACGATAATATGATTGGAATTCACACTTCCACAAGTATTTGTTGTAGTTACATAATAGTCCCCACTAATTGTAGCTGTTAAATTTGGAGTAGTACTTCCTCCAACACTCCAAACACCTCCAAAGGTATTGCCTGATAGTACAACGCTTGAACCCGAACAAATAGTAGTTGGGCCAAGTGCTGAAATTACGGCAGGAGTTGGTAAAGGATTCACTGTAACGATTATATGATTTGATGTTACACTACCGCATGAATTGCTAGTGGTTACATAATAATCACCGCTGCTTGTTATGGTTTTCGTTGAAGCCGTACCTCCGGTATTCCAGGCGCCTCCTGCAGTATTTCCGGACAATACAACTGAACCTCCTTGACAAAATGTAGTGGGTCCGGACGCAGAAATAAAGGCAGGTGTTGGTAATTGATTTACAGTAACAGTTTTTGTGGTGGAATGAATAAAACCACAGTAAACCGAAATTTCTTTACATCTATAGGTTCCAGATTGAGTGGCCACATAACTGGTTGAAGTAGCTCCGGGAATATCGACACTGTTTTTTTGCCATTGATATGTTAAGCCAGCTGTTGCAGGAATTGTAAATGTTACACTTCCGCCTTGACAAAATGTTAAGGCACCACTAGCTGTTATAGTTTTTTGTGCTGGAGGATTTTCAATGGTTATTGACAATGGATTAGAAGTTCCTGTTCCACAACCCAACGAAGCAACACATGTATAAACCCCGGTTGTACTTGCACTATATGTATAGGAATTAGCGCCAGGAATACTTACTCCATTTTTTTTCCATTGATAAAAATCATACAAGTTCATTTGAACTAAATTGGATGCATTTTCATCTAAGGTTACTGAAGTACAGGATCCATTACCCATAAACGATTCAATGTAAATTACATTGGTTCGAATAGTTACACTCTGTGTTATTACAGTTTGTAGAATTGGCGTAGTACTAGTGATAATTTCAGCGGTCCAAATTCCTGTTTCCGGACTTTGTAAAACCGAACCCGTATAGAAAGGTTGACTTGGAGGTAAGAAGTTGTTTTTATACCAGTTCACTGTAAGTCCAATTGGAGCCGGACTAATGGATAAACTGGTATTATTGCCTCCACAAATATCCGAAGGGCCGTTAACAACAATTGAATACTGTGCTAATCCACTAAAATGAAATGCACAAAGTATAACTAAAACACTTATGGTTTTGATAATACTTAATTGACTAGTTTTTGTTTTTGTTTTCATGTTATTAATTGAGTCAAATTTAGGTTTAATTACTACTAAAGATTTACCGTTAAATAAGTTTTTATTACACCTAAATGCCTTCATATAACCTATGAAATAAGTCTTGCTTTCTATTTATTTCACGATATTACAGGTCGTAAAAATGCATTCGTATTTTAAAAATTAAGTAACGATTGTTTAGATTTCAAAGTTTGTATTTTTTAATACTATTGTATTGAATTCAAAGTTAATCCATATTAAAAACTCACTTAAACATTTACGATTAAACAACATTTTAACAAGGTAAAGTGACATGAAAATACCGGCAATTGTAAAACAGTATGACTTTAATTTAGCATACGCGAAAGCATTGGTGCATGACGTTCCCGAATTGCTAATGACTCATACACCGGCAACAGGTTTAGAAAATCATCCAGCCTTTACACTTGGACATTTATTGAGTGGAAGTGCGCTTTTGGCTGAAGATTTAGGATTAGAAATGAACTTGCCCCAAGCCTGGGTTTCACTTTTTGCACGCAATGGTCCCGGCGATCCACGTATACCTGTGTTAGATGTGGAATTATACCCTACTAAACTCGAGTTGCTAACTGCTTTGGAAAGTCAGCACAATAGAGTAAAGCAAAAACTAAGTGAACTTAATGAGGAACAACTGCAAGCACCGTTTAAATGGCGTTTTTCAAATTATTTCCCAAGTGTATATGATTTGATAGTATTTATGTGTATTAATCACGAATCTATGCATCTAGGACAATTGGCAGCATGGAGGCGTGCTATGAAACTACCTTCGGCCTTAGCATTGTTGTAATTTTTTTGCGATATACCGAAATCGTTAACGTTTACTTCTTCAGTTTAAAGAGGTAATTCATGATCTTTTTTTCGGGCTCATCAAAGGTTAATCCTCTTCGTTGATACACACGTTCGGCTAGTTCAATGGCTTTATCAAGGTCAAAAATATCGGAATCGTTTACACCACCCCAAGTGAATGAAGGGATAAATTTATCGGGAAATCCGGCTCCAAATACATTTGCCGAAACACCTACTACAGTTCCTGTATTAAACATGGTATTAATGCCACATTTGCTGTGATCGCCCATGATTAAGCCACAAAATTGCAAACCAGTATCCACGTATTTTTTCGCAGGATAATTATACAATTGTACTTTAGAATAATTGTTTTTAAGGTTCGAATTATTGGTATCGGCACCCAGGTTACACCATTCGCCAATTACTGAATTCCCTAAGAATCCATCATGTGCTTTGTTGCTGTATCCTAAAATTACCGAATTGCTAATTTCACCGCCAACCTTGCAATTTGGGCCAATAGTAGTAGCGCCATAAACTTTTGCACCCATTTTTAAGGTGGAATGTTCGCACAAAGCAAAAGGACCTCTGATTAATGAACCCTCCATTACTTCAGCATCAGCAGCAATGTATATAGGACCTTCACTTGCATTTAAAACTGAACATTCAACAATGGCGCCTTCTTCAATAAAAATCCAATCGGGATTCAAAAACTTATTGCTACGGCTAATAGATTTAGTTTTGCGACTTGCTGTAAGTACTATAAAATCTTGTAAAATGGCTTCTGCATTTTTCGTAAATATTTCCCAAACATGGTTTATCTTTAAAAAAGTACCCTCAAAAGGAACTAGGTTTTTGTGCTTTTTCACACTAAATTTTGAAAACACAAATTTTGATGCACCATTGTTAATCGCAAGTAAGGTTTCATTGTTGACAAGAGCTTCACCTTCCTTTAACTCTGTTATTTTACTGATTAATTCAGCATTTGGACAAAGCGATCCATTTATAAAAACGTTATCATCAGATTCGCTCATGCGTAATGGAAAATTCAACGAAAGGTAATCCTTGCTTACAAAGGAAGTTTGAACGCCGAGTGCTTTTTCCCATTTTTCACGAATTGTAAGTATTCCTACACGTATATCTGCAACAGGTCGAGTAAAGGTAAGTGGCAATAATTGATCGTTGGTTTTATCGTCAAAAAAAATAAAGTTCATGATTAATTGGCTTAGGTTTAGGTTTCAAAGTTAATGCAAAAAAAAACCTCCCAACCCAAAGGCGGAAGGTTTTTTTAATAAGCGGTTTAAATTATTTTGATTCAGCAGTTTCTTTTTTGTTGTAACGGTTACGGAATTTATCCACACGACCTGCAGTATCCACCAATTTAATTTTTCCGGTGTAATACGGATGTGAGGTATGAGAAATCTCAAGCTTAACAAGAGGGTATTCAACACCGTCAATAGTAATAGTATCCTTAGTTTCAGCAGTTGATTTAGTGATAAAAGTATACTCGTTTGACATATCTTTAAAAGCTATTAAACGATAGTTTTCAGGATGTAAATTGCTTTTCATTTTATTCTTCTTTAATTTTTTGGAGGCGCAAATTTAAGGATTATGTTCAATTGAGCAAATTTTTCGCACAATTATTAATTTATCGAGTACATACTATAAACCACTTGTTCTTCTATCATTTGAATATTGAAGTAATTCGTAAAAATCATCTTATTGAAGTATTGTGCGGCCTCTAGCACTTAGACAATTTTGCTGCATCAAATTTTTTCAATACAAACACTAATTTTTAAATCACATGAAAAAAGAAACACGTTTTGGTTCCATTAAAAAGCAAGTTTATAAAATTTCGCGCAGTAGTTATGCTTTTATACTGATTTTTTGTTTACATGTAGTGCACATCAAAGCACAAGATCCCGGTACCATTGCCTTAAACAAACAACTAAGGCACTTATTCTCGGGGATACATCCTCCGGTTCCCGGAAAGATGTTTTTGTATGAATTATCAGCAAAGTCAACACCTGCCTATTATTGGCAAACTCAATGCAGCACAACATTGGATAAAGATAATTGGTTCGAATTATACCAAGAGCTGTATAATAGTGCCTTTGATACTACTTTATTGGAATATCCGGACACACTTTATGCTCGATTTCTTAGAACCGAAAAAAAGCTAATACCGATGCACATTCTTAATTACGATTATTATTCCTTACAAGATGATGCAATGAGCAGCAATAAGTACTTTGATTTTAATTTAAAAGATACAGTGTTAAATGATAAGCTTAAGCGTAACAATCCTTACGTTGAAAATAGCATTTTTGCAGCTGCTCCCTTAGATGAATCATATGAATACTCGAATCCAACATTTCGGATTAGTCCCTCTTGTATCTTTACGGATAGCTATAATTTGAATCATTTTATGAACAACGCTGCTGCTACTTTAAAAATTGATTTTGACGATGGAAACGGTTACATTACAGTGGACCCAACTACTATATTTGATTATCAAGCAAATTATCCCACCGCCGGAATGAAAATCATAAAAACAAAAATTGAAGATGAAGGTGGTCGTCAAATTTGTTACTCACAATCAAAAATTAAAATTAATTCTTCAACAGCAGCACCTGTTCCATCTTATACCTTTGAATTACCGGGTATTTCGGCATCCTTGTTCGGGCCTTGTGGTCAAAGCTCAACCATGAACGGTAAAATTGTACTTTATTTATCGGGCTATGACCCAATGGATATGGACCTTACAAATTCAAAATTTGGTAGAAATGTAAACGATATTTATGCATCAATGATTCAAAGCAATGAGTTGGTTCAATTGAGAAATTTAGGATATAGTTTCTTGGTTGTTGATTGGAAAAATAGCAGAATAGATATGCGCTATAATGCTCTCTATTTAGTGAATTTACTCGAAAATTTAAAGTGCAACCTGGGTAAAAATGCGCAACAATTTGTAATTATGGGAGAAAGTATGGGAGGTTTAATTGCTCGATTTGCATTGAATTATATGGAATCTGAAGCCTATAAAAATTCCAATTTGAGTCCCTTTTTTGTTGAGAATGGAAATGCTCTAAACACTCAGTATATAGAAACACATCCTGAAATCACCTCCTTGAATTCAGCCTGGTTATGCAATCGCAATAAGGAACACAATACCCGATTGCTGATTACCCTTGACACTCCAAACCAAGGAGCCAATATTCCACTATCATTACAATCGCTCTATCGACAAATAGATGCTGTGTTAAAATTTTTGCCTTATGGAATACAAATGAGCACTCAAGCCAAAGCTCATAATGTTGGATTAGATGGAATGGCTGCAAAACAGATGTTAATTTACCATATTGATTACCGAAACGGTGTAAGTTATACTGCAGCGCCACAAAAGGACCTATTTTTTGGACAATTATTAGCGATGGGCGGCTATCCAAAAAAGTGTAAACTAGTTGCTTTAAGCAATGGTTCACTTAGCGGAGTTGGGCAGGTAAACCCCTACTCTGCTTCAATGCGATCAGCAGGAGATTTACTACTGGGAATTAATTTAAAAAAATCGGTACGAATTTTTGGTAAAACACTTCCAGTCTTTAATTGCATGGCAAATTTCAAAACCAATCCTAATGGTTTAGGTGATTACCTGAATGCTTCTTTGGGATTTTACTTTAATTTACCGGTATTGTCTTGGTTCAAAATTGAATTTGCTTCTTTATACATTCCTTTATTATCAAACTACTCAGAATATTCAAATTTGATTTCGTATTGTACTACCTCAGGAGGTTATAGTATTATTACTAATCATGAACCCGGAGACGGAGGATTTTTTGACCAATCCTGGGTACATTCTGATGGTTATCGATTTAATTTTGTCCCCTTGCAGTCGGCGCTCGATTACGGACAACTTGGTGTTCAGCCAGCGCTAGGAACCGATATTGAAGGATTACCTATACAAGCTAAATTGGCGGCAACACCTTATTCGGTTATTATTGGTAATCCCGGTCATAGTAATTTCGCAAATACAGCTCATTTAGGATTTCGTAATCCATACATCTATAATAGTTCTATCAGCGTTCCAACAGGACAAAACATCGATCAAAAATATTATTCTTGCACGAATGAAGGCAATGGATACAGAACGCTCTTAGGGCTTGAAATAGGTGATGAAGAATTATACCTCGAAAATTGCTCCTTGCATTGGCATTCAGGCTTTCAAGCTGAGTTTGATATACATGTAAACGAACGAAATAAGCACTACGAATATCCTACCTTTATGAATGCCAACTTTAATGTGCCCGGTGCTTATTCAAAAGAAGAACCCTTTGTTGTAATGCCAAATGCATTTGCCGATTTTTACTGCAACAGCAATAATGCTGCTACTGGCATAGGTTTAAGTTATTCCTCTCCACATTCGTCAAATTATCAATTAATAGATGGACAGTTAACCAGGTGTTGTGATAATTTTAAAGCCAATCGAACAATAAATCAACAAACAAAATCAACTGAAATCATTCACACAAAATCACGGGTAATACCTAATCCAAGTAGCAACCATGAAGTGAAGCTCGAATTTGGCTCTTTGTTTTCAACAAATTGTGAAGTAAAAATTGTAGATGTTATGGGCAATAGTATAGTATCTAAAAAAATAAGTACTACCGAAGTTGAACAAGGATACCTATTGCTCAATTTATCCATGTTCCACTTGCAAAAAGGTGTTTATTTTTTACATCTTCAGGAAAACTCAAAAACCGAATTAGTAAAACTTGTACTTATCTAAAAAAATTGAATATTTTAGCTCTAAGATAAATCCATCACGGAGCATATTTTAACCAAATCAAAATTCAGAAAATATGAAAAAATCAATTTCAACTAATATATCATTTGCAGCCTTGCTTTTTGTTTCGATTGTTTTTTTAGCTAGCTGTAAATGCAAGAAAGACACAGAAGTTATACCAACTTATACTTTAAGTGGAAGAATATTTAGTGAATGTAACACACCATTGGCGAATGCACAAATATCATTTCACCAAGATGGTGAAAGTACTATAGGAGGTACTTCTGAATCAAATGATCAATCTACAGTAACCGACGCAAATGGGTACTTTTCAATTGCTTATGAAAACAATGGTTCAAACCCAATTGAAATTTGGCACGATGCTAAAAAAATGCTGAGTGGTATTCCAATTCGCCAAGATATTAACGACATAGTGGGATATAAAAATGCAAGCGCTTGTATTCAGGTAAAATTAAATGTACTTAATCCACATTCATCCGCTGATACATTAAACATTACCAATTTTGCCTCATCAACTCCATTATCCTTGGTTGGTCCATTTACTTCTCAGGTTTTATATACTGCTCCTTATTATTCTATACTTGAGCCAACTTACTATGGAGCCGAAGCAAGAGTGTTATGGTACATTAACAGCTATAATGGTGTATTTAATAAAACCGATTTTACAATCAACAAGTATTGCAAAGACACCATTTTTGTAACCGCTACCATCAATTAATTTTCGGAATTTCTATTTCATAAATCAGCAGCTTCGAGTACTTCGATCTGCTGATTTATTCACTTTTTTATTAATCACAACAGACTATCGTACTGTTTAATATTTAATATCTATGAAAAAAACTACGTTGTTTTCAGTGTGCTATTTATTGCTCCAATTTTTAGCATATACAAGTCTAGCTCAAAGTTATTGTACTACCGGTGTTGGCGGCTCGGGTTGTGCAACAAACGATAATATCAAACTCGTATCAATAACAGGCACTACCCTATTGGTTTCTGGTAATTATTGTTACAATCAGGCAGGAATTAACATTACAAGTTTTCCGGATACTGGCTCTGCAACCTGTGTGCTAACACAAGGGCTAAGTTATCAGCTAAACATAAAATCGAATGCGAACAGTGCCCTAGGATTTTGGATTGACTACAATCATAATTTTATTTATGAAACAACTGAGTTTGTTTTGGTTTCACAAAGTGCTTTTCCGAATGTAACACAATCAATAAATTTTAGCATTCCTATTTCTCCTTATTTTGGAAAAACCGGTTTGCGTGTTCGCAGTATTAATCCATTTCCAGGGCTTAATTCTTCAGATGCTTGTATAAATTCAGGAAGCGGTGAAATTGAAGAGTATACTGTTTTTATTGCAGCAGCTGCAACCTGCACTAGTCCTATATTTGGCGGAAATACGATTTCGCTTTCCGGTGATAGTATTTGTGAATCTTCTCAAACTATTTTGAGTTTGCAAGGAAATAGCATTGCTTCTGGCATTAACTATCAATGGGAATCATCAACCGATCAATTAACCTGGAATGCTTTGCCCGGTGGAAATTATTACAACGATACTTTGACCATGCACGTGTCAGCCTATTATCGATGTATGTTAAGCTGCAATGGAAACAGTGTTTACTCAACTTCACGTTTTATTTATGTGAAGCCTTTTTATAACTGCTATTGCATTTCTGCACCTGGAGCTAGTGTTTCTATCAATTTAAATTCACACATTGGCAATGTTGCATTCAGTAACTTAAACAATGGTGCCGATTCTGTAAACTACCATTCACCTGGAGCAACTGGCAACTATTCAAATTACACAAACTTGGCACCGGCACAAGTAACTAAAGGGCTCACCTACCCCCTACGAATAGTGCATGTTAATAATTCGAGTAATGGTTTTTTTCCTTGCTTAATTTCAGCCTTTATTGATTACAATCACAACGGAAATTTCGATGAGCCTTATGAAAAAATTGTAACAAAAGCGAGTTTGGGTGGAGAGTTCAACTTCGTTATTCCTGTTACAATTCCGCACACAGCGCTCAATGGAATTACAGCGATGCGTGTAATTGTTTACAACGAATCCTATTATAAACAAGGTGCTTGTTTTTCTTACTATACCGGCGAAACAGAAGATTATTTTGTAAATATAAGTGCCGGAACTGCTTGTGGTTCGACCATTTCCGCTGGAACAACTAACGCATCTGAAGGCCCCAAAATATGCCCGGGTGCATTTATCCAATTTTCATTGAATGCTGCCAGCACAGGCGAAACCCAAACTTACCAATGGCAAAGTTCAACCGATTCAATAAACTGGATTTCTATTCCTAATGCAACTTTTGAAACTTTTAACGATAGTATCAGCGCCTCCTTGTGGTATCGTTGCAAAGTAACATGTGGATCCATAGTGGCTTTTTCAATCCCATATAAAGTAATACTATTACCTTATAATCAATGTTATTGTTCGGCAGTAAGCAGTTTTAGCAGGTATTATGGAAGTGCTATTGGGAATTTAACTTTTGGGAATTTGAATAATGGAATCGATACCTTGCCACTGTTGGGCAATACAACTGCGAATTCTGTCTATTCAAATTTCAACAATTTACCTATTCAGCATTTTGCGAGAGGAAATACTTACACTGCACGTTTAATACAAATTAATTCATCACTTGCAATTTATCCTGCAGAGGCCAGAATTTATATAGACTATAATCAGGATGGTATTTGCGATATGTTAAATGAATCTTCTTTATTAGGACAAACCAGTTCAGGTATAAATGGAAACAGTGTTAGTGCAACAATCACAATACCTGCTTGGGCTGCAGTTGGTGTTACCGGTTTACGTGCTTATTTATCGGAAGGTGGCACATCGGGTGGAATTTGTAGCGGATTTAATTTTGGTGAAGTTGAAGATTATTTAATTGCCATTGATTTTGCAGCATCAGAAAAAGAGATCAGCTCTTTTGAATTTCTAAAACTATTTCCTAATCCGGCGAATGAGCAATTTAGTGTTGAGGTATTTCAGGAAAATGCACTTCTCAAAAAGTTGAAAATTATCGATATCAGTGGGAAAGAGATACGCACAATTGACTTTGAAAAGAATACCACCAGAACCACAATTTCTACGAACGAGCTACAATCGGGATTTTATTTTGTTGAAGTACAATGTTCCAACCATCGCAAATACCTTCAAAAATTAAGTATTTTGAAATAATGTAATTATGCTTATCCTCGATTATACCTTAGAATTAGAATCAAAGTATTTAAACCATAAAGAAAAACACAAAGGGCACCAAGTGGATTAATTAAAGTATTTCTAGTGTTCTTAGGGTAAACTTTGTGCTTGTGGTTAAACTTTAATTTATTAAAATCGTCAACACAATTAATCTCAACTTGTACAACTAAATTGAAGTTGTGGTATAATGGAGGATGAGTATAATTTATAATTTAAAACTCGAATTTTACAAGGTAAATCGAATAGGCTAGTTGCTGTATTTGCGTTTTCTGAGGTAAAATTGAACTATTCCGTAAATCAGCAAAAGCAGAATTGGTAAGAGCGTATTAAGTAATTGCCAAAAAAACTTGTCAGACTTTAACACTTCCTTATCTAATAAGCGAAGAGTTAATTCTCTTGAACGTATTGAAATTAAGCCACTATTATCAGTAAGGTAATTCATTGAATTTAAAATGAAGTTGGTGTTGCCATACATCTGGTTAGTATAACGGTCGAATCCTAAAGGATACACTTTACCGCTGCTTTTAGAAACTGCATTTTTAATAACATCACCATCGCTAACCACAATCATTTTAGTAGGTTTGCTTTGGGCTTTGAATTTTATTTCGTTGCTATTTGCGATGGCTGTCGTAATCCGGTTTTTAAAAACTGATTCAAATTGTCCTTCTAACAGCACTGCCAATGGTAAATTGTGTTTGTTGTATTGTTCTTGTTTGGGTTCCTGTTGCACTATTCCTAAACTGATACGTACAGGCGAATTTAGGACCTTTGAATATTTAGAAGTATGAAGCAGAATTGTTTTTTTCACACCTGCATTACTTACTGTATCAAGTGTACTGGCAAATTCAAATTTAATTGCATTTAAATTGGTAACAATTGGATGTACGTTTTCGGGCACAACCAATGGCATGTAAAACCAAGGAAACAAACTTTGCTGTGGTTGATTTCCACTATACCCGGTAACAATAGGAATTGGTGCAGCCTGTAAATCCTGAACTAGGTTATCGTTAAGCCGAACACCATATTTAAATAATAGATCATCGAGATTAATGGGATTTGAAATTCCGAACGTCATTCCCTGTTTATTTTGAAGGCTATCCATTTCAGCATATACAGGATCAATAAACCACATCATTTTTCCTCCATTCATCACAAATTGATCAAGAATGAACTTGTCTTTTTCAGAAAACGCACTATCGGGCTTTGCTACAATTGCAGCATCGTAACCTTCGAGTGCATGTATGTTTGAATCAAGGGCTACTTGTTTAACAGTATAATATTCACTAAGCGAACGAGCTATGTCAGTCGAATGCAATTGATCGAGTTCTCCATGTCCTTTTATAAAGGCAACATTCATTTTTTGCGGATTCGAAAGTTTGCGAATGCTATTACTAAATTCATATTCAAGCTGCTGAATGCTGCTGTTGAGCATTTCTTCAGAACTCACCCCCATTCTACTTTTCAATAGCTGCACAGCTATATTTCTATTTTTATAGGAGAATATTGCACCCGGAAATATAATTTGCTGAGATTTACCTCCTTCCTCCTTTACGGTTAAATTTGTAGGCTGCAAGCCTTCTTTAACCAAATGTTGATATACTTCGTTGCGTTTTTTTTCGTCAGTACTTTCAGAAGGATTAATAAATTCATACTGCAAATTATCTCCAGCATAGGCTCGAAACTCATCGAGCATTTCTTTTGTTTCACTTCGTAAACGTTTAAAACCGGCAGGAAATTCACCTTCAAGATACACCTTTACGAGTACAACATCATCGAGGCTCTTAACTAAATCTTTTGTTGCCGGAGAAAGCGAATAACGCTTTTCAGAGGTTAAGTCAATTCGATAAAAAACATATCCGCCCAGATTATTTATCAAAACAAGAATTACCAATGCCAGCAGCAATTGCAATAAACTAATTTTACGAGAAGTCCCTTTTTTATTCATTATTGCCACTTTCTGCTTTCGAGGTTAGTTTTGGTAAGAAGAATAAAAAGTGAGATCAAACTCAAAAAGTACAACACATCCCGTGTATCAATAACTCCGCGACTCATCGATAAATAATGTTCATTAATTCCAAAGCCAATTATGGTTCCTTGAATGGATTGAAAAATAGCGATATTACTTAAAGATTCAAATCCTGTATGGAAAATAAAACAAAAGAAAACCGCTATGATAAATGCGATAATTTGATTTTCGGAGATGCTTGATGCAAATATTCCTATAGAAACAAAAGCTGCTGCCAAAAAAAGCAAGCCAATGTAAGAGCCCCACATTCCACCCGTATCAATGTTTCCAGGAGGGCTTCCCAAATGAGAAACCGAAAAATAATATACCAAGGTTGGAAGTAAAGCAAAAACTACTAACAATAGTCCAGCAAGATATTTTGAGAAAATTATTTGCAAATCACTTAAAGGATAAGTTAGTAAAAGCTCAATGGTTCCTGATTTTTTTTCATCGGCAAACAAGCGCATGGTAACAGCCGGAATTAGAAACATAAATACCCAGGGAGCTATCACAAACAAGGGATCAATAGTAGCATAGCCGGCATCTAAAATATTGAAGTCACCCGGAAATACCCATAAAAACAAATTCAATACAAGTAAAAAAACAACAATTACGATGTATCCTATTAATGAATTTAAAAAACTTTGTATTTCTTTTTTAAGTAACGAGAGCATACTATTCTCTAAGAATTTTATTCGGCAAAGAAAAGAAATTTTGAATGTAAGTGAAGCGATTATTTATGAACCTTTTACTATTAACAACTCCCAATTAGTTGCTCTCAAACAAACTTAATTGATGTTGTTTGCTTGTATTTATAGGAATTTTAACAAGGCTACGCGCTGAAGGAAGAATTTGAAAAAGTGCGCTTTCCTTTGTTCTGCTTGCTATTTCAATTTTAGTATGGGATGCATGTTGTTTAAAAAGTTGCTCCACCAAATCAGGATGATTGTTCTCTTTTGATAAATGGGCTAAAAATAAATGCGTCATAAAAGGTGGTTTGTGTTTTTGCATTAATTCCAATGCCTGCCGGTTTGATAAATGGCCATACTTACCACTTATTCGTTTTTTAAGATAGGCAGGATAAGTTCCATTTTGGAGCATTTCTTCATCGTAATTTGCTTCTAAAAAAGCAGCATTGCACTGTTTAAAATGATGAATCAACTGGTTACAAACACTTCCGATATCAGTAAATACACCAATTGTTATTGTCCCTGATTTAACAACAAAACTATGCGCATCAGCTGCATCATGAAATTTAGGAAAAGCACCTACACTTAATTTTCCCACCTTAATTTCAGCATTCGCATCAAAATCATTTATCAGCGATGCATCCAACTTCAAACCGGAATTTGCCATGGTTTTTTGGTTAATGTACACCGGCAACCGGTATTTCCTTGCAATAGCCTCCAATCCACTAATGTGATCAATGTGCTCGTGACTAATAAAAATTGCTTTCACTTTTTTGATGTCCAAATTGAGCCTGTCGAAGCGCTTTTCGGTTTCCTTACAACTCAAACCTGCATCAATAAGCACAGCTTCAGTATGATTGCCAACATAATAGCAATTTCCATTGCTTCCTGAATTTAACGAACATATAAAAAGCGACATAGCGTTTGCACAAATTTGTGGAGCTAAATATACTGCTTCAACTCAATTGTTGAATTTGTATTTGGCATTTATTTATGAGTAACTTGTTACTACAGTTTACTAACCTTAAAGAATATATGAATTTAGAACTTTAGACTTTGAAAAAGAAAGGAATGTGAAAGGTATTCTTTACTTCTTGTGTTTAGTCAAAAAAATTATCCAAAACTATTTTCAAAATAAATAACTTTGAAAGCTCTTAAAGACTGCTATGAAAACGCTTTATATAGTTAGGCACGCTAAAACCGAAGTACAACAACAGGGGCAATTAGATTTTAACAGAGCACTTGCACCCCGAGCCACACAGGATATTGCTACAATCAATAGTTTATTAAAACATCACAAAATTGGGGTTGATGCAATAGTTTGCAGTCCGGCTCTTAGGGCAATTAGTACAGCTCAATTATTTGCTTCGAAGTTGGATTTTGAAATCTCAAAAATTGAGCAAAATTCATTAATCTATAATGCGTCCTTACCCACCTTGCTGAGTGTTATTTGGAAGTTGGATGATCGAAATAATCATGTATTTATTGTTGGTCACAATCCTGGCTTAACCTTGTTGAGTAATTTTTTAAGCCTTCCTCATATTCCTCATATTCCAACCAGTGGAATAGTTTGTATTGAGTTTAATGTAAAAAAATGGGGAATGATTAGTGCCGAAAAAAGTAATCAACGCTTTTTTATTTTTCCGAAGCTAGAAATGTAAATTTAATTCTCTTCCGGTTCGTCACCGCCTGATGAATCACTTCTAAACAAATCCTTTCGTAGGTTTAAATTAAGTACTACTCCTATCGATATATAGCTTGTATTTCCAGTTGAATCGCCTTTTCTGTAAGTACTGTATTTTTGCAAACAAATTGCAGTTGGATCAAACTCATTCGTCAAATACGTATATGATAAAAACATTCCCAAGGAAAAATTATCGTCTGAATAATAGCTAAATCCCACCATAGGACGTATGCTCGATGCAATGAAATCCTTTTTAGGAACAAAGCCAGTATCGGTACATTCAACTTTATAATAATTCAACCAATTGTATCCATAAGCAAGGTTGGCATACCACATTACACGCGGACTGGCAAATTTTTCGTATCCAATATTTATTCCACCTGAACTTATGCGGCATTCAGTGTTTAGCAAGGCAATTTTATCGTTCGAAATTTTTAATCCGGTATAATTACCATGAATACCGGTATACAATCCGCTAAACAATTTTATCTGAAAATTTAATCCCGCATCGTAAATTCCTCTGAAACTATTGCGCAAAGCCTTATTACTAACTACAGTAGGAATACCGACAGTAGCCTTTAAATTAAAACGTGAAGCAACCGGAATTTTTTCTTGCTCTTGTGCTTGCAAATTACTGCAAAACAATGCGCTTAATGCAAGCACTTTGATTTTTAAAAGCTTGTTCACGAAGTAGAATTAATTTAATTTAAAAAAGCTTCAACACATCTTCACTGATTCCGGTGGTTGAATAACCGCCATCGTGAAATAAATTTTGCATGGTTACCATTCGAGTAAGATCTGAAAACAGGGTAATGCAATAATCTGCACAAGCATCGGCGCTAGCATTCCCTAATGGTGATAGCTTATCGGCAAAATCATAAAAATTATCAAAACCTTTTATCCCACTGCCTGCAGTAGTTTTGGTAGGAGATTGTGAAACAGTATTTATTCTAACCTTTTTCGCTTTTCCATAATGAAATCCAAAGCTACGTGCAACCGATTCGAGCATGGCTTTGGCATCGGCCATATCGCCATAAAATGAATACGTTCGTTGAGCTGCGATGTACGACAATGCTACAACAGAAGCCCATTCGTTAAGTGCATCTTGTTTCATAGCAACACTCATCATTTTATGTAAACTCATGGCTGAAACATCTAAACTTTTTACATAAAAATCATAGTTCAAATCGGTATAAGGTAAATTTTTACGCAGGTTTGGACTCATCCCAATGGAGTGTAAAACGAAATCTATTTTTCCGCCCAATACCTCCTGTGATTTGGAAAAAAGATTTTCAATATCGGCAACAGAAGTTGCATCTGCACCTATTACTTCGGCATTACACGATTCGGCAAGCTTCTTAATTTCACCCATGCGCATTGCAACTGGTGCATTGGTCAAGGTAAATATAGCACCTTCAGCATGTGCACGTTCGGCAACTTTCCAGGCAATTGAATTGCTATCGAGTGCTCCTGAAATAATTCCTCTTTTTCCTTTAAGCAAATTATAATTCATAAAATTTTAGTTGAGTTGAAGTACAAATATATTTTATTTACCCGAATGTAAAAGCAAATCAATTACTACACCTTATTAACTATTCAGCAAATCGCGCGCATTACTAATAGCCGCACTAGTTGGCGATTTACTACTGAGCATTTGAGCTATTTCATGTATACGCTCATCTGCGGTTAATTTTTTAATATGTGTATGTGTTTTCTTTTTAAGCTCTTCCTTATACACCAGCCAGTGTTCATTTCCTTTGCTAGCAATTTGAGGTAAATGGGTAATGCTAATTACCTGCATTTGTTTGGCCATGCGTTCCATAATTATTCCAACTTTATTTGCAACATCGCCGGAAACACCTGTATCAATTTCGTCGAAAACTATGGTTGGAAGGGCTGCTGATTGAACTAAGAGCGATTTTAAACTCAACAAAAGTCGCGATAATTCACCACCTGAAGCTACTTTACTCAATTCTTTCAACTCACCACCTTTGTTAGCTGAAAACAAAAATTGAATCTTATCTTTTCCACTTTGTGTAAACTCAGTTGATTCGGATAATTGTATTGACAAGGAGGCATTTGGCATTCCTACATCTGCCAATAAATTCAAAATCTGCTTCTCCATTATCAGTGAAGACGATTTACGCTTTTTTGAAAGTTCGAGCGCTAAAATTGAAAGTTGTTTTTCAATTAATACTAGTTCTTTTCGAGTAGCATCGAGCTGTTCATCTAACTTACCAATACCAGCAATTTTACTTGAAAGCTCTTCTTGTAACTGAAGCAATTCATCCAAACTATTTACCCGATGTTTTTGTTGCAAACGATAAATTAAATTGAGTTTGCTTTCAATTTCTTCCAATCGTTGCGGGTTAAATACAATGTTTTGCTCTAAACTTTCAAGCTCATTTACTAGGTCTTTCAACTCTATATAACTGCTGTTAACACGTTGGGCAATTTCGGCTATTGTTAAGTTATGTTTTGCATTCGCACTGAGTAGATTTTTTACTTCTACTAAAGCAGCCAACACATTGTTTTCGCTATAGTTTAACAAGAACGAAGAAGCACTCAAATTCTTTTTAATTGATTCAGCATGGGTCAAAGTTTCTGCCTCAAGTTCCAATGCTTTACTATCGTTACTTTTCAAATTTGCTTCTTCCAATTCGTTGAACTGAAATTGAAAATAGTCCAACTCCTTTTTTGCTCGAGCATCCTGTTCTTCTAATGCCACAAGCTGTTGTTTGAGTTTTTTATAGTGTAGAAATTTCTCCTTGTATTGAGTCAATTTTTGTTTGTGTTGAGCAAATACATCTAATAAGGATAATTGAAATTCAGATTCATTCAAGGATATATTTTGATGTTGTGAATGAATGTCGATTAAATAATTACCCAATTCTTTTAATTGGGTAAGATTTACAGGAGTATCGTTTATAAAGGCCCTAGAAATACCGGCCGGATTAATTTCTCTTCGAATAGTACAAAGGTCAAAATAATCAAGATTGTATTTTTCAAAAAAACCGGTTAATGCATAGGCCTTAATAAAAAACTGAGCTTCAACAATACATTTGGAAGACTTATCACGCAACATGCCGGTATCGGCTCTGCTGCCAATTAATAAGGAAATGGCTCCTAACAAAATTGATTTTCCTGCACCTGTTTCGCCGGTAATTATAGTCAAACCATCAGATACATCAATTTCTAAATTTTCGATTAATGCGTAATTGTGTATTGCAAGGTGCCGAAGCATGATGAGTAGATTATTTGAAGAGCAAATATCCAAATTTTTATTACAATTCAAGCTTGCTAAAAGTAAAACCATCCATTTGGATGAAGCCAACTGAATAAATCTACCAATCCTATGAATCAACTACAGTGTGGCTTACACAAAGTTGAGCTACAGTTTACTATGCAATTCCGTAGCTCTAACTAAGATAAATTTTATTGCTATTAAATAAAGAATAAATTTGTGATACAAATCTCTAAAAACTATCAGCCATGCCTGAATTTACACTTGGAATTGAAGAAGAGTTTCAAATAATAGATCCTAAAACCCGCGATCTTAGCATGCGTCAGCACAATATTGTTGATCGTGGTAAAACAATACTAGCTGATAATGTTAAAGCCGAAATGCATCAATCGGTAGTTGAAGTAGCAACCAATATTTGCGCTAATATTGCTGAAGCAAGAAAGGAAGTTACCCATTTGCGTAAAGTAATTGCCGGTTTGGCCTTGGAAGAAAATTTATGTATTGCCGCCGCAGGAACCCATCCATTTGCAATGTGGCAGGAACAACTGATTACGAATCATCCGCGCTACGAGGAAATTGTGAATGAATTGCAAGATGCCGCACGTTCAAATTTAATTTTTGGATTGCATGTTCATGTTGGAATTGAAACCCGCGAAGAAGCTATTCAAATCATGAACTCGGCACGTTATTTTTTACCGCATATTTTTGCCTTGAGCACCAATTCTCCTTTTTGGGAAGGTAGAAATACTGGATATCATTCATTCCGTACAAAGGTGTTTGATAAATTCCCAAGAACAGGTATACCCGAGTTATTTAGAAGCATCGCTGAATACGACAACTACATTGATTTATTGGTAAAAACTAATTGCATCGATAATGGTAAAAAAATATGGTGGGACATGCGTGTTCATCCATTTTTTAGTACCGTCGAATTCAGAGTATGTGATGTGCCACTCAGAGTTGACGAAACCATTGCTCTAGCGGCTGTAATGCAAGCACTTATTGCCAAACTGCACAAATTAATGAAAGCCAATTTAGATTTTCGAACCTATTCACGTGCGTTAATTAATGAGAATAAATGGAGAGCCGCTCGTTACGGAATTAATGGAAAAATGATTGATTTTGGAAAACAACAGGAGGTTGAAACCAGGGCATTAATAATTGAATTGCTTGCATTTGTTGATGATGTGGTAGATGGTTTAGGCAGCCGAAAAGAAATTGATTATATATATGAAATGCTTGCCAATGGTACCGGAGCCGATCGTCAACTTGCAGTTTATAAAAAAACCAACGACCTCAAAAAAGTAGTTGATTATATGATTACTGAATCGAATGCCGGTTTATTTTAATGATTTTGATTAAATCATTCAGTGTTGTATTTTTCTGATTAGTCTATTAACTGCAAATATGCCATTGGGAAATCCTATTTTCGCTCCAGATTTTTAAAAATTTATGTCTGAATCATCCCTAAAAGTTGCCATTCTCGATTTATACGATAACCATCCTAACCAAGGAATGCGTTGCATAAAGGAGATAGTTGAGGAATTTAAATTGAGTTACAACGTATATGATGTGCGTGCAAAAAATGAGGTTCCGGCTATGGATTACGATATATTTATTTCCTCAGGTGGCCCTGGAAATCCTTTGCCTATACATCACGAATGGGAAAAAAAATACTTCGAGTTAATTGATACATTGCATGCTAACAATTTAAAACCCGGCACTAAAAAAAAATATGTGTTTTTTATTTGCCATTCCTTTCAAATGGTGATGCACCATTTTCGACTTGCACAACTTACTAAACGAAAATCACCCTCCTTTGGAGTATTGCCGGTTCATAAAACACATGAAGGCCTAAGTGAGCCAATACTTCAAAATTTAAAAGAACCCTTTTATATTGTCGATAGTCGCGATTACCAAATAGTTCAACCCAATCGTGACCGCATGCACAAAATGGGCGCAAAAATATTGTGCATCGAAAAAGAAAGGCATCATGTACCTTTAGAAAGAGCGATTATGTGTGTACGTTTTGACGAGTACTTTATAGGTACACAGTTTCATCCAGAAGCCGATGTTAAAGGTATGATGGCGCATTACAAAAACCCTGATAAAATTAAACAAACCATTGAAGCCTATGGCGATGCCAAATACCACACTATGATTGATGGCTTAAATGATGAAGAAAAAATTAAGAAAACGAATAGCGAAATTTTGCCTAATTTTTTAAAGCTGAGTATTAAAGCCTTAACCTCAAATAACTAATTGCTAGCCCGGATCAACATCTGCAATTAATACAATCGATTTGTATTCAGGAATTAGTTTTAGTTGATTGCACAATTCATGAATTTTTTGCTTCACTTGATGTGCTGAAATTTCTTTCTCTATTTTTATAAGAATATTTTTTAAGAAGTAATTTCTTACTCTGGCAACTGCCGGAAACTCCGGACCTAGGATTCGGTTTGCAAAATGATCACGCAGTTGTTGCGCCAAATCGTAGGAAGCATTATCTACAATAGTAGCGTCTTTATGTTTCAAAGTAAGCCGAATTAATTTATCGAATGGAGGATAATTAAATTTTTTACGTTCAACCAACTGACTTACATAAAATGCTTCCCACTTATTATCTATAACGGTTTGTATAACCTCGTGATTGGGAGTGTATGTTTGAATAATTACCTTTCCGCGTTTCTCTTTGCGTCCCGCTCTCCCACTTACCTGCGCCATTAATTGATAGGCTCGTTCAAAAGCTCTAAAATCAGGAAAATGCATCATGGTATCCGCATTTAAAATACCCACAACACTCACATTATTAAAATCTAGCCCTTTGGTAATCATTTGTGTTCCAACTAATACGTCTATCGTACCTTCCTCAAAACTTTGTATCAAATTAGCGTATGCATACTTACTTCGAGTGGTATCTAAATCCATACGTGCAATGCGTGCCTCCGGAAAAAAAATAGCCAACTCTTCTTCAATTTTCTCAGTACCAAATCCTTTCATCAAAAGTGTTGTATCGCCACAAGCTTCACATCTATCGGGCAGTGTACTACTAAATCCACAATAATGACATTTCAACAAATTACTGTTCTTGTGATAAGTTAAACTTACATCGCATTGCTTGCACTGAGGCACCCAAGCACAAGTAGTACATTCAAGCATAGGGGCAAATCCACGACGGTTTTGAAATAAAATTACTTGTTCTTTTTTTGCTAATGCAAGTCCAACTTCTTGCAGCATAAGTGGAGTAAAGTGCGATTTCATTTCTTTTCGCTTCTTACATTCCTTAACATCCGAAACCACAATTTCAGGAAGCTGAATACCACCATACCGTTCCGTTAATTGTACATAGCCATATTTGTTTTGTTGGGCATTGTAATACGATTCAATTGCAGGTGTTGCAGTTCCTAAAAGAGTTTTTGCTCCATGCATCCGAGCCAATACAAGTGCCGAATCGCGCGCGTTGTAGCGTGGTGCCGGATCGTACTGTTTGTAAGAAGTGTCGTGTTCTTCGTCAACAATAATTAATCCCAGGTTCTTAAAAGGCAAAAACAAAGAGGACCTCGCTCCTATTATCAATTGGTAAGTTTGAGCTCCCGAAAGATTTTCCTTTGCATCTTTATCAACAACAAAATCAAGCACCTTATTCCAAACTTCCACTCGTTCATTTTCACTAAACTTGCTGTGATACACGCCAACTGCTTCACCAAAAAATTTTCGAATTCTACTTATTATTTGAGTGGTTAAAGCAATTTCAGGCAATAAATACAGTATTTGCTTTTGTTGTCTGAAGGTTTCTTCAATAAGTTTTACATACAATTCAGTTTTACCGCTCGAGGTAATACCTTGCAATAAAACAACCTCCTTTTCTGCAAATAATTCAGTTATCTTATTAAATGCATTTTGTTGGTGTGAACTTAATTCAACTGTTTTATTCTCCGACCTAAATGTGCCCAAACGATCTACTTTTTGGGTATTTAACTGCAACACATTTTTTTTTATCAATTCGTTGAGTAGTGTGGCAGACACGCCCGCTTCTTTGAGCAATACATCTTTTTTTACGTCTTCAGTAGCCTCTCCAAATTCTTTCGAAAGTTTCAAAAAACAAAGAAGTAGCTGCAGTTGTTTAAAGGCGCGTTTTTCGAGTTTATCAAAAATTGCTCGCATGTTTTGTTCGTCCTTAGCATATTCAGTAAGGCTTACAACAAACTCAGTTTTTTCTTTATACTTTTCATTGATTGTTTCTTGTACCTCTACAATATTTTTTTCGATAAGCAATTTAATAGTAGGGTACACTGTTTTTATACCGAGAATTTGTGTGGCTTCCTGCACAGTAATTACTTGTCGTAAAAACAAAGCTTCAGCAATCATAAATTCTTTATCGCTTAAATTTTTTTCGAGTTCAATTTTATGCTCATCGCTTTGCTCAAAATAAGTAGGATGCAAACAAATTTTTGTTTCACTAGAAAGCTTTAACCCTGATGGAAGTGCAGCATTCATTACTTCTCCCGGAGTACACATATAATAAGCTGCCATCCATTCCCAAAGTTGAAACTGTACTTCTGTAACAAGCGGATTCGCATCTACTATCGAATCGATGTATTTTGCTTCATAGTGGGCAGGAGGAGTTGAATGTATTTTTCGAACTAAGGCAGTATATAACTTCGATTTCCCTAATTGCACCACTACCCTTTTACCTACTTCAATTTCGCTATTAAATTCAAATGGGATACGATATGTATAATGCTGTGGCAATGCCAAAGGTAAAATAACATCCACAAAAAGTGTAAGGCGTTCCATTTAAATTAAATCGGTTTCAGCTATACCGAAAATATGATTTGAATTCGATTTTTAATTTTTAAAAATTAGTTAATTCATCGGCCAATTCCACCAATGGCAATCCCATCACATTAAAATAAGATCCTTCTATTCTTTCAACTTCAACAGGAGCTACCAGCGCGTCTCGTTTAGTTTTACTGGATTCAATTATATCGAGCCTGTTGAGTTTAGTTAAAAAATCAATTTCCTTCAGCGAACATGGATTCATACCTACCGGTAAACATTCCTGGGCTCCATAACCACCTGCTTTATCATAGGGTTGATATGCATTCACATATTGCTGAATTTGCTCTAAGCTATGCTTTTTAAAATACACCTTAGTAGTAGTATAAAAGCTATGTGTTTTTTTTTGTGACTTTAAGCAAACAGCGGTAAAAACCTGATGCATATTTCCCGAAAGCACTTCCAGCATCGATACTGCCTCATCAAAGTTGGTTGGTTTATTAAGCACCTTGTTATTTATCCAAACTATGGTATCGGCAGTAATAACAAGGTTGTTAGGTTGATGTAATTCTTCTTCAAAGCATTGAGATTTAATTTCACTCAAGTACAATGGAATTTCTTGCGCAACTAAATGTGAAGGAAAACTTTCGTCAATCTCTTTGGTCTTTACACTAAAATCAACACCTAAGGCGTTTAATAATTGTTGCCTTCGCGGCGATTTTGATGCTAAAATACACTGGTAATTTAATTTCATTTTTCCGTCTCTGACTTCATTTTACTAAACGCAAAAATCAAATAAATCCAACCGGCCATAAATATTATTCCGCCAATTGGAGTAATTGGTCCTAACCATCTATAGTTACTTATACCAAGCAAATCACGACACGCTAATAAATAAATAGAGCCAGAGAATAGTAAAATTCCGAGGTAAAATAATTGTGTAATTCTTACTACTTGTTTTTTGTTTAACCTTCCGTAAAACGAAAGCACTATCAATGCTGCCAAGGAATGGTACATTTGATAACGAACCGCTGTTTCATAACTGAGCAACTGTTCGCTGCTAAGTAAGGGTTTTAATGTATGTGCTCCAAAAGCTCCTAAACATACTGAACACAAGGCTAAGGAAGCAGCAATTAGTAAGGATGTTTTTAACATAGTAAAAATTAAAACGTCAGTGCTTCTAGTTATTATAGCTGCACTGACGCTTAGGTTTTATAATCGTGAAATTAGTTATCTTCTAAATCCTTGAATATATGAATTTAATTCATCAATAGAAGATGAAAAAGTAAAGGCATCATTAATTTGGTAATAATTTCCAATATCAAAAGTATACCCATATGCATACTTAGCTAAATCAAGACGTGTATCTTCAAAACTAAACAACAGCATTATTTCTTTTACTTGTGCTGATAATAGGCAATTACTTGAAATGACCTGTTTAGCAATCGTCAGTTTAGTATCGTCAAAACTTTTTGAAGAAATAGAATTTTTAACACCATTAAAATCCTGGTGACTCAAAGGCCATGGACATCCAACTGCACCATTGTAGCCGGGCATTACGTAAACTTTTTGCTTAGGTTGTTCAGGTTCCGAATTGCTGTATGTAGTTGTAGTATGGGTTGTGGTGGTTGTGGTTTGACTACTTCCATAAGTATCCATTCCGCTTACATTCATGTTGATTCCTACGCCGCCTATTCCCACATTTACATTTACATTATCGGGTTCGCCGTAAGAAGTTGTGGTAGTAGTAGTTTGCTGAGTTACTGCAGGTGTTGAATGATATACAACTACCGATTCACCTGCACGAGATGGAGCTGCTTCAGCAACCGGAACTGCACTTTGCAAACGTATAGTATACACTGCACTCGCATTTTTCTTAATAGAATAGGTTACTTCTGAACCTGGCTCCAAATACACAGTTTTATCCATATCCGGAATAGACTTGTTTTCAAAAATTACTTTCATTTTATAATTAGGAGCATTCAAACCTGTAACTTTTACATTGGTTTCGGGCTTTGCATTTTGCTTAATCCCATTTAAAATAACAGTAAATTGTTCACCTTGCTCTGTAAACAAAATTAAATTTGAATTTTGTGCAAAGCTGCTGTTCAGCTTGAAAATAATGACAAATACAAGTAAAAAGATTTTTTTCATTCGTAGGAATTAGGTTAAGTTTTTGTTTTTGGAAATTGATGTAAATCAAGCACGAAATTAGTAAATTGTTTTATGAGTTTAGAACACTGCTGTTAAAAAAACTAAATTCGCACAAAATTTTACAATTCATGAAACAAGTATTTATTATTGGTGCAGGACGTTCTTCTTCTTCCTTAATTTCCTATCTTTTAAAGCATGCTAAAAATGAAAACTGGAAAATTAAAGTTGGAGACGTTTCATTAGAATTAGCTCAACAAAAAGTTGAAAATCATCCCTTGGGTGAGGCTATACAATTCGACATGAATGATGAAGTAGCCCGTCACTGTGAAATAGAAGCAGCCGATTTAATAATCAGCATGTTACCTGCACACTTACATACCAAGGTAGCGCAAGATTGTGTTCGATTTAAAAAGCACCTTGTTACAGCTTCCTATTTATCGAACGAGATGCGAGGTTTGCACGAAGACGCGAAAAATGCGGGAATATTATTGTTGAACGAAATTGGTTTAGATCCGGGCATTGATCATATGTCGGCTATGCAGATTATTGAAAAACTGAAATCTGAAAACCAAGAAATAGTCTCCTTTAAATCGTATTGTGGTGGATTGGTAGCTCCTGAAAGTAACGATAATCCCTGGGGCTATAAATTTTCGTGGAATCCACGAAATGTAGTACTTGCAGGACAGTCGACTGCGCAATACATTGATCATGGTCAAAAAAAGTACCTTCCTTATAATCGCTTGTTTACTCAAACCGATGTTATTGAAGTTGAAGGATTGGGTAAATTTGATGGATACGCCAATCGCGACTCACTTTCTTATCGTTCGCCTTATGGATTAGATAATGTAGCTACAATTTTACGTGGAACTTTAAGGGCAACCGGTTTTTGTAAAGCTTGGAATGTATTTGTAAAACTTGGTTTAACCGACGATAGTTACCAAATTGAAAATGCAAACCAACAATCTTATAGTGAATTGCTAGAAGCTTTTTTACCAAAGGGAAGCGATACTGTAATCCAAAAGCTTGAATATTTTATGGGTGCAGATTACGATGCAGCTGTAGCACAAAAATTAAATTGGCTGGGACTATTCGACAACACACGAATAACACTAGAAAAAGGAAGTCCGGCACAGCTGTTACAACATTTACTTGAATCGAAATGGGAATTAAAACCTAACGATAAAGACATGATTGTAATGCAACATCAATTTGTTACGTCAAAAAATAAACACTTAAGTTCAACTTTAGTTGTTAAAGGTGATGACAATGTGCATACGGCAATGGCTAAAACAGTAGGTTTACCAATGGCAATAGCGACGCGTAAAATACTGTTGGGCGATATTAAATTAACCGGTGTTCAAATTCCGGTTATGAAAGAAATTTATTCACCGGTATTGATGGAATTGGAAGAATTAGGAATACAATTTATTGAAAAAACTCATTCCTAATTAAAAAGCCAAGTAGTAATCTTTTGTAAGTTCTTTGTATTCATCCGAATAGGAATGACGTTCATCAACTTCTATAACTATGCTACTTTCGGAAAAAGAAGTTGGATTAAACTTAAACTGCATTAACAAGCGTTTTTCAGTTTTATCAGTACGTGTTTTTACCCTAAGTATTTTATCGATGTGCAAGCGTTTAGCTTCAGCCATGTCTCTAAACAATTCAGCTTCTTTAAAAGGAAGTATCACACAAAATTTTCCTTTTTTCTCCAGCAGGTTAATTACACCATTTAACAATTCATCAAAGGGTAATAAATCAGTATGACGGGCAGCAGTGCGCGATTCAGCGTTTGCTTTTGACGAATCAATAAAATAAGGAGGATTGCTTACAATGAGGTCATATTTTTTGTCACCGGCACTTGCTTCAAATTGTTGTAGCGATTGATGGTATACTTTAATTCGCTCGTGCCATTTACACAAAGAAACATTTTCACTTGCTTGTATAAAAGCATTCTCATCAATGTCAATGGCATCAATTTGTGCTCCCGACTTTTGTGCAAGCATGAGTGCAATTATTCCGGTACCTGTACCAATGTCTAAAATGGATTTCGATTCTTGAGCATTTACCCATGAGCCCAGCAACACAGCATCGGTGCCAACTTTCATGGCACATTTATCTTGATTTATTTTAAATTGTTTGAATTCAAAATGCTGTTGCGGCATAAACTAGTATTCAAAAACAAATCTTCGCTTCTTGTTTTCTTTGCTAAAAATACAAAAATAAATGAATGAACATAGCTTGAGGTTTTAGCCAAAGTCAAATTTTCGTAGTTTTGCGGCGCCTTAAAAATCAAGTGGTGAAGCAATACCTATTAATTATTTTAGTTGCACTAAGCATTAGTTCTCAAAGTCAAACCCGCATCGAATTGCTCAATGCCAATTCTTTGGAATATGATGAAGACAATGGTGCGGCCAAGCGTTTGTTGGGAAATGTTTCATTTAAACACGAGAGTGCCCTGATGTATTGCGATAGCGCATACCTGTATCCCGACAATTCGCTTGATGCTTTTGGAAATGTTCACATTCAGCAAGGCGATACTTTAAATTTATATGGTCAGCTTTTAAAGTATAATGGAAATACAAAAATGGCTGAATTAACACAGCAGGTTCGATTAATTGACAAGGACATTACACTTACCACTGAATTTTTGAAGTATAATTTAGCTTCCGATTTAGCAAATTATTCAGGTGGTGGCAAAATTGTGAATAAAGAAAATACGCTAACCAGCATCAATGGATATTACTTTGCAAAAAGCAAGGATTTTTATTTTAAACATCGGGTGATTCTTGTAAATCCTGAATACACGGTTAGCTGCGACACCTTAAAATACAATACACTTAGTGAAATTGCCTACTTCTTATCTCCTACTCAAATAGTAGGAAAAGAAAACACTATTTATTGCGAAAATGGCTGGTACGATACCAAAAAAAATATTGCACAGTTTAATAAAAATGCCCGTTTAACAAATCCTAAACAACAACTCAAGGGCGATAGCTTGTATTATAATCGCAATAAAGGATATGGAAAAGCAATGCATAATATTGAAGTACGTGATACTTCTGAAAACATTATTATTACAGGAGAATTAGGTGAGTATTTTGAACTAGAAGACAATTCAATTGTTACCGGAAATGCTTTACTGATTCAGATTTACGACAAGGATTCGCTTTTTTTACATGCCGATTTATTGCGGGCTACAACCGATAGTGCGCTGGCGCTGCAAACTAAATCCGATTCGAAAGCAACTATAGTTGCACCAAAAACGAAGAAAAAGAGCACGAAAGACGCAGCAGTTGCTAATTCAAATCAATCGCAAATCAAAAAAAACGGTCGTGTGTTACTTGCTTATCACAAAGTAAAATTTTTCAAAAGCGACATGCAGGGAAAGTGCGATTCGTTGGTGTTTTCTTATAAGGATTCGATTATGCACTTGTATACTCATCCTGTTATTTGGTCGGATAAAAACCAGTTGACCGGCGACAGTATTTCAATTCATACCTATCATGGCAAACTTGAAAGTTTAGATATTAAATACAATGCGCTAATTGTGTCGCAGGAAGACAGCGTTCGATTTAACCAAATTAAAGGCAAAACAATGAAAGGCTTGTTTGCGAAGAATGCATTGTCGCGCTTAAATGTAAATGGCAACGGGCAAACTATTTATTATGCAAAAGATAAAGAAGCTTTGATTGGAGTTAATAAAACTGATTGTAGCAACATGATTATTTTGATTAAAGAAAATAAAGTTGATCGGATTACTTTTATCACAAAGCCAGATGCAACCATGTTTCCAATGGAAGAATTAAGTCCAAAAGATTTGCTTTTGCGCGATTTTAAATGGTACGGTGATATACGCCCCTTGAAAAAGAACGATATATTTAATTAGTTCTTGCAGAAACCCCAAAGCTCCATTGCAAAAAATCAGGAAGTGCAATAGCCCATGTTTCTTGATCGTGACGGCCTCCTTCAATTTCCAGATAGCGTATCGCATCTTTTCGAGTATAGCCTAATCCTTCTAATTCGCTAATTAAATCAAGGGTATCGTCTATTGAGTCAATTATTCCGTTATTATTTCGGTCTTTGGTTTCGTCAAGAGTTCCGGTTTGAAACCAAAATTTCATACCAATTCTAGGGATACTATTTTTAACGATAGCATGCATAATTCTATCGGCATCTGTATAGCCTTTATCCAGTGCTTTTTTTCGCCACCAAAATGAACCGCTGAATACGCCAACTTTCGAAAACAATTCAGGATGATGCCAAGATATATCCATTGCAGATAAACCTCCTAAAGAAAAGCCTGCAAAGGCTGTGTGTATGGGTAAATTTGAAGTTTGATAACGCGAATTGATATAAGGCATTAATTCTTGAGTGATAAACTCAGTATACTTTCCGGCTAAACTGCCTCTTTTGGCAAAATCGGGTTGAGAAGCGGTTCCGTATTCCTGTATGCGAGTTGCGCCACTGTGTATAGCAACTACAATAATTTTAGAAATTTTATTCTCAAAATATAATTTCTCAAGCGTTTGCTCTAGTTGAATGGCAGTCATATCTTGACCATCATTGAAATAAAGAACAGGATACGTTTCTTTCCCTGAAAAGTAATCGGGTGGCAAAAACACATCAAATTCAATTTTACGTGCAAGGGTAGTAGAACGAAAATTATTTTTTCGTTCTATAATAACCGAATCACGATTTAAAAATCGATGAAAACTGGAACGTATAGCAGTACTAAAACTAACCGACATGAATGTTTTTGAATAAATTATACGCAAATTTAACGTAATGGTTATAGTAAATTAAGCTTCGTTTTAAATGTTATTAACGAATTACTAACTAATTATTTTTGCAGATGAAAAAGTATCAGATGGTTGAGCAATCAACTTTAACAAAAATTAGTTGAAGTTCGATTTTAAAACTAAAATATGGTAACATCTTTAAAGTGTGAGGTTCTTTTATAATTAATACCTTCAACTACTTAACCAGTATCATTAACAAGCTTACAACTCATTATTTTATAATCAATTCACCTGCTAATTGCCTTAACCAATAGCATTAGACCGTACGATTTTATTGATTCAATTTATTGAAAATTTGCAATTCTTACTGGAATTATAAGTGCAAGTAGATTCCTAAAATTTAACAACGAAGTCAGTTCATTTTTTAGACTCATCTAAATTTATTTTTATATTTGCAAAAAAATAATTCCATGAATTCATTTACCGAAGAAAATTATCTAAAGGAAATATTTAAATTGATGCAGCAAGAAGATAGCATGGTAAGTACCAACGCTATAGCCGATAAATTGGGAACAAGAGCTGCATCGGTAACTGATATGCTGATTAAACTATCTGATAAAAAACTCGTTCATTATAAAAAATACCAAGGTGTAACCTTAACTTCTAAAGGAAAAAAAGTAGCCCTTGAAATTATTCGCAACCATCGATTATGGGAAGTTTTTTTAGTTGAAAAACTTCAGTTTAAATGGGATGAAGTGCACGAAATGGCCGAAGAATTGGAACATATCAACAGCAGAGAAATGGTATTGCGCCTCGATAAATATTTAGGCTACCCTAAATTTGATCCTCATGGTGATCCTATTCCTGATGGTAAAGGAAAAATTGGTGTAAAAAAATCACGGCTTCTTTCCCAGCTAATACCCAACAAAGCAGCACAGGTCTTAGGAGTTGTTGACCACTCCCCTGCTTTTTTACAATACATTGAAAAGTTGGGAATTATGCCCGGACATGGAATTAAATTGAAAGAAATAATTGAATACGATAAATCAATAAGTATCAGCATCAATGGCAAAGAGCCAGTATTTATCAGTAATGACGTCGCCAAAAACATTTTAATATCCGCATGAAAACAACGAACTCATCAAGTGCTTCCCTTTCGGAAGTTAACGCCACCGTAAATACCCAAACAAAAATTGGTTTCTGGAAAAAGCTTTTCGCCTTTTTGGGACCCGCTTATCTGGTCAGCGTAGGTTACATGGATCCGGGAAATTGGGCTACTGATATTGCCGGCGGAAGTAGCTTTGGTTATTCGCTTATTTGGGTATTGTTGATGAGTAACTTAATGGCCCTTTTACTGCAAAGTTTAAGCGCTCGTTTAGGAATAGTAAGTGGACGAGATTTAGCACAAGCTTCACGCGAAACCTACCCACCTTTAGTAAATATTTGTTTGTACGCACTCGCCGAAATAGCTATAGCAGCTTGCGATTTAGCCGAAGTTTTGGGTATGGCTATTGGCTTGCAATTGTTGTTTCATATTCCTTTGTTGTGGGGTGTTTGTATTTCGGTACTGGATACATTTTTATTGCTCTTCCTAATCAATTATGGAATACGTAAAATAGAAGCATTCATCATTGTATTAGTAGTTATTATTGGTGCATCGTTTTTTATGGAGATGATTTTTGCTCAACCCGATATGGGCGAGTTGGCCAAGGGATTTGTTCCATCACTACCATCAAACACCGCATTGTACATTGCTATTGGAATTATTGGGGCAACAGTTATGCCGCACAACCTTTACTTGCATTCATCTTTGGTTCAAACGCGCAAATTTGAGCGAAGTAAAGAAGCAATTAAAAAAGCCATACGTTTTAATATAATCGATTCAACTATTGCGCTCAACCTTGCCTTCTTTGTAAATGCCGCCATATTGATTTTAGCTGCTTCTACGTTTTATAACAACGGTTTATTCGATGTTGCTGAGATACAGGATGCACACCGTTTTTTAGAACCAATGCTTGGAAATAAGTGGGCTCCAATTTTATTCGCAGTTGCACTTATTGCAGCCGGACAAAGCAGTACAATAACCGGAACTTTAGCCGGACAAATAGTTATGGAAGGTTACCTTAATTTACGGTTACAGCCTTGGATTCGCAGATTACTCACTCGGATAATCGCCATTGTTCCAGCCTTTATTACGATTTTTTATTTAGGTGAAGCAGCAACTGGAAAGTTATTGATTTTAAGTCAAGTTATTTTGAGCCTTCAACTTGGATTTGCGGTAATACCTCTCATACATTTTGTAAGCGACAAAAGTAAAATGGGTACATTTTCGATTGGTAAAATCACGCAAATAGCTGCTTGGCTGGTAGCGGCAATTATTGTATCCTTAAATGTAAAATTGGTTATTGGTGAGGTTAGTGATGCGCTCGAATTGCCATTTTTTAATAATGGAATCAGCAAATTTTTATTGATTTTGATTATATCGGGTGTTGGATTTTTATTGTTGTATATTGTAGTTAATCCTATAATCAACAAAGCAAAACCAACCGAAAAAAACTACTTGCATGGAAACTTAAAATCAATAAACGATGCACAAATGCCTGCATATAATAAGGTTGCAATTACTGTTGATTTTTCGGATACCGATTCAATCACTATCAATCATGCATTAGCACAAGGTGGGCGCGCTGCTGAATATACCCTCATACACATTGTTGAAACAGCCGGTGCTTTAATTATGGGAAATGAAATTGAAGATATGGAAAGCAGTAGCGACAAAGATTTTTTATTGATTTATGTAAATCATTTAAGCGAAAAAGGATATAAAGTTACCAGCAGCTTAGGCTTTGGAAATCCTAAAAACGCAATTCCCGAAATTGTAAATTCAACCAATGCCGATTTATTGGTTATGGGAGCTCACGGTCATACCGGAATAAAAGATATACTATTTGGTACTACCGTTGATTCGGTTCGACATAAAGTACGAGTTCCCGTATTTATTGTGCGCAAACCTGCTTAACTGAGTTGAAATTAATTCAACTTATGCCTGATATTCCTTAAATATTTTGTTCAATCGTTTAAGCATCAATGCAAGTGCGGTAGTTGCTAACATCAACAAAACAAAATTTACTAAAAAGTACAAGGCTTTATTGTCATAACCATCCCATAAAGTGGCCAATATTCCACTAAATTTATTACCCAATGAAGTTGCAAGCGACCAACCTCCCATCATTAATCCGGTAATGTGGGTTGGACTTAATTTCGACACCAAACTTAAGCCCATAGGACTTAACAACAATTCACCGACAGTTACAATACCATAAGAAGCAATGAGCCATTCTGCACCTGCCTTTTCGGTTCCGTTTCCGCAATAGTACACTGCCCAAACCATAATTAATGTAGATAAACCACTCACGAATAAGCCCAGGCAAATTTTTGCAGGTGTGGTGGGTTCTTTACTTCTACTTCTCAAAAAACTAAAGAAAGCAACTACCAAAGGTGTTAGTGTTACCACAAAAAATGGATTAATCGATTGAAACAACTCTGTTGAAATTAGCTTCTTGCTACTTCCTTCTGAAAGTTTACTTACATCATCGTTTAAATAGTAAGCAGGAAATGACAGCCCTTTTTCAAAATCACCGGAAGCATTTTTTTGCTTTCTAAACTGAGCGTCGAGCAAGTAGGTTGTGTCTTTGCTATAGGTAACTGTTTCGTTTAATTTTAATGCATCTGTTACTTTTAATGCTACATCAGGAGTTTCGCGATCGGTATAATATTGCGCCCAAGTTGTTAAGGCTGTTCCATTTTGCTTAAATACTGCCCAAAATACAACCACTACAGCAAATATTGAAAGTAAGGCTCCAATAGGTCGCTTCTCATCTTCTTTAGCTTTAAAATAAAGCGAGGCATAAAAAGCAATAACCGGTATTGAACCCAGTAAAAAAGCATCACTACTATCGCTTCCAAATATATTTCCAGGAATAAACCATGAAGCAATACCTATAACAATTGCAGGAAGCATTACTTTAGAAAGTACTGTAAAAACAGATTGTTCATCTTTATTTTGTGTCTTAGGTACATCTACATGCGCATAATGTTTATTGCCAATAATAAAAACTGCTACACCTAAAAACATTCCAATACCGGCAGCAATAAATGCTTCACCCCATCCATATGTATTTCGTAAAAAGGCAGCAAAAAAATTGCAAATGAAAGCACCTATATTTATTCCCATATAAAAAATGCTATAGCCACTATCTTTCATCGATTTGTATTCGGGTGCTGAGTATAAGTTCCCAAGGAGGGTGCTGATATTTGGTTTGAAAAATCCGTTTCCGATAACCATTAAAAAAAGTGAAATAAAAAACGCTGTATTACCGGGCACTGCTAATCCTATGTACCCACAGCCCATTAGTAAACCACCAATTATAATTGATTTTCGATAACCCAATAAACGATCGGCCAACATTCCTCCAATAAATGGAGTTAAATAATTTAAAGCGATAAAAGTTCCAAAAATATCTGAAGCTTGGCTACGCTCTAAATTTAAACCTCCTTTTTCGTAATCGGTCATGTACAAAACAAATATTCCAATCATGAGGTAATAACCAAAACGCTCCCACATTTCAGTAAAAAACAAATAGGGTAATCCTTTAGGATGTGATTTTTTTTTGCTCATACAAGTAAATTTAACCGGTTAAATATACTAATAGAAAGCAGAAAATAAATTTTAGAGTAGTTTAAACAGAAGCAGTAAGTTTGTGAAATAATACAAGAACTTAGGGATTGCCATGAAGGAAGTAAATATTAAGAATAGAAAAGCGAGTTTTGAATATAGTTTTATTGATAAGTACGATGCAGGTATTCAGTTAAGTGGAACCGAAATAAAATCGATTCGCGAAAGTGATGCAAATATTGCAGATGCCTTTTGCACTTTTTTTAATGGTGAATTGTTTGTGCGAAATATGCATATAAGTCCTTACAAAGAAGGAACATACAACAATCATGAACCCAAACGTGATCGTAAATTATTGCTTACTAAAAAGGAATTGAAAAAACTGTTGGCGAAATTAAAGGACAAAGGACTCACGATAGTTCCCTTGCGCTTGTATATTGCCGAAAGCGGTTATGCTAAATTGGAAATAGCCTTGTCAAAGGGAAAAAAGAACTACGATAAACGTGAAGATTTAAAAACAAAGGATGCCAAGCGGGAAATGGACCGTAGAATGAAGTAAGTATGCTATTCTTCCAGCATTTCGATGTCGGTACTTTTTATGTTTGTAATTTTAGTTCCCGCATTTCCATTAACAGTGCTGGTAGTAGTACTTTCAGTTTCAATTACTGCTTTTAAACGGTTTTTACTTAGTCCAATTATTTTCCAGGTAGCAATTTGCGGTGCAGTTGTATAAACCGAATCGGCCACTGAATCGAGAGTTGTACCCAAATAAGTTGAATAGGTATAATAAAATTTACCAGATAAATTGGTAGTTAATTCCATACTTTCTTTGTTTTTCAACTCAGCTTTTTTGTCATTAAATTTCCAAGTGCCTTCTTCTTCAATGCGAGTTTTAGAAACATAATAGCCA
>Ga0075163_10000275_pt1 | contig 64516 bp, 61 predicted proteins | sample JI1023141ADNA_FD_71478 | JGI IMG/M metagenome (GOLD analysis project Ga0075163, IMG submission 71478) | Wastewater effluent complex algal communities from Wisconsin, to seasonally profile nutrient transformation and Carbon sequestration -... | ecosystem: Engineered > WWTP > Effluent > Algae... | reverse complement strand
TTTGAACGCGAGCAGGCACAGCCATGGCCGCACGCGTCCGCTCGCGTCCTCGCGGGCAGGCGTGTACCGCCAGGGCAGGTCGGCCTGGTCGAACTCGACGGCCGGGAAGTAGTTCGGCTCCGCGTCGAGCGTGTGCACGGGTGGCGACCGGCGGCTGATCGACCGGGCATCGAAGCCGACGATGTCGGCGGGACCGAGGAGCTCCAGCGTCGTGCTCGCCGTGAGCCCATCGGCGACGGCGTTCACCGTCACGGTCGCGTCCAGGGTCGCCCGTGCCGCGGCGGTCTCGGCATCGGGCGTCGTCAGGTACGCGGTGCCGCCGCGTCGGACCCAGGGGTAGAACCGCAACGCCGCGCGATCGTCACTCATGCCGCCACCTCGAAGGAGGGCACCACCTGCAGTCGACCCGCGTCGCCGGGATTGGCCGCGAGGTGCGCACGCAGCGCCAGCTCGACCTGCCCGCGGGTGCCCGCCGCCGCCAGGTCCCATCGCGGCGCCAGCTCATCGGTCGACGCGATGACGAACGTCTCTTCGACCAGCCGCAGCCGCGGCGGCTGTCCCGCGGGCGGCAAGAACGCCGCGGCCCCGGTCGCGCGCAAGGGCGGCCTGGCCGACGTCGCCGCGAGCGTGCCTTCGATCTGCTGCGCGCGCGTCGGGCGATACCCCGAGGCCACCTGCCGCTCGCCGTTCACGACCACGACCGTGTCGTAGTCGAGCGCCCGCACCAGCGGCGCGCCGGCGCGGATCGTCGCGGCGCCGATCGAGACGCCTCCGACCATCTGCTCGAAGCCGGGCCGCGACAGCTTGTCGGCCTCGCTCATTTCTTCAAACTGGGCCGGCGCGAACCACTCGGTCACCGAGGTGATGTCCGCCGCCGGCACCGCGGCCGCGCCGAGCTGGACGCCGGTGACGCGGAAGCGGTCGACGCCTTCCGGCCGCCCATGCGCGAACGCCGTGATCTGCCGATCGAGCGGCACGACCTTCTGGGTCACCGTCAGCGTGGCGCACGGCTCGAGCCGGGTGGCCGCGGCTGCGCCGCTCGCCGGCGCCGTGATGGCCGCCGCGAGCCCGGGTGGCACCGCGCTCGCCCAGGCGGCCGGCGTCGCCAGCGCCTCGTGGAGCGCAGGCCAGATCTGGCGACTCGGCAACGCGACGGCTGCCCCGCCACCGAACGACACATGGATCGGCACGCACAGGTCGACGAACCACAGCGAGAGGCACGCCTTGCCGTCGAGCCGCCACGGCTTGGGCCCGCTCAGGTGGCCGTCGAAGTGGATGCTCGCGAGCGTGCTTGTGCCGCGGCGCAGCGCCACGCCCGCCCACACGTCGACCTGGAGCTGGAACGGCGAGAACGTGAGCAGCGTCTCGAACCCGAGCCCGCCCTTGATGTTGAGCGGGCCGGCCGACGCGTACAGGTCGATCCGCGCACCGATCTGCGCGGTGTTCGACGTCAGCGCCAGGAAGCCCTGCGCGTCGAGCCGCGGGTCGTCGCCGGCGCCGAGCGGGATCTGGATCCGGCGCAGCTCTGGGAACCCGGGCGGCGTCGGGAACTGCGAATGGAACCCGCCGATCGCCAGCGCGAAGCTCGGCGGGCTGCCCCAGGCCATGCGGAACGCCATGTCGCCGGTGATCGGGAAGCCAGCGATCGTCGAGTTGCGCAGCGATGCATCGATCGCCACGCGCTTCTGCGCGAAGTCGACTTCGCCCACGACGTCGACGTTCAGGTCGACGATCGCCTGGTCGACCGTGGGCAGCTTGGCCGACACCGTGCCGAGCACGACGACCCGCACCGGTGCCGGCAGCTCAAGCAAGACCGCGAGCTCGCCGCGGACCATCGTCGGTGTCCCCCACCCGAACTTCACCGCCGGCCCGAAGACGTGCCGGCCGTTGGCGGATGGGAAGTAGGTCGCCAGGTCGGTCGTGATGCGATCCGCCTGCGCAACGGGATCGGCCGGAAAGAAGATGTCGCCCATGCCCGCGGGCGTGCGGAGGGAGGCGCGCAGGGCGTCCGTGTCGACGCGACGGTGGATGCCGACCAGCCCCCCGATACCGTCGAGATGGAACCCGAGGCCAAGTTGTACCGGAGAGAGCTCAGCACCAATAGAAGCGACAAATGAGTAGCCACCAGCGTTCGTCTCGAGCACGCCTGCAGCCGTAACACGTACTCCCAACACATCGAGGTCAAGGACGCCGACGTATCGGCCACTCGCCACATGCCGCAAGAAGCCGCCACCACGCGCCACGACGGCATCCAGTTCGAGCGACGCTCCGTCAGGGAGCGTCGCGCTTGTCTCGACATCGAGGGGACCCAGCGCGCCACGGTAGCTAGCGTCCGTTGTCACCCGCAGCGAGACGCCTAGGCCTCGGACACGAACCACGCCCGGTCCAATGCCGACGCGCACGCCGAACGTAAGCGCGAGTCGAATCTGTGAGGACTCCCCGTCAGCGGCAACGAGTTCGAGCGTGAGCGTCTCGACTCCACTACTCCGAGAACCCCTCCAAGGAAGCTGGATCTCTGTGCCCGCGGCGCCGTTGATCGTCAGGCCGCGCTGCAGCGTCCACGTGAGCCCTCCGTCGAACGTCACCGACGACATCCCGCCCAACAACGGGCCAAGAAGCGCTCCAGGGGCAACCTCCGCCACGCCCTCCTCGACCGATACCCCCACGGTGAATGCACCGCTTGACGCGCCCGCCATGACGGAGACGAAGAGGCGCAATGAGCCGGCGGCAAGCCGCACACCAGGAATCGCCACAACGGACAGCGGAGCGACACCCACGTACCGGAGCGACGCCTCGAACCCGAGCGACTGCGCACCGATACCTTCAGCAGTGAGGTCGCCGGAAGTCGATATCCCGACGGTCGTACCCTCGGGCACGGGGTCGACACGAGCCTCCGCGCGCCACGCGGAGGTCAGCCACGACGCGCTGTACTCGAATGGCTCCGCCAACGACGCGACAGGAACAGCGCGCACTGCACTGCTGCCAACGTGCAGGTCGAATGCGGCAAGTTCGAGGTGTGCTCCCTCTGGTCCCTCCACGCGGCGGGCGTATTCCGCCGCTGCAGCCACGGCGTCTGCGATGACGCCAAGTAGCACGTCGGCGTTCCATCCGCCCGCCCCGTCTCCATAGAGCTCCAGCAGCAACGCCAATGGAGAGTGAAGCGCGCGCACCAACCGCTCCGGCAGCAGCGCACGGTGGATAGGCGGCTCCGGAACCGCCTCCGTCGGCGCGTCACGATGTCGGACGACGCCACCAACAAGGACCCCAACAGCGAGAATGCCAGGCTGTGCCGCCTCTGCCCAACGAATCAGCAGGTAGTCGGCCATCGCCCTCGCGAGCCCAGTCGTCGCCAGCGCGGCTTCGAGGTCGTCGAGGCTACCGAGCGTGGCGTTTGTCGTCGCAACGAGCGCAGCCACCGCGACCAGGCGCGCTTGGGCATCCACTGCCTGCTCGAGCGCGTCGACGGCGCCCGTGACTGATGCGGAGTTGGAGAGCACTGCCTCGACAATCTCGGCTGCCGCGCTCCACGCACTTTCAGGCGCAACAACTCCAGCGTCGGCTGCTACGCTGCGAAAGCCTACGGCGTCGAGAGTGGCCAGTGGTGCCAGCACGTCCCCAAGGCGAAGGAGGATTTCATCCGCGATGCCGGTCACGGCATCGTCTCCGGGGCCATCGCGCAAAGCGAGAAGGCCGCGATCTCTTGGACGCTCATTCCCACGATGGACTGCACCGCCGGCGTCAGTCGCGCAAGGTCTGCGCGAAGAGCCGGTGAGGCCAAGCGGTGCACTTGAGCGGCGAAGTACGCGATGGCAGCCGAGGTCTCCCTGTGTGACATCGACGACGGAAGCACGGCTGCATCGCGCGGGATCCCCTCGGAGATCCTCTCGACCACCATCGGTCCGCCCCAGTATCGCCAAGCAGCGATGGCCCGTGTGCGCACGGCAAGCCGTTCGACTTCCGGCCGATGACGAAGAAGGGCTCGCTCGACTTCGAGTCCAACATCCGACGCGCGAAGACTGCGGAGAATTTCTCGAGAATCGAGCAGGCTACCGGCCGAACGTGTGTTCAGTTGTGCCCTCGGTCGCGTTCCAGCCGCCGGCTCCTCAACGACGCCGGCCACTTGGATTCCCGAAGGTGTGTTACTCGCAGTGGCGACACGCACACGCATGATCGTTTCGATGACACCGATGGGATCGGCGAACACTGATCCGTCTTCGCCCGCGGCGAAGCAGATCCCGAGCACTTCGTTGTTCGCATTGAGAAGCGCCGCGCCCGAATCGCCGTGATCGCCGAAGCGCCCGCTAACCGGAAGCACCTCGATCGCATTCCGATAGTGACGATGCACGTAGCTGTGCGTCCCTTCACCCCGGCGATCGACGCTGGCAACTCCCGTGAGTACTCCCGTGCTCTCCGTCCGGCCCGTTGCGATACCGCGTTTCCAGACAAAATACGAGTCGCCTGCCAGGTCCTGCTCTGTTAGTTGATGCGTTCCGGTGATCGGAATCGGCGAAGGTTCGTCATATATCTCCGGTGCCCATCGCGTGCCGGATCGGAGTTCAGCGATCGCTGAATCTGCGTCCTCGCTCAAATGCGCCGAACTGCGCACGTGCGCGATGATGTTCCCCTGGAAGTCACAGCTCTCGCAGCAGCCATGCGATTCGGGTTGCCCGACGGATCGCGCCGACCCTGGATTCAGATCTTTCGCCGAAAGGAGCACATGCTGACAGGTCAAAAGCGCGATCCTTCCGGCACCTCGTGGGTGAGATTCCGTGGTCCTGACAAAACACCCCAGTGTTCCCGAGCCAGTCTTCAGCCGAATCGCTACTCCGCCCCGCGCGACGTCATGATGACGTTCATCAGGCGCGCCGGACATGAGACGAACCCGCCCGATGTCACGGATGCTAGTGACGCAGCCCATGTAACGGCTCGGAATGCGCAGTCTTCTCTGGATACCCCAGAGCACGCGCTTGTCGCGCAAAGTGAACACCAAAGTCGGCGCCCAAGACCCTTTTGTCGACATCCATGTGAGCCCGATGTGGTACAGGTCCGGCACATCGTCGAACTCGCGCCAAGCTGCCATCACGACATCCGACTCAGTCACTACTTGCTCCCCGGTGGCACGATGCGCAATTCGATATTGATCCGCGAGCTTGCCATGTCGACCAATAGCCCTAGTCTCGCGATCGCAGGGTCAACGACCGCCCAGGACGAGAGTGTGATGAAGATGCCCCAAGCGTGACAGACTCGACCGAACCCGATGCCTGCATAGAAGTCGATGTCGCGCACGGAGGGAACAACAATCACATCTTTCAACTGCTTGAGTTGCCCGACATCCACGGGCGGCTTCGACGCGTCACCGACAAGCGTCAAGTCTCCACGACCCACCGTCGCGTCTCCACAGTCGACTGCGAGCGTGTAGCCCGGATGCGCGCCGAGTTCAGTGACCATGTCAGCACGAGATCCGAAGGGGAGGACTTCGACAGCGTCCGGCGTTGTCTGATGACACCCTGCCACAACGAGCGGCACGAGCAACGCGAGCCAACGCGGGCCATCCCAAGTCCCGGCCGCGACGCTGACGACCTGCTCTACGCTTGAGATTGTGGGGTGTCGCATGCGTTGGCCTTTGGCGTGAGTGAATCACGCTCGCCGCCTCGTCGCAACAACCAGGTGCTTCGTTGTCGACGTCTTGTTGTTCGCGAACACAGGTCACCCCCACAGGGCGGGAATCGAGCCCTCTAACGCGTCGATGCCAAGAACCGCGGGCACGGGACATCAGTGTCCGGATTCGTATCCCCGCTCCTCGTCACGCGGGGATGCGCGAAGCGGACGGGCGATGTGCAGACCGCACGCGCGCCAATCGGGACTCGAACGGAACGGTCACTCCATGGCGGTCATCGCAACAATCAAGTGAGGGCCAACGGCAACTCTGCCGGCACGGCAATGGTTGAAAGGCTGAACCGTGACCCGCCCGCCTTTGCGTCAGGTACCGCGTCAGAACGTCCCGGCGAGGCCAAGGTACGCACCGCTCGGCGCGAGAGCGGCGACGGGCGTGGTGCGTGGACGCCTTCCACGCAGGTAGCGAAGGTACGCGGCCGAGCCGAGCGCGGCCGCGCCGAGCGCGAGCGTCGCGACGCCGAGCAGTTTCGTGTCGTAGATCGTCGGACAGGAGCGCAAGTCGGGATCGAGGTCCTTGCAGCGACCGTCGAGGACGACGAGCGTCACGCCGCCGAGCACCGCCGCAGCGCCCGCCCCAGCGATGCCCCACAGGAGCGCGTGCCCCCACTCCTTCCGCCCGCGCGGCTTCTCCGCCGCGACTTCGACGGCCCCCTGCGGCAGCCCCGGCCGCGCACCTGACAAGTAGTCGCCAAGCGTGGCGAGCGTCTCCGCGGACGGCTCGACGGGGGCAACCGCCATGCTCGCCGTCCGCGTTGCCCGGGTGCTGTCGACGGACAGCACCGAGCCGGCTACCGCGCGGCGCTCATCGGTGCCGTCGAGCTCGAGCACGACGATCGTCTTCGCGCCGAGCATCCGGCCAAGGCGGAGCGCGTACACGTCGAGCAAGCGCGCCTTCGCTTCTTCGTCTGGGAACGAAAACCCGACCCAGCCGTCGGTCGAGAGGGCGGCGTCGAAGCTCCAGGTGACTTCGACGACGGCCTCTGTGCCGCCGAGCACCTGGGCGTCGTAGATGCGTCCGGGCGAGGCGCCCTTCCGCACGTGCACCCGATACGTGCCCGGGAGGAGGTCCTCGAGCCGAACCGAGCCGACGCCGGCGTAGCGTTCGTTGACGAACACCACGGCGTCCGGGTCGTCGACGGAGACCGTGAGCCGCCCGGTAGGCTGCTCGGAGAGCGACTTCCTCACCGCCTCGTAGAGCTTCCACGCCTCCGGACCAAACGTCGTCCGGTCGACGACGTCGCCCGGGTAGGTGCGCAGGAACTCGGCCATCGCGGATTCGGCGGTCGAGCCGTCGCCGCGGCGTTTGGCCGAGAGCGCGACGCCCACGAGGGACCGCTGCACCATCGGCCGCCAGGAGATGCGTCCCGCGGCTTCGCTCGGCGCCTCGCGCGAGACCTCGACCGCCCGCTCGAAGATCGCGCGCGCGCGATCGAAGTCGGCGTTCATCCAGGCGTCGTTGCCGGCGCTCACGAGCCGGCGGAGCCGCGCTTGGAGGTCCGACGCTTCGCCATGGCCCGCGCCCGCGCGCGAGCGTTCGGCTCGGTAGCGGCGGGACACGTCGGCGGTCGCGAGGGTCCCCGGCGCGCGCTCGAGCGCCGACCGCACCGGGCCGAGCACGCGCTCGGCATCCGGGCTCCTCGCGCCGACGTGCCCTTCGACGATGAGCGTCTGTGCCGAGGCCGGCGAGCGCGCGGCGGAGGCGACGAGCGCGACAAGCGTGGCGACAACGATCGCGACGGCGTGGCCGAAGCGCCAGCGCCTCACGTCAGAACGCCCCCGCGACGCCGACCCAGGCGCTGCCGGGCAAGACCGCCACCGCGGGTCGTGGCGACCGCGCCTCCCGCGTCACGAGGAGATACGTCGACACGCCGATCGCCGCGAGCCCGGCGCCGCCGAGGATCGCGCCGCCGAGCGCGGTGTCACGGTACTCCGGGAGGCGGACTCCGCCGGAGGTCGCGCGGTCCTCGTCGATCGCGAGGAGTACGCCGCCGCCCACGAGACAGAGCGTGCCGGCGCCGAGCACCGCCCACGGCCAGCGCGAAGAACGACGCTTCGCGTCCCCTGTCGCGTGATCTCCAGCACCGGCGCTCGGCACGAGCTCGACGTCAAGGAGCGCGCGCTCGCCGTCCTCCACGCTCACCTCGCGGGTCTCGGCGCGGTAGCCGTCGCGCTCGAGGCGCACCAGGTGGGTTCCGGGGTAGACCTCGAGCTCGAGTTCGGTGACGCCCACAGGCTTGTCGTCCAGCGTCACCTTGGCCGAGCCGGGGGTCGAGCGCACGCGGAGGACCGTCCGCTCGGTCTCCGCCCGCGCTGCCTTGACGAGCGCGGAGGCGAGTTCGCGCGCCGCGGCGGCCCCGGACTCGCTGGTACAGCTTTCGCAGTAGCGGGTGTCGAGCGCCAGCAGCTCCCCGCCCGGGCGAAAGACCCAGCCGTAGACGACCCACGTCGGCGCTTTCTTCTCGCCTTCGATTGCCACCCGGAGCATGACGCCGCGATCGACGTGCTCGCGCTCGAGAAGCGCGCCGACGCACCCCTCGCGCTTGTCGGACGCGAGGCACTCCGCCAGTGCGCGATCCTCTTCGGTCGAGAGCGACGGGGCTGCGGTTGACCATCCAGCCTCGGTCACGGCTGTGGCGGCCGCGGCGGCGACCGCAGCGCGCTCGGACGGCTTGAGCGCGCCGGCAGCGAACACGACCGCGCGCTCGGCGCGGGCGCCGCGGGGCAGCGCCAGGACGAGCAGGAGGCTCGCCGCGGCGAGGACGCCGCAGAGCGCAGTGGAACGTGGCGTTCGCTTCACGGGGTCTCCCAGCTTCGCTTGATGCGCGTCTCTTCGCCGGGCTTCACCCGGAAGGTCGACTCCTCGACGGAGCCGTCCGGCTTCTCGAGCTTGAGGCGGTGTGCACCTGCGGCGAGGTCGGTCTTCACGGGGGTCGTTCCCTCCGAGTGGCCGTCGATCCAGACCTCGGCCCAAGGGGACGCCGTGATGAACGCAGTCCCGGTCCCCGCTTCGGCCGGCGGGCGCGGCTTCGCCTCGCGGCCAGCGTGCGTGCGCGCGGCGACCGGCACACCAGCAGGCGGAGCGGTTGCGTCGGGGGCACTCGCGACCGCCGCCGGGATCGCAGGCGCGCCGGCGTCGGGCTGCACGAGTACCGGGACCGTGGCATCCGAGGGGACCACCGGCGCGGCCGTGCCCAACGGCTCGTCGGGCCCGTTCGCGGCCATGCCGTGGGCGTCGTTCGGCGGCGCCGAGCCAACGTCCCCCTTCGCCTGGCTCGCGCTGCGCGTTGAGGACGGCCAGAGCGCGATGGCGACGAGCACCGCCGCGAGAGCAGCGGCCGCCCCCGCGAAGGCGAGGGTCGCGCGAGAACGAGGCGGCGCGGTGGCGACCGACGTCGCGATGGTGGCGGCCATCGGGGTCGACGTTGGCAGCTCCGGCGGCCGCGCCGTAGTCGCGCGAGGCGTGCTCTCGGTCGGTGCCTTGGCTGTGGGCTCCCAGGACTCGGAGACGGCGAAAAGTTCGGTCGCGAGCCCGCGCGCGACGTCGGGACCGGACGGCACGCCATTCATGAGGGTGGTCGCGACCTCCTTCATGGTGGCGGGGCGCAGCTCCGGGTCGATCTGCAGGCACGCGAGGAGGCACTCGGCCCAGGTCTCGGGCAGCTCGGGCGCGAAGGCGCGCGGATCCGGGGGCGGTGTCGTCAGTTTCATCGCCAGGAGCTCGGCGATGTCGTCTGAGTAGTAAGGGTACCGGCCCGTCAGCAGGAGGTAGGCCATCGTGCCGAAGGCGTAGATGTCAGCCCTCTGGTCGATGGGCTTGCCTCGTGCCTGCTCGGGCGCCATGTGGCTCGGCGTGCCCACGCCGAGGTGCGGCAGGGAGCGGACCGGGCCGGCCAGCTGCGGATCGCGCACCTTCGCGAGCCCGAAGTCGATCAGGATGACCTTGAGGCCGTAGCCCTCTTCGACGAGGAACACGTTCCCGGCCTTGAGATCGCGGTGAACGATCCCCTTCGCGTGCGCGGCCATGAGCGCAACTGCGACCTGGACGAGGATCGGCCAGGCGTACTCGGCGCCGAGCGCCTGCGGGGCGCCCGAGCGGCGGCAGTAGGCGTCGAGATCGCGCCCTTCGAGGAAGGGCATGAGGATGTACGGCGTGCCATCGGGGAACTCGGAGACGTCAAGGATCTCGATGACGTTGCCGTGCTTGATGCGCGAGGCGGCCCGAGCCTCGAGCTTGAAGCGCTCGACGACGCTCGGCATTCCCGCCGCTTCCGCCAGGAGCACCTTCACGACGCGCTTCTGCGGCAGCTCGGGGTTTTCGGCGAGGTAGACCGCGCCCATGCCGCCCTCACCGAGGCGCCTCGTGATGACGTACCCGCCGACTTGGCGGCCGAGGAACGGGTCGGGCGCCGTCATGTCCGCTACTCCAAGACCTCGTCGGCGCCCATGTCCGAGCGGCCACCTTGCGGGCGGGATTCGAGATCGATGTCCACCGGCAGGTTCGCGGTCGGGTCCGCGACGTTCTTCGCGGGCGACGTGCCCATCAGGTGGAAGTTCCGACCGGCGACGTCGACGAAGAGCGGATCCATGTTGAGGTTGCCCATGCCCGCAGCCGACTGCGGCCCGATGTCCGAGTAGCTCCACGAGCAGTCAGCGTCGCCGCCGACCTGTGTGCCCGTGCCCGCGACCTGGTTGGCGTAGACGATGTTGTTCGCGAACGCGAGCGGCGTCGCGATCTGGACGCACTCGACGCCGGTCGTGGTGTTTGCGACGGCCACATTCGAGGTGACTGTGTTGAAGGAGAAGTCGTGGAGCGGTCCGGTCGCGGCGGAGATCTGCGCGATGGTGACGCCCACCGACGACAAGAGCGGTCCACCGTTGCCAGCGACGACGTTGTTCACCAGAGCGAACTCGCAGTTCGAGATCGACACACCGCCGCCCGCGTTGGCGATGACAGTCGATCGTTCAAGGCGAAGCGTCGGCGTGCCACCCGCACCCGGGCTGCATTGGACACCCACGGGGTTCGTGGCGCCACCGGCGCCAGTGACCGTGAGGCCCTTGATCGTTGCATCGGCGCCGTTCGTCACGACGACGACGCTCTGGTTGAGCGCCGACGGCTGCGCGGTCGCGCCGTCGGCGAAGATCGAGACGGTGACGCCATCGAGCACGACCTGGCCGGTGTACATGCCGGGTGCCGCCTTGATGACGTTCCGTGTGGCGTTCACCTGCGCGATGCCGAGCGCGAACGTGCTGCAGGGCGACGCGCGGGTACACGTCCCGGCCGCGGCGCCCGACGGAGAGAGGTAGATGATGGACGCCTCAGCCACGCAGCTCCCGGCGTCGCGGTCGCACACGGCGCTCGCGCACTCGGTGTCCGCGCGGCAGGCTCGGCACTCGTGCGTCCCCGGATCGCAGACCGGCGCGGCTGCGGCGGCGCAGTCGCCGCCGTCGAGGCACGCGACACACGCACCCGTCGAGACGAGGCAGCGCGGTGTGCCGGCGCGGAGGGCGCAGTCGTCGTTGCCTTCGCAGCTTCCGCAGAGGTGCGTGCCTTGGTCGCACACCGGCGAGGCGGCATCGCAGTCCGGCGAGGCGCCGCACTGGACGCAGTGACGCTCGAGGCACACGGGCCGGTCGGGGTTCGTGCACTCCGCCGGGGTCTCGCACGGGTTCGAGACGGGGTCGGCGATGCAGGTGCGACCGATGCCGTACTGGCCGTCGTCGTCGCAGAAGGGTCTCTCGGGATCGGTGCAGGGCGTGAGGACGCCGGGGCCGCCGTTGCGGCTGCACGACTCCTGGGTCGAGCAGCAGAAGTCGGGATCCTTCTTCATGCACGACGCGAGGGCCGCGAGCGCGGCGAGGACGAACAACGCGGGACGGACCGAAACCGCTGGGGTGGAGCGCATCTTAGAAGACCCTCATGCGGCCGACGGGCCACTCGCCGCTCCAGCCGCACGGCAGGAAGCCGGCGGCGAACCATGGGAGCTGGTCGCGGAAGTATGTGCACCGCCGCCGCCCGAGATCGCCGACGTAGATCTCGATCGAGAGCAGGCGGATGAACTCGGTCACGTAGTCGTCGAGGGCGACCGAGATCGCGAGCGGGAAGTCGAGCGAGATGTGCGGTGCGACGCGGACGAGTCCGAGCGCGTCGCCGGCGGCATGAGCCGTTGTCTCCTGCAATCTCGGGTGGCGCTCGAGCAGGCGGACGACGTGAGCGGCCGGCGCCTCGAGCGTTCCGCCATCGGCCGCGAGGAACATGCCCAGCGCCTCGGGCCACGAGGAGACGCGCTCGACCGTCGCGTCGCGGTCGGACGGCTCGCCGACGCGCGAGAACCAGCGCGCGGCAGCCAGGCGATCGAGCGCCAGCTCGAAGGCCGAGTCCGACGGCCGGTCCCGGACGATCTCCTGCCAGGTCATGACCGGGATCATCGCGGCCGGGTGCTCCGGCTGTCCAGCGCTCGCGCCGCGCCCTGTGACCCCGCCGCCCGTCACGGATGGAGCTCACCGCAGAGGGGTGATGCCGCGCGACGCCCAAGATGGCCTGCCAGCGCGCGCCGCGCGCAGGACGAGACGCAGGACCTCATGGCGCCTTGCTCCTCGCCTTCTCCTCGTCGAGCCAGTCGAAGGCGTCGAAGCCTGCGGCCTCAAGCGCCGCGATGCACGGGCCGGCCGCATCTTCGCCGAGCGCGAGGAGGGCGTCGCGCGCATCCGACACCGCCTTGAGGATCGTGGCGACGCGCGCGTACGAACTCACGTCTCGGATGTGGTGGTCGACCGTCGCTCGCATGACGATCTCATCCTGCGCGCGGCACGTCTCGAGGTCTTCGACAGGATCGAAGCTCGGCGCGGGGTCTCGCCGTTTCCGCGACCATGCGTCTTTCGCTGCGGCCTGGCGCAGCACCGTGAAGAGATCGGCGTACGTGCTGGCGCCGCCGCGCTCGGTGATTGCCGCCTCCGCGCTCGAGGCCACAACGAGGAGCCCATCGACGATCGCGTCCACGCGCGCTTCGCGCGCCTGGAGGTCGCGCAGGATGTCCTTGCCGCGCTCGAGTTCCGCGCGCGCTTCCGCGAGCGAGGACGTCACCGCTCGACCTCGCGGAACGTCGCCAGGAACGCGTCGAGGTCGTGCGCAAGGCGCCGGGCCGCCTCCTCGCGCACAGGATGGTCGTGCGACCAGAAGAACACGGCCCCGTAGACCTTCTGGCCGATACCAATGCAGATGATGTCGCCCATGGGCGTGCGCGCGATCGGCAGCAACGACTTCGGTACGTCGTGGTACTCGCGGAAGAAGGCGGCTTCCTCGATCAAGTTCATCTTGTCGTCGCCTTCGATGATGAAGAAGAAATCGACGCGAGCGACGTCGCGCGGGTCGATGCCGACGAACTCGTTTGGCTCCGGCATGCCGCCGTTGTGCTGGCGCAGGAACGCGACGTACGGGGCGGGCAGCGTGCAACCGAAGCGGGCTTCGACACGGGCGATGTCTTCGTCCGTCACAGGGCGTCCGCTGTCGGTGATGCGGTCGATTGGCATGGGCTAGTCCTCGTCGTTGCGGTAGGCGTCGTAGTCCCCGGTCAGCACGCGATAGAACGGCACGCCGCCGGTGTGCTTGAAGGCATCGTGGACGGAGGCGGGCACGAGGAGCATCCTGCCGACGGATTCGGAATGATGCCACGTGTACAAGGGCGGCTTCTTCCACGTGGGGTCGCAGATCATCTCTCGGTAGCGTTGATTGGCGAAGCTGTCGTCGGGCGGACGGTCGCCGCGCAGGTACAGCTCAACCTCCGCCTTCACGCCGTCCTTCTCGTACACGAACGGCGAGAAGTCCGGGAAGCCGTCATCGGTGTAGCGCACCGCCGTGATCTCGCGCTCAACCATGATCTTCCGCAGGCGCTGAAGCTTCACCCGCGTGTCCGCGGGGAGCCTGATGTCGCCGAGCCGCTCGTCGATGAACTCGAGCGAGATCGCCTTGCCGGCGAACTCGTGGTTGATGGGCAGCCGTCCTTGGACAGGTCTCACCTTCGCAGCGGCCTCGACACGCTTCGCGCCCTCAATCTGCTCGTCGTGCCACGCGCGGTCCCCAGCCGGCAAGCCTGCGGCCTCGGCCTCGAGCTGCTCTCGGCGGTCGCGGGCGAGCTTCTCGACCTTCGCGAAGAACTCGGACTGCTCGTGATGCAGCTCGGCCTGCGCTTCACCTGGCATGTCCTTCGTCGCGGCGAAACGGCCCTTCGCGGTGGCAAGCAGCTTGCGACGGATGTCGACCTCGGACTTCCCCGCCGGCGGCGCCTGGTATTCGGCGTCCCACTGCTCGTACGTCGGCCAGACGCTGCGCGCACCCGCGCGAGCTGCGCGCCGAGTCGCGAGCTGCTCCGCGTAGATCGTCGAGAAGTCGGGAGCGTCACCCGACACGCGCCCGGGGAGCGGCATCGCCTCGCCCTCGGGGGTGACGGCTTGCGGCACGGCGCCTGTCTTGCGCGGCGACTTCGCCCACGCGATCGTTGCCGCCTTGAACGCGCGGGCGCGATCGAGGACGTCGCGGATCTGGGCGCCGACACCGTCGCTCTCGGCCGCCGCTCGCGGTCGCGACGGAGCATCGGGCGCGTCGGTATCCGCGCCAGGGCGTCCCCCGCCGAGCGACTGCTTGAGGACGAGGATGTCCATGACAAGCTGCACGACCCCTTCGGGGGTCTTGAGGCTCTCGAGGAAGTTCTCGGGACCGCCGGCGTCGATGACGTTGAAGCCGACCGAGGCCGCGAACTCGGCAATGGCCGTTGCCGCGTACGGGTTCCGCACGATGGCCGCGACCGTGGCGGCGTAGGCGCCGGCCGCCACGTCGGCGACCGCCGCCGCGTTGGCCGCGAGGTAGGTGCCGGCGGCCACTCCGCCGATGACCGCGGTGCCGAGAATGCCGGCCGTGATGAGGCTCGTCCTCGATGCCGGCCCGATCGACGGTAGGAACGACTCGGCGTAGGCGGTCTCGCCGCTCGTGACCTGGAGGACCTGCTTCGCCGTCTCGAGTTGGCGGAGCCGGAAGCGCCAGAGCCCTTCGGGCATGGAGCCGTGCCGGGTGAGGTGGCGCCAGTGCTCGCCCAAGCCGCTCTCGGCCTCCTGGGCAACGAAGAGTGCGTGCTCGAGCGTGAGCCCGTGCGTGCCGCCGGGCAGCGCGGCCTTGATGCGGCCCTCGGCTGCGAGTTCCTGGACGCGCTCGCGCGCGAGGCCGAGCAGCTTGATGGCCGCCGGCGTGTTACCGGGCAGGTCGCGGTCCATCGCCTCGCGGACCGTCTCGATGACCTCGCTCACCGTCTGCGGCACGCCGCGCGCGACGGCCTCCACGGTCTTCGCGAGGTCCTTGCCGTCGGCACCGCGAGCAGCGAGTACGTCGCCATGGCCGAGCACCGAGAGCGCGTGGGCAACGAAGAGGAACCCGTCTCGATCCGAACGCCAGAACTCGAGGCGGCGGACGGCCTCCTCGCGAAGCGCGACGGCGTCCTTCACGGATGCGACCTTCGCGGCGCCGAGCAACGCCGCGACCTCCCTGACGGTGTCGACGAACAGGACCGACTTCACCGTCTCGCGCCGGACGAACTCCGGCATGTCGTTCGGCGGCAGCGCGGGGGCCGTCCCCGGCACGCTCTGGTAGCGGAACGAGAGCGGCCGGATGTTCGCGGTCGCGACCCAGCGCCAGGCCGCGAGGTCGACGGACAGCTGGTCGCGTGCATCCTTGAGGCGCGCGACCTCCTCGGTGCGTGCGTTGCTCTTGCCGCCGTCCGGGTCCCAGGCGTAGTCGATACCGACTGGCCCAAGAAGCTCGGCGTTGTCGACGCCTTCATCCAGCCGGCGGAGCGCCGCGTCCGCTTCCTCGAAGGCGGTCGTAAGGGCGACGCCGATCTCGCCCAAGGAGTCGCCATCGAGCTGGTTGCGCGCCGCCTGGAAGTCGGCCGTGAGCCGACGGACCTTCAGGATGCGCGCCGGCAGCTCGGCGACTTCCTTCGCGGCGGCGCGGACGATGGGATCCCCGACCGCCGATGCCGTGTTCGCGGGAGAAGCCGTCGGTGGCGCTGTCGCCGCCGGGGAGGCCGACTGCAGGAACGTGCCGCCCTGCGCGTCGCCCGTGGGGAGGTGCAGGGCGAACGGGTCGTCAGCCGCCGCACTGTCGACGCCGACAGGCCCAGCTCCAGGTGCTGGCTCCGAGACGCGGGCGAAGCGCGCGCCGCCCGGAGCTCGAGGAGCGAGGCCCTGGGTGAGCGAGTGCTTCCCTGGCGCGATTCCTGGCGCGGACGTAACGCCGCCCGCCTCTTGTCGCGCTTGGCGGTCGAGCTCGTTCATCCCGACGTCCTTCGCAGATCTCTCCGTGTTTCCAAAGCGTTGGCCCAAGGACGGCGCCGAATCGTGAATCGGTTGGCCACCGACGACGGCGCGGTGCTCATGAGTTCCGCGCGGTTGCCGCATGACTCACCCCGCCGGTGTGGCCAAGCCGCGGCCAAGGTCGTCGCGGGTCTTGGCCGGGGCTTGCACGACGAACGAGATCGGCGCTTCCTCTTCGCATGACGAAGGCCGGGAAGACCGCCACCCTCCCCGAGACCGCGCTGCCCGTGGCACTCGACGGCCCGGACCTCGTGACCGCGCTGCGCATCTTCGGCGCGTCGGGCGAGTTCCCACTCCTCGCGCGGCAGGGCACGTTCACGCTCGGTTCCTCGCCGAGCTGCGACGTCGCCATCGACTCGCCGTACCTCTCGGCCCTCCAGCTCGTACTCGAGCGCCGTGACGGGCGCATCCGCGTGCACGACCAGGCCAGCAAGAACGGCACGGTCTTCAAAGGACGTGCCGAGCGCACCTTCGACCTCGGCGCCGGCGACGTCTTCACCACGGCCGGCATCTCGTTCCTCGCGCTGTCCGAGGACATGCGCACGGCGCGCGCGACCTTCGCCGAACTCCTGGGCCTCGATGACGACAAGCTCTCGGACGAGACGCTGCGTGAGGCGGCTTCCGAACGCCCACTCCTCGTGATCGCCGAGGCGGGCTCGGACGAGGCGCGTCTCTCCCGAGCGCTTCATGACGCCTCGCTTCGGCGCGGCGGCCCGTTCGTGCCGCTCGGTTCGGCGCCGGCGTCGCTCGCCGAGGGAAAGTCGGCGGTCGGCCGTGCCCGGAGAGGCACCCTGGTCGTACCCGTCGCGGGAACCGCGGTCGACGCGGCGTTTGTCGGCATGCTGCTCTCGGCCGACTTCCAGGTCCGAGCGATCGCCGAGGCGCGAACGCTTGAAGCGGCAGTGAAGAGCCTGGGGCTCGAGGCCGTGTCGCGTTTCCACCAGGTGGTTGTCCGTCCCTTGCGCGAGCGGGCTTCCGACATCCCGATTCTGCTCGAGCGCTCGTTTCTCGCCGAGCGGGCCTCGCTGCGGTTCATCGAGCTGACCGAGAAGAACCAGGCGGCACTCCGTCGCTGCCCGTGGCCCGAGAATCTCATCGAGCTGCGCGAGGCCGGCCGGCGCATCGCGGGCCTCGCCCAGCATGGGTCGATCCGGCAGGCTTCGGCCAAGCTCGGCATCCCGCGGACGACGTTCCAGTACTGGGTGGACGGCCTCGACCTCGAGGTGCCGGTCACGCGCGTGCGGACGTAGCCGGAAGGCTGCGCGGGCGCTGGCGCGATCGCCGCGAGCGCGCGTACCGTCGCCGCATGACCGCCAAGACCATCGTCACCGCGTACCTCGACGCGCTCGAGGCTGACCCGACCTGGGCCGAGACGTACTGTCGCAGCAACGCCCTGTACACGCCCAAGGCGACGGCAGCCTTGGTCAAGGCCGGCTTCGGGGTCTTCCCCGGCGCAGAACACACAGCCAAGGACCACCACGATCGCTGGGCGCGGAGCGAGTACCTGACGCTCGATGTCGTTCTCTGCGATCCGAAGACATGGAAGGCGCCGCACTTCATCGCCGAGCACGAGAACTCGTACTGGAAGAGCAAGATCCAGTACGACGCGTGGAAGTTGCTGGCGGTGGAGGCCGAGCGTCGCGTGCTCGTGGCCTACTGGGGCGCCGACAAGGCGCTGCCGACCTTCGAGAAGCTGCGCGACGCGGTGGCGGAGGTCGCCGGGGACAACCCCAAGCGGGACATCATCCTCATCGCCGCGGACTACAGGGCGATGCCCACGAACAACAAGGAACTTCGCGCCATGCACGAGAGCGCCATCATCGGCAGCTGGACGACCTAGGCTGCGGCGCCGCCAAGTGGTGCTCACCTGACCGCGCCGCCTATTCGTCAGCGCCGTCACCCGTCTCCTGCGGTTCGGGTGGAACGGTGGTCGAAGCGAACTCGCCGTTCACATAGGTGTCCGCGCCGTCGCGCACCTGCACCACGATGGTCACGAAGCCATCCCGGAGCGTGACCGCCGCTCGTCGCGAGTCGAGCCGGTCACGCTCCATGGTGAAGAGAAGCGGCGTCCCGGGAACCCGGCTACCGACGAGCAGTGCACGCTTCTCTGCGACCGTCAGGAAGGTGGCCCGGAGGACGAGCTGTGCGGCGGCCTCGTCGATGTCGAATCGAACGACGGCCTTCGCGGGCACCACACGGCGTTCGTAGACGATGCGCTCGAACACGACCGGCGCGTGCTCGATCGCGAGCCAGACCTCCGGCGGTCGGAAGCCGCCCCAGACGTTCATCTGCTCGACCATCGTTGGGCTACCGGCGGCCTTCACGGAGCCAGGCGCGAGGTCGTCAACGACCCCGAGCTCGTCCTCCATGCCGCGGAGGTTGCAGGCAAGGCGTTCCCACTTGGCCCCGAGCGCGACATCCCGCTGGGACGCGAGCTTGATGGGCCGCACGGGCGGAAGCGGCGGGACTTGCTTCTCGACCACGCGCCCCTCGTCGACGGATTGCGCGGCGCACTGCTGGAACTCCGAGAAGGCGCCGCCCGTCGTCCGCTGGACGCGCGTCACGACGAAGCCGCGGCCAGCCTTCCGCCCCGGGTACATGCGATCCGTGAACGCGTACCCGTTCGGCACCTCCTCGAGATCGTCAAGCCGCGTGCCCGCCGGGTAGGCGCGCCCGTCAATGATGTCAAGGACCGGCGGAACGGATCCGGACCGGGTCGGCCAAACGGATCCGCCGATCGCGGCCGACCAACTCGCCGCGATCAGCGATGTCGGCGTGACGGGTGCGGGTCGGCGAATCGGATCCGCGGGCTGCGCCATCACGAGGCACCTCGCTGGGCGACGCGCGGCTTGCGGGTGCGCTCGGGTGGCGGATTGCGGTACGAGTCGCCGTCCAAGATCACGACGTGTGCGCCGTGGAGCAGGCGGTCCATGGCGGCGCTGGCGAGCAGCGGGTCACCGAAGAGCGCCGGCAGCTCGTCGACCGCACGGTTCGAGGTCAGGATCGTGGCGCCGTGTTGGTACCGCTGGCGGATGATCTCGTAGAGGTCGATCGGCTCATCACCGGTCAGCGGGCGCAGGCCGAGATCGTCGACGATGAGCAAGTCCGGCGTCGTGAAGCGCAGCAGCCGGCGATCGCTGCTGCCATCGGCGCGGGCCGCCCGGAGCTGCTTGAGGAGCTCCTGGGCGGCGACGTAGAGCACTGCGTAGCCGGCGCGGCACGCGCGGTGGCCGAGCGCCTGCGCGATGTGTGACTTGCCGGTGCCGGTGGGCCCGATGAGCAGCACGTTCTCGTGACGCTCGACGAAGGTGCAGGTCGCGAGGTCGATGATCTTCGCCTTGGGGACGGCGGGGTTGAAGAGGAAGTCGAAGTCCTCGAGGGTGCGATCGCTCTCGAAGCTGGCGCGGCGGAGGCGCTGGTCGAGCTGCCTGCCGTCGCGGCGTTCGGCCTCGTCGTTGAGCAGGCGATAGAGGAACTCGCCGTGGCCGACGCCGTCGTCGACGGCCTGGCGGGTGCGCAGGTCGAGCGTCTGGAGCACACCGGACAGGCGTAGCTTCTTGAGGAGGCGGATCAGGTCGTCGTTGGCGCTCATGGCTGGTTCCTCGTCGGTGAAGCGGTCAGTGGCGCCAGTGCGAGGCCGGCCGCGCGAACCGCGGCGCGGTGGTTGGCGGCGTCGAGATCGGCGCCGGGAGCGGCTCGAGGTCGAGCGCGCGGCGGAGGATGTTCTTGAGCGCCCCGTAGCCGTAGCTCGCGAAGTGCTCGGCGCGCCGGCACGCGGCCCGCGCGCGCTCGACGGGGAACGTCTCGAGGTGGGTGACGATCGCCTGCACGGCGCGCAGCTGCGAGAGGGCGTCGTCGCTGTCGAAGACCGCGCGGATGTAGCGGCCGACGTCCTCGCCCATCGCGTCGGCGCGCTGCTCCCAGAAGGTCCGGCTGCGATGACGCAGGTCGGCGCGTTGCGTCGGCAGGTGGCTGTCGAGGGTGCTGCGCAGGCCAGGGCCGCGACGGTCGTGCGTCGCGACGCGCTCGTCGTTCGCGTAGATGACGAGAGTGGCGGCCGTCGTCTTCACCCACACGCGCTGACCGATCAGCTTCCAGGGCACCGAGTACAGTCGGCGGTCGAGCGCGATGTGCGCGTCGGCGTGCACGCGCGCGCGGCGCCACAGGGCCGGCTGCCAGGCCGTCGTCGGCAGCGGCAGCAGCGCTGCGCGCTCGATCGTCGCGAACTGCTCCAGTGGCTGCTGGTGGGTCGTGCCGTGCTTGCGGGTGCCGGCGATCTCGGTCACCCACCGGCGCAGGTCGCGCCGGACATCCTCGACGTCGGCCTCCTGCCGCCCGGCGAAGAAGTTGCCCTTGACGTACTTCACGCCCGCCTCGACCTTGCCCTTCTTGCCCGGGTCGTACGGCGGCGTCGGGTCGATCTTGAAGTTGTAGTAGCGCGCGAACTCGCGGTAGCTGCGGTTGAGCTCGCTCTGGTCGTCGATGCAGAACGCGGCGCGGATCACCGCGGCCTTGAGGTTGTCGGGCACGACCGTCCTCGGCACGCCGCCCAGCTCGGCGAAGGCCTCGACGTGAAGCGCCAGCCAGGTCTCGATGCGCTGGTCGAAGACGAGCCGCACGACCATATGCCGGCTGAAGCCGAGCACCATCACGAAGCACCACGCCTTGCGCAGCGCCATCGTCGTCGGATCGAGCAGCTTGCCCACGTAGCCAAAGTCCACCTGGGCCACCTCGCCCGGCGCGGTCTCCACGGGAATCGCGACCTCCGACGGCTGCACGCCGCGAGCTCGCTTGAGCGTCCTGCAGAGGCGCTTCACCGCCGAGTGCGAACCACCGAAGCCCGCGTGCTCGAGACGGACGCGGTCGAAGATCGCGCGCGGCCCCAGCCCCTTCTCGGCCAGGGTCGTGATCAGCGCGACGTAGGGCTCCAACGACGTCGTCTGGTGCTTCGGCAGCACCGGCACCGGGCGCTTCGCGAGGACCGCTGCCCTCAGCTCGTCCAGCGGCGGCAACTCGTCGAGCGGACCCTCGAGCAGCCCGGCTGCGGCGATCGCCTCCCGGTACATCCGCTCCGTGTTCGGCCCCATGCCCAGCAGCCGCGCCGTCTCCCGCGTCCCGGTGCGCAGCCGATGGAAGCGCACCAGGTCCTGCAAGCGGTGCATCTCGGTCCTCCTCTTCGCCATCCATGGAGGGTCGCGCCTGGCCAGCCGCGGCCAGCCCACCGCCGTCGGTCATCGCCGCCGCCGCGCAGCCGCTTGCCGCCGCCCGGTCCCACATCACGGCGGCCGCGACCAGCGCCGCCAGGCCCGCGGTCAGGGCAATCCGGATGATCCGATTCGCCGACCCGCGCGTGATCCGATTCGCCGACCCGCGCCCGATCCGATTCGGTGACCCCATCCGGATCCAATACGCCGACCCGTTACACAATGGTCACGGGTTCGAGGAGGAGTGCTTGCCCGCAGTCGTCCCCCGCGTAGCAGACCGGGCGCGTCGCCAGAATCGTCTCGACGCCGGATCGACCGGCGTAGGCGGTCTCGAGCACCGCGAGCGCGTCCTCGCGGGAACCGATGAGAAACGCCAGGAAGTTCGCGGCAGGGCGGTGCTTCGGATCGAGCGCCCGAAGCGCGACGAGATGCGCCTCAGCCTCGCGGTCGCGCTTCATGAGCATCTCGACGACGGCGGCGGAGAGCAGCGCCCGCGAGTCCTTCGGCTCGAGCGTCAGGGCGCTTCCATAGGCGCGGGCGGCGTCTGCAAGAGCGGTGGCGTTCACGACCTTCGCGGCGAACGCCTGGCACACCCAGGCATCGCCGAGGACGAGGTACGCATCGCTCGCGCTCGGGTGCCCGCTGACGAAGGCCTTGAGCTTGTCCGTCGCGGCTTCGCACTGGCCGACGTCGATGAGCTTCGCGGCGTCCGCCACATCCTTCGACCGCCGCGAGGTCGAACCGTCCGAGCTCTTGCCGCACGCGGCGGCGAACACCAAGACGACGCCGATTGCCGCGCGCGTCCTCACGGTGCCCCCGTTCCGCCCACGGGCGCCGGCTGTCCATCCCACGCACTCGGCGCGCTCGGAACCTCGCCGGGGAGGGCACGCATGTGCACGCGATGCACGAGCGGCCCGCCGCGACCACCCGACAGCCCGAGGGTCACGGACGCAGGGACCTCGAAGCCCGGCAGACGCTTGAGGAACTCGCGGCGCCCGTTCACAGTGAAGACGAAGACGTCGCCAACGCGCGCAAGTTCCAGCGTCGTCAGGCGGCCGTGCCCAGCATCAACGTCTTCCAGCTCCTTGTGGTCGTCGTCGAAGAAGGCCCGCTCGTTCCAGATGTCGCTGCACTCGAAACCCACACGGACCGCGCCGAGCGAGATATCGAGCGCCGACTTTCCGCAGTACTTGTCCATCGTGACCATGAGCCTGAGCGAGAAGTTGCCAATCGGCGGCCCCTCAAGCGGAATGACAACGGAGCCGGCACCGTCTCCCGACGAGATGAACATCGCCTTGCTTCGACCGAGCGGCCCGACGACGATCTCGTCGCTCCCGGACCAGGTCGCAGGGAGGAGTCCGTCGGCGACGCCGGAGAAGTCCTCCCACACGAGCGCGTCGGCAGGCGGAGACTGCGGCGTCGCGGGCGTCGGCGGCGTATTGGGGGCCGGCGCGGCGGGCACAGGCGTCGCCGCAGCTTGGGCATGAGGCCCCTGCGGCGCGGCCGGCGTGCCGCACGCAGCACCGATGAAAACGAGAAGACAGAAGACCCGACCCGTGTTCGACATAGCAGACACCCTCTCGGGGCAATGGCCTGTACATGCCAGCCCGGCAAGCCTACCCGGCGTGTACACGCCGTCAGCAATCCTGGAATCGAGGCAAAGACGTGTGGATATCCGGACTGGCGCCTATGGACTCATAGGCGCATAATGGCGGTTGACATGTCAGAGGCTTGCGATAGCGTTTCCTGCGTCCATGAACCAGCCGTCCCATTCGGCCGTCCGCGACCGCCTCGACGGGTTCGAGCGCTTCTTGCGTATCGACCGTGAACGGGGCGCCCGCACGATTGCCGCCTACCGCGAGTGCCTCGAGGACTTCGCCCGCCACCTGGCTGGGGACGTCCGGATCATCGTGCCAAGCGACATCGTTCGCGCCGACTGCCTCGGCTTCCTGCGTTCACCCAGCCGCGGCCGCGCGGACGCGGACGTCTCTCCGTCCATCTGGAACACGCGTCTCAGCGCGCTCCGTGCTCTCTACTCCTACCTGCTCGAAGAGGAGGTCGTCGTGAAGGATCCCACCACCCGCATCCTGTACCGCCGCGTGAAGTCCGCCGAGAAGGTTCCCCTCACACTCGACTCGTTCCTCGACGTGGTCGATGCCGCCGAGCGTTCGCCCCGCGCGCTGCGGGCGCGGAACGTCGCCATCGTGCAGACGCTCTTCCATGGGGCGCTGCGCGTGAACGAGCTGGCGTCCTTGAACGAATCGCAGATCGACTGGACGCGCTACGAGTTCCTGAACGTCCGCATGAAGGGCGCCAAGCTCGAGAACGTGAAGTTCCCCGACCTCTTGGCGGCGGCCCTCGAGCGATACGTCAAGGACCCGCACCGCCGTGTCGCCGAAGGCGAGACGGCGCTCTTCACGACCCGCGCCGGCACCCGTCTTTCGGTCCGTGCCGTCCAGCAGCTCGTCGCCGACCTCGGCAAGCGGGCCGGCACCGGGCGGCGTGTCCACCCGCACCTGCTCCGGCACAGCGTTGCCACCGAGCACGCCAACGAGGGACGAGCCGACCTCCGGGTCGTCGCCGAGATCCTGCACCACGAGAACACGTCGACCACCGAGACCTACGTCCACACGGTCGGTGGCGCGGACCGCGCCGCGATCGAGGCCCTCGGCGCGACCGTCTCGCGACGAATGCGCGCCCGCCGGCAGGCCCAGCGTCTCCCCGGCACTTCCGCCGCCTCAACTCCTGCGCCTATGAGTCCATAGGCGCAGGTTCCTCTGGAACTACAGACACTTGAAGAAGTTGCGCGAGCCCGAGCCCGGTGTTCCGAGCACGCTACGGATCGCGCAGGAATGCTCCCGCACGGAGCAGAGCGCCTTGCTGCCGCCCGCAATGCGGCCGATGCTCGCTTCGCTTAGGTTGAATTGGACGGAGTGTCATTCGTCGCGGGAGCCACAGACATCGGCTTTGGTGACTGAACCAAGCGCCACTTGAAATCGAAGGTCGTCTGCGGTTCAACGTTCTTGACAGTGAGGCACCATGTCCCCTCATTCCATCCTCGCCAAAGCTTGCTCGATACCATGCCAGGCATCGCACTGCGTTCCACCCATGGGGTGTTGCGGATAGAGGGACGCGACTGGGGCCAAGCAAACGAGACTCTGTACCTCTCGTAGTAGCACTGGGCAGTAAGTACGTAGTTGTCCACGTCATCATCAGCCCGCCACCTCTTGCGGTATCGGTCGAGATCAAATGCGAAGTTCGACGTAACCTCGTAGGAAATCGTCAACTCCGAAACCGCGCGCACACCGGGAGTAAAGACAATGTGACCATCATACTCGGACCTCCCAAGCCGCACCGGCGGATCGAACCTGGCACCGGGATCCGTTTGACACTGAAGAGAGAGTGCGCGAATCTCGACCTTGGAGCCGTCATGAGTATCTTCTGGGAACCGGATCTCAAACGGTATACGTAGATTCTGTCCATTCGCTCGCGTGCGAACGTTCTTATACGTAAGATTGGCGACGAGTCGTTCTTCGGCGTCAGTCGCGAATCGGATGTCCGCGTCGTCAACATGAATGGCTGACTTTCCAGCCTTTAGAAATCGCAATAGGGCAATCCAGAAGAGAATCCAGATCGGAAACGCCGAAACAAGCCCCCCCACTAGGATGTGTGTACGTTGGCGAAAAGATGTAGACAGCTCTACGAAGCAGTTCGCGTCGTCGTTCGCGCACGGTGGTGTCGGAGCGATACGAAACCGTCCTCCACCAGGAGTCGCGACGCGCATTGTCGGAGCATTGCCGCTGGTCCCTTGGACCCGGACAAGAGGCTCAGAGAGCACCCAACGGGTAACGCGCTCCACCGCGCCCAGCGCGGCGATCCCTGTTCCGAGGCCGAGCGAGAGGAGTACGCTTAAGACAAATGGGAGCGGCCTCAGCGGATGCACGCAAACCCTCCTCCAGAGGCCGCCGCTGACCAACCCCGCATCGTCCAGCTGCCCCCGAGTGGTCTAGTGTCCGCCTGTTCCCTTGGCCATATGTTCGTAGTTATGAGGCATCTGTTGCACAATGTACGCCCCCTTCGGTGCGATGTCAAACCCTGTCTAACCCAGACGTGACCGTCGCACGTGGTAGCCGAAACGTCAACATCACTGGTTTCGTGCAAACGCGTGCGATCCAGAGAAAGGCGAGTAAGACCGCACACATGCGCTGGCGTCGCCGCACAGGTGTCGTTCGACAGGGTGCATGTGCTCACGCCGTCCTGGGCCGACGAGTTTCGCGTCCCGCTCGCGAAGCGCTTCGGAGCGCGGCTGCGCCTGGGTGCAAGCGAGAACCGATCAATCTTCTGAGCGATTCGACGCCTTCAGCGCGCACCACGACGGAGAGCGGTTCCTCGGCCGCCGACAGCTACTCACTCGAGGACCCTACGGTGACGTCATTGCCCAGACCGTCACGTGCCAGACTCCGCCTGCGGTGCCCCAGCCGTCGGCTCAGGTGTGACATACGGTCGCAGCCGGAAGTCGGACAGATCGACATGGCCGCTTCCGTTCCCTCCCTCTAGCGTCAGGTTGATGACGTACGGCGCAGAGGTGCTGACAGCCACCGTGGCGCAGACAACGGAACCGAGTTGCAGTGTGAGCGTGCTCGCTGCCGCGTCGATGACAACGCTCCCAACGTACTCGCCGTTGACAGCGGGGCAGTCGCGTTGGCCGTTCGACCACCACCCCGAGATCACTCTGGCGTAGGGTGAGGAGGCAAGCGTCGCTGGCGCTCCGATGTTTACCGTGAATTGCTGCGACCGAAACGACGGATCAGGGGCGAGTGACATCGACATGGCGAAGTCAGCAACGTGACCTCCCTGAAAGGAGTTCGCGGTCTGCACCTCCTGAGCCTGGAGCCCTGTTCCCACCGCAGCGAAGCGAAGCGCGCCCGTCTGCACCGCGGGAAGGCCGTATCGTGTTCCGATGCTCCACCTGGCTGCGTCGACTGTCACGCCACCGAAGTCGTCGAAGAGCTCGAACGTGTCACGCCCCGAGTTGACGAACGCCCCACCAGCGAGCGCAGCAGGGTTGCCGTAGTAGAGGGAGACGGAGGTGCCCGTGGTCGGTATCGAGTCGAGGCGCACCCAGATGCGAGTCACGCTGGTTCCGAGGCCACTCTCGATCCAGTACGGCAGCTCCTCGCCGCGGCTACTCGCGATGCGTAGGTCGGCAGCACTTGGTTGCATCTTGCCGGCGCCGATCGCCTGGCCAGTATCGACCTCGATCGGCACTGGGTACCCCGCTTGCGCGCTGCTCGACCCAGTGATCGCGACGCTGCGCGTGAAACGCCAGCGATCTCCGCCAGCGCCGCTCAAGCAGAGTGGTGCGCCACCTGACCACGAGCCATCAGTCTGGCACTCGCGCGTGCTCACGCCGCTCGGGCCCAACGTCGCCTCGCATCCATAGGTTGCCGTGCTCGGGTAATACCCCCCGTTGGTCACATCAACCGTTCCGTGTGTTGGCGCAGACAACGGCACGCATCGTTGACCAGCGTCAACGTCCGCATCCGGAGCCGCATCAGGGGAGAGCGGAGTAAAGGCAACCTCATCGGCGCACGAGACGAGGGCGAGTGCGCCACCTGCAAGCAAACTTCCTAGCCATCTCACCGTTGCCTCCTACTCGACGATCGCACGTAGCATCTCCCCACCGTGGCGGGCGGTCAATCCTCCCGCCGGGGTGCGCTGGAACGTCGCATGCCGGCTCGGCGGCCAGCACGTCGCCATTCTGTCGATTGTTCTCACCGGTGGGGTGTGGCGAGGGGGCCGCGTGAAGACTTGGCTGTCGTCATGTCGAGCAGTCATGAGGGATGTTCCCAGCCCGGAGCTCGGGCGGTGCCTTGAACGATTCTTGTGCGGGTGACGGCAGGGTGACGGAACTATCGTTGACAACCCCGCTTTCGTCGCGTCGGCTGCCTGTTCGTTGAAACGCGGAGTACGATGCACCAGAGCGCCATCGTGGGGCACTGGCCGACGTAAGGTGCGGACGCGGTGTCGTGTCTTCGGCGGACTTGAGCGCGGAGGGCTCGGCCATTCACCCACGAGGCCCTGCGAAGTGCGCGCGGCCGTAACGCGACTTGAACCGGCGATCGAATTCTTCTTGAACGCGAACCAGTGGCTCGGCCCCCACCTTGGTTAGCAGCCACGTCTCAAGCCTCTCGACGAGGAAGATGACCAACAACTCGCTGAGGAGGTCGGAGAAATTGATCGGGAATAGCTGCGGGCGCATGGCCGTACGATGAACGATCGCCAACGAATCGGACACTTCGACGAACTCAAGCCCGCGGATAGTCCCGTCGTCGTCGAACCAGAGAATGCCCGATGTCACTGCGTGTGGAATGGCGCCGGACCTCCCGAGCTCGAGGAGTCGCAACCTTGCTCTTCTGCCGATCCAGTATGGGAACGTCTCGCTCGAGTTCCCGGCGGTGATGAAGAGCATCGGATCGAAGGGTTCGTCAAGGGGGATCGCCCCACGGTCCTGTGCCTGCGCGAAGGCCTGTTGCAGCTCGTAGACCTCAACGATCCAAACAAGCAGCGTCCGCTGGTTGTAGAGCCGCGAGACATGGTTGTCGTTGATGCGAAGCAGTGGGAACGCGAAGCGAGCGCACAGCGAATTCTTCTTCAAATCTCGAGCGATCTGATCCTCGTCATCCCGATGCCCCGGCCCATCGAACTCCACGGCGAACACCGGCGTGTGCGTCGCATCGGTGACGACGAAGTCAAAGTGTGCTTGCAGCGCGTACTTGAAGGAGGCCGAATCGACCCCGCTTCCTTCGATCGGCAACACGTCCGCGACCCGCACTTTTGGACAAACCGCCATGGACGTAGCCTTGAGCAGCTCGCGGAACGTTCGATCTTCGGCTGTGTTCAGGAGCTTCTTGACGCTCGGCATGTCGAGCACCCTTTCTCGCTTTAGGGCCACAGGATATCCCGGCGAGAACGAAGTTCGCAACCGTCCCTCTGGTCGGCGAACGGATCGCCTCGGATACCTGGTCGGCCGTCCTCGCACGCGCGGGGACGGCGCTGACCGTGACAGGTTCTCGTGCATCTGGCGGATTTGGCACGAATTTGACGAAGGTGGGGGTATTCGTTAGGATAGTGTCATAATCAAAGCAATGAATCACGAACATCTCTATTCAATAGGAGAGGTCGCGCGGCGCCTGGGCGTGTCCCACAGCACCCTGCGGCGTTGGCACGCCGATGGCACCCTTCGCGCTTCCCTCGTGTCCGGCGGCGGACATCGCTACTATTCCGCTTCCGATCTGGAGCGCCACGTGCGCGGCCTAGCAGGGATCGCCAGGGAATGGGCCACGGCAGCGAGCGCTGAAGCGCCTGCGCCGGACTTCTATTGCCCGTCAAAGGACCATTTCAAGACTCGTCTTGACCGGATGGAACAAGCGCTCGACGAGCCCGTGCCATCGCTTCAAGATCTTGGCCGCCTTGCGGTGGCGTTGGCGGGTGAGATCGGCAACAACGCGTTCGACCACAACATCGGCAACTGGCCGGACGTGCGTGGCGCCTTCTTCGCCTACGATCTCAGGAAGCACTTGGTCGTCATCGCAGATCGAGGCCAGGGCATCCTTGCGACGCTGAGGCGCGTGCGGCCGGAACTTGCCACCGACCGCGATGCGCTGCGGGTTGCGTTCACGGAAGTCGTTACCGGGCGCGCGCCCGAGCAGCGAGGCAACGGGCTCAAGTTCGTACGCTCCGTTGTCGCGATGGCACCGATCGAGGTGCTGTTCCAGAGCGGGCGGGCTGTTGTACGGCTTCACCCAAAGGACCGCGACTTGCATGTCGTTGACGCGGCGGATGAGGTGCGCGGCTGCCTGGCGGTGATTCAGTTCTAAACCACGACTATGATGATTGATCTTGGAAAGTTCGGTGAGGTGCTCACGGCGCGAGACGCCGGGCGCGAAGCGATCTTCGCCTTCGCTCCAACACTCGCGGCCGTGGATGCGAAGGAGGACGTGCGGGTGTCGTTCGACGGGGTGCACGTGCTCACGCCATCCTGGGCCGACGAGTTTCTCGTCCCGCTCGCGAAGCGCTTCGGAGCTCGCCTTCGCCTGGGCGCGAGCGAGAACCGATCGGTCGAGGCGACGCTCGCCCTGCTCGAGCAGATTCATGGCATACGCTTTCAGCGAGAAGCCGTGGGGCAGTGACGAGGCGCCATCGCTACATGGACCGTCGTGTTCAACGCTGCCGCGCCAGTGCAGGTGAAGAACCGGAGGTGACAAGCTCGAACACGACCCCGCAACATGAGCATTCGCGAGCCGCGGCTGCGTCTCATCCTGCCTCGCCCGTGCCTCGGGCGGATCCTTGGAGGATGAAACAGAGCACGTTCTCTTGTTGCCCACGGGTTGCCCAATCGTGCTGGCGAGTGCTCGATTTCGTTGATTTTGCGGGCTGTTCGTTGGTGCGGGGATTTCGCCTTATGCTAGCGAAGGCGTCGTCGGAAGTCGCTTTGGTTTGCGACGCACGTCCGAGATTCAAGTCTCTCCGACCGCACCAGCAATGAAGCGCACCATGTGGTGGGCTTTTTTGCTAGCTTCAGCCAAGAGACTGGAACCCTCTACGCCGGCAAGCGGGCTTCGTTCGCCTTGTGTTCGCCTGTTGTTGCCCACGGGTTGCCCAGCCGTTCGGCGTCGCGCTTCTCTGCATCGTGAAGCACCTCGACTGAAGAGCGCAGGGCTGAGGGCGCAAGGTGCGCGTACCGCATCGTCATCTGGACCGTCGAGTGTCCGAGCAGGGTCTGTGCCGCGTAGATGGGCACGCCTTCGGTCACCAACTGGGAGGCGAAGGTGTGGCGGAGCGCGTGCCAGCCAAGACGTCGCAGTCCGGCGAGGGCGAGGGCGCGCCAGAGCCCCTTCCGCGGCTCGCGCAGCGGGAAGCGGCTCTCGCGGTCGCGCGAGAAGACATAGCCATCCAGCCGCGCGATGGCGGCGAGTGCCTCGCGAAGGTCCCCCGAGATGGGGATGTAGCGGTGGCGCCCGTTCTTCGGCGCGAACTCGCCATCCCGTCCGAGCGAATGCCGGACCGTGATGAGGCGCTGCTCCAGGTCGACGTCGGTCCACTTCAGCGCGAGGAGCTCGCCGATGCGCATGCCGGTTCGAAGCGCTGTGCGGATCATGACGTCGTAGGGGCGCTCGGTCGCCGCTTTGAGAAGTCGAGCCGACTCGGCGGACGAGAGGTAGTCGAACGACGCGGGTTGGCCGCGCAGCCAGGAGATGCGCGGTGCGAGCGGGAGGCGTTCCCACTCGACGGCCATGTGGAGGCAGCAGTGCAGGGCGGACAGCACGCCGTTGGCGGTCTTCGGCTTCAGCCCTGCGCGCAGGAGGGAGCCGGCGAACGCCTTGATGGAGCTACTCGTGATGGCTGCGAGAGGTTGGCGCCCGAAGGCCGGCAGGAGGTGCGACGTGAAGATGCTGGCGTACCTGCGCTGCGTAGACGGTCGGAGGTACGACTTGACGTGCGTCTCGAACCACTCCGCGGCGAACTCTTGGAAGAGGACCTCCGCTGCGGGCCGCAGTTTGGCCCGCGGGTCCGTCGCAAGGAAGACCTCCTCGCCCCCTGCGAGTCGGCTTCGCACGGAGAGTTCGTATCGAAGGGCGCCGTCACGACGATCGTCCGGTGAGCGCAGGCGGTAGCGGCGGCCCCGGTGTCGAACGTCGATCCACCAGCTACCGTTGAGCTTCCTGACGGCCATAGGTCGGAGCTGCGCCTTGCCGGCAGCTTTGTAGGAACACGTCTACGTCTCGGCGCAGGAAGCGGAGTCCTGCTGGCAGTCGATAGTGAGGGAGACGTCGTTCGGCGGCGTACCGATAGACCGCGGTGCGCGAGATCGACAGAACGCGCGCCACCTCGGCAGCGTCGATCAGATTGTCGGGCTCCCGCATCGCTGGAGTCGTTGTGGTCATGGGGCGTCGGCTAGATTGTAAGGACCGAGCCGCGAGACCAGGCGCGGTTGCGCCTGCCAAGGATGTGGCCACTATATCGTCGACGTCCTCTCCCCGAAAGGGGACATCTTCGACCGGGCCGTCGGGGGCGGGACTCGGCGCTTGGGACGGGAGCACTGGGAGATTTTCCGGTGGCGCGAGGTGTTTCATATGACGATGAGTGTGCAGCCCGCGTGTTCTGCAAGGGAGGTGCCGATGGTGCGCAACGAGGCCCAGTGGCACCGTTGCCCTCAATTGTCCACAGGCCGTCATGCATTCAACGTGTTAGAATGAGCGAGCAACAGGAACGGCTGCCGATGGTCACCACAGAGTGACCATCGGCAGCTTCTTCTGTTTCGGCCGTTCACGTACGGTCACCCCGCAGCAGGGACGGACACCGACCGCCGCTGCGATCTAAGTCCTATTCGCCGCCCGGCCTCATGCGATCCAGCAAGCTCAAGCACGGCTACGGCCACGACCGCGCGAGCCGCGTCGAGCAGCCCCTCGAAGGGAACTTCGCCTACCACCTTCGCCGCCACCGCCAGTGGTACGGCGAGCGGGGCATCTCCCAGCGCACCCTCGCGATGGTCGCGCACGTCTCGCGCCGCTGCGTCGCCCACCTCGAAGCCACGCCTGAACTCCAGGCCTCGGTCGAGGCCGTGCTCCGCGTCGCGATCGCCCTCGGCCAGCCGCTCGAGTCGCTTGTCTCCCCGAAGCAGATCGGCGAGATGTGCCAGGAGATCGACCGCCGCAAGAAGCTCCTGGGCTTGCCGCATGGAGCCGAGGCGGCCGCGCCTCGCTACACGCTCGCGATCACCTACCGCACGCCGCACCTGCTCCTTGCCCTCTCCGAGGGCGGCCGCGTCCTCGAGATCCTGAAGCGCCGCCTCCTGCCCGCAGCGCCCGCGGCCGCAAAGGTCGTGAGGCGCGAGGCCGCCCGCTACGCCTTGACCGAGGTCGTGGTCGAGAACCGGCCGGCGCTCATCGAGCTCGCGCGCGCCGCCGGCCTCGAGCCCCGCCCGATGCGCTTCGACGACGCCAAGGCGATCGTCTCCGAGATGGCCCCGCCGCCCACGCACCACGCGTTCTTCCACCTGCTCATCGAGCGGCACCCGGAACTCGCCCGGTTCGTCCGGGTCCTGCCGGCCACCGGACGGGTCGCCGTCACCGAGCGCTGGAGAACCGCCCGCCTGGTCGTCGCGACCCTCGCGATCGCCGCCGGCATCGTCCCGGCAGCAGCCTGATCACCGCAGCCGAGCGACGGCCAACGGGCCACGGACGGCCAACGGACCCTTCGCACGCCTCGTCGCTGTATAGAACGAAGGGCCTCGAGAACCGGCCAACCCCGAACGGGCCAACAACCATCGAGAAAGTCCGGCCGTCGGGGGACGCTGCGCGCCCCCGACTCTCCTCCGGTTCATCGTGTCGGGTACCCCGGCTCGGACGCTTCGCGCCGCGCCGACCCAACGACGAGTGCCGGAGGAGAGTCGGGGGCTTCGCCCACCGACGGCCGGACGCGGGTCACCCCGGGACGGCGCCGGACACGGACCCGCAGACGGGCCGGTCCGGGCCGCCACCGGGGACCCACCATCAACATCGAACGGGTCGAGCACGGCTAACTCACGACAACGGCCAGGGAGGGAGGACTCCCCTGGCGCCTCCCCATCGCTATGCCCCGCTCCCGCTACCGACGACCGGACACCCCGTCCGGCCGGCTGGTTCTGACTGTCCGCGACGTCGAGATCCTCCGCCTGGTCCACAACCACCGCTTCGTCCAGGCGGAGCACCTGCACCCCTTGGTCTTCGTCGGCCGATCGCTCCGCTCGGTCCAGAAGCGGCTTCAGAAGCTCTGGCACCACGGCTACCTCGACCGGTTCTACGTCCCCTACACGCTGGACGGCCTCCGCCGGCCGACCGCCGAGGCCGCCACCCCCGCCTACGCCCTGGGCGAGCTCGGCGTGACCGCCCTCGCTCGGGCCGTCGATCGCCATGAGTCGGTGCTGGCCGAACGCGTCCGCCCCATGGAAGCCGCGCCGGTGACGCTCGCGCATCACCTCATCGTCACCGACCTCCTCGCCTCGATCGAGGCGGCGTGCAAGGCGCACCCGTCGGTCGGCACGGTCGAGACCGAGCACGAGCACTGGCTCTGGAAGAAGCTCGCCCGCCGCGGGACCGCCTCCAGCGTGCCGATCGTGCCCGACGGGGTCATCACGCTCAGGGGCGGACCGCGCTCAGCCCCCGAGACCTGGTACGTCGAGATCGTCCGCGCAGGCGTCTCGGGCGGCAACGACAGTCTGCTCGCCAAGATGCGGCGCTACCTGGCGCTCCGCGACGCCGGCGCCTTCCGCGAGACCTACGGCCACCCGCACCTGCGCGGCGTGCTCTTCGCCGCCCCGACCGAAGAACGCGCCCGCCGCCTGCGCGCGCTGGCCGCGTCGCTCGCCACCGGCCGTCGATTCTTCGCCTTCACCCACTACGAGCACCGCGAAGCGGACCGCGCTGTGAAGCGCTTCCGCCCGGAGACAGTGCTCGGCGTCGGCTGGACCGACGGCGCCGGCGGCGTGCTCCGCCTTGGCAACCCCGGCGAGCGCCGGGCGGAAGGCGATGCCGCTGCCCAGCCGTGAGCCGCGGCCGCTCCTGCTCGGCGAGACGGATTGGCGCGACGTGCACCGGCCCTTCGGTCTCCTGCGCGATGACCGCCGCCGCCACGTCTGGGTCATCGGCAAGACGGGCTCCGGCAAGTCGACGCTCCTCGCCGACCTCGTGCGCCAGGACCTCCTGTCCGGCGAAGGCGTCGCGCTCTTCGACCCGCACGGCGATCTCGTCGACCAGGTGCTCTCCTGGGTGCCGGAGTCGCGTACGGCGGACGTCCTGCTCTTCGCCCCGGAGGACCGCGAGCACCCGCTCTCCTGGAACGTCTTTCGCGCTGGGAAGCGGCCGCACGCCGATCCCGCGCTCTTCGCCTCGCAGCTCCTCGCGACCTTCCGCGCCCAGTGGTCCGAGTTCTGGGGACCGCGCCTCGAGCACGTGCTCCGAAACGGGATCCTGGCCGTGGCCGCCCATCCGCAGGCCACGCTCCTCATGCTCTACCGCTTCTTCACCGACCCGGCGCTGCGGGAGCGGGTCGTGGCCCGGGTCGAGGATCCCGTCGTCCGGCACTTCTGGACGACCGAGTTCCCGCTCTACGGCAAGGCCCTCCAGGGCGAGGCCCTCTCGCCGGTCTTGAACAAGCTGGGGGCCTTCCTCTCCAACCCGACGGTGCGAAACCTCGTCGGGCAAGAGCGGAGCCGGGTCGATCTCCGCGCGCTCATCGACCGGCGCGGCATCCTGCTCGCGAAGCTGCCCGCCGGCACGCTGGGCGAGGACGTCGTCCGGCTCCTGGGCGGACTCCTCCTCACCGGCCTCGAGCTCGCCGCCATGGAGCGCCGGCAGAGCGAACCGGCCGTCTGGATCGTGCTCGACGAGTTCCAGCACTTCGTCAACGCCTCGATCCCGACGCTCCTGGCCGAAGCCCGCAAGTTCGGCGTCGGGCTCGTGCTCGCCCACCAGTACCTGGGCCAGCTCCCCGAAACAGTGCGGAGCGCCGTGCGCGGCAACGTCGGCACGACGCTCTACTTCCGGCTCGGCGCGGAGGACGCCGAGGCCCTTGCCCCCGACGTCGCCCCCGAGCTCGAGCCCGGAGACCTCGCCAGGCAGGCGCAGTTCCGGATGATCGTACGCCTGCTCGCGAAGGGCGCGACGCTGCCACCCTTCACCGCGAGGACGTTCCCGCCCGTGACGCGGCCGGCGAGTGCCGAGGCCGTCGCGGCGCGGATCGTCGCCGCCTCGCGCGCGCGGTACGCGGCCGACCGCGATGCGGTCGAGCAGCACATCCGCCGGACGTTCGAAAACAAAAACGACGTCTCGCTCCAAGGTTCAGTCTGAATCCTGGAATTTCGCGGACGTCATGGCGCTGGCTGCGATACCAACGAAGAGGGAAAAGAAGAGCGGACCGAAGAGCATGCCGAGGTTGGCGAGCATCTGGACGCGAGGCACCTTGAGGAAGACTTCGCTACCGTAGCCCGTCGTCGTGATTGTTTGAATGGCGAAGAAGCGAGCGTTGTAGGACGGCGGAGCCGCACAGCCATCTGACAGGATCCGACAATCGTTCTCCTTGATGAGTGCTGCGCACTCCGCCTCGCTCGAGTTGTCACGACAGTATTCGTCAACAGTGCTCGCATACATGTTGCCAAGCGCCAAGCCAACCGCGACGGCAAAGACGAGCGCGGCGAAGGTGAGCGAGAGCAGGTGAACGCGTTTCACGTCGCATCCGCCTCAGAGGCGACTTACGAGTACACCGACCGCAATAGCCCCGACAGCGGCTCCTATCGCCGCGACGGCGAAGTACATACTCGACGCGGGCGCGACAGCAACGTAGAGGAGGAGCGCGAGCGCAGCGACCACAACGACACCGACCTGCTTCGATGTTGTGCGTGCCCGACGACGCACCACCTTCTTCGGAATCGCCTGCGGCGTGGTCACAGCGGCCTCAAGTGCCACAAGACGGGCATTGAGGTCCGCGGCCGATGCTGGTGGCGCACCGTAGGCGCTAGGTGCGGGTAGTGCGGGCGGCGCTGTGACCGAAGTCGATGGCGCCTGCGCCGTCGCTGGAAGCGGCATCGCGCCCATCGGACCGGTCGTTCTCCCGGGCGGTCCAGGCGGGATGGTCTCCGCAGCCGACATGCGCCGACCATATCGCGCGCGTCCAAGCTCTGCCAATCACCGAAATCCGGTGGGGTGCCAGTCATCTTCGCCTCCTGTGTCGGCAACATGCCGAGATTGTTGGCGGTTTCACGGTACTCCCGTCCTCGCGAATCGCGCAAGTCCGCACAACTCCACGACAGGGGCCCGCCTCGGCATCGAGACGCCCCCTCTCTCGCGGCCGCTTCAGCCACGGCCGCGGCACCGACGTCGCCTCTTCGCGACGGCGGCGCGCCGAACGCTGCGCGAAGAAGGCGCAGCGCTCGGCAGAGAGGGGGCGGCCCGATGGCCGCCAGGAGGAATGTTCGATGCCCCGACACCACGCCACCGCTCGCGAGCTGACGCCCTTCCAGGACTGGACGACCGAACTCGATCTGGTCTGCCGGACGCGGCTCGGCATGAGCCTGCACGACCTGCCGGACATGGCGACCCGCGACGGGTTCGACGCCGGCGATTCGCCCGAGGAGTTCTTCGAGGAGACCCTGGTCCCGCTTCTGCGCGAGGACCACGGTGTCCTCGTCGACGACGCGCTCGACGAGAGCGACGGGTGAGGCCATGGAGTGGATCGACTTCGCCGAGATCCGGGCGAAGGTCTCGCTCGAGGACGTGCTTCTCACGATGTACGGCCTCGGCGACACCTTGAAGCGCCATGGTCGTCGACTGGTCGGACCGTGCCCCATCCATCACGGCGATTCGCCGAGAGCCTTCCAGGCGGACCTCGAGAAGAACGTCTACTTCTGCTTCTCGGGGTGCCGCAAGGGAGGGAACGTCATCGACTTCGTCGTCGCGATGGAGAAGCTCCCGGTGCGCGACGCCGCGCTCCGCCTCCAGGCTCGCTTCCTCGGCGCCCCCACCGCCGGGGCGCCGACGAAAGGGCCGGTGGCCACCGCAGGGCCGCCGACCGCGTCCGCGCCGAGCGCGGCCACGGCGATCGCTTCGCCCCAGGCCGCCCAGGCCGCGGAGGACGCGCCGGCCGCGAGCAACCCACCGCTCGATGTTCGCCTGTCGCTCGACCCGACGCACCCGCACCTGGTGAAGGAGCGGGGGCTCTCGAAGGCGACGCTCGACGCGTTCGGCGTCGGTTACTGCGCCCGCGGCACGCTGCGCGGGACGATCGCCATCACCGTCCGTGATGAGGATGGCGACGTCGTCGCGTATGCCGCGAGACGCCTCAAGGCCGCCGACATCCACGAGCACGGCAAGTACAAGCTGCCGAAGGGCTTCCGCCGGGACCTCGTCCTCTACAACCTCGACCGCGCTCGCGCGGCTCCGAGGGAAGAAGGGCTCGTCCTGGTCGAAGGCTTCTTCGCGGCCATGACCCTCTTCGAGCGCGGCGTTCCGAACGCCGTCGCCTCGATGTGCGCCGCGCTCTCGGAGGCCCAGGCCGACTTGCTCGCCGAGCACGCCGATCACGTCACCGTGCTCTTCGACGGCGACGACGCCGGCCGCGGCGGCGCTGAAGAAGCCCGCGCGCGCCTCGCGAAGCGCGGCACGACGGTGAGCGTCATCGCGCTGCCGAATGGCTGGTCGCCCGAGGACGTGCCCAAGCGGATGCTCCGCTGGGCGCTCCAGGGCGTTCGCCTCCTCGGACTGAAGGACCTCGCGTTCGCGCCGCACGGCGAGAGCGCAGAGGCGCGGTCCGAGCCCACCCCATGAAAGGAGACCCCATGCCCGAGATCGATCTTCCGTTCCTTCGCTTCTCGATCACGCAGCGCGAATCGAGGCATCTCTTGCGCGCGCTCTCGCGCGCCGCCGCCGTCGCCGTCTCGGACGCGCTCCCGGAGGAGCGCCCCAAGGCGCGCGCCGATGCCGATGCCTACGACGCCCTGCGCGATCGGCTGCTCTCCGAGGTCGCCGCGGTCGAAGTCCGCAGCGCGCTCGCCGAGCCCGACGACGACTTCGCCGAAACAGCCTCGTGATCGCGTTCATCGCTTGTCACTCACCCACCCCCAACCCAAGGAGCGACCTATGCCACGCAACCAAGAGACCCTGACCGTCTACGCCCTGACCGAACTCGGTCCCCGCAACACGATCTGGGACCGCGTCGGAACCGCCTTCGTGAACAACGATGGCTCGATCAACGTCACGCTCCGCGCGACGCCGACCTCGGGCCGCCTCCAGCTCCGCAAGGAGGCCCCGAAGGACGCCCCCAAGCCCGAGTCCTCGCGCCCCGCCGGAGCATCGTGACTGCTGATGCGGACGACTCGCCGCCCGCGAGCGACGCGCTCGCCGCGGTCATCGGCCGCCGCTGGACGCAGCGCCTCCTGGCGCAGACCACGCTCCGCCACCTGGGGAACGCCCCGCTCTCCGAGCTCGAGGAACTCTTGCCGCGCCCACTGGCGCGACGGCTCTTCGCCTCGGTGCGGCTCGGCCGCGACCTCGTGACGCTGCCGCGTCCGCGCGCGCTCGACACGTCGGAAGACGCCTTCCAGCTCGTGCGGCCCCTCCTCGAGGGGCGCGAGACCGAGCGCTTCGTCGCCATCGCCTGCGACAGCCGGTTCCGTCCCCTCGCGACCGACGTGGTCGCGGAAGGGTCGCCGGTCGGCGTTTCGGTGCGCATCGCCGATGCCCTCGCGCCGGCCATCCGCCACCGGGCGCCGCACCTCATCGTCGCTCACAACCACCCGTCAGACGATCCCACACCCAGCGAGCCCGACCTCGTGCTCACGCAACGGCTCTTGGATCTCGGAAACGTCCTCGGCATTGCGCTCGTCGACCACCTCATCGTGGCCGGGGCGCGCTTCATGAGCGTACGCGAGTGCCTCCCGTGGGAGGCACCCACCGGGGGCGCCCTCGTCCACGACGCTCATTGCCTCGATCGCTCTTTCGCCGACCGGCCGCGCTAAGCGGCCGCACCTCCGGGGTCGCGCATCCGCGCGACTCCCGGAGGCCTCTTCTCCCGTCGCTCACACGGCGGCGAGCAATCTCGCTCGCCTCCGTGCCGGCTCCGCCGGAGAAAGGTCACCGATGCTCTCTTCGAATGCTCACGCCATCACGGTCCTGCCGAGCCCGCCCCCGCCGCCGCGGGTGCTTGTCCCCCGGCTGCCCCGGGTCCAGTCGCTCGCCGATCTCTCGGGTCTCTTGTCTGCCCTGGAACGCCAGGAGCGTCCGGACGTCACGCTGCCCCTGCGCGACCTCGCCATGAACGACGACGGCACCATCCAGGTGCCCGGCGAGGGCGCCTTCGCGCTCACCACCTGGGCGCGCCGGCAGCTCTCCGAGCGGCTCGGCATCCGCTGGGACCGCTGGTTCTCGAACGTCACCGATCCCGAGCGCGCCGCCGAGGTCAACTTGCGCTTGTCGCGGAGTTCCGAAGGCGTCCGCCTCCGCATGGCGGAGGTCGCTGACCCCGAGAGCGGTCGCACCGGCGCCGTGCTGCGCGCCTTCGTGTCGCCGCGCTACGCGCCGTTCTCGGACGCCATGATCGCCGGCCTTCTGGCCGAGGCGCTCGGCGGCACCGACTACGCCGTGCACCGCGTCTTCTACACCGACATGACCGTGAGCTACGCCGTGTCGGTCGGTCGGCCGTTCGTTCCCGGCGGCGACGCCAAGGTCGGCGACCTGCAGGGCTCGATCCTCGTCCGCAACAGCGGCGTGGGCTACTCGAGCTTGTCGGTCGTGGCCTACTTCGTCCGGCTCGTCTGCCTCAACGGCATGGCGGTTCCCGTCAAGGATCCGGTGCTCCTGGCCGCGGTCCACCGCAGCGCCCACGAGCGCGGGATCCGCGAGCGGCTCGCCGAGAACGCGAGCCGGCTCGGCGGTTTCCTGACCGAAGGTGCCGCGAGGCTCCTCGAGACCCGGCGCTTGCCGATCGACAACCGCGAGGAGGTGTTCCTCGAGATCCTGCGCCGCGCGCGGGTCCCGCAGAAGCAGCTCCCCGCGCTCGAGACCGCCTACACCGCCGAGCCCGAACCGACCGCCTTCGGCATCGCCCAGGCGGTGACGCGCGCCGCGCAGCTCTTCCCGAGCGAGACCCGCTTCGACCTCGAGCGCGCCGCGAGCGCCTACATCACGGACGGCACCACCGTCTGATCCGTTCCTTCTTCTGCCCGTTCCAGGGCGCGGACCGTCCGCGCCCTGGGACCTCTTCTTCGGTCCGGCCCCCAACGCTGGGTGACTGCTCGTGGTGTCGCACGAGAGACGCCTAGCGTTGGGCTCCGAACCCGGACGGATGGTCCGCCCGCGAGGAGCTTGCCCTTTCGAAAGGCACCCCATGGCCCCGGACCCCCGCGTCCACTACCGCGCGATCATGCCCATCGAGACGAAGGACGGCCAGACCCACTGGCTGCGCGTCGGCAACGCTTACAAGAACCCCGACGGGACGATCGACATCTTCTTCGACGTCTACGTCCACGGCCTACGCGCACGCCTCAGCGAGGCCCACCCCGCCGACGGGCTCACCACCCTGCCGTCGTGCGGTGCTGCATGAGCGCCAGCGACGTGTTCTGTTCATGCTGCGGGCGAGACATCGTCGACACGCCCAAGGAGAACGTCTGGCATGGCGTCGTCCCGTACCCCGGCGACGCCGGCACGGGCTTCTGTTGCTCATGCGGCGGTGACCCGGAGGCGAAGAACCCGCGCGCGCGATTGGGCTTCGCGGCCTGTTGCTTTGTTGACGCGCGGATCCCCGTGCTCGAGCAGGCCTTGAACCCGGAGAACAAGCAGCGCTTCCTGGCCATGACCTACGAGGAGCAGGCCCGCATCATCTTCAAACTCGTCGAGCGCGGACTACTCGTGTAACCGGCGCTCCGCGGTACCAAGTTCGGTGCCGCGTTTTTTTCTTTTGGCTAGGCGTTCGGCGGCGACTCCGCCTACTTGCTCCAGCGCCACCGGCCGCTGCGGACGGCGAAGCGGTAGCCCGACCGACCAGCGATGCGTGCGGCGCTGGGCCCGAAGGTGCCGGAGGGTGCCGTCAGGGTCCACCCGATGTCGCCGACGTACGGGAAGTCGTCGGTGTCCCCAACGGAGATGGACACGCGGTCGATGGTCAAGACGCGCTTGGACGACGCGCAGGGCTCAGCGGCTGGGCACCCTGCCAACGAGTACCTGAAGACAGGAATGTACTCAAATCGCCGCGCGGAGACCCGCTTGAAGCGTTCGTCCGAGTTGCAACGACCGGGCTCGAACGACATGCCGCACGTGCCGGCGTCGGCCAAGTCGGTAGCCATCTGCGCAAGCAGGGACTCCTCCGTGGGCGGCGACGGAGCGGGCGCCGTCACCGAGGGTGTCGAGGGCTCTGCCACGCGCGCCGCTGGAATGCAGGCACCGCGCTCTTCGACCGTCCCAGCGCCGCACCGGAGGGCCGCGCTCTTTGCGGGCTCGTTCTTGCACGCGGCCAAACCGAGTGCGCCAAGAACGGCGAGGACGACGGGGACACCCCGTCCTGCCGCTGCACGCGAAACCCTGGACGACATGCGTTGCTCCTCTCTGTGGCTCACTTCGAGGCCTGGCAGATGTCCCACGACGGTGCGGTCGTGCCAGCTGGGCACACGACGCTCACCTCCGTCGTCGCCTTGTCGAGGGTGAAGTTGAACTCGGTAGTCTTCGTGGCGGTGCCGGCGTCGTTGGTCTCGATGGGCAACTCGGCGAGCCGCAACGTGAACCGCTCCGTCTGGTTCATGAGGTCGAGGTAGTCGGCCGGCCTGGTGTACCCAAGGTTGAAGGCGAGGTAGCCGGTCCATTCGTCCCCCTTCAAGAGTTCGACAGACCTCGTGAGCAGTTGCAGGCCGCCCACAGCGCCTGGAACAGCACCGACGAGCTGAGCCTGGGCGTTCGGCGCGAGTCCATAGGTTCCCATCATCGCGGCGTTCCACGCATAGAGTTCCTCCGTCGAGGAGAAGGTCTGCCACTTCCGCCCGGTGTTGCTCTCGAGCCGGAAGATGGCCGACGTCAGCCGGATGACGTGCCCGGTGTTGTTGGCGATCCGCACCTGGAACGCCGGGAGCGGCATGATGGCGAAGGAAGCACTCGACGTTTGCATCGTGGTGCCGCCAGACGATGAATTGACCGGCGTCTGCACCTGGAACGTGCGCCAGACCTGGGGAAACTGGTTGACGTTGTCGCCCGAGATCGGCGTGATGGTGACGTCAAGGCCGTCGGCGGCAAGCTGGGCCTCGCCGTGGACACGGATGGTCGGGACCGGAAGCTGAGCCATGACCGGGGGCTGCGCCTTGGGGAGGCAGCCAGCGACAGAAAAGACCAGCAGAAGCGAAACGAGCGCGTAGTTCCTCATCGACAATGCTCTCCGGGTGGTGTGGATATGTGCCATTGCGTGTATTCCTTGGTACGCGCATAGTTGTGTTGACATGTCAGAGCAATCACGTAGGGTCGTGCTCGTTCATGTCACCTCAACCCCAAACTCTCGGCATGCAAGACCGTATCGCCGCATTCGAGACGTACCTGCGTGTCGAGCGCCGCCGCGGCGCAAGCACGACCGCTCGGTACGTCGACATCGTCCGCTCGTTCCTGGCCCACCGCGAGGCACTCGCCTCGGCCAGCGACTTCACCACCGTCGACCGCAACGACTGTCTCGAGTTCCTGCGCAGCGGAACAGTGGTCGCGGGCGAGCCGTCACGCTCTGTCTGGAACCTCCGCCTCTCCGCGCTCCGCGCCTTCTACCAGTACCTGGTCGACCTGGAGGTCATCGTGAAGAACCCCACGCATCGCATCGAGCGCCACAAGATCGCCTCGCGCGAACCTATCCCGCTGTCGATGACCGAGTTCCTCGACCTGGTCGAAGCGGCCGAGCGTACCAGCCCGCTCGTGCGCAGCCGCAACGTCGCCATCGTCCAGGTGCTCTACAACACGGCCCTGCGCGTCGCCGAAGCGGTCTCGCTCGACGTCGACCGTGTCGACTGGGACGCCTATGCGTTCCGAGACGTCCGAACCAAGGGAAACAAGTGGTTGTCCGCGAAGTTCCCCGACCTTGTGGCCGGGGTCCTTGAGCGCTACCTCGAGGACCGCGCACGCCGGAAGATCCTTTCGGAGGGCGCGCTGTTCGTTTCGGAGCGCGGGACGCGTCTCTCTATCCGAGCGGTCCAGCAGCTGGTACGGGACCTCGGCACGGCCGCTGGCATCCAGCGCCCCGTGACGCCGCACCTTCTGCGCCACAGCTGCGCGACCGAGCTCGTCGACCTAGGCACCGGCCTCAAGGTTGTCCAGCAGATCTGCGGCCATGCCTCCCAGTCCACGACCGAGCGCTACGTCCACGTCCGTGCGGGTGCCGACCGCGCCGCCATCGACGCGCTCGGGAGTGCCGTCGACCGCGGGCTCAAGGCACGCCGCCGCGCGGCCTAGAATCGCGCGTACCAAGGATTACAAGCACTTGGCGATCCCTCGCCGCCCGAGTTCGGCCAGGGATCGCGCCAGGCTCATCAGAAGCGCGGATGGCATGGTCGTGACACAAGAAGCGTCTCTGGGGTACGATACAGTCACATTGAGCCTGCTGAAGAAGACCGTGCAATATGAACAACTTTGACCTACAAGTAGCACTGGATACGGCGAAGGAAGCCGTCAAGGCTGCATCCGCAGCGTCGCTGAGCTACTTCAGGAAACGAAACACGATCACGCTCAAGGCCGACCACAGTCTTGCGACGCTCGCTGATCGGGACGCAGAGGACGCAATCCTGGCAACGATTCGAAGGCGCTTTCCGGAACACGCCATACTCACTGAAGAGACAGGCGCATATCCCGGCTCCCTCTGTTCTCGTTGGATCGTTGACCCCCTCGACGGGACTCGTGGTTTTCTGCGGGGCGGGGACTTCTGGGGGCCGTTGGTAGCCCTAGAACATAAGGGCGTTGTGGTCGCCGGCGCGATGGCGCTTCCGGCATTGCAACGCACATATTGGGCAGCGCAAGGACTCGGCTCATTCGCGGATGGCGCACCACTCCGCGTATCGACTGTCTCCACTTGGGAAGCGGCAACACTCAGCGTTGGAGAACTGCGCACCTTTCTGCGGGCACCGGCGCAGCGGGACAGTCTGGTGAGATTGACATCGCAGGCTGCGCAGACTCGATGCTACGGGGACCTTGCGGCTTGCGCGATGCTTCTCGAGGGAAAGGCCGATGCATGGATCGAGACCGGAATCAAGCCGTGGGACGTAGCCGCCCTCAAGATCTTGGTTGAGGAGGCAGGGGGCGTATTCACCGACTTTAAGGGCGTGCCAACTATCAGCAGTGGAAACGCGATCGCAACGAACGGACTCCTCCACGAGCATCTCGTTCGGGAGCTTACGCGAAACGTTCGCAATCGCGGAATGAGAGCGTCTCACGGCAGAATGACGCTCCCAGTAGGGCCGTAGACGATATGCCGCCAGCTGTCGAGCGCGACGCTTGCCATGTGTCGTTCGTCGAAGAGACATTCGGCGACTTCTACGATGGCTGCATCTCGATCGATGTCCGCGGCGAGCACAAGCCGACCGAACCGGCGATCCAGACGATGATCGAGCGCACCTGGGACGAAGTGCTTGCGCGCGCGCAGCGATCGAATGCTGTGGTCTTCAATGGCCCGCTGGTTCGCTATTTGCGCCACACGTCCAACGGCGCGGGACTCCACATAGAGGCTGAACGCACTGACTACGCGACCTACCTCGGCACAAACCAGTACAACGCAGAAAGAGGGGCAAAGACTGGCTGGCGAGATTTCGCGGATCCGCTGGGTGCCTCTGCTGTCATAGTCACTTCGGACGGCTACTTGGTATGCGGAAAAAGAAGCGACAAGGTGGCATCTCACCCCGGGTTTGTCCACACGTTTGGGGGAGGAGTTGAGCCAAGCAGCGGGGGGCGGATCAATCCTTTCGACGAGATCCGACGTGAACTGTGTGAGGAACTTGGACTTGTTGAGTCCGACATCGATTCGCTCGTATGCCGCGGATTGCTGCGGGATGCGACAACGAGGCAGCCGGAGTTGGTCTACGATTGCCATGCACATCTTACCCTGACCCAATTGTCAGACCGATTCAGTGCAGTAGCGGACCACGCTGAACACATCTCCCTGTCTGTTTGCAGGGACAACGGATGGTCGCTATCGGAGTTCCTTAGGACGGCAAGACCGATTGCGCCGGTTGCGTTCGGAGCGCTTTGCTTTCACGGACGTAGGTGGTTTGGCGAAGACTGGTACACGACGAACAGATGTCTTGACCACACGCATTGCCTGGCCAGGCGATGCGCCCCAGAAGGTGGTGCACATGACTAGAGCGGATGTGGCATCGCCACTGGGCGTTCTCATTGGGACTCGTCCAAATATCCCCAAGGTGTATTCTCTGATTAAGGCACTGCGAGCGAGCGATGTTCCGTTCGTCCTAATGCACACGAACCAGCATCATGATTTTGGAATGCAACAGGCCTTTTTTGACCAGCTAGGCTTTGCGCCGGATCTCATAATGGGAGATTACTCGATCGGCGCGGCAATCGACTGGGCCATTCGTCAAATCACAGAGCGGGGCATCAGGCTGTTGTTTGTCCAGGGGGATTCTGCGCCGGCGCTCGTCGGCTCCATTGCAGCCGTGTACACAGATATCGGACTTGCGCATGTTGAGGCCGGCCTCCGCGCGAATGATGGCCAGATGATAGAGGAGCGAAATCGGATGATGGTTGACGATGTCGCCCACTACCTGTTTTGCTACACTGACAAGCAGGCGCGCGCACTCCGAACGGTGCCATTTCTGCGTGGGCATATCCATAGCGTTGGCAATCCAACGATTGATGCCATTCGGGATTTTCAGGGTATCTGGGACAGGCCATTTGACATCCCCTTCCCGGACTACGCCTTTGTTACTCTTCATCGCAAGGAACTGACTGACAGCAAGGAGCGAATGGTCGTCGTGCTAGCTGCTCTCCGAAGGTGTACAGAGGACTTTGGGCTGCGCATCGTTTTGCCAATGCACCCCAGGACGCTGCAACGAGCATCCCTGTACGGAATCAACCTCGAGGAGACACTCGGTCCGGGCGTGTCCATGTTGGAGCCAGTTGGCTTCTTCGACTCGTTGCGTTATCAGCGCAACGCTCGCTTGGTGATCACGGATAGCGGGTGTATTCAAGAGGAGGCGTGTCTGCTGGGTGTACCCTGTGTGACCATTCGCGACAATACTGAGCGTGCGGAGACACTGGAGGTAGGAGCCAATGTCCTTGCCGGCTACACTGATCATCGGATTCATGAGGCTGTTGAGAAGGCGATGTCCAGCGAGACACGTTGGAGTCATCCGTATGGCGCACCAGGCGCGGGTCAGCGAGCACTGGATATCGTGCTGGGCACGTTTGTCGATTTTCGAACCTACGGACGCACTCCATGATGTCGTGGAGCACAGAGAGAGTGTTCTGTGTTACCTCTGACGTTGACTGGGCTTCGGAATCCGTTGTCGAGTCGGCTCAGGCTATTCTTGAGCAGTTCGCGCTTCCTGTGACGTATTTTGTCACGCATGAGAGTCCTCTTATCAGCAAGCTTGCCGCAGCAGATGCTGTCCAGCTGGGGATTCATCCGAATTTTCTTCCAGACAGCAGTCATGGTGGGACGTTTCGGGACGTGTTGGACACCTGCCTAAGGTTGGCTCCAGGGGCTCGTTGTTGGCGGGCGCATAGGTATTTTGAGGTGGATGATACGGTTGATCTTCTTATGCAAAGCGGACTTCGTTATGACTCGAATCTGTGCACTCTACTTGAGCAAGATCTTCGTCCGTTTAGGCACCGGAGTGGCTCGGTGCGTTTTCCGATTTTTCTTGAGTACGGAGCGTACCTTAGACATCAATTGGATCTCTATGCGCGGCCAGAAGCGGTGTTTCGTTCGGCGACAGGTCTATTCATATTGAATGTTCATCCGATTCATCTCGCCTTGAATTCGCCTACCAGCGCGTTCGCCAGAAAGGTGAAGGATGGCTGCAGCCGCGAGCAGTATGCGAACCTTGACCACAGTGATCTGCGAAGGCTGCGACATGCTGGACGCGGCATAGCTGACTTTGTGCGAGACATGCTCGAGCACGTTGCGGTGACCGCGGCGACCGTTTGCACCTTGGAGGGCCTGTACGAGGAGTATGTCGGCGTGTAGTTTCCCGGCCGCCGGTCCTCCCGGCCGCCTCTAAATTGCGCACCACTGCTGCGGTTCTCCCCCTCCTGACCTGGCGCCGTACTAGTCACGATCATATGGCGCCGCAGACGAGCGCGGCCTCAGTGTGGCCAAGGTGCAATGGGTGGTGTTCCGCGCGCAAGTCTCGTGAGCGCTGATTCCTGTGCCATTCCGAGCGGTTGCGAGTTCTGTCGTTTGGACGCTCTTCGACATGACGTTCCACCGGCCCCATCGTCTCGGTACCCCAAGGAGGGGCAAGACATGGCCGGAACGAAGAGCAACGACAAGCCCTCGAACGACAACCGCTCGCGCCAGCTCAACCCCGAGAACGACGCCTACTGGCGTTCCCGGGGCGAGCCGGGCCGGCCCGACAGCGCCGGCACCACCCCGCCCGCCCAGGAGGGAGGTCAGAAGCCAGGCTGAGGCTGGCTGGTGTTGGCGCCAGGGGCGGGCGGAATGGGCCGCCCGGCCCTGGCGTCTAACCTCCCTCTTGAGCTCGAAGCCGAGCACGGAGATCACGAGCGTGGCGAGAAAGCGAAATCCCAAGGGACCGAGCCGTGTGGCCGCGTCCTTGCCGAACGCGGCCGAGTTCCTCGGCCGGATCGTCAGCCGACTCGGGCTGCCCGACGCGCCCGATGCGGACGTTCTGCGCGAACGGAACCACCAGCGATTCCTCTCCGGCGAGACGAAGCCGCAGGAGGTCGTCGACCTCGTGCTGTCGGCGCTCGCCTCCGTCCTGACCCGGCATGGCTACCTCGAGACGGCTGGTTGGCCGACGACGCTCGGGTTCCCGACGCCGGACATGCTCGTCGACTTCGCGATCGGGAACCTCCGCGAGCGGTGGGACCGGGCCTGCGTGCGGGTGCGCGGCGGCGCGCTCCGTGGCGCGGCGCTTGGCCCCGTCTTCATGACGGCCGCCCGCCTCGTGGTCATCGACCTCGCCTTGCGCGGGGGCGCGTGGCTCGTGCTCACCGACCACCCCGGCGTGCCGAGAGACAAGCCACCAGGGATCCCGATGGTCGCCACGGTCATGACCTTCGCCATCGAGAAGACGGGGTACACGGCACCGAAGCTCGCGGACGAGCTGGGTATCGAGCGGACCGCCATCGACGACTGGCGCAAGGGCGCTCGGCCGAGCGACGCGAACCTTGGGCTCGTCGCCCAGGTGGTCGCCAAGGCGACGAAGATGCCCGAGTGGGGCGCCATGGCCGTCTGGCGCCTCCTTCGGCGCAACTTGGCGCTCGCGGACATCCTGCAGGGACTCGAGGACACCCCGTGGTTCAAGGGCAAGGTCGTCGACCTCTTGCAAGGGTTCTGGGCGCTCGCGAGCGGCGTTGCCGGGCGCATCAGGTCCCAGAAGGACAAGATCGAGGAGGACGCTTGGCCGCGCATCCTGACCGGCCTGGTCATGTGGGGCTCAGCCCATGTCATCTCGATCCCCTTGCTGAGTGACCTCCGCCACGAGTCCCCTGACTCCTGGCAGTCGGACCTCGTCGCCGGTCCCAGGTGGGCCGATCGCCTCTGGCTCGCCGCGGGGCTCGGGCAGTCGATCGCGAACGTGCCGCGGCCGGAGGACCTGCCCGAGCCGCTCCGGGAGGCCCTGAGCGATCCTCGCCTGCGCAAGATGGTCACGGACCCCTCCTTCCGCGAGTTCGTGGCCATGCACATCCTGGGCGCGCCGACGCCCGACCTCGCACCACCCGGCAAGTACGACGACTGGCAGATGGTTCGACTCAAGGGGCCGCCCGAGGTCTCTGCCGAGAACCGTCGCATGCAAGCGCAGACCGCGATGTCGCACCGGCGCCCGGACATCGCCGTCGAACACCTGCGAAGGGCGGTCGAGCTCGTGCCCACGCACGAGACGGCGCACTTCGAGCTGGGCGCGGCGCTCTGGCAGGCCGGCGACATCGAAGGCGGACTCGCCGAGTGTTGGATGGCGGTGTCGATCAAGCCCGAGTGGGAACTGCCCAAGGTCGAGATCGGCATCATCCTCATCAACGCCGAGCGGTACGCCGAAGCGCGTGCGCACCTTGAGGCGGTTCACAGCGAGGCCAAGGAGCCGAGCACGCACCTGAAGTTCAACCTGGCGACCGCGCGCTGGCGCTGCGGCGACTTCGACGGTGGTCTCGCGCTCTTCGAGGATGTCCTGCGCGACGAGTCATACAAGTCCTACCCGAACGCGCTCAACCAAGCGGCACATTGTGCCTTCATGGTCGGCGAGGACGTGCGCGGCCGCAGGTACGCGAAGGCCGCCAACGACCTCGGGGTCGCGGAGACATTCAGGCGGTGGCAGCGTGGCGAGTATCGCGCTTCGGCCAAGGGACGCGCGTAGCGGCGCGCCAGCTCGTTGCCCAACCGGCGCCATCGAGCGACGGCTACTCGGGCTGTCGCGCACGCAGCGCGGCCAAGACGGTCGGTGAGAGGGCGCGGGCGCGCGCCGGCGGAACCTCTGGCACTGCGTCCGTCGCGCGAGGCGCGACGTCAACGTAGGCCAGGCCGCAGTCGTGGTATCGCCGAGCACCCGGAGGTACCGCCTCGAAGTAGTAGCGGCCGGACTTGAGGGCCACGGCGCGACGGAAGTCCTCCTCGTTCGCCTGCCAGGTCAGCGCCGGTCGCACTGGGACCCAGAGCCTCCATCGGTGGCCGAGCGGCGCGAAAGAGAGGCGCCAAGTGCATCCAACGGGCACAGGGTACGCACGGTGATCGCGGAGCCCCCGCAGCCACGCGGACGCGACGGTCTCGGTGACCCGGACACGCCTCGGCGACACCGGCAACAGATGTCCCTTCGTGGCCATCGGGGCTGAGTATTGAACAGCCCCGGAGCGGAGTCCAGCCGCCGCCGCGGATCGACCACAGGCGATCCTTTGACCCCCGGCGGAGCCTGCACCGTCGGCAACGGGGGCGCTGGGGGCGGACTGTTCGGACTGTCCACCGGCGCCGTCGACACGGGCGACGCGCCAGCCAACGTCATCCCGCTCAGGCCGCCCACCGCGAAGCAGCCGAAGCGCGGCCCGCGGCGGGCAGGATGAGAACTACACCCAAACGCCAGACGTGCATGAGCGTGCCTTCTCTCGAGCCTCCTTGTCGGCGATCAGGCCGACCTCGAGCGCGAATCGGAGTGCCGCCAATGAGTACTCACGGAGCGCGTAGTCGATTGGCGGCGACGGTCGACGGTGCGCGAGCCTTCGTTCGGCATCCCGGACGCCTGCGCGCCAAAGCTTGACGCTGAGCGGAGCCAACAGTCGCGCGGCCTCGTCGGGCCTTGATTCCGACAACCACAAGGCCGCTCGCTTGAGCATTGGCTGGACGTACTGCGGTTCACGCGATCGGGCGGCGTCGTAGTAGCGGGCTGCCCTTTGGCGGTCATCGGATTTCCACAACACAACATCACCCGCCCTCTCAAATGTATCGGCGCGAAGACTCGGAAGCTCAGGAGTCGCCAGGATCTCATCGACGTACCCAAGCGCCTTGGCGACGTCGTCGACGCTGTCACTGCGCTCGGTAAGCAGCAAGTGCGCGTAGCGCGCCTCGACAAAGGCTCGCTCCATCAACGCTTCCGAGGGAGGGAGGCGGAGCCTTGGGTGTTGGAACGCTTCCAAGGCCACTTCAAACAATCTGCAGGCCTCGGCGAGCCACCCTTCGCGCGCCGCGCTTGGCGTGCGCTCGTTCTCAAGTTGACCAGCGTAGGTCTCTGCCAGGTCCATCAGCCACCGCGGGTGCAAAGCATCCACTTGAAGGCTGGCGAGCCATGCCTCTTGGTCCTGACGCGCCTCATGCCAGGCGTTCCGTTCCATCAGGAAGCGCGCACGTCCGCCGACAGGAAAGAGGAATCGCACGAGGTTCGCCTGCAGCCAATGCTCAGGGTCCGTCCGAGCGACGGATTGAGGGCGGACGTGCCTCGCTTGGTCGCAGTGATAGTTCGCCTCGACCACATTCGCAAAAAGAAGCCCTTCGGAGGTCAGAATCGTTGGGTACTCTGGGGGGGCAAGGAGCGGCGCGAAGTACCGCGCAGCCGCAACATGCAGATCGGCAATAAGGTGGCGCTCGGCGGGTTCGCACTCCATGACCGAATCAACGGTGAGAAATTCCCGCAGATCGCCACGGAGTGGATTGGGGATGTGGTAGCGCCCCTGCCCCTCGACTAGCAGGCGACGGTCGCACAGCGCGTCACAGGCCCGCTCGGCATCGAGCCGTAGTTCCCTTGACGGCCGCGCACTGAGCCCCAAAGCCCGCAGCACGAGCCCGGCTAGCGAGCACGCGCTCTTCGCCCGATGCGGGAAGAGTACGGCGAGCGCGCCGTTCACAGTGAAATCCCACCGAAAGAGCGCGAGGCGAACGAGAGCCTCGGCAAGATCCGCGCCGAGCCCCTCAAGAAGGCTCCTCAGCTCGCCAGGCCGCCCAACGGGCGATACCGAGATTGCCAATGAGGGCGCAGAACGGCACACGAGCCCCAGGCGACCAGCGGTCGGATCGTCGGCGAATTCGCTCTGTGTCTCCACTACTAGCCGCAACGGACCAAAATGCCGCTCATGATCCCTGTCGCCGTGGGGGCCAAGTTCTGGGATCACTCGGGACCAGATCTCCCATGGGTCGTTCAGGTGTTTCGATGGCCCCCATGTCCGTTCTCTGTAAATGTCAAGACCGGAGAGCACAACGACATTCGGGGCGGAGCGATCCAACGCCGGCCAACGTGGGGCAAAGTCGTTGAAGAGCCCAAGAACGACACGCGCCTTCTCTTCCCATGACCCGGCAGCGTCGAAGGTTTCCATGTCTGAAGCGGTCGCATGGAGGGCTTCGAGAAAGGTCTGCCAAAAGTGGCGATGACCTTCGCTCCTGGAGCCGTGACTGCACCGAAAGAACAACGTGCGGAGCATTGGCACTCGCGCTGCGATGAGACGCGCGCGAGCGCAAAACAGCGCATGAACGATCGCATGGCCGGTCTCCTCGCCACCACCGTAGATATTGAGACAGCGCGCCGAGGCAAAGGCTTCGAGCAGCGGCTGATCGCTCGCGATGCGCCGCTCGCGCCACTCTCGTCGCCCCGGCAGGTGGTGGTGGCGCAACTCCGGAGCCCGAATGTACTGGGCCTGTCGCCACGGGATTGGAAGCCAAGCATCAACGGCATTGGCGAGCTGGGGCGACGTCACCGGGTGAATCGCCAACGCGCTCGCCAGGTGGGCGGCACCCCCACCGCGCCGGCACGCCGGTGACCGCATTGGCATCACGGCGTCGCGGGGAGTGTCGCTTGGCAGAAGAAGCCGCTCGTAGACGGCGAGCGACCTGGCTGCATTGAGCTTCTTCGCTACTAGGGCCGGGGGCGCGTCTCTTGGATCGGCTGGCGTGGTGAACCGCCACGCGACATCGAACTCGCGCGATCTCGGATCTGGGTGGTGGAGTGGTCCGGTCGCCAGGATGGCATCGTCGAATCCGCGACCGAGCAGACGTGAGAGCGCCGCGAGCGCGAGTGGGAGTGTGGCCGATCGCTGTTCAAGGGTCAGGTGGCGGTGCAACGCCGCCCGACCGAATGCCGACGCTGAGACAGTACCGCCCATGTCAGCGTTCACTACTAGACTTGCTGAGGTGACGCGGTCCTTCATCGACGCCGGGTAGCCGCCATGCTTGGCGAGCCAAGCACTCCTTGCTGCGCGCGCGGCTACCTCGACCGATTGCCGAAACGTCCGGTCTACTTTGTCCGGGGCCAACCCCTCGATCCGCGCCTGCGCCTTTCCATCGTCCACGATGTCAACGCGCACCGGAAACGGTACAGCGAGGGAGGACGTGTTTTCGGCAGAACCGAGGAGAAGAAGTAGCGTGAAGTGGTGTCGGTAAATGTGGTCGAGAATAAGGAACCTTCGTCGCACTAGGCGCTCGTGCGCCAAGATAGACTCCCAGCCTTCCGGCGTTCGACGCCGTCCCCAGAGCTCCGCGGGTGGGAGTTCGACGTCGGTGTTCCACAGCTTGCGAACGAGGTTCACCCAGTCTCGCGGCATCGCGGGGTCGCGCAGCAGCAAGGTCGAGGCTGCAAGCCGCGCCTTGCTGTGTTCCGCGAGCTGGGTCCCTGTCGCTTCTTCGAGCCGCGTGTGTTCGGCGTGTACGGCGGCGAGCTGGTGCCGAAGGGCCGCGTGCCCCGCCGCCGCGGCCTCAAGCGTGGCGCAGACGCGGCGAAGCACGCCCGGGTGGAACGGGTGCATCGCCTCCAGCCAAGTCACATCAAGGAACGCGACGATCGCGTTCACCGCTGCTTCGCCATCAGAGCCGGGTTCGTGTGCGAGGAAGAGGAGGTGTTCGAGTTCGAGGCTTGGCCAGGCCGAGACGGGAGGCATCTCGATCAGTCGATCCAGAGTTCGAGGTCGTCCCTGATGGCACTGCTCAAGTCACCTGGGGTCGCGATGAACTCGTTGACGTGGCCGAGTTCTACGGTGAGAGAGTCGGGAGTGAAAGCGCCAAGACTCTCGATTTCGTCAGGCATTCCACCGATTCTCACCAGGTCGGCGTCGTAGAATGGACCAGTGGTCTCGAGCCTCGCCACAACATGTCCGAACTTGAGGCTGAAGACAACCCGCACGTCATCGCCAGCAAGCAGCGTGCGGGGCCACGACGCGCTCGATGGCGCCGAGGTCAAACGAACGGGTGTTGAGTTGCCCGCCGCGAGACGAAGAGGTGTCGAACCGACTGTCTCGGAGATTGGAGGTTGCGGGCGTAGAGGCAAACGCCGGATCTGTTCATCCACGACCAGGGCCGGCTGCGAACGATACTCGAGGATCTGATCAACGTCCTCGTGCGGGAGTACATCTCTAAGCTCCTCTTCGGTGGCATTCAATAGGGCGTAGGTTTCGGCATATAGCGGCGCGGCGATGCGGTCAGCCTCGCGCCAGCGCTCGCGAAGTCGCTGAGCTTCGGCTGCAGCTTGTTCGGGTGTGAGGTCGCCTGGTCTAGGCATACAGATTCCTTAGTCTTGCGTCGACTTCTCGAATCTCCACGGATTCAAGAACTACTCGCGGACTGCAAAGCTCATAGTATCGATGCGCGAAAGCGATGCCACGCACGTGCACCAACGACAGACTCCAGCGCCTTCCTCGAAACAGGAAGCTCTTGGACAAAGGGACGACCGTCGCGTTCTCGACCTCGTCGCCAATCTCGAATGAGAGGCATTGAATAACTACGAGGTCATCGTAGGCGCGATTCAGCGCATCCGGGGAGACGACAACGCACGGCGTTCGTTCTTGGCCGGATCCGAATCGCACGAGAACCACTTCTCCACGTTGCGGAACTGGCCGCCCGACTTGCCGCGCATGGCGTGAACGCGTCGTCGACAATGAACGAATGCCGAGAGTCTCCGCGACAAGCCTCGTCGTCACCCCGAGTAGACCATTCGTTTGCTCGACGGAGGATGTGCAGCGCGACAAGTGGCCAGTCGGATTGAGCAAGTCTCCCCTGCATCGAACATCCCCATTGTCGGCGAACTTGTCAGCGATATCGACGCTCCAAGCAGACCAGAACCGAAAGCACCCGGGCCGATCGGGATCGTCATCCGAGGCCCCTCGAATATGAAGGCAGCCGTACCGATTCGGCGTTTTTGACTGTACCGGAATCCAGAGTGCTCGCCCGAAACGCTGCGTTGGCATTGAACGCGATGTCTGCGTGTGGGGTGCGCAGAGGAGCAGGCCCGGTCGCTTTCTGAGCGGATCGATCCGGCGAGTCCCTTGGGTGATGAAGTGAATCTCCCAAGCGCTGGGGCCGGGGAGACGATCTGGGATCGGTCTCAGCGTTCCTTCGACAATTACCGCGAAACACTGCCAATCAGCGTCTTGCTTTCTGTCCCGATCGTGCCTCTTTCCGACCAGCCAAACGTAGGAGCCTTCTGGAAGAGCGTACCAAATCTGCCCAGATTCGATGGGGGTAGTGACGTCGCGCATGCTCGCGATGTATTTCTCGAGATGCAAAAAGAAGTGCTGATTGTCTTTCAGCACTTCGAGGCCCCACTTGAGGTCAGTGATGGGCACGTTCAGCCTCCGGAGCAGGGTCACCGTCAGTCGTTGGCCATGTCTTGAGCATAAGCTGCTCGGTACACGCCAGCCGCGGAGGCCTCGTCGAGCGGCAACCTCTCAAGGTCGGCTTCCGTCGCGTTCGAGAGGGCGTCGGTTTCGGCAAATAGCGGCGCGGCGATGCGGTCAGCTTCACGCCAGCGCTCGCGCAGTCGCCGAGCTTCTGCTGCAGCTTGTTCGGGGGTAAGGTCGCCTGGTCTGGGCATCGGAGTTCCCTCCACCGAGCATCTCGACCCTTCGGTCGAGTGTGCTCGGCCGTGAGATCGGCGCACCCCGCCGCTGGGAGCCTTCCATCTGGAGAGGCTACCGCGCGTTCCTCTGTCCGAGGAGCGAGCAATAGCATCCCTGATAGCGCTCTCGGCCGACTCACATCACCAGTGATGTCGCGCATCGGTCCTCCTCGTCCTAGCCTCGAGCATCTTCCTGCGTCCGGCGACTCGCGTCAACCCGCGCATGCCAACTCGAGGAGTCGGCGGTTCAACCGCAGGCGCCGCGCGAGCTTGTGGCGGTAGGTGCGGACGGCGGTCGGCGTGGTGCCGATCGCGGCGGCGACCGCGTCGGTCGGCTCGTCCCACGTCGCGAGGATCGCGCGCTGAGAGGGACTCTCGGTCGCGGCGTCGAGCACCGCGCGAACGCGCGTCTTCCATCTCGCCGCTTCGAGCTGCTCCGCGGGCGTCGGGTTGACGTCCGCGAGCTCGTGCGCCAGTGGCTCGTCGTCGAGCGGTATCGGTGTCGGCCGACGCCGCTTCGCGCGGCACCAGTCTGCAAAGACCGAACGTGCAGCTTGGGCGACAAACGCCCGGAGGCATTTCGGTTCGCCATGGCGCAGGGTCCATTCAAGGACCTTGAGCCGCAGGTCTTGCAGCAGATCGGCAGCAGTATCCAGGCACCGCACCAACCGCACGTAGCGGCGGTAGTGGGTTTCCCAGATGGGTTCCTGGATCAGCAGGACCCGGTCGTTCTTGTGGTTGCGTGCCATCGCGGGGCTCCTCGATGACGGCGTGTGCGCGCCCCCGGAGCGATGGCAGTTGTGATCTTGGCAAGGAACGGTCGACGCGGTTCGTGACGGTAGAGACGGCGGCACCCCATTGGCAGTGACCCCGCCTGCGCGTTCCCAACGCGTGTACGTATTCATTGAAGCACAGAACTTCTGAAATGTCAATAGGTTGAGAGGCGTGCAAGTCGTGCCTCTTTCCTGCTTCGCGGTCATGGGTCATGCCCCCGCTACCGACGGCGTCCCTTCGCTTCACCATGAAGCACAATGGAACGAATCGGGAACTTGAGAGCGACCGCCAGGATCCCGTCGCTGGCATCCGTGATGAGTTCGGCGGCGGTCGTCGTCGGGCGTCGAGCGACGACGGGCCGCTCATCCGCTTTCAAGCTGGCCTCGTCGAATACGGTGCCGACCGCGCGCGGCAGAGCGGCGCCCTCGAGCCAAGGAAGGAAGACCTCGACGCGTTGGTCGAGCACGCGGGCGCCATGGCCCTCGACGCGCACAGGCCGCCCTTCGCCCCGGAAACGAATCCCAACGATCGCCTACGGGAAGACCGCTTCGAGCGGACCAGCGCTCGGCGGCGTACCGTCGCGGAGGCGGAGGAGCACGCGGAGAAGTCGCTGCGAGAGAGCGAGATGGAGCAAGCCCGCGTGCCGAAGGCCGGGCCGAAGCCCGAGGTCCCGCTGCTCCTCATCGCGGGAGCCGTGCTGGTCCTCAGCCTCACCGTTGCCGGCACGCTGCGCGACTTCATGCTCGGGTGGGTCGATGACGACGCCCTGACCTGGCCGGTCTCGGTCCTGCTCGCACTCGCCTTCGGCGTGTTCATCGCCTACAGCGCGCTGAGCACCTCCGAGACGGCCGACCGCGGCCGCGCCGTCGTCGCCGGCGGCGTCATCTTCGCGCTGGGGCTCGGCGTCTGGCGGGCGTCGGGCGCGGCTGGTCGCGACGACTACTTCACGGCGGCGGCGCTCACGGCCCTCGAGATCGGCGTCATCGTCATCCTGGAGTGGACGGGCAAGCGCCACGAGGGCGCCTGCGCGCGGTGGAAAGGGCGGGCGGATGAACGCGAGACCGCCGAGGCCCGAGTCGCCGTGGCGACGGTCGATCTCGAGCGGCGCCGGGCCGAACTCGCGAAACTCGATGAGATCGTCGAGGAGCACCTCGCGTACGTCGAGGACCGCACGTTCCGGAGCCTGGCGATCGAGAAGCTCACCGAGACGGCCAAGACCGCCGTGCGGGATGGCTACAACCACGGCGTGGCCGAGAACCGCGGCAAGACCCGGGGGCCGCGCCGATGACCCGCCTCACCCAGGCAATCCTGCTCGCGGTGGTTGCGGCGGTCGCCGTCGCCGGCCTCGCGCTGCGGGTGATCTTCGGGACGGCCGCCGCCACCGACCACGCCGTCATCGTCTTCGACCGGTCCGACTCCAAGCGCGGCGGCTGCGATGCCGTCGTCGGGGTCGCCGAGGAACTCTTCCGTGCCGGCCGCTGGCGCACGGGCTCTAGCCTCGTGGTCCTGGCAACCGGCGCCGCCGAGACCCTGGGCGAGCCGGTCGAGGTCGTCCGCTTCGATCGCTTCGAGCGCGCGCGGACGGTCGAAGGCCGTGGCGCTGCGGCCCGGGCGCGGATGCGGCTGCTGGGCGACCTGCGTCGTCGGTGCGAGGCCCTTCCCACCGCCAGCGTGTCGCCGGTCTACCTCGGAGCGAGGCGCGGCGCCGAAGTGCTTCAAGGCCGCGACTGCAAGCGCAACCGCTGCACCCTCTTCGTCGTCACCGACGGCGAAGAGACTGCCGAGGCGGCTGTCGCGCTGGCCCTGCGCGGTGGCGCCACCTCCGCCGCCGCCACTCTGCCCTCGAAGATTCCGAACCGCGGCGTTCGGGTGCGCCTGTGCGGCCTCGCCGAGACGACGGCGCTCGGTCTTCCCGCCGTTCCCGCGCGAGGCCGTCGCGCCAAGTCAGGCGACGCGGCGCCGCCCAAGCCGAAGAAGGAACGCCTGCGGGATGGCGCCCGGGCCGACCGGGTAGCCGCGACGTGGCGCGCGCTCTTCGAGGATCCGAGCCTGGTCGAGACGTCGCCGGTCTGCCCGGCCCGCGCGGAGGCGGAGTAGCCATGGCGGTCCTCCTCGTGCTCCTGATCGGCTTCGCCCTCATCCTCGGTAAGAGCGATCTCGCCGAGCGCGGCGTGAAGGCCCTGGTGGGGACCATCCTCGTCCTCAGCTTCCTGCCAGGAGTCCTCGTCAGGCAGCCGAACGCGGGCGGCTGCGCGAGCGGGACCGTCGGCATGGACAAGGTCGCCGGCGTCGTGCTCTTCATTCTGCTCGCTGGGGTCGGCCTCCTTGCGTGGCGGCTCCGGCCGTTCTTCGCGAAGCGGCGGGAGGCGGAGGCGCGCCGGTGGGCTGCGCCTCGCGAGCGCGCGACGCCGCCCGCACCCCAGGCGGCGGCCGACGACGAGGAGCCGCGTCCATGAGCTGGCTCAGCAAAGCCCGCGCGGCGCTCCATGGCCCCGCCTCGCGCCGTGCGGCCGACGGGGAGGCCGCCGAGCTTGCGCGGTACGCCGACAAGGCCAGCGAGCTCGAGCGCCGGCTACGCGAGCAGTTCGCGGTCCCATCCGCGCCCGGGACGGTGCCGCTCGGTCGCGCGCGCGAATGGAACTGGGAGGCGCGGATGCCGGCGTCGAAGCTCGCCGCGCACGCGCTCATCGTCGGGCCGAGCGGCTCCGGAAAGTCGTACTTCACCGCGCTCCTCCTCCAGGGACTCCTGGCGTCGGGGGTGCGGTCCTTCACCGTGCTCGATCCGAAGGCGGAGACGGTGGAGCTCATGAAGGCGGTCGTCGCGGGCGCCGCGGCGCGCCTTGCGCCCGAACGCCGCCGCCAGCTCCTCGGGCGGGTCGTCCTCTTCGACCTCTTCGGAACGCGCGCGCTGCCGCGCCTCAACGTGCTGGCGCCGGTGCAGGGGCTCGACGAGGAGAGCCACGCCTTCCAGATCGCGCTCCTCTTCTCGGATATGTCCGCCGACGTCGGCGTGCGGCAGGAGGCCATCCTCTACCTGGTCGTGCTCTGCCTCCTCAAGGCGGGCCTGCCGATCACGGTCCTGCCGACCGCGCTCGAAGCGCCGCTGCTTCTCGAGCGGCTTGCGCTCCGCGCCGGCCCGGCGGACCTCTTCCGGACCACGGCCTCGCGCCTCAAGAAGGAAGGACGCGAGCGCATCCTGGGGCTCATGAGCCGCGCGGAGCGGGTGCTGCGCCTGCGCGCGACCCGGCTCGCGCTCGGCGCCGACGGGTGCATCGACTTCGGTGAGGTGCTCGACCTGGTGAGCCTCGTGAACCTGGCGCCGCCGCAGGGCGCCGCCGACATCTCCCGCGTCCTCTCCGGCCTCCTGTGGATGGGGATCTCGCACGCGATCCGGCGGCGGGCCAACGGCGCCGCGCGCTGCCACCTGGTCATCGACGAGGCGCCGACCTTCCTCGCCGCGGGCGGCGCGCGGATGGCCGACTCGCTCGAGGACCTGTTCCGGCTCGCCCGCTCGAAGGGCGTCAACGTCACGGCACTGACCCAGGACCTGTCGTCGATCGCGAAGGTGTCGTCGTCTCTGCCCGAGACGCTGCGCACCAACATGCACCTGGTCGCGCTCTTCCGCTGCCTGGCCGACGCGCAGTGGGACTTCGTCCTCCCGGTCACGGGACGCCGCCCGAAGGCCGAGCGGGCACCCTGGGAGGAGGCGCGCGGCGGGTACCTCGAGCGGTCCGCCGAAGTGCAGCTCCTGCGCGGCGAGCTGCAGCGCCTCCCCGACCGCGAGTGCTACCTCGCCGACCGGCGCACGGGGCTCCCCGGCGTGCGGCTGCGGACGGCCGACCTCGCGCTCGCCGCGACGCGCGCTGAGATCGCGAGCCTGGAAGAGGCCGCGCACCGCCACCCCATGCTCGCCTCGGTGCCCGAGCTCGAGCGCGCGGCCGAAGCGACGGCACGCCGAGTCGCCGCCCTCCTCGACGTGGGCGATCACCAGCTCGCCGAGAGCGATCGCGCGCCGGTTCGCCGGGCGCGCGGGAAGCTGGACATCGGCTGATGCGCCTGACGCTCGCGCTCGTCACGCTGCCGCTCTTCGCGGCCTACGGCGCCTACGTGCTCGTGACCGGCTACCTGCGCGGCATGTGGCGGGCCGGAGGGCGGCTGCGGCTCCTCGCGCTCGCGCTGCCGTGTCCGAGCTGCGGCGAGGCGAATCCCCTCGACGGGCGATGGAAGTGCCGCTCGTGCTCGGCCGTCTACCATGGCGCCGTCTTCGAGTGCGGCTTCTGCGGCGCCGGCGCGAGCTTCTTCGCCTGCCGCCGGTGTGGCATCTCGATCCCCCTTCGGAGGCCGTCGTGACGTCCGGGGCGCTGCCTCGGTTGCCGTGGTCGACGGGTGGCGCGCGGCTCCATCTGCCGCGCGACCTCCACGCCGCGTACATCGTCGGCCGGATGGGCGTCGCCACCTCCGCCGACGTCTGGCCGGTCCTCTGGGGATCGCACGGCGCCGGCAAGTTCGGCTTCGCTCGGCTCCAGCGGCTGGGGCTCGTCCGCATGTTCCCGCGCCGAAGCCCGTCCGAGCTGGGGTGGTTCGGTCTCGCACCGCAGGCGGCATCTTGGGTCGCCGACGAGATGGGCTGTCCCGAGGCGGAGCTGCGCATCGTGCACGGCGTCTCGCGCATGAACCTCGCCGCACTGCGCCAGCGGAACCGGCTCTGGGTCTCGCTCGTGCTCGCCAGCCGGGCCTCGCAGGGCGCGGCGCGCCTGTCGCTGATTCGGACTGAATGGGAACTGCGGCAAGCGCGGGAGGCCCAGGTACGCCTCGTGCCCGACATCCAGCTCGTGCTCGAGGCCATGACGCCTGAGGGGTCTCGCGACCACGCGTGGTTCGTCGAGCTCGACGCCGGGACCGAGCGCCTGGGCGTCTGGGCCAAGAAGGCCGAGGCGTACCTTGCCGCGCGCAGCGGCGGCGCGTTCTACGGCGAAGGCGCCTGGCGCGTCCTCGCCCTCGTGCCGAGCGCGCGCCGCGCGCGGTCGGTCGCTGGGACCGTCGCGAAGCAGGGCGCCGGGGACCTGGTCTGGCTGGCGCTTCAAGCCGAACTCGAGGAAGGCCTAGCCCTCGAGCCCCGGCTCTGGCGGGCCGACGAACTCGCCGCGGCGCCGAAGGAGGCGCGGCGGTGGTCGCTCCTCGGCGTCTCGAGCCCGGGCCGCGATCCCGAGCCACGCCCCCGATCCGCGGCGGATCGGGGTTCGCCGGCAGATTCTCGAGAGGTGCCGCGATGATCGCCGCCGCGACCATCGCGGCTTTCGGGTCGTTCCACGAAGGAGATCGACATGGACGCGTAACCATCCCGTTTGGCGCGGCCTCCGCGGAGGTCGAGACCCGGTCGCGCGAAGGGTCTGGTCGGCGTCCCGGCCGTCTCTTCACTCTTCACAACGACCCTATGGGACTCGACAACCTGCCCGTGCCCTGCACGTGCGGCAAGCACACGTACGACGAACGCATTCCGAAAGGACTCACGCACCGCGAAGAAGATCCCTGCCCGTTCAAGGACGACGACTTCCCGATCGGCATGCTCGGGCGCTGCTGCTGGCTGCGAGGTAAGGCTGCTGCCGATGAACTCAAGGCGCTTGGCGAGCACGACCTCTACCTCCTCATGCACGAGGAGATGACGGCCGAGGACGCGCTCTCGTTCGCCCGAACCCTCGACAACGCGGCCGACCGCCTCGTGAGCAAGTACCAGCACCAGGCCGACAAGCCGAAGGGGGCGCCGTGGAACGGGACCTGGGATCCCAAGCAACGCGTGTGGGTCTATGCCAAGCACTCGACCTTCGAGGAAGCGATCGCTTCCATCCGCGAATCGGCTCGCTGGTTCGAGAAGGTTGGGCGTCTCGGGTTCGGGGTGTTCCCGTGGTACTGAGCTGCGTTGAGGACCGGCTCCGGCTGACGCCGGAGGTCCGCGCCTTGGAGCTTGCCGACCGGGGTGGCCGGCCGGGACGCTGCTGGACGATCGCGCGACGGGTCTTCGGACTCCGCGCCCAAGGACGCTCGCGCGTCGGGGCTGTCGGACTCCGGTCCTCGCCGGTCGAACTGGCCGTGGCCGTTCGACCGTCCCCGGTCGGCGAGTTCCGCCTTGTTGAAATGCTTTGGCGTTCGAGGTTGCGCGGGCCGCACGTCGGCAGCGCCGCCTGCGGGTCGCGTCTCCGCGTCGCTGGGCTCCTAACAGCTAACGCGAAGCGATATGACCAAGCAGAAGAAAAGGCGTGCGCCACGATCGAAGGCCGTCCGCTGGAAGGACGTCATCAAGGAGGCCATGAAGCGGCTCGGCGGCTCGGTACAACTTGCCGACCTGTACGAGTCGATCGCGCGGCATCCGAAGGTGGCGACCAATCCGACCTGGCGAGCGACGACGCGACGCACCCTTCAGCAGTCGCCCGAGTTCGAGCATGTCGCACGCGGCCGCTGGCGGCTCAAGTAGCATCGCCAGCAGGGCCGCCGACCGACGGGACGAGCAACGGGCGGACGCGCGACCGAGAACGCCTCGGAAGATCGGCCGGCCCGGCGAGCCCGGCGGCACGGAACGCGGCCCGCATCGGCGGCGTGCGACCTGGACGAGACCCGCAACGATCGCGTTCGCGAGGTGTGGTCGATCTCTTCCATCGCGCCGGCGCTGCGCCTCGCCCGGTTGCTCGTTTCACCGCGGCCGGCCGATCTTCCACCTCGTCCTGGTCGGAGCGGCCCGGCCTGCGAGGTTCTGCGTGAAGCGCCCGCCAGCACCACCCAAGATGGTGCAGGCGGCGCTGCGCGAAGGGTACGACGCGCCCGACGTAGGCGACGCGCCACGCCTCTACACGACGGCGGAGGCCGCGACCTTCCTCCGCTACCGGACTTCGTCGGGGATCCGCACCGCCGTGCTCCGCGGGCTGCTGCGGCCGATCGGCGCCGGCCCACGGGGCACGCATCTCTTCACCCTGAGCGAGTTGCTGCGCTTTGTCGGAGCGAGGAGCTATGGTGCTCCTCGCCCTGAGACGCGTGGTGGAAGGGACCTTGCCGATGCGCAAGCAGGGCACGAAGACCAGATACCCAGGCGTCTATCGCGTGAACGACAACCTCTACAGAATCCGAGCCGTCGGGATCGACCCGCGGACCGGCAAGAAGAAGGCGGCAGAGAAGCTCCTCGATGGGGTGAGCGCCCAGGAAGCGGCACGCGCGCAGCGCGTGCTGGCGAACGAGATCAAGCAGCCGGCGCCGGAGGCGCGACGCACGCGCGTTGGGGAATACGCGCGCTCGTGGATCGCATCGAAAGCGGTCTCGATCGACCCGGCCACGGCCCGCACCTACGCCGACGCGCTTGACCAGCACATCCTCCCCGAGTTCGGCGACCACTGGTACGACGCGCTCGCGAAGAGCGACGTCCAGCAGTGGATCAACGACGCGTTCTCGCGTTCGTACGAGACGAAGGCCGGCAAGAAGAAGCGGTACACGAGGAACGCGATCCACGCGTGGTTCCGCGTGCTGCGGGCGATGACGCGCGACGCGGTCGAGACCTTGGGGCTGCCCAAGGACCCGACGGTCCGCATCTCGTTCCCGGACGCGGTGCCGCGCGAGGACGCGAACGCGCTCGAGCCCGCCGACCTCGTCCGGTTCCTCGAAGCGTACCGCGCGAAGGCGCCGCAGCACCTCGGGCTCGTGACGCTCCTCGCGTTCACGGGTCTCAGGTTCTGCCACGCGAGCGCGCTCCGGTGGGAGGACTGGGACGAGACGGGCGCGGTCCTCCACGTCCGCCGCAAGCACGTGCGCGGCAAGGTGGGCCCGATCTCGCGGAAGAAGCGGGCGCCCTCGACCATCCCGGTCGAGGAAGCGCTCGCTGATGTACTCCGGGAGCATCGCGCGCGCCTCATGCGCTCGCCCGAACTCTACGCCAAGGGCTGGATGTTCCCGTCCGAGGCCGGAACGCCGCGGGTGCCCTCCACGCTGGACCGGTCGTGGACCGCATGCCTCAAGGCGGCCGACATCCGCCACCGCTTCACCGTGCATGGCCTTCGGTACACCTTCACGGACCTGACTCGGCTCGCGAAGGTGGACCCGGTCGTGCGGCGCGCCCTGACCGGCCACGTCACGGAGGAGATGCAGCGCAAGTACTCGACCGTGGCGCTCGACGAGAAGCGGGCGGCCCTGGCCGGCGCCCTGGCCGTGCTCGGTGCGGCGGCGAGCGGTGTGAACCAGGGTGTGAACGCGAACCCGGATGCGAACGGGCCCGCGCCGGCGGCGATCCTCGTCGAGGACCACACCTCGTCGCGTTCACACCTCCCGGAGTCGCAGGATGGGATTTCGGGAGGTGAAGGTGTGAACTGAGGTGTGAACGAGGGCCGAAACGACCGACGGCCGGCGAGGCTTGATGCTCCAACCGGCCGTGATGACAACTGAATCTTCGAGCGGGATATGGGATTCGAACCCACGACGTTCAGCTTGGGAA
>Ga0075163_10000274_pt1 | contig 64585 bp, 42 predicted proteins | sample JI1023141ADNA_FD_71478 | JGI IMG/M metagenome (GOLD analysis project Ga0075163, IMG submission 71478) | Wastewater effluent complex algal communities from Wisconsin, to seasonally profile nutrient transformation and Carbon sequestration -... | ecosystem: Engineered > WWTP > Effluent > Algae... | reverse complement strand
GTACAGCTCGATGCCGGCGAGTGCCTGGCGGTGGCGGTGGGCGACGACGTCTACATCAACGGCAAGCGCAAGAGCAAGTGCAAGCTCAGCGTGGGCGACACGATCAAGGTCGGAGCGACCGAGCTGGTGCTGGCCGCCGAGGTGACACCGACCGCGACGGCGACCAGCACCGAAGATCGCGACCGCGCCGCGCTCAGCGCCTACCGCAAGCTGTTTGCCTTTTCCGAGCGGCTGATCAACCGCTACGAGCTCGACGATCTGCTGTCGGCGCTGATCGACGCCATCATCGAGATCAGCGGCGCGGATCAGGGCTTCCTGGTGCTACTCGAAGATGGGCAGCCGCGCGTGCAGGTGGCGCGCAACCTCCGGCGCGAAACGCTGGCGGATCCAGGCGCGAAGCTGTCCGATTCGATCGTGCAGAAGGTCCTGCGCACCGCGCAGCCGGTCATCATCAGCGATGCGCTGGGCGATGCCGAGTTCAACACCGCCGAGAGCGTCCTTCACCTGCGCTTGTCGTCGGTGATGTGCGTGCCGCTGCGCGAGCGCGGAAACCTCCTGGGCGCGCTCTACGTGGGCTCAAGCCAGGTCAAGAGCCTGTTTCAGCAGAGCGATCTGGAGGTGCTGACCGTCCTGGCCGCGCAGGCCGCGCTGATCCTGCAAAATGCGCGTCTCATCAGCGCCCTGCGTCGCGACAACCAGCGCCTGGGCGCCGAGCTCGAACAGATCCGCTTCGGATCGGTGCTGAGCATCGGCGCGGGCGCGGGCGCTTCGCCGGCCATGCAGGAGGTGCTGCGCACCGTCGCCAAGGTGGCAAGCACCGATGTGTCGGTGCTCATCACCGGCGAGACCGGAACCGGCAAGGAGCTCATCGCGCAGGAGCTGCATCGGCGCTCGCTGCGCAAGGATGGCCCCATGGTCGCCATCAACTGCGGCGCCATCCCCGAGCAGCTGCTGGAGTCCGAGCTCTTCGGCTATGTGCGCGGCGCGTTTACCGGCGCGGATCGCAGCAAGCCGGGGCGACTTCAGTCCGCCAACGGCGGAACCCTGTTTCTCGACGAGATCGGCGAGATGCCGATGGGCCTTCAGGTCAAGCTCCTGCGCGTGCTGCAAGAGCGCGTGGTCACCCGCGTCGGCGACACCAAGCCCGAGCCGGTCGATGTGCGCGTGATCTGCGCGACGCATCGCGACCTCTTGAGCGAGATCCGCCTCGGCCGCTTCCGCGAGGATCTTTACTATCGCCTGAACGTGGTGCAGATCCAGCTGCCGCCGCTGCGCGAGCGCGGCGACGATATCTTGATCCTGGCCAAGTACTTCGTGCACCGCTTCGCCGGTGAGATCGGCGTGCCGGCGCGCACTTTTTCGCCCGCGGCCGAGCAGGCGATCCGCCAGCATCCCTGGCCGGGCAACATCCGCCAGCTCGAAAATCACATCAAAAAAGCGCTGGTGCTGGCCGAGCACAGCGTGCTCGAACCCGAGGATCTGGGACTGGCCGCACCGACGGAGCAGTGCCCGCCCCGCAGCCTCTCTTTGGCCGAAGCGAAAGAGCGCTACGCCCGCGACTACGTGCGCGAAGTGCTGGCGCGCAACGGCGGCAATCGCGCCAAGACCGCCCGCGATCTGGATGTCGATCCGCGCACGATCTTCCGCTTCCTGGAAAAAGAGGGCCGCGGCGATACCGCGCCGCTAGACGACGACAGCGACGGAACCGCGTGAGCGGCCGGGCTCCCAGCCGCCTTCGGGAACCGCATAGCCTTCCATGTTGAGCAGCCAGCGCTTGCGCCAGAGCCCGCCCGAGTAGCCGCCCAGCGAGCCATCGCTGGCGATCACGCGATGGCACGGCACCACGATCGCAAGCGGGTTGCTGCCCACCGCTTGCCCGACGGCACGCGCCGCGCCGCGCATGCGCCCGAGCTTGCGCGCAATCTCGCCGTAGGTCGTGGTCGCAAGGCGCGGCACCTTGCAGAGCACCTCCAGCACCTGCCGCCGAAATGGCGAGCGCACCAGCGCCAGATCGATCTCCAGCGCCAGCTCCGTCGAGCGACCGCGCAGATAGTCATCGAGCTTCACCGCAATCCCGGACGCTGATCGCGGCAGGCCCTCGGTGTCCAGCCCATCGAGCGTGCCCGCGGCATCCTGCGTCAGCGCCCGCAGCGGCAGCAGATCCACTCCCAGCGCCGAGGCGCAGCCGCCGAGCGTCAGCGCCGGATCCTCGGTCTCCGGCCACGACGCCAGCAGCAGCGCTCCGCTGTCGCGCGCGAGCAGCAGCATCGGCCCAAGCGGACTCGGCTGTATCCAGGGAATGAGCAGCTCTCTTCTCATTTTGTTCGCATAGACCACCGGGCACCTGCGTGTCCAGCCCGCTGTTTCAGCGGTGGCGGCGGGCAGCGCGCAGCACGTGCTCGGCGATGAGATAGCCGAAGCCGGCGTTGACCAGGCGGCCCATCAGCGCACTGCGCGTCTGGTTCTGGCTGGCGGCAGCGGCGTCGAGGTTCCAGTTGTGCTGCGCGAGCGTCTGAAGCAGAAACGCGCGCTTGGCCTGTCCCGACGAGAGTCGATAGGTCTTGAGGTACTCGACGGTGCCGTCCTCGCGCACGATCGTCTCGCCGATGTGGTTTTCGTCATCGAGCCGCAGGCTGGTGACGAAGCGCTGGAGGCTGAACGGACCGGCGCGATAGACCCGCTCGCTGGTCACGCTGCGACCGACCAGACCACTCGTCAAAAGGTGCCCCACGTCGGCCCAGCTGCGGCGGGATTTTTCAAAGAGCACGCGCAGCTCGGCCAGGGTCTTGGGCCTTTGCGAGTCCGGTCCCTCATCGTAGGGCGCGAGGCGCGGCAGGTCGCGGTACTGGTAGCTGTACTGATAGATGAGGTCGCCGTAAAAGTCCTCGATCAGGCTGTGGTGCAGGATCCGATAGTCGTCGGGATGCGGCACGACAAACGCAGAAGCCAGCGCATCGGCGACGCACAGCAGCATGCCGCACTGCCCCTCGTGGATCTCGAAAGTGCGCAGCGCTGCATCCAGCCGATTGATGTCGCGACCGAACGCCACCGTCTCGTAGCGAGGATCCAGACCCTCGCGGAGCGCCTGACGCGAGTACTCGCTCCACGCGATGTCGGGGCCGCCGAAGTGCAGGGACAGGTAGCCCTCCATCGCCAGGTGCAGCGGCAGGAAGCGCAGGCGGTTGCCGCTCTCGCGCTTGACCATGCGGTGCAAGAGGCGCGCAGTCACCGGTCCGCCGCGCCCCAGCTGCTTGGTATCGCCGTCGCTGTCCGCCATCATCTGGGTGCCAAAGGCCGTGATCGGCGAGCCGTCATCTGACCACGACATCACCAGCCCGTGCGGCACGTAGCCCATATATTTCAGGCCCGGATTCAGCCGCCGGCCATCGGGCTCACCATCGAGCGCAACCACCCCGAAGGCATCTTTGTAGCGGCGCAGCGAGAGCCGCAGATCGCCGCCCACCTGCGACCGCAGGAGCGGCACCAGCCGCACCGCTCCCAGCTGCTGCGGCGCCGCCGGCTCCAGACCGCGCAGCGACAGCGTCTGAACCTTGTCACTGCCCTTCATGCTCAGCCTCCGCTTCCGCTGCGACCTCTGGGGCTGCGGCCGATCGGCCGAGGCGGCGCAAGAGCTGCGGCATGCGCGCGGCCAGGTACGACTCCAGCTCTGCGAGCGGCGCGCTGCCGTCGGCAAAGCGGGCGAATCCGAGCATGGTAAGCAGGTCCTCGGCATCGCGCAGACCGATGGTGGGCAGAGACTCGCCGAGCACGCGCGGCATGTAGCGGTCCGAGTCAAAGACCGGGTTGGCGTGCACGATCGAGATCCGGTGCTCGCGATCGAAGTAGCGGCGAAACATGCGCACCACCTCGGCCACAGCGCCGGGCGGATCGTTTTCGTAGCCGTCCGAGACGATCACCACGAGCTCGGGATTCCATTCGAGCGCGCTCAGCAGCGGCGCGGCGAGCCCGGTCTGTCCGCGCGGGGTCACCAGCAGCTCGTCGGGACGGCCGTCGTGCTCGGGCAGCGCCGCAGTCCAGAACGTGCGGCACTCGCGCGCGGCCCGCTGCAAGAGCGCGCTCACGCCCAGCGCCACGCCCAGCGGTCGCCGCCGCTTTTCTTCGCTGCCCGACGACGAAAAGCTGCGATCCAGGACCACGGCCACGCGCCCCAGCGCCACCGGGGTCCGCCGCAGCGAGCGCTCGGCCGCGCTGCCGAGCGCCGCTTCCAGCTCGGCCCGCCGCTCGCGCTTTTCGTCGACAGGGAGGCTGAGCAGGTACAGGCACAGCTTGGTGAGCGCGGCGCGGCCGAGGTCAAAGGCGACCTCTTTTACGCCCTCGCGCGCGGCGGTTCCGAGCAGCCGCAGCCGCTCGTTTGCGGTCATGCGCGGAGCGATGCGGCGCAGAAACTCATCGGACGGCAGCTTGTGGCGGCGCGCCAGCCCGGCGGCGATGGTGTAGGGCAGCTCGTAGATGGCCTCGGCGCTGTAGTGGGCGCGGCGGAAGCTCTCGAAGAGCGGCGTCTGAAACGCAGCGCGCCGCTTGCTGCCGACAAACACGAACTCCGCGACCTCGGCGGGCAGCTTGAGGTGGGTGTGGGCAGCAGCCGCACGCACATGGGCGCGATACTTCACTGCGTCGAAGGCCAGATCCGGCCGGCGGGCCAGAAACAGGCGCACCACGCCGCGGCTGCGGCGGTTGTTGATGCGGGCCGCGCGCAGCTCGCGCAGCAGGTGATAGGCCCGCTGCGGCGGCAGCCCGAGGAGCGCAGCCAGGATCAGCTGCCCCTCTTCCAGCCGCTGCGCCGGCTCTTTGGGAGCGCCGGCCGCAAGCAGGTTGCGCACGATGAGCATCTGGTTGAAGTGGTTCACGCCCGCGGCGAGCGTGCGCGCGTAAAGACGCCGGTAGTTGCCCAGGATGTACTCGTGCAGGAAGCGGATCGACACGCCCTGCCCGGCGCTGTCGCCGTAAAACTCGCTCTGGCCGGTGCTGGCGAAGCAGGCGTTGATGAACAGGACCAGATCTTCGCGGGCAACGCGCTCAGCAGCGGCAGCCGCAGACTGGCTCGGCAGCGTTTTTTTCATCGCCAAAGTGCCCCGCAGACGCAAAAAGGAAAAAAAGACCGCCCGAGGAGTAGCGACACGACCACTTATCTTCAGTACAAAAACTGTGTTTCGGAAGTCGAGTCAGAGTCCCACGGGCGGCCTCTCCAGTGTACCGCGGCAGGGGCGGGGACGGCGCGCCAATTTCTGCGTCAGCGGGCGCGCGTGAGCTTGGCCAGCCGCCGCAGATCCGGCAGCTCGCCGTGCAGCACCAGCGTGTCGCCGGCCGCGAGCGTCTGCGTGTCGGGCGGGTTGAAGCGCGCAGCCTGGTCGGGAACCTTGTGCGACAGCACCATGAGCTTGTGGCGCGCCGCCAGATCGCTGATCGGGCTGCCGACGAGCGCGCAGTTGCTGTCGAGCACGATCTTGGCCGTGAAGATCTCGCGCCCCTCCAGGACAAAGGTGCCGAGGATCTCCAGCTCCAGCACGGAGCCCGCGACGAGCGGCGCCGCCACCGCGGCCGACGAGAACGCGACATCGAGATGAAAGGCGTCGCGCAGCTTGGTCGCGATCTCTTCATCGAACATGCGCAGCACCACGCGCACCTTGGGATTCAGCCGCCGGCCGTCGAGCGCAATCTCGACGTTGGCCAGGTCGTCGTTGGTCGCGATGATGAGCGTGCGCGCGTGCTTGATGCCCGCCATCACCAGCGACTCTTCTTGACGCGCATCGTGCACGAGCAGCGGCACGCCGGCATGCTGGAGTCGCGGCACGAACTGCGACGCCTCGCTCTTTTCGATGACCACCACGTCGAGGTGCCACTCCATCAGCCGCTCAAGGATGCGGTATCCGACGCGCCCGAGGCCGCACAGGATGATGTGATCGCGATAGGTTGAGGCCAGCACCTTGGTCCACTCCTTCTGGTTTTCCTGGCGCGAAAAGAGCAGCAGCGCCACCCGCACGACGGTGTCAAAGACGACGAGCAGCCCGAGCAGCGGGTAGCTGAAATAGACGATGCGCAGCGGCCACGACGGCGGCAGCGGATAGACCGGCTGGAGCGCAAACAGGCTGTAGGTGGCAAAGAGGCTCTCGAACCAGTCGGGACTGCGGCCCAGCGCCGCGATCGGACTGCGATGAAAGGCCATGGCGCCCAGCACCAGCAGCATGACGATGGTCAGCGACTGGAGCCAGAACTGCGCGACGATGAGCCGCACGTACCTGACCGACGCGCGGGTGCGCCGCTCAAGCCGCCGCGCGATCTGCTCGCGCGCGTATTCGCTCACTGCCACCGTGCACCTGCGCCTGGGGGGCTGTCTTTAGGAGCCAGTCTCATGGTCATCCGCGTGCGAACACCTGCTGTGCGCGTGCGCGTACCTGCCATGCGCGTGCGCGTACCTGACCGATCCTACGCCAATCGCGAGCGCACAAAGCGGGCTGTTTTGCTCTCCCACCCCGCGCGCGCTTTGTTATGCTGCGCGGCCTGTCGATGCATTGGTAGTTGCCAGTCGCCGCTGTCTCTGGAGGTCCCTATGTCCGCCGTCGCTCCGCCCGTTCGTTTGACCTCGCTGCGCAGCCTGTCGCCTCGGTTGGGGGGGCGACAGGGCCTGGGTCGGCTCGTTGTGCTGGGCCTGCTGGCCGCGTCATGCAGCAAGGGGGGCGCAGCTGACCCGGATAGCACCGCCTGCCGCAAGCTGAGCGATCAGGATCCAGACCCCGACCACCCGCTGCCCAAGACGCTGTTTGCCGAGCTGCGCAACACGCCGATCGCAAGCTCGACCAGCAGCACGGCCATCATCCCCCTCAACCTCGACGAAGGTAGCGGCGGCGACTACAGCGGCAACTACACGTTCACCAAGTGCGAGCAGCCCGACACCTACTACGTCGAGCGCCTGGTCCTGGTCAGCTCCACCATGGAGCCGGTTGCCGTCGCTGTGCGCAATGGCGCCAACTACAACGTGACCTACCAGAAGGGCGGCGGCTCGACCGTTGCCACCGGCTTTAGCGGCAACGCTGTCTCCTACACGGCCACGGGCGGCATGCCCAGCCTGAAGGTCACCACGCTCACCGCCACGCCCAACATGGTCAAGCTCGGCGAGCAGGTGAACATCCAGGTCGCGGTGGGCGACGAGACCTGCGGCGTGCGCGAGAGCCAGTGGTGGCTCGCCGGCCCCACTCCCAGCGCCACGTCCATCGATCCCACGGTGATCAGCGGCGGCAGCGGCCAGGCCAGCCTGCGCATCTCGCCCAAGCGCAGCATCGGCACCTATTACGTGGAAGGCCAGGTCACGCTCAAGGGCGGCCGCGTCATCCAGGTGCGCCGCAACGCCTCGACCGACACGCAGTACATGCTCATCGACAAGAGCGGCGCGGTCGTCGGCAACACCTCGCTGAACGTTGTCTCGGTCGCGGTGTCCGACAACCCCGATGCCGACCGCATGCCGGCGATTCCGCTCAGCATGGATGCGGTGCCGGCCTCGGTCGGGCGCTGCCAGCCGGTCAACATCTCGCTGCGTCTGTTCGACGACCGCGGGCTGCCGGCCAGCCAGCCGGTGAAGGTCTTCGTGGGCCCTGCTGAGAGCCCCAAGCTGGTCTCGCTGACTCTGACCGGAGGCGATCTTCTGTCGGGCTCGTTCGTGCTGCCGTCCGACGCCCCGCCGGGCATCTGGTACGGCTACCCCGAGAGCATTCGCGACGCCGCCGGCAACCAGTCGCTGGGCACCCTGAGCAACGGCAAGTTCACGACCAGCGATGGGACGAATACCTCTCAAGCAGTGATGGCGGCGACCTTCATCGTGCCCAACCCGAACCCGATCATGCTGCCTGACCTCAGCACCGTCCCCGATGGGGGGGTGGTTACGCCGCCGCCCGACATGGCGGCGCCGCCGTTCCCCGCCACCCTGACCGTCGTCAACATCACGCCGACGACGGCCAAGGAGGGGGATAACATCGTGGTGCGCATGAAGTGGAACGATATCGCGATGATTCTGAAGTAGGCGGGCGGAGAGCTGAGGAAGGAGCTAGGCAGCAGTCAGCCGCTCTGGCTGCTGTTTAGCGACGGTGACCACCGCCGCCACCGCCGAAGTGACCACCGCCGCCACCGCCGAAGCGACCACCGCCGCCGCCGCCGAAGTGACCGCCGACGCTCCCACCGAAGTGACCACCGCCGCCACCGCCGAAGCGACCGCCGCCACCGAATGACGGAGCCGGGCGGTATGCGGGCGTCGACACATGGTAGGCCGGCGCCGGGGCGCGGAAGGCCGGAGCGTGGTACATCGGCGCAGGCGACCGGTACATCGGCGCAGGCGACCGGTACATCGGCGCAGGCGACCGGTAGACCTGGCCCGGAGCGCGATACATCGGCGCAGGCGACCGGTACATCGGTGCAGGCGCGCGGTAACCGGGGGCTGCGTAGCCCGGCCGATAGAACTGCGCAGGCGCGCGGTAGCCCGGAGTCGCGTAGCCCGGACGGCTCCAGCCGCGGTTATAGCCGTAGCCGTAGCCCGGACGCTGCCAGGACGAGCCGTACATCGGGCGGTGCCAGCCCCAGCCGCCGTAGATGGGCGACGGACGCCGCGAGTAGTAACCGCCACCGAGGTACCAGTTCCGATAGTACGAGTTGAAGTAGTTCACGTACATCGGACGGGCTGCGTAGTAGGCCGGCGACCAGATGCCGGTGTAGGCATAAGCGCTGCCATCCCACGCAAAGTCAACCGAGGCCGGCGCGAACCAGTGGTGGTGCGGCCAGCTCATGTAGCAGAAGCCGCCGCCGTAGCCGGCATCGATCGGGTGGTCGGCGCGATACACATACGACTGGCTCTGATAGCCGAAGTCCGCCGGGTCGCCGATGAACGCGGCGTAGCCGTTGACGACGCGGAACAGGTTGCGGTCAAAGACCGGGTACTGGTGCTCGTGCGCGCCGGTGTGCGTGCAGAAGCCGCCGCCCTGGTCATAGGGAACGGGATGGGGGCCGAAAAAGCCGAACGACTGCGGCTGCTGAGGCATCGCCTCCGCGGGCGGCTGGTAGGCGCCGTCGGGCCCCTGGCCCTGGAGCTGCTCCGGATACTGCTCCGAGCCCTGGCCCCACTCTTCGGGAGCGCTGGAAGGAGTGACTGCCGGGTCACCATACTCGACCTGCGCTTGCGCCTGCGCCGCTGCCGGGGCAACCGCAACTGCGAACAGGGTGCTGACTCCTAGAATGAAACTCTTCATGGTGATCCTCCTGCCAACTGGTCATAGCCAGAACCGGGCCACCTTGTTCGAGCCAGCTTCTTTTTGCACTTTTCCGACGAGAAGTACGTTTTTTTGAATAATCGCTGTGGCGCCTTCGCCGTACACACTGTGAACTGGTAGCCACAGTACCGTCGCTCGGCGGCCTAATTTTCTTGCGCCTCCCCCCGGATCGTTGTTAGGTCGGGTATAAAAGACGGTCTCATGCCGACGAACTGAGTGAACCCATGCGAGTAAAGAGGCTGCAAATACTCGGGCTTGTCGCCCTGATGGCAGGGGCGGTAGCGGGCCAGACCAGTGCGGCGATGGCAGCCAAGTCGATGCCAGCGCGGTCGGGAGCACATGTGCCTGTGCCTGTGCCCCTTCGCGCTCGCCCGGCCCCGGCAGTGTCGATGGAGCACGTGACCACACACTCGACCTACGCGCTGCGGCCCGACGGGCGCTCGGGTAGCATCTCGTCGCAGACGATGCGCTCGGTCACACAGCTGCTCCGCTGCCACCACACGGGCAAGCGCCATCCGATCAGCCGGCGCCTCGTCGAGCTGCTCTATTCCACGGCCCGCCACTTCCACAGCCCCAAGCTGTACGTCGTCGCTGGCTACCGGGCTCCGGCCATCGCCAAACAAAAGGGCAATCCCAAGAGCGCGCACAAGCGCGGCGTGGCCTGCGACTTCCGCCTTGAAGGCGTCGCCATCGAGGCAGTTCGCGACTACCTGAAGGAAAAGTATCGCGACGTCGGCGTCGGCTACTATCCGAACTCGGGCTTTGTGCACCTCGACGTCGGCCGTCGCAAGGCCGCCAGCTGGATCGACTACTCGGCGCCGGGACAGCGGGCCCGCTACGCCCGCTCTGAGCTCCCCTCGCCCCCGGCAACTGAAACCGATGATCGCTCCGAGTAGCGGTAGGCTCACCCAGTCGCTGGCGCTTCAATCGAACGTCAGCTACGAGATCCTGGCACGGCAGACCACCGACGGGGTCAACGTGCCCATGCAGATCGGCAGCGGCAAGTTCGCCAAGGTCTACAAGGCCTGGCAGCGCAGCGCCCGCCGCAATGTCCGGCCCGTCGCCATCAAGGTCCTGCACGACCACGCCTCGCTCGCCGATGAGCGGCTGTTCAAGCAGGAGATCGACCTGCTCAAAGAGCTGACCACCGTCTCGACGGTGCACGTCATCCATACGCTCGACATCGTGCATCTGCCGCCGCTGGCCATGTGCGCGTGCGGGGTGCTGTATACGCCGCTCTGTCCGCGCGGCTGCGGCCATGCGCTCAGCCGACTGGAGCGTCCAGGCCACGACTATCCGCTGCTGCACTGTCCGCGCTGCGGCTTCGAGCTCTCGGGCGAGGACATCCAGCAGCGGGCCGCGGATCTGGTGCGCCCGCCGGCCAAGACCTGCTGCGCCCACATCCCGCTGCGCGCCAACCGCGGCACGCTGGTCAACTTCGTCGATCGCGAGTCGGTGGTCATGGAGCTCGTCGAGCACGGGCTGCCGGATTTTGCCGCGCTCCAGCAGCAGGGCCTGGCCCAGATCGGCGCCTCGGGAGCGTACAGCGCGCAGGCGGTGCGTCCGCCGACCTCGCTGGCCGCCCTGCGCCGCCGCGTCGAGCGCCGCCTGTGGCCCGAGCGGCCGGGGTATCTGGCGCAGCGCGTCGTGCTGCTCCAGAAGCTCTACGTGATGGTGCAGCTGGCCGAGGCCGTGGCCTGGCTGCACAGCGAGAAGAAGATCGTCCACAAGGACCTTGCGCCCGACAACATCATGATCGCGGCCATCGACGGCGTGGCCGGACTCACCGACTGGCGGGGCGAGGCGGTGCGCGAGCTTCAGGAGCGGCTGCGCGGCCGGGCGAGCTTTCCAAGTTTCGACCTCAAGGTCATCGACTTCGGCCTCGCCGACAAGGATGAGCTGTCGCGCAGCTGGTACGAGGAGCAGGACGTGCTGGCGTCGGCCATCAAGCTGCCGTACCTGTCGCCCGAGGCGCGGCGCCGCAAGGAGCGCGTCAGCGAGCCGCTGGACATCAGCGCCGAGAGCCCCTGCTTCACCGTCCCCAATAACCTCTGGGGCACCTATCTGTCCGTGCTGCCCGGCGATCTGGTCGCCGACATCAACGACACCCGCCACGACCACGATCTCGAGATCACCCGCGTCGAGCCCGATGGTCGCGGCGGCGCCCTCGCCTACTTTCAGGGCACGCCGGCTCCGCGCCCGGCCGGGCAAAAATATGAGCTCGTGCGTCGGCTCGGCGAGCCCCACGACATCTATTCGGTCGGCGCGCTCTTTTATTTCATCCTGACCGGCAAGCACGAAGAGGTGGACCGTCTGTCGTCGCTGGTCACGCTGCTTCAAGAGGACAGCGGGCGCTCGCTCTCGACCACCGCGCTGCGACTTGACCAGTACTATCTTGGACGGCGCAACGCCATTCCCGAGCCCTTCTTGCGCGACGAGCTGATGCTGCTCATGCTGCGCGCCATGGTCCGCGGCCGACCCGAGAGCTTCGTCGCCAGCCGCGTCGATCGTGGCCCCGCCGCCGCGCAGGCGCTGCTCGGTGAGACGCGCCGCATCTACCATCTGCTCGAAGACGAGCTGGTGGCCGCAGGCGTAAAGGGGCGGGCGATGCGCACGCTGCTGATCGCCGCTCCGACGGCGTTTCTGCTGGGCATGCTGCTGGGCACCCGGGGTTGTTGACTCCGGCGGGTGGCTGAACAACACTCTGCGGGGTGACCTACCTGTTCCTATTTTTGGTCGCGCTGCTCGCCGGAGCAGCCGCTCAGCTGTTCATGCGGCAAAAGCAGGTGGCCCAGAACACGCAGGCGATGGCCGATTCGCAAGGGCAGGCCAGGTCGCTGACCGCGAAGGCCCGCACCGAAGCCGAGCAGCTTCTGAGCGAGGCCAAGCAGCAGGCCGCCGCGCTGCGCGAAAAGCGGCGCGTCGAAGGTGCCACCGAGATTGAGCACCAGCGCGAGACCCTGAAGCGCACCGCCGAGCAGCTGGAGAGCTGGGAGGTGACGCTCAAGCGCACCGAAGCGCAGATTCAGACGCGCAGCGAGGCGCTGACCGCCCGCGAGGCCGCTTTGGCCAGCTACGGCGACCGCCAGAAGGCCGCCTTCGCCGCGCAGAAGCAGGCGGAGATCGCGGCCCGCCAGCGCCTTCAGGACATCGCCGGCGAGAGCTTCCGCGACGCCCGGCAGCGCCTGGTCACCGAGTGGACCGAGCAGGTTCGCGCCGAGGGCCAGGACCAGCTGCGGCAGCTCGAACAGACCCAGACCAGCCCCGAGTTCAGCCGCCAGGCCAAGCGCATGCTCGAGATCTCCAGCCAGCGCTACCAGGGGCACTACCTGACCGAGCGGCTGCTCTCGAACATCCACATCCTCCCCGAGGTCGCAGGCAACATCGGCGGCGCCGACGGCAGCGGCTTTGAGCTCATCGGCGAGGTCGCCAACGTCAAGCTGACCCTTGCCGACGACCGCGCCAGCATCCGCCTGGAAGGCCAGGACAGCTTCGGTCGCGAGATCGCCCGGCGCGCCATCGCCCGCTTTTCCAAGCATCCGCAGCGCGGCGGCCCCGAAGCCGTGCGCAAGGCCGTGCAGAACATCGCCGAGGAGCTGGAGCGCGAGACGGTGGAGCTTGGACGCCGCGCCTTCCGCGAGCTCGAGATTCCGCGCGCCCATCCCGAGATCGTCAAGCTCGTCGGTCGCCTGAACTTCCGCACCAGCTACAGCCAGAACCAGTGGAAGCACGCCATCGAGGCGTCGTTTCTGTGCGGCATGATCGCGGCCGAGCTTGGCCTCGACGTCAAGATCGCCCGCCGCGCCGCCCTGATGCACGACATCGGCAAGTCGCTCACCCATGCCATCGATGGCTCGCACGCGGTCATCGGCGCCGACTACGCCCGCCGGCTCGGCGAGAGCGAGATCGTGGCCAACGCCATCGGCGCCCACCACCTGGACGAGCCGTTCAACTCCGCCTATGCCCTGCTCGTCGCTGCCGGCGACGCGATGAGCGGCGCCCGCCCCGGCGCCCGCCACGAGCAGGAGGGCAGCTACGTCAATCGCATCGAGGAGCTGGAGCGCCTGGTCACCGGCTTCTCAGGCGTCGAGCGCGTCTACGCCCTGCAGGCCGGGCGCGAGCTGCGCGTCCATGTGCGCGAGACGCAGGTCGACGACCTTCGCGCCGCGCAGATGTCGTCGGAGCTGGCCGAGCACATCAGCGCCAACATGGTCTTCCCCGGCCAGATCAAGGTGACCGTCATCCGCGAGGTCACCGCCGTCAGCGTCGCCAACTGACCGCCCTGAGGCGGTCAGGTCTGGTTGTTGGCGAGCGCCAGCTGAAGGCTCGGACCGAGCGAGATCTCCAGCGTGCCTTCGCTCTCACCGTCGGTCGCGTGCGGCAGCACCTCGCCGTCGATCGTGTAGACCGGCTCGCGGGTCGAGATGCGCACCGTCTCGGCGGGATGGTTGATGTAGCGCGGATCCACCGGCAGGTCGGGCTTGCCGCGTCCGGCGCCGCGCACCATCTTCCAGATCGTCTCGGGCTCCAGCAGCGCCCGCTTGTCGATGGGCAGCCGGCCGCGCATGAGCCCCGCCACGTTCATCGCCATCTCGCGCGCCGAGATCGCGTAGGCCAGAAAGTGGAACGTGTCGCGGGTGCGGTTGTGCGCAAACGGCTCGACCAGGCGCTGAATGGTGCCGGTGGTGTTGGCAAATACCGCCGAAAAGTTCTCGAAAGCCACGGGCTCGCCGTCGGACTGGACCGTCGCTTCCATGTTGTCGAGGATGCCGCTCATGGACGTCCGGAACGGGCTGACCGCCGCCGCGATGGCCCGCGCACCGATGGCCACCGCCGCCAGCTTGCCCTTCTGCCCGCGCTCGTAGCGGTCGAGGATGCGCACGAGCGGCCCCATCCCGAACGTGAAGCCGTAGCAGGTGGTCGCCCCGTGGCTGACCTTGAGCACCGGCACATCGCGCCAGTGCAGCTCGTCGGTCATGAACGCGCGCATGACGTTGCGAAAGTTGTCGCCCGGCGAGCCGGTCATGCCGCACAGCCGGCCGGTGACGTTCATGGTGCCGCCGCCCAGAAACGCCAGCCGGGGCAGGCTCTCGGGATGGCGCAGCAAGAGCTGATTGATCACGTGGTAGATGGTCCCGTCGCCGCCGTAGACGCACAGCAGCCTGGCGCGCTGACTGACGCCCGCCAGCGCCTCGGCAACGTCGTCAATCTCGTCGGTGACGATGCGCCTGACCCCCTTGGCCTCCTCGCTGTCCAGGACGTCGGCAAGCGCGCGCCAGCGACCACCGGCCAGGGGGTTGCACAGAAGCACAACGTCATGCGCCTTCGGGGTGACCATGCTGAACCTCTTTTTCTTACCAAAACGGGCCAGAACCGGCTCGCAAGCCCCGCTCATCCATTGGCCAGGCCCGCCGTTCGCAGGGAAAACTAGATAGGGACACTATCCAACTGAATAGTCTTATCACGATCTGATGCGACGGCGGAGCTTGCGTAAGCGGGGAAATCGAGCTATCTGGCCATCCCATCGCCATGTCTCTGCGAATTGGCATTGTCGTAAACCCGCTGGCCCGCCGCACTGGCTCGCCGGCGCTGCCCGGCCGCCTGGAGGAGCTCTGCCGGCTCGCCGGGGCTGAAGCCACCGTCGCTGTGACCCGCACTCCCGAGGAGCTGACCGGGGCGCTGAGAGCGCTGGGACCAGAGCTCGACGTGCTGGCGATCTGCGGCGGCGACGGGACCTTGATGGCGACGGTGAGCGCGGCGATCCCGCTCTACGAGGGCAGGCTGCCGGCGCTGCTGCTCCTGCCCGGCGGCACCATGAACACCGTCGCCCGCAACCTCGGCGTGCGCGGCCGGCCCGAGGCGATCCTGGGCCGCCTGCTCGCCGGCGCGGCGACGCCCAAGGGGCTGGGGACGGTGCCGCGCTTTGTCCAGGAGCTCATGCGGGTCCAAACCCACGACGAGCTGCCCATGGTCAAAGGGCGCCTGCTGCCAGCGGCTCCCGGCGGCGGCGACTCCGGAGGGCGCACCCGCTACGGCTGCATCTTCGGGGCAGCCATGGGGGCGCGCTACCTGTCCGCCTACGCGCGCCGTCCCGGCCTGCTGTGGGCGGCCTGGCTGGGGCTGCGCACCGTCGGCTCGGCGCTGATTCCAGGCGGCGGGCCGTTTGCGCGCTGGCTGTTCGAGCGCACCCCGGCCCAGCTCGTCATCGACGGCCAGCCCGCAGACGACCAGGCATTTCGGCTGATCCTGTGCGCAACTGTCCCCGATGTGGGTCTGGGTATGCGCGTGCCGTGGCAGGCCGGCTGCGTGCCGGATCGCTTCCAGATCATCGCGTCGAGCCTGCCCATCACCCAGAACGCGCTCCAGGTCGTGCGCATGCAGCGCGGCCAGCCCATGCTGGGCCAGCCCCACATCGATCGCCTGGCGCAGCGGGTCGAGCTGCGCTTCGAGTCGAGCCAGCCGCTGACGCTCGACGGCGATCTGTTCGCCGCCACCGCGATCGAGCTGGGACTGGGTCCGCAGCTTCAGATCCTGCTCCCGCCTTGACCGTCGCCAGCAGGGGTAAAGTGGTGTTAAGCTCACAATAGTGCTGCGCGACTTCAGGGTCTTTGGAAGGGGATGGGCATGGGGATGGACCGTCCTGGTGCTCTGTCTGAGCGCCGCCCAGGCATCCGCCCAGCCGATGAGCTACTCGGGCGCGGGCTCAAGCGCAGGCTTTGGCGTGGGGCCGGAGCCGGGTGTGCCGACCATGGCGGTGGGGCCGTGGACGCGCTTGCCAGCCGGCATGAAGGAGCGCCTGGACTCGCCGCGGCTCGACTTCGTGCAGCCGAATCCCCAAGACAGCACCAAGGCGCGGGAGGGCTACTCCGAAAAGCTCAACCTGCGCATCAAGATCAAGGACTGCTGCGGCTATCCGCTGGGCGACCCCGGCACCTACAAGATGACGTTCTACTGGCTGGCCTACGAGAGCGAGTACGCCAACGAGCCCTACCAGGTCGACATCTACACGCGCCACGGCCTGCCCATCGGGCGCTTTCCGCGCACGTTCGTCTTCGAGCTCAAGATGGAGGGCTCGGCGATCCTGCGCGACGGACGGGCGCTCAACTACGACGGCCGCTGCCGCTACGGCGTCGGCATCTGCTTTCAGACGCTCGACATCCTGGAGCATCCGCTGGGAAAGGGCGGTCAGGGGCGGCCGCTGGAGCCCTTTCGCTCGATGGCCGTGGATCCGCACTTTGTCCCGCTGGGCACGCCGCTGTACATCCCCGAGCTTGTGGGTTTGCGGCTGCCCGACGGCAGCTTGCACGATGGCTGCGTGCGCGCCGACGACACCGGCGGCAACATCAAGCGCCGCGAGCTCGATTTTTTCGTCGAGAGCTACGCGATCTACAAGTTCCTCGACGATCAGTTCTGGGGCAACAACCACGTGACGCCCTACGTCGAGGAGCCGCGCTGCCAGTACCTTCGCCACTTCGACGTCGGCATCGATCGCCGCAGCGAAGCGACCGACTGGACGCGCCTCGAAGCCAGCCGTCCCAAGCCGCCGCCACCGACGGCAAGGCCGGGCCGCCGTCGCCACGAGGGCAGCGGCAACAAAAAGGGCGCTGGCTCAGCTAAAAAATCCAGCGCCCTCCGGCACCACAGCAGCAAAAAAGCCAGCCGCAGCCAGCATCGGGGCTAGTAGCTGTCGTAGGGAACCACTTCGATCTGCGCTTTTTTCAGGGCGGGGAGCTTCTTCAGCTGCGGCAGCAGCGTCGCGGCGGTGCCGACGATGGTGATGAGCAGGTTGTCGGGGCGCAGCGACGCCTCCATGGCCTGCTTGATGCGGCGCTCGTCGACGGCGGCGACGCGGTCGGGGAAGGTCGTGACGTAGTCGAGCGGCATGCCGCACAAGAGCAGGCGCGTGCGCAGGTTCAGCCGGTCGTCGGCGGTCTGGATGGTAAAGGCGTGGCTCTTCTGGAGGTAGCTCTTGGCAAAGGTCACCTCCTCGGAGCGCAGCCCCTTTTCGGCCCACTCGCGGTACAGGCGCAGCACCAGCTCCAGCGTCTCGCCGGTCTGCTCGGCCGACGGGAAGACGTGCATGCTGAGCGCCCGCCGCCCGCGACCGCTGCCCAGCCGCGCCGAAGCGCCGTACGACAGGCCGCGCTTGACCCGCACCTCGTCCATGAGGCGCGCGGTGAACATGCCGCCAAACGCCGTGGTCGACACGCACAGCGGCAGCCAGTGCTCGTCCTGCCAGTGCGGCGCCAGCTGCCCGACCAGGATCTGCGACTGCGTGCGCTCGGGCTTGTCGACCAGCACCAGGCGCAGGCCGCCCTGCTCCGCGTCCCTGTCCCTGTCCTTGTCTTTGCTTGCGGACTTGGGGGCGCTGAAGCTCGGATCGTGCGCCGGACCGCTGGGGAGCCCGCCAAAGTGGCGGCTCAGCAGCTTCTCGGCCTCTTTCTGCGTCAGATCGCCGGCGGCGCCAAAGACGACGTTGCCGGCGACGACGTAGTGCTTGAACCAGGATCGCGCCAGCGCGACGCTGTATTTCGTGATGCTCTGCTTGGTGCCGCCGACCGGCCGACCGTAGGGCAGGCTGCCGTACAGCGAGCGGGCAAAAAAGCGCTGCATCAGCCCGTTGTCGTCGTCGCGCAGATCGTCAAGCTGCGCATCGAGCTCGCGGCGCAGCTTGTCCGATTCGGACGTGGGAAAGTCGGGTCGCAGCAGCACATCGGCCAGCAGCGCGCACGCCGCATCGATGTTTTCTTTGAGGCCCATGGCCTCGAAGAGAACCTGATCGTGCCAGCACAGCACATGCACGCTGGAGCCCAGCGCATCGATCGCCTCATCGAGGGCCGAGCGGCTGCGTCCGCCCGCGCCGCGGCGCTGAAGCTCGGTTGCGAAGTTGCAAAGCCCGTCGAGCGCCTGCCCCTTGGCCAGCCCGACCGCGGGATCCGGAGCCGCATCGCTGGCCGCGCCGGTGCGCAGCGTGACCTGCACGCGGCACAGCGGCAGGCTGTGGTTCGGTTCCAGCAAGACAGCGGGCAGAACAGCAGGCGGCACGGCGGAGGAAGGCGACTTAGGCATCTGCGGGCTCCTGGGCGGCGCTGCTGCGCTTTCCCTTGCGATTGGTAACGGTTGGGCGGGCGATGAGCACCGTGCGCCGATCGCTGACAAAGAAGCGGCGCGCGATGTCGCGCAGGTCGGCGGGGGTGATGGCGCGCAGGTTGTCGGGCACGGCGAACAGCAGGCGGAAGTCGCCGGCCGTGGTCTCGTACTCGCCGAGCTGCGCGGCCTTGCCGTGGACGGTGCGCATGCCGCTGTAGAACTCGGTGAGCAACCGGGCGCGGGTGCGGTCGACCTCGGCCTGGCTGACGCCGTCGCGCTGCACGCGGGCGATGTGGCCGTCGAACAGGGCCAGCGCCTCTTCGGCCTGGTGGCCGCGCTGGAGCGACGCGCCGATCTCCCACAGACCCGGGCTGCGGAAAGGTGTGACGCTGCCGCTGATGGCCGTACAGATCTCTTTTTCGACCACCAGATCGCGATAGATCGACGAGCTGTGGCCTCCGAGCAGGAGCTCGTTCAAGAAATCGAGCCGCACGTGATCGATGTCGGTGAAGCCCGGGGCCTTGTAGCCCATGAGCAGCTTGTCGGTGGTCACCGGCTTGTGAAACAGCGCCCGCCGCTCGGTGGTCTGCGCCTGCGCAGGCACGGCCGGCTCCGGCGGGATCTCCTGCGGCTCGATGGCGCCGTAGTGCTCGCCGATGAGACGCAGCGTCTCGGTCTCGTCGATGTCGCCCACCACGACGATGAGGGCGTTGTTGGGCGCGTAGTAGGTCCGGTAGAACGCGACCGCGTCGCGCAGACCCAGGCGCTTGATGTCGCGCATCCAGCCGATCGTCGGGGCGTGGTAGGGGTGCCCCTTGTCGAACGCGAGGCGATAGAGCTCCTCGGACATGAAGCCGTCGACGTCGTCCTCGACGCGCAGGCGGCGCTCGCTCATCACCACCCCGCGCTCGGTCTCGACCTGCTCGCGCTTGACGACCAGGTGCGCCATGCGGTCGGCCTCCAGGCGCACGATCATCGCCAGCTCGCTCTTGGGCAGATCGTCCTGGTAGTAGGTCCAGTCGACCCAGGTGGCGGCGTTGGTGTTGCCGCCCTGAAGCTCGATGAGGCGGTCGAACTCGCCGTGCTTCAGGTTCTCGGTCTCGTTGAACATCAGGTGCTCAAAGAGGTGGGCGATGCCGGTCTTGCCCGCGATCTCGTGCCGCGAACCGACGCGAAACCACGTCTGATAGGCGAACACCGGCGCCGAGCTGTCGCTGAGCAGCAGCACGCGCAGCTGATTGGGCATGCGGTACATGCGCGCCACCAGCCCACCCGAGCCGAAGGGATGCTCGGTAATCAGCTGGATCCCTTTCGGTTTTGCGGCCGCGCTCGCCTTGGAACTCGCCCTGGAAGTCATAGATCTGCCTCGCCAAGTTGAAGAAACATCTTACACCGGGATACCGGTCTGCCAGGGCAGTGTCAACGACAACGCCGCAGGTAATGGTGGCGGCCCAGCTAGCGACAACGTTACAGGCTCGGCGGCGGAGGCGGGCTCAAAAAGCGCGCGGCAGCCACAGGGTGAAGCTGGTGCCTTCGCCGAGGCGGCTGTCGACGACGATCTTGCCGCCGGCGCGGGCGCAGAGCCGCTCGGTGATGCCCAGACCCAGGCCGCGCCGCCGGTCGCCGCGCGTGCTGAAGCCGTTGTCGAAGATGCGGCTCAGGTTTTCGGGGGCGATGCCGCTGCCGGTGTCGCGCACGGCCAGCGTCGCGCCCTGCGGATCGACCGCCGTCTCGATGCTCACCGAGCCGCCGGTCACCGTCGCCGCCAGGGCGTTGTCGAGCAGGTTCAGCAGCATCTGCCGCAGGTGGTCTGGCTCGACGGCGAGGTCCGGCAGCTCGTCCTGAGCGCGCAGCTCGACCCTGGCGCGCAGCGGCGGCGCCAGGTTCAGCTGCAGGAGGTCCGCCAGCACGCGCAGCGGCTTCTCGGTAATCGGAGCGTCTCCGAAGCGCAGCACGGCATCGGCATCCAGGTAGCCCTCGACCATGCGGCCGAGCCGCTCGGACTCGGCGACGATCGCGGTGCAGAGCCGCTGCCGCTCGCTGGGATCCTCGCCCGAGACTCCCAGAAGGTGCGCCGCCGCGCCGATGGCGGCGATGGGGTGGCGCGCTTCGTGGGCAAAATCGCGCAGCGACCACAGGCGATTGGCCCGCCCGGCCAGCCGCAGCCACGCGGTCAGCTTGGCGGCCAGCACCTCGCTGCTGATGGGCAGGCTCAGCACGTCGCTGGCGCCCTCTTGATAGGCCCGCGCGAGGGCCGTGGCCTGCCTGGGGTCGCCGCCATCGGGGCTGCTCGTCGGCAGCAGCGCCACGATCGGCACATCGTCGAGGTCGGGGCGCTGCCGCAGCCCGGACAGGAGCTCGTCACCGTCGCCGAACTCCGGTCCCAGCGCCAGCGCGATGAGCAGCGGTCGCTCGCGCCGCAGGGACGCTAATGCCTCAGCACCTGTGTGAGCCCGCTCACAGCGCCCCTGTAGCGCGATGACACTCTGCGAGATCATCTGGCACAGCGGCTCGACGCTCGATCCCTCGGCGGCCACCAGCAGCACCGGCGCCGCCGCTGGCCGAAAACGGCGTGAGGGAATATCGCTTGACGAGAGCATTGCGCAGGCACATTGTCGCGCCCGCTACAATTAGTCAAGCGGCGTCTACACGCCCCCCTGTTCGACTACCTGGGCCACTGCCTAGGCAGCAGCCTAGCTGATCAGGTGCTCGGCGATCAGCGCCAGGCCGGCAGCGTCATAGATGTCGTGCTCGAACATGGGCACGCGGCAGATGGGCAGCGTGCGGTGCGCCGGCTCCACCTCGGCCGTCTGGCGGCGCAGCTGCTCGATCGCCGCGGCATCGGCCGCCGCCACCACCTGCTGCTCGCCGTAGGTGCGGCTGAGATCCGCCGCCAGGCGCTCTAGGTCCTCGGGCAGCAGCCCCGCCAGCTCGGGTCGCTGCTGGAGCCGGGGCAAGAGCTCGCCCTGCACCTCGGGCCCCGCGGTGTTGACGCGATTGACCACGACCCCGCCGAGCGGCATCGACGCCCGCACCAGCCGGCCGTGAAAATAGAGCGCCTCCTCGACGGAGAGCGGCTCTGGACTGCACACCAGGACAAAGCTCACCTCGGGGCGGCGAAGCAGCGTCCGCACCTCTTTGGCGCGCTCGCGGAAGCCGGCCGTCACCTCGCTGAACTCGACGAAAAACTCTGCCATCTGCTGCAGGAACTGCGAGCCGACAAAGCGCGCCAGCCCGCGCAGCACGAACGCGCCGCCGACGCCGACCAGCCGCAGGCTCCAGCTGCCGGCCTGCTGCAGGTACGGCTTGATGAACCACTGCAGCGCCGGCGAGTCCACCGCTTCGCTGATGCGCTCCGGCGCGTCCAGAAAATCGAGCGCATTTTCCGTCGGTGGCGTATCCAGCACCAGCAGGTCGTAGCGCGCCTCGCTGGCCAGCTCCGACAGCTTGGACATGGCCGCGTACTCGTGCGAGCCGGCGAGCGAGGCGCTGATCTGCTGATAGATCGCGTTTTTCAGGATGCGCTGCCGCAGCTTCTCGTCCTTGGCGTAGCGCGACACCAGCTCGTCAAAGGCGCGCTTCTGATCGAGCATCATCGCCGACAGCTTGCCGCCGGGCACCCGCGTCATGCCGCGCCGCCGCGCCACCTCGTCGATTTTTTCGTCGGGCACCTGCTGCACGTCGTGGCCCAGCGCCTTGAGCCCCAGCGCATCGGCCAGACGCCGCGCCGGATCGATGGTCAGCGCCAGCACGCGCCGGCCGTCCAGCGCCGCCAGCAGGGCCAGCGTCGCCGCGGTCGTGGTCTTGCCCACGCCGCCGGAGCCAACGCAGATGAGGATGCGCCGCTCGCGCAGGAGCGGGCGAAGGGAGTTGCCGCCATCGGTCGGGCTGCTCATACCGCCGCGAACCATACCATCATTCCTGGCCCGCGTTCATTCCTTGGGAGGTGGGGTCGGGCGATGCTGACCGCTGCGCGAGCGCGGCGACTGAAACAGCTGCGGCAGGACGATGCCGCGCGTCTCTGGTAGGAGCCAGACCCACATCGCCGTGGCTATCGCCAGCATCAGCGGCACCGAGAGCCCTCCGCTCAGGCCGTTGCGCACGACCATGTAGCTGACCACCACCGGCGCCACCAGCTGCACCGCCCGCGCCATGTTGTAGGTGGTGCCCATCGCCGCGCTGCGCACCTCGGTGGGAAACAGCTCGGCCAGCAGCGCTCCGAAGCCCGCGGTGCAGCCCGAGCCGAACCCCAGCAGCAGCATGGTCAGCCAGAACAGGATCCCGTGCGCCGACAGCCAGTGCCAGCGGAAGGCCAGCAGCGCCAGGGCGCTCGCGGTCATCAGCGAATAGACCGAGTAGGCCGGCCGGCGCCCATACTTATCGGCGAAGCTGCCGAAGGTGAGCATGCCCAGGAACTGGCCGACCTGCGCGCTCAGCACCCACGCCGTGCTGCGGACGATGCCCTGCCCCATGCCCTTGAGCAGGAAGCTCGGCAGCCAGGTGTAGCAGGTCCAGTAGGTGCCGAGCTTGAGCACCGCCAGCACCCAGGCCATGAACATGTGCTTGCCGATGCCGCCGCTGAACACCTTGAGCAGGCTGTAGGTCTTGCGCGCCGGCTCGCTCGGCAGGCGGATCGAGCGCCGCATGAACAGCGCCAGGAACGCCGTGGCGCTGGAGCCGACCAGCACCGCCCGCCAGCCCACGATGGGCATGATCAGGTACCCGGCGATGGCCGCCAGCGCGACGCCCACCGGCTCGCCCGACTGGAGCAGCGCCGCGGCCCGGCCGCGAAACTTGCTCTCCACCGCCTCGGCGATCAGGCCGTGGCCGATCGCCCACTCGCCTCCGACGCCCAGGCCCACCAGCCCGCGCCCTAGGATGAACAGCGGCAGGTTGGGCGCCAGCCCACACACCAGCGAGCCGATTGAGTAGATGAGCACGGTCAGCGCCAGCATCGAGCGCTTGCCGTATTTGTCGGCCAGCAGACCCGAGATGATGCCGCCCAGGCCGGAGGTGCTCAAGGCGACCCCGAGCAGCCAGGGCTCGGCCTTGTGCGACAGTCCAAGATCGTGGCTGACGGCATCTTTGATGAAGCCGAACAGGACCAGATCGTAGAAGTCGAACGTCCAGCCAAGAAACGCGAACATGAATAGGCGCAGCGGAAAGGGACGCGACATTGTCACCGCCTGGGCCACCGGAATGCGTGGGCAGCCTGGAGTGCCTGTGGCAGAGAAAGGGCAAACGCGCCAAGCTGGCCGCGTAGCGAAAGGCTCCCACTAGCACTGCGCTGGAGAGAAACCTGCATCTGCCGTTCGATTAAATCTTAATCTACCGCGCACAAGCAGCGCGCGAGCAACTGGACCTACCCGACGCGCTTCGTCGCCACATCACGGAATTTGCATTCCACCAGAGACATTGATTGTCTGTCCGGTGATGTAGTCCGATAGAGGAGAAACAAAGAAAAGGATCGCGTTCGCGATGTCCTCCGGGGCTCCAAAGCGCCCCATCGGGATGCGCGACAGCGTCGCCTGCCGCTGATCTTCGGGCACGCCCAGCAGATCGCCGGGGCGCTTGGCCGCGGTCATGCGCGTCTCGGTGAAGCCGGGGGCCACCGCGTTCACGTTGACCCCGTAGCGCGCCCACTCCTGCGCCACGACGCGGGTGACGCCGACATTGCCCATCTTGGCCGCGACATAGTTGATCTGGCCGGGGTTGCCGCGGATGGCCGCCGTCGAAAAGAAGTTCACGATCTTGCGGTTGTAGCTGACCTGGCCGTGCTGTTCGAGCTCGCGCTTGGCGACCTCGCGCATGTGCGGAGCGGCCGAGCGGATGCAGTTGAAGGTGCCGGTCAGGTTGACATCGATCACCAGATCCCACTGCTCGTCGGTCATCTGGTGGCACATGCGGTCGCGCGACAGCCCGGCGTTGTTGACCAGGATGTCGAGCTTGCCGAAGCGCTCGACCGCGGTGCGCATGAGCGAGTCGGTATACGCCGGATCGGTGACCGAGCCGATCGAGGCCACAGCGCTGCCGGGGCGCATCGCCTCGCAGGCCGCCACCGCTTCGCCGGCCGGCTCCGCATCGACATCATTGATGACAACGCGCGCTCCCGCGTGCACCAGGGTCAGGGCGCAGATGCGGCCGATGCCGCGTCCGGCACCGGTGACGACCGCGACCTTGTCGTCGAGAAGTCCTTGGCAGTAAAAAGGCATGCGCGGCAGTCTATCATCTGCCTGTCACCAGCTTGTCAAAACCTGCGCACAACGTAGCGGCCCAGGTTGCGAGCCTAGCTGCACAACCCTTCAGTAGCTCGACCCCCGATTCGGGGTGTGTCTACGTAGGCGCTCCCCCTTCCTTTCGATGCGCGTCATGTTAGACTGGCGGGCATGATCGATGGTCTGGGTTGGGCTCGTCTTGTCGTCGTCGGGCTGCTGACAACCACGGTGGCTGCGACGACGGCACACGCAGCGCGCGTCGCGATTCAGATCCCGCATGTCGACTCCGAATCGACCGTATCTGAGGGGCGGCGCAACAAGTTCCACGACACGCTGGCGGCCGGTCTCAAAGACGCAGCGGGCACCGACACCACCGTTGTCACCGCCGAAGAGGTCCGCTTCGCCCTCGGCGACCACCCCGAGCTCCTGGGCTGCTCCGAGGGCGCCTGCCTGCGCCAGGTGGCCGAGATGCTCAAGGTCGACCGCCTCATCGTCGCCACCATCGGCATCAAGAGCGCCGTCGGCGGCAGCGCCTACAAGATCGGCCTCCACGTCTACGATCGCAGCGGCACCGCCCTGCCCATCGTCGGCAGCGAGTCCTGCGGCGATGACAGCGACGGCTGCAACCTCTCCCGTGCCTTTGAGGCCCTCAAGCGCTCGACCGCCAGCATCGCCGGACAGCTGAGCAAGCCGACGCTGCCCGAGCGCCTCCAGACCCAGAGCGACGAGAAGGCCGCCCAGGCCAAGCCCGCCAGCGCGGAGCCGGCCCTCAAAGACCCGACGGTCCCCGACGTCGCCCCGCAGCCCTCGCCCTACGCCAAGGTCTACCGCTACGGCTGGATCGCAGCCGCGGCGGCCACCGGCGCCTTTGTGATCGGCTCGATCCCGTTTCTGGTCTTTGCCGCGCGCGAAAACCAGATCACCTGCGCCGCCGGCACCCCGCGCAACCAGTGCCCGACCGTCTACACCGGCAACCTCGGGCCCGGGCTCGGGCTCCTGCTCGGCGGTGGCCTCGTCAGCGCCGGCGCCTTCGCGGTGCTCTTTTATCTCGACCGGCGCGAACAGAAGCGGATGAGCGGAGCGCGCCACGCGATCCTCGATCTGCCGGTGGTTCATGTGGGCGGCGACGGGCTGGCGCTCTCGCTTGGCGGTCACTTTTAAGCCCACCCGCAAACCAGGAGGTTCAGCCATGAACAGAGGAGCTCCTGCGACGGCTATCAGGCTCGCCGGTCTGGGCCTCGGCCTGCTCATCGCAATGGCCACCGGGCTGGCCGCCTGCACCACCCCCAACCCCGACTTTCCCGACGCCTTCTCCTGCCAGCCGGGCGAGCGCCAGTGCGGCACCCCCACCGACCGCCCCATCGCCCTCGTCTGCGGCCGCGACGCCTCCGACAAGCTCACCATGGTCCAGGAGGCCTGCCCGATCGGCACCGCCTGCGACGCCGGCCACTGCATCGCCCCTCCCGGCTTCACGCCCTGCCAGCAGCAGTCCGACTGCTCGCGCGGCCAGAGCTGCGCCCCCCTGGTCAGCAGCGGCAGCCTGATCGCCACCTACTGCGTCGCCAGCCAGACCGGAGCCGCGGCCGCCGGCGCCGCCTGCAACCAGGACAGCGACTGCCAGACCTATCACTGCCTACAGCACCTGAAAGGTCGCTTCTGCCTGTCGGCATGCAGCAACGATCTCCAGTGCCAGCTGCCCGCCCGCTGCCAGACTCTGAACATCACCATCACCGGTGTCCAGGGCATGGTGGGATCGTGTGGCTCTACCTGATGCAGCGCACCCGCTCTGAAGGAGCCAATCGCCTTGTTGAAAGAGAAACTGATGGCGGAACAAAAGTGTAGAGACTGCGGTCACGGTAACCCGGTGGCGGCCCTGTACTGCGAGCGCTGCGGCAAGGCTCTGCACGCCGCCGAGCGCGACCCCCTGGTCGGCCAGACCATCGCCGGACGCTACCACCTGGTCGATCGCATCGGACAGGGCACCGCCGGCACCCTCTACCGCGCCGAGCACGTCACGCTGCGCCGCAAGATGGCCGTCAAGCTCCTGCACAAGCACCTGGCCACCAGCGACGACGCCGTCGAGCGCTTCCGCCGCGAGGCGATCACCGTCTGCGAGATCGACAACGACCACATCCCCCAGGTCCATGACTTCGGCCGCGCCGAAGACGGACGCCTCTTTTTCGCGATGGAGTTTCTGGAGGGTGAGTCGCTGGCCGGGCTCCTCGGCCGCGAAGGGCGCCTCAGCGTCGAGCGGACCGTCGACATCCTGACCCAGCTCGGCGAGGGCCTGATGGAGGCCCACACCCTCGGCTACGTCCACCGCGACCTGCGCCCGCGCAGCATCTTCCTGACCAAGCGCCGCGGCCGTCCCGACTTCGTCAAGATCCTCGACTTCGGCCTCGCCAAGCTGGTCCAGCCCGAGGTCGACGCCCAGCGCACCGCCATGGGCATGACCTACGGCGACCCCCGCTACATGGCCCCCGAGCAGGCCCGCGGCGACACCGTGGACCGCCGCGCCGACCTCTACTCTCTCGGCGCCATCGGCTTCGAGATGCTCACCGGCGAGCCTCCCTTTGTCGGCGAGGGCGCATTCGCGATCCTCGGCAAGCTCCTGGATGCGCCGGTGCCGCGGGTGCGCGACCGCCGCCCCGACTGTCCCGCCTGGCTGGAGTCCGTGATCCGCGTGGCGCTGGGCAAGACCGCCGCCGAGCGCTTCCAGACCGTGACCCAGCTGCTCGATGCCCTGGAGCGCAAGCAGGTCCTCCAGACGCAGCCGCCGATGCCGGGTCTGGCCAAGGGGGTCGCGGCCAAGGCCCAGGCCTCCTCGGCTGGCCTGCGCCCCATCTCGGCGCCCCCGGCAGCCACCTCGGCCGACAACCCTCCGGCCGCCGGCGCCACCCAGGCCATGCCCACTGTGGCCGCCGGTCCCCCGGTCCCCACCGCGGCCGCCAAGCCTGCTGCCGAGCCTGTGGGGCAGCGTCCCACCTTGGCCTACCCCGCGATGCGCCTGACCCCCAGCGGCCAGGAGCCGCCCGCCCGCTCAGCTGCGCCGGCACCTGCGCCGGCACCAGCTGCCAAGGCGCCGGCCCCATCGAGCTCGGCCGACGAGATCAAGCTGCTCGGCGCCCGCGTCGGCCCTGCGCCAGTCCCGGCCAAGCCGGCCGCAGCCTCGACCCCAGCCGTCAAGCCGGTGCCCGCAGCTTCGGCCTCCGCCATCAAGCCGGTGCCTGCAGCCTCCACTTCGGCGATCAAGCCGGTGCCCGCAGCCTCGGCTTCTGCTTCTGCCATCCGGCCGGTGCCCACCAAGATCGCCCCCTCGCCGGCAGCTTCGTCCTCGGCAGCCATCAAGCCCACGACCCCGGCGCGGGTCGATCCGACGCCGCGCACCGTTCGCGCCATGCTCGAACAGGAGGCCATGGGCTGGCTGGAGGCCGCCGAGAGCTTCAAGGAAGAGAGCACCGACGAGGTCGCGGTCCAGCCAGCCGCTCCAGCCGCCCCCGACCCGACCCCCGCTCCGGTTGCCGCTGCGCCGCCTGTGGCTGCCAAGCCCGCGGCAGCCATCTCACAGGCGGCCCGGCCCGCCGCTGCCCAGCCAGCGCCAAAGCCCCTGCCGCAGAAGCCGGCGGCCCAGGCAGCTGCCCCGCGGCCCGTCGCCGAGGCGCCGCGGCCCACCCCGGTGCCGCCGGTTTCCGTGGAGCCGGTGTCCGCCGTGCCCACGCCGGCCATCGAACCCGAGCGCACCCCGACGATCGTCACAAGATCGGTTCCCCAGCACAGCGACCGCGACGCTCACGACCACGATCCCGATGCCACGGTGCCGACGGCCAAGGTCACGGCGCCCCTGCCCGTAAAGTCCGAAAAGTCGAAGCCCGCCGCCGCAAAGACGGTGCACGTCGACGAGGACGCAGAGACCGAGGTGCGGCCCAAGATCACGGCTCCGACGCCGGTGGTCGCAGCTGCGGCCGTTGCAGACAGCGCCGACACGCCTCGCGACAGCGCAGCGGCAGGCTGGTTTGCCGCCCAGGCCCCGGCCAGCGAAGAGGCCTTTGCCGACGACGACAGCTACATCATCAGCAAGCGGCGCACCCCGCGCTGGATCTTCGGGGCTGGCGGCGCGGTGGGCGTGCTGCTCATCGGCTGGCTGGCGCTGCGCAGCCCTTCGCATCCCGCGACGCCGCCGGCCCCGGAGAGCCCGCCGCCACCGGCCAGCGTCACCCCGCCGCCTGCTCCGGAGCCAGCGGCCAATGTAGCCAGTCCAAATCCGACCCCGGTTGTGGAGCCGCTTGAGCCCAAGGCGCCGGCCCCCACCGAGCCGGTCGTTGGCCCTCCAGCGCCGGTCGCAGAGGCGATCAAGCCCGCCGAGAAGCCGGCCCCGCCTCCGGAGGCGCCTCCCGCCAAGGAAAAGCCGACGGTCGTCGCGATGAACACCCAGCCCGCGACGCCAGCGGCGCCAGCGATTAAAGAAAAGCCGCCCGAGGCCAAGCACCCGGCCGAGCCGCCCAAGCCCGCTCCAGTGGCAGCCAAGCCGGCGCCAGCTCCCAAGCCCGTACCCGAGCCGGCCAAGCCCGCCCCAGTGGCCAAGGTCGCACCCGAGCCGGCCAAGCCCGCGCCGGCCGCCAAGCCGGCTCCGGCCGCCAAGCCGGCTCCCGAGCCGGTCAAGACGGCCGCGGCGCCAGCAGCCGCCAAGCCGGCCGCGGCCCCGCCGGCCAAGCCGGGTCAGTCGGTTCCGGACATCCTCAAGGCGCCCGAGAGCGCCAAGCCGGCGGCCGAGTCGGGCGGCAAGAGCGGGGAGGCGGCCTCGCTCATCAGCCTGGGCAGAAAGAAGCTCGACGATGGCGAGCCCGAGGCAGCGGCGCAGAGCTTCTCGCGCGCCGTGGATCTCGACTCGCGCAGCTCCGAAGCGGTGGGCGGCCTGGGCGAGGCGATGTTTGAAAAGGGCGACTTCGAAGAGGCCGCACGACAGCTGGCCAAGGCCGCGCGCATGGCCCCCAAGCGCTCGCTCTATCAGGAGCTGCTGGCCGCGGCGCAGTTCAAGCTGGGACGGTACAAGGACGCCGCAGAGACCTGCCGCAAGCTCCTCAAACAGGACCCCGGCTCGCGCCGCGCCAAGCAGACCCTCGAACAGGCCGAAAAGAAGATCGAGCCCTAGCGCCACCGAGTCAGCGAATCAGCGAGTGCAGAACGAAGCGCCCCCAAGCGCCACACACTGACCGCCGGGACAGTCGGTGGCCATGGTGCAGCGACGCGGGGCGCAGACCGCTGTTCCCGGCGGCTCGCCGGGCAGCTTGAAGCCGAGCGTGCCGGTGGCGCCGCCGACCAGACAGTCGAGCAGCGGATCGGTGCATGGGTGCATCATGTCGCAGCGCGGCATGCAGCGGGGCGCCGATGGAGCCGGCGCTGCGGTGCCGTTCCAGACCGCGCAGGCGCTGCCGCTCGGGCAGCCGGCGTCGCAGGTGGCGGTGCACAGGGCGCGCAGCCCCAGTGGATCGCAGATGCCGAAGGCGCAGGCGCTGGGATCGGGCTTCTCGTTGCCGCCGAGGCAGCTCTGGCCGACGCCGCCGGGGACGCTGGCGAAGCAGGATGCGCCCCACTGAAATAGCCCGCCGGCCGACTCGCCGGGCTTGAGCAGCGGTAGCTCGCGGCAGACGAGGTCGCTGCGACAGCCGCCATCGCCGCCGCACGCGGGAGCGCAGATGGGCTGGCGCCAGCTGTCTTTGGCGGCGCCGCCGTCGGAGCCCGCGGGCAGGGCGCTGCGCGATAGATCGATGCAGACGCTGTCGCCGGGGCAGGCCGTGCCGTCGCAGCTGCGCGTGCACATTCCGACGCTGAGGCCCGCCGGGCAGGCGCCGTCGCTGCTGCCGCGACCGCACAGGCAGCGCAGGCCGGCGGCGCACTCACCGCTGGTGTCGCAGGGAGCGCCCAGGCCGGCCGGCAGCACGATGATTGTGCCGGCCGCCGTCGCTGTGCCACCGGGTCCCGCAACGCCCAGGGAGACCAGATAGGTGCCCGGGCCGCTCAGGACGAGCTCGGGTGCGTCGGAGCGGCTGCTCGTATCGTCGAGCAGTGAGTCGCTGCCGCCGTCGCTGCCGCCGTCGTTGCCACCATCGCCGCCGTCGCTGGCTCCGCCGTCGCCGCTGGCGGTGGCGCGCACGACCTGGAAGCGGTGGCTGGTGGCGCCGAGCGCAAGCAGGATCAGCCGCACCCGCAGCGGCGCCGTGCCCACGCACTGCGGCGCACCCGCCGGAAAGGTCAGCTCGGCGCAGCCGCTCATCGAAAAGAGGCCCAGGATGGCCGGCGCCCCATCGGCGGCGGCCGTCGAGCCGCCATCGCGTCCCCCATCGCGGCCACTGCCCAGGAGCGAGATCGGCGCCTGCAGGCAGGCCCACAAGAGCATGGTCGCCGCCGTCAACAAGAGCCCCATACCGACGGCATTGCGGATGCGATTTGCTGCGGGGTGGCCCATCAACTCGGGAGTATAGCGCGGAGGCGCAGCGCCAGCCTGGTGTAACGCGTGAGATCCCCGCTCTCGCGCACGGCCCGACGCAAGGCGCGCGGGTCGCCGACCAGCACCACCAGCTGCTTGCCGCGCGTGACGGCCGTGTAGAGCAGGTTGCGCCGCAAGAGCGGATAGTGCTGAAGCGTGAGCGGCACAACCACGGCCTTGTATTCGCTGCCCTGGCTCTTGTGCACGCTCACCGCGTAGGCCAGCTCCAGCTGTTCGAGGGCGTCTTCGTCGTAGAGGACCTCGCGCTCGTCGTCGTAGCGCACGACCATCAGGCCCTCTTCGGTGTCGATCGCGGTCACGAAGCCGACGTCGCCGTTCCACACATCGCGGTCGTAGTCGTTGCGCACCTGCATGACCTTGTCCCCGACGACAAAGCGGCGACCGCGGCTGCGCAGGAGCCGCCCCTCGGCCTCGGCTGTGGCCAGGTGGGGCTGGAGCTCGGCCTGGAGCACGCGGTTGAGCTCCTCGGTGCCGACCTCGCTGCGGTGCATGGGGGTCAGCACCTGGATGTCGGTGAGCGCGTTTATGCCGAAGCGCTGCGGGATGCGCTCGCGCACCAGCCGGGTCACCATGTCGCGGGTCTGGGCCGGCTCGGTGCTCTCGATGAAGTAGAAGTCGCCGGGCTCGGAGCCGCGGCCGGCCGAGACTGGCAGCTGACCGGCCAGGATGCGACCCGCGTTGACGATGATCCCCGAGCCCTCGGCCTGACGGAAGATGTCGGTCAGGCGGGTGACGGGCACGGCGCCCGAGTCAATGGCATCGGCGAGCACGCGCCCGGGACCGACCGACGGCAGCTGATCGACGTCACCGACGAGAACCACCGTTGTGCCGCTGCGGATGGCGCGCAGCAGCGCCAGCGCCAGCCCGACATCGAGCATCGAGGCCTCGTCGCAGACCAAGAGGTCGGTCTCGATGTCGGTGCGGCGCGGCGAGTCATCGGAGCCCGGACGCAGCTCAAGCAGGCGATGCACCGTCGAGGAAGAGTGGCCCGTGGCCTCGCTCATGCGCTTGGCGGCGCGGCCGGTGGGCGCCACCAGCCGCACTTCGAGCCCGGCCTGCCGAAAGGCGCCGACGAGCGCGCGAATGATGGTGGTCTTGCCGGTGCCCGGACCGCCGGTCAGGATGCTGAGCGGCGAGCGCTCGACCTGAGCCAGCGCGGCCTGCTGCTTGGGCGCGAGCTGCATGGGCATGTGCGCGGGGTCGATGGCGGGAATGCGCCGCCGCTGCGCCTGGAGCAGCCGGGCCATCTCGCGGCTGAGCGCGACCTCCAGGCCGTGCATGCGGGCGCTGTAGGCGCAGCCCTCTTCAAGGACGATCTCGGCGCGCTGCACCAGGTCGCGGAGCGCCTGCTCCACAGTCTCGGGCGAGAGCCCCGGCGGCAGCTCCTCGGCGGGGGTGTCGGAGGTGAGCAGGCCCAGGGTGCGCTGGCTGAGCTCCAACTGCGGCAGGTAGCAGTGGCCCGAGTCGATGCCCACGTCGAGGATGTGGCGCAGACCGGCCTCGATGCGGCGCGGCGAATCGGACGCAATGCCCACGGCGCGCGCGATGCGGTCCGCGATCTGAAAGCCGATGCCAGCGACGTCGCGGGACAGCGCGTAGGGATCCTCTTTGACCTTGCTGATCGAGGCCTGGCCGTAGCGCTTGCGGATGCGCGCCGCGTACGCCACCGAGATGCCGAGGCCCTGGAGGAAGACCATCACCTCGCGCTCCTCGCGCCGGGCCCGCGCGTCGGCCAGTGCGCGCTGCGCCCGCCGCTTGCCGACGCCCTTGACGGCGGCGACGCGGAACGACTCGTTTTCGAGGACGGTCAGCGTGTCGATGCCAAACTTTTCGACGAGGCGGCGGGCGAGCTCGGGCCCGAGGCCCGTGAGCGTGGTCAGGTAGCGCTCGATGCCGCGCACGGTCTGGGGGCCGGCGGGCAGCGCCAGCTCGGCGCGCAGCTGCCGTCCATACTGGGCGTGGCGCTCCCAGCGGCCGGCGACGCGCAGCGTCTCGCCAAGCTGAACCGCCGCCAGCTGGCCGACCACACAGACCGGCGCCGAGGACTCGGCGACCTCCAGCTCCAGCACCGCGAACTCGCCGTCGGGCGAAGCGTACACGACGCGGCGCACGGTTCCCTGTAGCTGCACCACGTTCGCGTCGTCGCCCAGCTGCCGGGTGAGCGCGTCCAGGTCAGTGGCCGGAAGCTCCGCCAGCCGCAGGGTCTCCTGCTTGGACTCAGCTTGCGTCATGGCGGGGCTGGGGGTGGGCCATTGGAGCCTCTACAAAAGGGCGACCTGAGCCTACATCAGCGCCCCGGGGGACGCAACGGACTGTCTACCGTCGGGGCTACCGTCGGGGTCAGCGCTCCTGGACGGCGGCGGCGCGCAGCTCGGCGGCGATCTCGCGGGCGATCTCGCGCGTGCGCTCGATCTCGGAGGCAGGCAGCGAGATGGCGCCCACGGCCGGGTGTCCGCCGCCGCCATAGCGACCGCAGATGGAGGCGATGTTGGCGGTGCGGCGAGCAGACTTCCAGGGGTTGCTGCCGACGCTGATCTTGGAGCGGCCGGGCATGAGCATGACGCCGACGACGTAGTGGGCGTCGGGGTGCAGGTAGTAGGGAACGAACTTGCTCACCGAGCTCAGCTTCTGGTCGCTGAGATCGTAGGTGACGACACCGTCTTCGCACAGGGCGCGCTCGCGCAGGAGCTCGATGAGGCGTTCGCTCTGCTGGCGCAGGGGGGCGAGGGCGCGGCTTACGTAGTCCTCGGCGGCGATGTCGGCGAGGGGGCGGCTGCGCAGATCCTCGATGAAGCGGCGCTTGAGGCTGCCGTCGCGGTTCGACTCGACCCAGGTCATGAGCTGCAGCGCCGGCTCCTTCCACTCGACCGCCTGCGCCGGATCGCGGAACTGGGCGCCGTCGATGAGGTCGGCCCACTCGATGAGCTCCTGGAACGGAGCGGTGTCGAAGCCGTAGACCGCGGCGCAGCGGTCGGCCAGGAACTTGCTGCACGACTGCGCCGTGGGGTCGTAGAAGTGGCGGGGATTGTGGGCGTGCTGAAAGTGGCGCTCGTCCTCGGGGGACATGAAGGCGCTCTGGTGGTGATCGAACCAGAAGTCGAGGCGCGGGTCGGCCGAGTAGCGGAAGTCGACGCAGGCGTGCAGCGGGCCCGCCTGACCGATAGCAGCCTGGGCAGCGTCGCCGAGGGCAGGCGCAGCGGCCTCGACCTCGCGAAAGGCGCCGCGAAAGACATCCCCGGGGCCGTGGCTCATGCCGTGGTATTCGAAGCGGGCATCCGGGTCGAGACAGCGCCTGTACGCTTCGCTGAAAAGCGCCGCCGAGGCTGCTCCGTCGAAGCAGTTGTCGTGAAAGAGGACGCGCACCAGCATCAGATGTGGATGTCTTTCCAGGTACCCGTGCGGAACTTGAGGAACATCACGCCGGCCAGGGCGGCGATGTAAAAGACCATCGAGCCCCACACGCCCCAGAGACCGAGGTTGAACGTGATTCCGCAGAGGTAAGAGAGCGGGATGAGACAGGTGTTGTGCAGGATGAGCTCGGCGGTCATCACGAAGATCGTGTTGCCGGCGCCGTACAGGGCCTGCGTGAACACCAGGGAGATTGCGATGAGCGGCGTGCACAGGCCGAGGACGCGCAGGATCGGCGTCGCCGCGGCGACCACGTCGGGATCGGGATTCCAGAAGTGCAGGATCGGCTCGGCGAAGATGCTGAGGAGCACTCCCACGGCCAGGAACATGACGCCGCCGATGCGGGCGGCGGTGTAGGCGTAGCGCTCGGCCAGCTCGGCCGACTTGGCGCCCATGCTCTGGCTGACCAGGGTCGCCGTCGCTGTTCCGTAGGCGATGCAGCTGATGAAGACCAGCATCAGCACGTTGATGATGTTCGAGGTCGCGGTGGCATTGATGGTGCGACCGACGCCGAGACCGGCCATCTTGTCCAGTCGACCGACGACGTAGAGCACGAAGCCGAAGCCGACCATCGCCACCATGGTCGCCACTCCCGACGGGACCGACAGCTTGACGATGCTCCACATGACCTTCGCCGACAGGTTGCTCAGGCGACGCAGGTGGTAGGGCCGATACAGGCTCTGGAACGACCAGGCGACCATGATGGCCAGGCCGATGTAGGAGCTGAGCATCGAAGCCAGACCAGCGCCGGGTACGCCCAGACGCGGCAGGCTGTTGCCGAAGACCGAGAGCAAGGCGGAGTGGACGGCGTTGATGCCGGGGATGCCAGGCGACTCGGGACCATAGATGAGCCCGATGCAGAGAAAGAAATTCGCCAGGTTCATGACAATCGCCACGCCCATGTGGACTCGGGTCTTGCCAAGGCCGTCGAAGAACGACTTCAGGCTGGCGGTGGTCACCATGCCGGTGATCTGGAGAAAGCGCCAGCGCAGGAACGGAACGCCCAGCGCAAGCACCGCCGGATCCTTGCTGAACAGACGGAACAGCATCGGCGCGGCGAGGTAGGTGAGCGCGGTCATCACCAGCGAGGTGGTGAGCGCCACAGCCACCGAGTTGGTCGAGACTGCGCCGGCGCCTTCGAGGTCATCGGCCCCTGCGCGACGGGCAGTGAGCGCCTGGGTGCCGACGGTGATGGCCGACAGGAAGCCGCCGAACATCCAGAGCAGGATCTGGCTGATCTGGACCGCAGTCTGACCAGGCGTCGACTCTGCGATGGGCAGATGCCCCACCAGCACGTGATCCACCTGATTGATCAGCGTCTGGGTCAGCATCGCCAGCATCACAGGGTAGGACAGCTGGAGGATGCGGCGAGAGAGAGTCGGATCAAACCATGACATGAGGGACAGTAGGGCCGTTCTAGCACATCGTGACGCCGCACAGCGCAACATTCGCTAAGGGCTGGCGAAGACTGCCCAGCCGGCACGTGCTTTCCCCAGTGGGAACAGCTGGCTCAGCAGCCTCGAAGGCGGCCGGTCGGGCTTGCACCACAGCGACGGGAGCGCTGCTGATCAAGAATACCTCGGCGTCACAGGGGCCAAGGCCGGTGACGCGAATGCGGCTACGCCAGCGCCCGAAGGCCTTCGCGGTCGGCCAGGATGACCTTGCGACCGTCGGTCTGGATGAGACCCGAGCGCTTGAACTGGCTCAGGGTCAGCGACACGGTCTCGCGCGTCGAGCCGATGAGGTTGGCCATCTCCTGGTGGGTGATCTTCAAGGCCACCAGGGTTCCGCGGCTGTCGTCGACGCCGTACTCCGAGGCCAGGCGCAGCAGCAGCTCGGCCAGCTTGGCGTTTACGTCCTTGAAGATCAGGTTTTCCAGCTTGTTCTCGATGTCTCGGCGACGCTGGGCCAGGATCTTGCTTAGCCTGTAGCCGACGATGCCCTCGCGCTGGATGAGGCGCTCAAACTGGTTGCGCTCGACCTCGGCGATGAGCGAGCTGTCCATCGCCTCGGCCATCTCTTCGCGCGGACCACCGTCGATGAGGCACAGCTCACCGAACAGCTCGCCGGGGCTGCGATAGTCGAGCGTCAGCTCCTTGCCATCGCGGGTGACCTTGCTGATCTTGACGCGACCGCTGCTGAGAAAATAGACGGCACGCCCAGGATCTCCTGGAAGGTACATGACATGGCGGCGCCGCACTTCGAGCAGCTGCACCGACTCGGCCAAGCGCACCAGCGTATCGTGCGTCAGATCCTGAAGCAGTGGCAGCTTCTTGAGGCACCACAGCGCGCGCTTTTCGTCTTGCAGGTGGATGCTCGATTCCCGTTGAGCCATGCGCGGATTCATACGCTAACCTGCTTGCGAGGGCAAGCATTTGTCTTAGGGGTTACGTTTTGCCCCGGGTTGGTTGGATTAGGTACATATTGTTGGGTCCGCTTTACGAGACCCAGCCGAGGCGCAGCGCGCAGCGTTCGGCCCCCCCGCGCAAGCGCCCAGACCAGAGCTAGAGCTTTAGCCAGGACAGGGCACTGGGGAGCGGCGGCGATTCCAGGGCCAGCGTGTAGTCGGCGCGGCGGTTGCGCGCTTCGTCAACGCCATCGGCGGTCTTGACGCGCGGCTGGCGCTCGCCAAAGCCCACGAAGAAGACGGGGAGCTTGAAGCCGTGCTGGCGATAGTAGCCGGCAATCGAGCGGGCGCGGTTGCGCGAAAGGGTCAGGTTTTCGCTGTCTCCACCGACTGTGTCAGTGTGGCCGCCGACGTACAGCTTGGGCTGCGGCGGGTTCGCGGTGATGCCGCGCTCAGCAAACGAGAGCAGGGTCTTTTCGACGCGGTCGAGGACCGTGGTGATCCGTCGCAGCGACTCGTCGAGCTTGCTCCGCTCGTTGTCGGCGATGTCCCAGGAGCCGCTGGCGAAGTTGACCTCTTCGTGAGGCACGGTGACGGCCCAGGGATACAGGTCGATCTTGGCGGAGTTGCCGTCCTGGTCGTAGAGCGTGATGGCCAGCCGCAGCACCACGCTGTCGGAGGTCTTGGGGCTCTTGCCCTCCCACGGCAGCCGCAGCCAGGTGTTGGTGTTTTCGCCGCTGAACGTGGCAGAGCCGCTGCCCATGTCGCTGCCGTCGTCGGCGTAGACCTGGATCTCACCGCGGGCGGCCGGCGCGGAGAGCTGCACCTCGACAAAGTGCTCGGTGACGCTGAGGTGCTTGGAGTGGTAGTTGGTGTCAAAGCGGATCTCGAGCTTGCGCATCACCTCGGTGCTGAGGTCGATCTCGCGCTTCCACAGCTTGCCGCCGGCCTCGCACTGGAGCATGCCGTGCCAGTGGGTGACGCCGAGCTTGCCGCTGCCCAGTCGAAAAACGACCTTCTTGCCCGCGGCGAGCTTCTTTTCTCGGAAGCTCTGCGCACCGGATTCGGCAGAGGACTTGCCATCGGCCGACTGCCCCGGCTCCAGCGCCAGGGACAGTCCGGATACCGACTCCTCGGCGATGAAGGTGATGGTGGGCCGGCCGCCCTCGGGAACGCGCGAGACCAGCGACATGCGCAGCGGATCGGCGAGCGCATCGCCACAGAGCGCGCCACAGAGCACGCCATAGAGGCAGACCACCCACAAAGACAGACAGCTGCGAGGCCCAGGATGTGAACTCGATGCGGGCATGGGTGCAGGGTATCGCCGCTGAGAGCGGCCGTAAAGTATCTCCTTCTGCGCCGGATTGAGACATCGGCTGCCAACGCACCGCGATGATGGTAGGGTCAATTCATGCAGAGGGAGAGCGCACGCTCCCAGGCCGCTCGCGAACAGCTGCGCATCGAGCTGATGGGGAAGGCCATACCGCCTGGCTATCGGCCGATCGTCCACCTGCTGTGCCCCTCGCTGATTGGGCTTGGGGTCGCCGTGGCGGCGCTGCTTCTGCTGAAGGACCTGCACCTGGCCCAGCTGTGGACGGTGCCCATCACCTACGCACTTGGACTGGGCTTTGAGTGGCGCGTGCACAAGGACCTGCTGCACAAGCGGATGCCCGGGCTGGAGCTGCTCTATGACCGGCACGAGCGCTCGCACCACATCGTCTTTACAGCGGATGACATGGCGATGCGGTCGCGGCGCGAGATGGCGCTGGTGCTGATGCCGTGGTTCGCCATCGTGCTGGTGACGCTGGTGCTGGCTCCGGTGGCACTGCTGGTGGGCTGGCTGGTGTCGCGAAACTGCGGCCTTTTGACGCTGGCCACGGGTGTGGCTTTTTTCGTTTCTTACGAGTGGCTGCATCTGGCTTATCACCTCCCGGCTGGCCATCCGATCTCCCGGCTGTGGCTGGTGCGGCGGCTCGGGACATTCCACCGCATCCATCACGATCCACCGAACATGCGACGCTGGAACTTCAACGTCACGGTGCCTCTCTTCGATGTGCTGCATCGCAGCCTCAAGGGCGACCAGACGCATTGAAAAAGTCGTGCCAGCGCAGCCTGAAGGTGCGCCAGCGACGGTAAAACGGGGGAATAGAGTTGGGTGCGCTGTCCGGGATCCGGACAGCGTCCGGACAGCGTCCGAAGCCCGGACAGCGGCTAGCGCTCGCGGAGGAAGGGCTGAAGCTCGGCGGCGACCGCTGCGGGCGAGCGGGTCTCCAGGTGGACGTCCCACAGCTTGACGGCCCCGTTCTGCGTGCCGGTGGCCAGCAGCTTGCCGTCGGGGCTGAACGAGAGGGCGGAGTAGATCTCGGTGTGCTCGCCGCTGCCGCCGTCGAGGTTGATGAGCGAGACGCCGGCGCGGCCGTCGTAGAGACGCAGCTCCTCGCCCGCGCTGGCGATGCGGCTGCCGTCGGGGCTGAAGACGGTGGCGATGTGGCCCTTGTTGCTGGTGCGATAGATCGAGAGCGCGGCGACGAGGCTGCCCTCGCGGCCGTTCCACAGCCAGGCGCGCTCGCCGCTGTCGACGGTCAGGATGCGGTCGCCGTCGGGGCTGAAGTAGCCGCCGCGCACGGTGCCGACCTGACCGCCGAGCGTGCTCAGACGCACGGCGCTCACGGCGTCAAAGAGGCGGGCGGTGCGATCTTCGGCACCGGTGAGCAGGCGGCGGCTGTCGGGGGCAAAGGTCACGGCGCGCACCGGCTGCTCGTGGCCTTCGAGGAGGCGCAGGAACTGGCCGCTGCGGCCGTCCCAGATGCGCACGGTCTTGTCCTCGCCGGCCGTCGCCAGCAGCTTGCCGTCGGGGCTGAAGGCGGCGGCAGTGATGGTGGCGGTGTGGCCGCCGAGGACAGCGACTTCGCGCGAGGTCGGAGCGGCGAGCTCGTGCAGCACGGCGCGACTCTCGCCGTCGGTGACAGCGGCGGCGGTGACCACGCGATCGCCGGTCGGTGAGACGGCCAGCGCGCGGCCAAGGTCGAGCTGGTCGCCGAAGTTGACGCGAACCTCGCCGGTGCGGCTGTTTACGATGCGCACCACGCAGGGGGTTCGGCCGGTGCTGCCGGTGCCGCCGGAGACCAGGGTGACCACGTGCTCGCCGTCGGGTGTGAAAAATGCGCTGTCGATGGAGCGGCGGGGGCCGTCGATGGCCTGGAGCTGCTCGCCGGTGTCGGCGGCCCAGATGCGGGCGGTGCCGTCGCGGCTGGCGGTGAGCAGGCGGCTGCCGTCGGGGCTCCACGACATGGTCGTGATCTCGTTCTGATGGCCGTCGAGCGGGCGCGGGTAGCGGTCGATGTGGCTGCGCCAGATGCGCACAGCCCCGTCGGAGCCGCCGGTCATGACAAAGGCGCTGTCGGGGCTCCAGGTCACGGCCAGGATGCGGCCGCGGTGCCCCTTGAGGCTGAGCAGGGACTGGCCGGTGCGGCCGTCCCACAGCCGGACGACGCCGTCGAGCCCGCCGGTGGCGACGCGGCGTCCATTTGGACTAAATACAACAGGAACCTCGGGCTGGTTGGCGTGGGCTCCGGCGCTGCCCTCGTCGGCGGCGCCGGGGGCGAGCGGGGCGCGCATGTGCCCGAGGATGCGGTCCCACAGCTCCAGGGTGCCGCCCTCGCTGCGGATCACCATGCGGCCGCTGTCCCTGCTGAGCGCCAGCACCTGGCTGTGCCTTGGATGGCCGACGGGCAGGAACAGGGGCTGGCCGGTCTGGCTATCCCAGAGCCGCGCGGTGCCGTCGGCGCTGTCGGTCATGATGGCCTTGCCGCCGGCCAGGGTGAAGGTGGCGGAATAGACGGTGCCGCTGTGGCCTTCAAGCGTCGTCAGGAGCTGGCCCGTCTTGCCGTCCCAGAGGCGGGCGGTCTGATCTGCGCTGGTGGTCACCACGCGCGTGCCGTCGGGGCCAAACACGGCATCCTTGACGTTTTCGGTGTGGCCGCGCAGGGCGGTGAGGGCGCGTCCCGTCACGGCGTCCCACAAAAAGGCGTCTTTGCCGGCGGCGGTGACCAGGCGCTGGCCGTCGGGCGAAAAGTTGGCGAGGATGACGGGGCCGGGGTGGCCGCCCACGGCTCCGACGAGCTGGCCCGTCTTGCCATCCCAAAGGCTGACGCTCGGGCCGCCGGCCGCGGTGACGATGCGCAGGCCGTCGGGGCTGAAGCGGCAGAGCCACGGCTGACCGGCCGCCTCGCGCAGGATCGTGATCGGAGCCCCACGCTGGGCATCCCAGAGCCGGCAGGTGGCGTCGCTCCCCAGCGTCAGGACGCGCTTGCCGTCGCTGCTGAACCAGGCGCCGGTGATGGGGCCGTCATGGCCGCCGAGCTTTTGCAGCGTCTTGCCGCCTTTTATGTCCCAGATGCGGGCGATCTTGTCGACGCTGCCGGTGAGCGCCTGGCTGCCGTCGGGGCTGAAGGCGACGACCGTCACATCCTTTTCGTGCGGTAGCACCGCCACCTCCAGGTCCAGCTGCGAGAGCAGCCATGGCAGGAGGAAGCGCACGCTCGCGTCCTTGGGGCCGAGCTCGTAGGCGCGCAGGTACTCGCGCGCCGCGTTGGTCAGATCGCCGCGTCCGAGCAGATGGCGCGCAGTCTCCGAGGCCCGCCGCGCCTGCCGCAGCTGCTCAAGACGCGCCTGATCCTCTTGATTCTGCTGGTAGATCCGCCGGCCAAAGAACGTCGCCGCCGTGCCCATGCCGGCAAGCACGAGCCCACTGACGATGACCCAGACGAGCGTTGAGCCAGTGCTGCGCTGGCGCCTCTTATCAACCATGCAGCCACTCTACCATTTGCTCTGTGAGCCCTGCCGATCCGGGCAAGGTCGAATGCCATCAGGGGCATATGCGCAGTGCCCGGTATAAGACATATAAGTTATATGCCTACATCTATTCCGGGTTGCTCTATTTGATTACACAACAAGGCGCTTGGATAAAACAAACTGATGTTGCCTGGTTGCCAAATATCGCGGTAAAATCGCGAAGTAGCTAAGACCCTTTCACGAGCGGTCGTATCCAAGGATGCATGTCAGCCGCGCGGGGTCGCACCCCGACCGGCTGCGCAAGGTGAGACCTAATGAGCCAATCGAAGTTCCCCATGCGTCGCCGGTCACTTCTCCCCATGGCCCTGGGTGCCCTATCGGTGCTGGCGTGCTCGCAGCAAGTTGCCCCGAGCCAGCAGCAGCAAAATCAGCAGAAGCTGACACCGACCTCAGATGGCGACAAGACGATAATTCTCGCCAATCAGATCTTGAATACCTACGCAGCGGTGACCGCAGATGTCGCGGCAGGTGCCAAGACAGTTATTGTCGACTCTGCGCAGCTCGCTGCCATGGGTCTGAAGACCGGCGACCTGCTCATGATCATGCAGATGCAGGGCGCGCAGATCACGACCACTGACGACGAGACCTACGGAACGATCATGAACCCGGCCAACCCCAACGGCGCGGGTCGCTTCGAGCTGGTGCAGGTCGCGGCGGTGGACGTGGCGGGCGGCGTGGTGACGGTCGACGGGCTGTGCGGCGGGCTCAAGAACGCCTACCAGGCGAACAGCCACAGCCAGATCATCCGGGTTCCGCAGTTCGACAACCTGACGGTCACCAGCGCGGGCTCGATCAATCCCCTGAAGTGGGATCGCGACCTGGGCATCGGCGGCGTGGTCGCACTGCGCGCGAAGCACTTCAGGATCCAGGGCAGCATCGATGCCTCGGGCCAGGGCTTTGCCGGTGGGCTGGAGCAGCTGCCGCTTCCGAAGCTCGGCGGCACGGCCGCTGTGGACACGTTCGTCTCGGAAGATGATCCAACGGTAGGCGGCGGCAAGGGCGAAGGCATCGCCGGCTACTCGGGCTTCTACGGACGCGGCGCTTCGGCCAACGGCGGCGGCGGTGGCAACGGCTTTGGCGGCGGCGGCGGCGGCGGCGGCAACGGCGGCCTGGCGACCTGGACCGGCAACGGCGTCATGACCGTGCCGGCGGCGCTGCCCAAGTTCAGCGACGCCTGGAAGCTCGATCCGTACTACGTGGACAACAACGCGCTCAGCAACGAATACGGCGGCGGGCGCGGCGGCTACACCCAGGCGCTCGTGAACCAGGACGCCACCACCCGGGCGCCGGGCGCGACCGAGTGGGACGGCAACTACCGTCGCGAGCGCGGCGGGCGCGGCGGCTCTCCGGTCATGAACAACGCGGCCGTGCAGATCTACCTGGGCGGCGGCGGCGGCGCCGGCGCTCCCACCTTCAACCTCGCCAATACCCTGGTTGCGGACCCCGGCACCGGCGGCGCCGGCGGCGGTCTCATCTACCTGATTGGCGGCAAGGCCGAAGGCACCGGCAAGCTGCTCGCCGATGGCGAAGATGGCGCACCGGCCGAAGGCATCTTTGAAGGCGGGGCCAACGGCGGCGGTGCCGGCGGCACGATCATCGTCAACACCAGCACCCTGGAAGGCAACCTCACGCTCCAGGCCAACGGCGGCATGGGCGGCGATCAGCCAGACCCCATGCTCCTGCTCCAGGAGGCCGATGGCCCCGGCGGCGGCGGCGGCGGCGGCTTCATCGCCGTTCCGGCCACCACGCCCCCCACGGTCATCCAGCTGGCCAAGGGCGGCAGGAGCGGCGGCAGCGGCTCGCAGCTCGTCACCGAGTTTCCGCCCAACGGCGCCTCCGACGGCCACGACGGCCTCACCGGCCAGAGCCTGAACCCGCAGGCGGCCCAGACCCCCATCTGCGCCCCGGTGGATCTGCGCATCACGGTCTCCGACGCGCAGGCAGCGGCCTCGCCCAGCGCTCGCCAGACCTTCCTGGTCACCGTCTACAACGATGGGCCGTTTGCAGCCACCGCAGCGCCCATCACCGGCGCCATCACGCCGGCGTTTTCGGGCGTGGACTGGCTGTGCACCGCCACCGCGCCGCAGCAGGACGTGGAGCCGGCCTCGTGCGGCAGCAGCCAGGGCACCGGCGATCTGAACACCACGGTCACGCTGCCCCCGGGCGGCACCGCCAGCCTGATCGTGCGCGTACCGCTCACCGACAGCACCCGGGGCGACATCGGCTACACCGCGACCATCTCGGCGCCGCCCGAAGTGCAAGACATCGATGTGGCCAACAACACCAGCACCGACACCACCAACATCGGCCCAGTCACCGACCTCCAGATGCGGGTCACCGTGGCCCCGACTCCGACCACCAGCGGGCAGCCGGTCACCTTCATTCTGTCGACGAACAACAACGGCCCCAACCCGGCCAGCAACGTCAGCGTGGTCTTCGACCTTCCCGCCAAGACCTCGGTCGTCGGTACGCCGAGCGGCGACGGCTGGCAGTGCTCGGTTGACCAGACTGCGCGGCGGCTCACCTGCACCCGGGCAGCGCTGGATCGCGGCGCGGCCCCGGACATCACCATCACAGTCCTGCCCGACTTCGGCGACACCTCGGTGGTGGGCAGCGCCCGCGTGAGCGCCGACTCGCCGGATCCGGACGACACCAACAACAGCGATACCGCCGTCGCGACGATCAACTTCGATCCGACGGCCTACCGGAAGGCGGGGCTGGCGGGCGGCGGCTTCGGCTGTAGCCAGGTCCCCGGCGGCACCACCTCGGGAACCGGCCTGGCGGGCGCGCTCCTCGCGGCGGCGCTGCTCCTCGTTCGTCGACGGGAACAAAGCGAAAACTAAGCCCCCTGGTACGGGGTGGCCCAGATCAAAAGGTCAACAGCAAGCTCTGAGAGGTCTACTTTGCGTCGCATCATCCAATTCGCGTTTGCCGCTGGCATGCTCGGTCTCGCGTCGCAGGCACAAGCGCAAACCACAGCCAACAAAGGCTTCCAGGTCAATCGCTACGAACCGACAAGCGCCGGTGAGTGGTCGTTCGCGGTTGATCATCCTTGGTACAGCTCGATGCGCTACTTCGCCGGTGGCATCACGCTGAACTACGCCCACAATCCGCTGGTCTTCGGCCTGCGTGATACCAACGGCAACTTCACGTATCAGTCGTCGGTCATCGCCCACCAGCTGATTGGCCACATCGATCTGGCTGGCTCGTTTCTCGACCGGGTGCTGATCTCGGCCTCGCTGCCCGTCACGTTCCTGGAGCGCGGCACCGACGGCTCGAACGACATCCACCTGGTCGGCGGCACCGGCACCCCGGCGGCCGCGGTGGGCGATCCGCGCCTCGGCGTCAAGGTGCGGCTGTTCGGTCAGCCGTACAAGAGCGCCATCTCGCTGAGCTTGGGCCTCGACGTCTGGATCCCGATCAACAGCTTCACCAACACCTTCCCGACCCAGGTCGGTGAGAGCGGCGTGCGCGTGCTGCCCAAGGTGATGCTCGGCGGACTCGCCAGCAGCGTGATGTGGTCGTTCACCGCCGGGTTCCTCTACCGTCCCGACGCCTCGATCGGCTCGCTGCCCGAGGGCTCGGGCAACACGGTCGGCCCCGAGATTCAGATGGGCGCCGCCATCGCCTACGCCAACACCGACCTGCGCCTGGCAGTCGGTCCCGAAGCCCTGCTCAGCACCGTTGTCACCAACGGCAACGGCTTCAAGCAGGACTACACCAGCCTGGAAGTGCTGCTTGGTATTCACTACAACATCGCCAAGCTGATCAACATTGGCGTCGGCGGCGGCATCGGCGTCCTGCGCGAGCCGGGCACGCCCGACGGCCGCTTCCTGTTCCGCCTGGCCTACGCGCCGATGGCCGACGAGAAGCCCAAGGATCGCGACCACGACGGCATCATCGACAAGAAGGACGCCTGTCCCGACGAGCCGGGCGAGGCCACCGACGATCCGCGCACCAATGGCTGCCCGCCGCCTCCGCCCCCGGACAGCGACGGCGACGGCGTGATCGATCCGCAGGACAAGTGCCCGAGCGAGCCCAAGGGTCAGAACCCCGACCCCGAGAAGCTCGGCTGCCCGCTGCGCGACCGCGATGGCGACGCTGTCTTCGACAACGAGGACAAGTGCCCCGACGAGCCCAAGGGTCAGAACCCCGACCCCGAGAAGCTCGGCTGCCCGCTGCGCGACCGCGATGGCGACGGCGTCTTTGATCCGCAGGATCAGTGCGTCGACGTCCAGGCCGGCCCGCACCCGGATCCGAAGCGCCCCGGCTGCCCCGACAAGGACACGGACCTCGATGGTGTCTACGATGCCGTGGATCAGTGTCTGACCGTCCAGGCCGGCATGTTCCCCGACGCCGCGCGCCCTGGCTGTCCGCTGCCCGACCGCGATCGCGACTCGGTGCCGGATCCGATCGACGCCTGCCCCGACAAGCCCGGTGCTCCGTCGCCGGATCCCAAGAAGAACGGCTGCCCCGGCCTGGTCGAGATGAAGGGCGGCATGATCGTCATCCTTCGTCAGGTGTTCTTCGCCACCGGCAAGGACACCATCCTCAAGAAGAGCTACCCGGTTCTTGAGGCCGTGTCGGCCGCCCTCAAGGCGACCCCGGCGATCAAGAAGGTCGTCATCGAAGGCCACACCGACAACAAGGGCAAGCCGGAGATGAACCGCGACCTCTCGGAGCGCCGCGCCCGCAGCGTCCAGACGTACCTGGTCCAGCACGGCATCGCCACCGAGCGCCTTGAGGCCAAGGGCTATGGCCCGGATCGCCCGATCGCGGACAACAAGAACGAGAAGGGCCGCGCGCTGAACCGCCGCACCGACTTCCGCATCACCGATCCCGCTCCGGCCGACGCTGGCAACGCCGCCCCGGCGCAGGTGATCGACACGCCGAAGATCGAGCCGACGGGCAAAGAGGACAAGGCGCAGAAGGCCAAGGCCGCGCCGCCGCCGCCGCCCGTCGAGAAGCCGGTGAAGGGCAAGAAGGGCAAGAAGGGCAAGGGCGCGGCCGCCGAGCAGACCGAAAAGGCCGCCGAGACCGCTGCCGCCGCCGAGAAGGCTGCCGACAAGGCCGCCGACAAGGCCGACAAGGCTGAAAAGGCCGCCGATAAGGCTGAAAAGGCCGCCGACAAGGCTTCTGACAAGGCCGACAAGGCTGAAAAGGCCGCCGATAAGGCTGCCGACAAGGCGGACAAGGCCGCACCGGCCGGCAAGAAGGGCAAGAAGGGCAAGGGCGACGCTGCGGCTCCGGCCGGTGGCGCTGCCACTGCCGCCCCGGCCGACAAGGCCGCAGCTCCGGCCGAGCAGGCTGCTCCGGGCGCCAAGGCCGAGAAGCCTGCCAAGGGCGCCAAGCCCGCCAAGGCCAAGAAGTAAGCCCTCCCCTCCCCTCCCCGTCCGCCGCTCCCCCGCCATTTTTTGACTGAGCCCGCCGCTGCCAGCGCAGCGGCACCGCACCCTTGTGCTTGACACCTTGGAATCGGCCGCGCTAAGCAAGCGCTCCTCGACGGAAAACCTCCGTCAGCATTCCCAACTGGAGCGCGTCTTTCATGAAGATCCTGGAAGTAAAGTCGCTGGCGATCCCCGAGATCAAGGTCATCCGCTTCGGCCGCTTCTGCGACGCCCGCGGCTACTTCACCGAGAGCTTTCGCCAGAGTGACTTTCACGGCCACCCGCAGCTCGGCCCGATCATGCGCGACGTGCGCTTCCTTCAGGCCAACGACGCCTACTCGAAAAAGGGCGTGATCCGCGGCATGCACTTTCAGTGGAACCCCTACCAGGGCAAGCTGGTGCGCACGGTGCGCGGCCGCATGGTCGATCTGGTGCTCGACATCCGCCGCAGCTCACCGACGACGGGCAAGATGATCGCCTACGACATCCCCAGCCATCCCGGCCTCGACTACGCCGACTGGATCTGGGTCCCGCCCGGCTTCGCGCACGGCAACATGTTCCCCGAAGAGTCGCAGGTCGAGTACTTCTGCTCGGGCGAGTGGAGCCCCGGCTGCGAGGCCGGCATCTCGCCGCTGGCGGCCGACATTGACTGGTCGCTGTGCGAGCCCGCCTTGCACCAGATGTTTCAGGGCATCGTCGCCGAGGGCGCGCTCATGACCGACAAAGATCGCCACGGCCTCAGCATGGGCGCCTGGCTCGCGGACGAGCGCTCGTCCCAGTTTGTCTACGGTTGACACTGCTTGCGCCGCTGGGCTACAGCTTCCGCCCGTCGGCCGCGGCTGATTACACCCCATGCCTCTGGATCACAGTCTTCGCTGGCAGATCTCGCTGCTGCGCCTGTTTGAGGGCGCGCGAGCAGCTCAGGGCGCAACGCTCCTTGAGCTCGATCCCGCGTCGCCCAGCTTCGTGCAGGCGGCGCGCATGGTCGGGCTCGCGAGCAGGCAGGACGAGCCGGCCGACATCGTGGTGCACTGGAGCTTCAGCCTGGCCGCTCGCGACCGGCTGCGCCAGGCGCTGCACGAGGGCAGCAGCTTCCTGTTTGCGACCACGAGCCGCCAGAGCGAGCTGAAAAAAGCGCTGGCGCTGACGTTCGGCAAGGACGTGGCGCTGATCGAAATCGACGCCAGTCCCCACGAGAGCTCGCCGCGCTTGGGGCTGGCCCGACTGGGCGGACTGCTGCCGAGCGACCTGCGCGCCATCGAGCTTCTGACCGGCCGCCTGCTGCCCGCAGCGGGTGAAGAGGCGAGCGCGCTGGGTCCGGAGCTGGGCTGGTTCTACGCGAGCTGGGGGCAGCTGGCGGCGCTCGATCGCCTCATCGCCGCCGGCGGACTTCGCGAGGAAGATGCCACCGGGCTCAAGGGCGCGCTGCTTTTTGAAAAGGGCGCGCTCGCAGAGGCGCTGCCGCTTCTGGAGCAGGCTGTGCGAGCCGATCCGCTGCTCGGTCCCTGGCCGTGGCTGGTCGCATGCAAGCATCGCCAGCTGCACGAGCTTGAGCTTGTGCAGAGCCGGCAAAAAGAGCGCGCCGCGCGCCTTCAGGCCGAGCTCGCGGCCGCCCGCGGCGAGCTGGCGCAGCAGCGCAGCAGCGTCGAGGGCATGCAGAGCTCGACCGCCTGGAAGCTCAGCCGCGGCCTCACCCGCGCGATCGCGATGGTGCCGCTGGGTCAGGCGACGGTGGCCGGCCTGGGCATGCTGCAAGAGCGCGGACCGCTGGCGACGCTGGGCGCCGTGCGCGGACACCTCCGCTATCGCCTCCAGAGGCGGGCCGATGTCGCCCAGCGCGAGCTCAACCGCATGGCGCGGCTGGCGCGGGCGCGCCGCATCGCCAGCGCGCTCACGGGCCGAAAGGCAGCGCAAAATTCCAGACCCAGCGCCGCGCCGCGACCAGTCTTGCAGCCAGTTGCCGCAGCGTCTCAGGAGACGCTGCGGCGCTATCGCAGTCTGCCGCTGCTCAGCGCAGTTGTCGTCGGAAAAGATGCCAAGAGCGTGGCCGCCTGCGTCCGTCATGTGCTCGCGCAGAGCTACCCGAACCTGGAGGTCCTGGTGCTCGCCAGCGAGGCCGAGGCCCAGGCCCAGGCCGAGCTCAGAGCAGCGCTGGGCGAGCTCCTGGATCTGCCCGCAGTGCGGCTCTGCCACGGAGCGCTTGCCGCCTCTTTTCAGCTGGCTCGCGGCGAGTTTGTGACCTGGATGGAGGCGGGCAGCTCGCTGGCCGCGCACGACTTCGCAAAGCAGATCGATGAGCTGCTGGCTCAGCCCGGCTTCGCGCGCCCGGTGCCCGGCGAGTGCCCCGCGCCGCTGCGCGTCTATCAGCGGAGCGCGGATGCAAGTCAGCAGCCAGCAGCTATTTCAGCTGTGCCCGCAGAAGTCCCGGCTCGCCCGCTGCGAGCGACGCTGCTCATCGACACGCTGGATGTCGGCGGGCTTGAAGAGGTGGTGGCGTTTCTGGCCAACAACCTGGGTACGCTCGGGATCCAGCCGTCGGTGATCTGCTTTCAGAGCGGCGGCCAGGTCGCCGAGCGGCTGCGCAGTCAGGGCCATGCGGTGCTGGTCGCCGACGGCGATCCCGAGCGCCTGGCCGCGCAGCTGCGCAGCCAGAGTCCCGACGTCGTCAACACCCACTTCGCACACCTGGACGCGGTGAAGACCGCCCACGCTCTTGGCCGTCCGATCGTGGAGACGATCCACAACACCTACATCTGGCTGGACGCCGCGCGCTGGCAGGCGGAGCGGCAGCGCAGCCAGTATTTCAGCGCCGCGCTGGCCGTGAGCGGCCTGGTGAGCCGCTACTATCAGGCCCACAATCCGGACTTTCCCGCCCAGAAGATCACCGTCGCTGGCAACGCCATCGATCCCGCGCGCCTGGCCCCCATTCCGATGGCGGCGGCGCGGCAGATCCTGGACATGCCCGAGCACGCCACGCTGTTTGTCTCGCTGGGTCGCTACTGCTATCAAAAAAATCAGCTCGGACTTCTGCGCGCGTTTGCCCAGGTGGCCGAGCGCGAGCCCAGCGCGCACCTCCTGCTGGTGGGCAACATCGCGCAGGACGCGCTGCCCTATTACCAGCTCCTCGGGCAGGTTCGCGACGCGCTGCCGTGCGCAGAGCGGGTGCGGATCGAGCCGTTTCGCAGTGATGTCGCCACCGTGCTCTCGGCCGCGGATGCGATGGTTCTCGACTCCTATTTCGAGGGCTGGAGCCTGGCCGCCACCGAGGCGCTGCTCGTGGGAACGCCGCTCATCCACAGCGTGTGCGGCAGCGCCGAGGAGCTGTGCACGCTGGGCGAAGGCTCGGGCATTGTGATTCCCAATCCCGGCGGCGACATCATGACCCTGGACCTTGTGCGCATCAGCGAGACCGCGGTGCTGGCCGAGCAGTCAAATCACGCGGCGCTGGTCGCGGCCCTGACCCGCATCGCAGCCGAGCGGCCCCTTTGGCGCGGGCGGCGCGAGGCCATCGCCGCCACGGCCGCGCGCATGTTCCACCCGACGGCAATCCTCCATCGCTACGCCCGCGCGTTTCGCCGCGTGGCGCCAGCTGTGAGCCTGTCCGACTCAACTTGAAACAACCTAAACCAACCTAACTTAAGCCAAACATGCACGTCCTTCTTGCAATCGGAACGCGGCCGGAAGCCATCAAGCTGGCGCCTCTTTATCACGCGCTCAGCGCCGATCCGTTCTTCACGGTCACCACCTGCATCACGTCGCAGCATCGCGAGCTCTTGCAGCAGATGCTGAGCTTCTTCAACGTCCGCTCGGATGTCGACCTTCAGGTCATGCAGCCGCGCCAGACCCTGGCCGCGCTGACCTGCAATGTGCTGCGCGGAGCCGATCAGCTGCTGGCGGAACAGAAGCCCGATCTGGTGGTTGTCCAGGGCGATACCACGACGGCGTTTACCGTCGGACTGGCCGCGTTTTATCAGCGCGTGCGGGTGGCGCATGTGGAGGCGGGTCTGCGCTCGTTCGATCTGGCGCAGCCGTTTCCCGAAGAGGCCAACCGCCGCCTGGTGGATGTCTTTTCCGATCTGCTGCTCGCGCCCACGGCCGGCGCGCAGGAGAACCTGCGCCGCGAGGGCTATGCCGACGAAAAGATCTTCGTCACCGGCAACACCGGCATCGATGCGCTGCTCCTGGCCAGCGAGCTCGTGCGGCAGAAGGGCCATCCGCTGCCCATTGCGCTGCCCAAGGGGGCCAAGCTCGCGCTGCTGACCGCGCATCGCCGCGAGTCGTTTGGCGACGGGCTGGCGCGCATCTGCCAGGCGGTGCTGGCGCTTCTGCGGCGCTATCCCAACCTGCACATCCTCTACCCCGTGCATCCCAATCCGCATGTGCAGGAGGCGGCGCGCAGCTACCTTGCCGCCGAGCCGCGCGTGCATCTGTGTGCGCCGCTGGAGTACCCGGAGTTTGTGTGCGCGCTCGGGGCCGCGGATCTGATCCTCACCGACTCGGGCGGCGTGCAGGAGGAGGCGCCAGCGCTGGGCAAGCGCGTGCTGGTGCTGCGCGAGACCACGGAGCGGCCCGAGGGCATCGATGCCGGCGTGGCCAAGCTCGTGGGAACGGACCTGAACCTCATCGTGGAGAGCGCCGCCGAGATGCTGGATGCGCCGCCCACTTCCGACGCTGTGATCAGCCCGTACGGCGATGGCCGCGCAGCTGCGCGCATCGTGGAGGTCTTCAAGACCGGCCAGCTGAGCGCGCCCTTTGCTGCCTCCGCAGCCGCCGCGCCCGCAGCCGTGCAGATGCCGGCGTCACCGACGGTAGAAAAGCGCAAGCAGGCGGGCTCTGCATGAGCGTCATGTCGCTTCCGGGTCGCCTCATCCGCCGCTGCGCCCATCACTACGCGCAGGGCGGACTCGGTCACGCCATCCGCCAGACCACGATGGAGTCGCAGCTCCACGTGATGCAGAGCTGGCAGGCGCATCTTTTCGATCGATTCCGGCGGCAGCGCGCGCAGCGCTTTGGCGCCGATCTGCGCGGGCTGCGCTGTCCCGGCGAGCCGGGCCTCGTCTCGGTGGTGCTGCCGGTCTACAACGGCGCGGCGCTGGTCGCGCAGGCGCTCGACTCGGTGCTGGCGCAGAGCTACGAAAACTTCGAGCTCATTGCGATAAACGACGGCTCCAAAGATGACTCGGCGCGCATCCTGGACAGCTACGCCAGCCGCGACTCGCGCATTCGCGTGGTGCATCAGGAAAACCGCAAGCTGCCGCGCACGCTGTCGCGCGGCTTCCGCATGGCACGCGGCGAGTACCTGACCTGGACCAGCGACGACAACCTGCTGCGACCCGAGTGCCTGGAAAAGCTCGTCGGGTGCCTGCTGCGCCATCCCAGCTGGGACATGACCTACGCCAACGAAGATCTGATCGATGCGCAGGGTCAGCCGCTGCGCGGCTCCTCCTATTTCCTGCCCAATCAGAGCCCCGCGGGCAGCGAGCACATCGTATTTCCCGAGAGCTCGGCGCGGCTGAACACCGTGATGTACAACTATGTGGGCGCCGCGTTCATGTACCGAAGCCGCGTCGCGTACCTGCTCGGCGACTACAGCCCGCTGCGATTTACCGTCGAGGACTACGACTACTGGCTGCAGGTGAACACGCTGCTCAACCTGCATCACGCCGACTTTGCCGAGCCGATTTATGACTATCGCTTTCACGGCGAATCGCTGACCGCGCGCATCGATCAGCTGGGCGGAAAGAGCCACCTTGAGCGGCTGATGGAGTTCGACACGCTGCGGCGCGAGCGCTTCAAGCTGCCGATCCTGTGGCTGCTCGAAGATGTCTCGGGCAGCAGCGAAGGTCGCCTGATCATCGCCGCGCTGCGCGCCCGCGCCGAGGCCGGAGGCCAGCATCTGCGGCTGTGGGGCGACGAGCTGCCGCTGCCGCAGGTGTCGCCCTCCACGCCGAGCCTGTACCTGCGGCTGGCGGGTCACGAGCAGGCGCATGAGCCGCCGCCCGAAGCGCTGCGCGGGGGGGCGGTGACGCTGACGGCGCTGGCGCTGCTAGACGGCAAGGCGCCGGCGCCGGGCCAGGTGCACGCAGACTGGGATGTCTGCGCCGCCCTGGGCAGCGGCGACCCGGATGGCCCAGGTCAAAGCCAGAGCCAGAGCCCGAGCCAGCTCCAGACCCCGCGGCTGCGGCCGGAGAGCTATCAGGGCCTCTGGCGCGCAGACGACGTGGGCACCCTGTTTTGCGCGCTGGATGTGCGCTGCCGGGCCGAGCAGGCCCGCATGCTGGAGGCGCAGCTTGGCTGACACCCGAGTGCTGGTCACCGGCGGCGCCGGCTTTATCGGCAGCCACATCGCAGACGCGCTGATCGCAGCTGGATACGATGTGCTGGTGCTCGATGATCTGAGCACCGGTCGTCGCGAAAATGTCCCGGCGCAGGCGAAGTTCGTGCACGGTGATATACGTGATAGTGAGACTATCAACCGTCTCATGAGCGAGTTTCAGCCCCAGGTGGTCACCCATCAGGCGGCGCAGACCAGCGTCGCTGTGAGCACACGCGAGCCGGTGCGCGACGCGTCGATCAACATCCTGGGCAGCCTGGAGATCTTGCAGGCGTGCGTGAAGCATCGCGTCGGTCGGCTGGTCTTTGCCAGCACCGGCGGCGCCATCTACGGCGAGGTTCCCGACGGGCAGCGCGCGAGCATCGACTGGACGCCGGCGCCGCTCAGCCCGTATGCGTGCGCGAAGTTTGCGCTGGAAAAATATCTGCACGCCTATGAAAAAGAGCACGGCCTGAAGGCGAGCGTGCTGCGCTACGCCAACGTCTACGGGCCGCGCCAGGATCCCCACGGCGAGGCGGGCGTCGTCGCCATCTTTGCCCGGCGCATCCTGGCCGGCGAGCCGATCCAGATCAACGCCCGCCGGGAGCTGGGCGATGCCGGCTGCGTGCGCGATTACGTGCATGTCGCGGACGTGGTGCGGGCGAACCTGCTGGCCATCGCTGGCCAGCTGCCGGTGCCGCTGCTCAATGTCTGCACCGGCGAGGCGACGACGACCCTGGAGATCGCGCAGCTGCTCCAGCAGGCGGCCGGGGATGATGTCCAAAGCAGGAAATCTGCGATCGGCTTTGCCCCGCGGCGGCCCGGCGACCTCCAGCGCTCGGTGCTGGATCCCGAGGTGCCCGGGCAGGCCCAGCTCCAGCCGCAGCTGCGCGAGCTGCTCGGCGCGCCGGTGCCGCTGCGCACCGGGCTGGCGCAGACGCTCGCCTGGTTTCGCGAGCGCGAGCGCCGTTGACAGCGGTCCCGAAGGTGGGATAAAGCACAGCCGATGCTCCTGCACGCTTGTATCTACTGTCAGGCCACCGCAATCGCTCCGGTCTACAAGCGTGCCGATGGTCGCACGATTGTCCGCTGCGCCGACTGCGGCCTCCAGTTCATCACCGACGTTCCCGACAACCTCGCCGAGCTCTACGGCGCCGAGTACTTCGACAAGAGCGACGCGGCGGCCGGCTCGGGCGTTGGGTACGCGAGCTACTCGCAGTACACCGCCATGCAGTTTCGCTGGCAGCTCGCGCTCTTGCGGCTGTTTGAAGGGGCGCGCGCGCACCGCGGCACCACGCTGCTCGATCTGGGCTGTGCGACGGGGCGATTCCTCCAGATGGCGAGCCTGGCCGGCTTTGTCTCCACGGGCATGGAGATCAGCGAGGCAGCGGCCGGGATCGTGCGGCAGCAGGGCTATCCGGTGATCCAGGCCGCGCTGGAAGATGCGAGTCCAGCGCCGTCCGACATCGCAACGGCCTGGGATGTGATCGAGCACGTGGTCGATATCGGCGGCATGCTGCGCAAGATCCGCGGCACACTGCGCGACGGCGGCAGCTTCATGTTTTCGACGCCCGACGGCGGTGCTCCGCGCGCCGCGATCGAAGGCGAGCGCTGGAGCTGCCTGACCTCGTCGTTCGAGCACATCACCTACCTCACGCATCCGTTCCTCAAGCGGGCGCTCACCGAAGCGTTCGGCGCCGAGCCGCTGCTCGTGAGCTTCGATGTGGCCGGCGAGTGGACCAACATCATCGGCTTTGTGCGCGTGGGCGGACCCACGCTGCGCGATCGCCGCATCGCAGAGCTCCTGGCGCAGGGGGCGGTGCCGGCCAGCGCCGAGGAGCTGCGACTCTACGGCTCGGAGCTCGGCTGGTTTTACTGCACCTTCGAGCAGACCGAGGCGCTGGAGCGCCTGATCGCGGCGGGCGAAGGCGTGCTGCCGGCCGCCACCCTGCTCGCGCTGCGGGCGGGCCAGCGCTACAAGGCCGGCGACTTTGCGGCGGCGATCCCGATGCTCAAGGCCTCGGCAACGCAGGAGCCGCTGAGCCTGGCCTGGCTGGCCGAGTGCATCGAGCGACGCGAAGAGTCGCGCGGGAGCGAGCTGCAGGCGCGCCTGGATGCGCAGCTCCAGGCGAGTGCCATCGCGCAGGCCGAGTTCGCGCAGGCCAAAAATGCGCTGCGCATTCGCATCGAGGAGCTGACCGCTGAAGGCGTGCATCTGCGCGCAACGCTTGAACAAATTCACGGCTCGCTCAGCTGGAAGATCGGACGCGGCGTCACCAGCACCATCGAGCGCGTTCCCGGCAGCCAGGCCGCAATCGACGGCCTGAAGCAGCTGCGCGGGCGCGCCCGCTAGCACACGCCAGCACAAGAGCAGTCCGCCCATCTGACTTGCACAGGCCATTTCCAGGAGCCGCCTTGACGAAGCGCAAACCGAATCGACGGTCACGGACCGCGGACCCAGCCACAAGAGCTACCACCAAGGTCGGCATCATCCTGGTCGCTTACAACCGCAGCGATGTCACCAACCTTGCGCTCGACTCGCTCGCGCGCGCTCGCAACGAGCACACGTCCTTCAAGCTGTTTCTGATCGATAACGCTTCAAAGACCGCGGAGTTCGAGCGCATCGAGCGGCTGTTCCAATACCTGGTCAGCCAGGGCCGCATCGATGGTGAGCTCGTCCGAAGCGCGACCAATCTGGGCTACGCCGGCGGCAACAACATCGGCATCCGCAGCGCGCTTGCCGATCCCACGATCACGCACCTGTGCCTGCTCAACAACGACGTGATCGTGACCGATGGCTGGCTGGATCACCTGGTCGCGCAGGCGGATGTCACCGGCGGCCTGGTGGGTCCGGTGTCAAACAGCGTCGGCAACGAGCAGATGATTCCCGTTCCCTACAAGAACCACGGCATAAACGGCTACAGTCGCCAGGCCGTGCTCAAGTTCGCCGCCGAGTGGGGACCTGCGCATCGCGACAACCTGGTCGAGACGCAGATGCTCGGCTTCTTCTGCGTGCTGGCAGCGCGCAAGCTCTTTGAGACCGTGGGACTTCTCGACGAGCAGTTCGGCATCGGCTACTTCGAGGACGATGACTACTGCATGCGCTGCCTTCAGGCCGGCTTCCGCCTGACGATCGCGCGCGAGGTCTTCATCCACCACTGGGGCAGCGCAACCTTTGCCGGCATGGAGCGGCCGGCGCACGACGAGCTCTTTCAGAAAAATCGCAAGCTGTTCGAGTCCAAGCACAACATCACGTGGCACACGCCGGTCGACATCAGGTGGCAGCGCGTGCTGCTCCACGAGCTCGGCTGGCTGGCCGCGCAGGCGGTGCCGGACGAGCAGCAGATCGCGCTCATCAAGGACTGGTCGCCGCGCCTCGGCATCCTCCGCGCCGTCGAGCCGAACGGCCCGGCGCCGTGGCAGCCCGAGCAACCGCCGCCGCCCTTTGTGCCGCTGCGCGTGCGCCTGATGGATGACATCATCGATGCGGTGCGCCTGGTCAGCCCCAAGCTGTCGGCGCTGCTGCCGCCGCTGCGCGAGCTGGTGGAAAAGTCGAAGCGCATGCCGCTTCCCGATGATGCTGCGACCGCGCGAGCGAAGTCGAAAAAGAAGGTGAAGGCAGTCGCGTCGTCACCTGCCATGGCAGAGGACGCGCGGAGCTGGCAGCAGCGACGGCGAGCGGGCGCGCAGACGGTGATCGTGCTGCCGATCCAGGGCTACGACGGCCGCCGGCAGCGACCGCAGCACCTGGCCGATGGGCTGGCAAAAAAGGGCTTCGATGTGCTGTGGATCGATCCCAAGCCGGGTCCAAAACTTGATCCCAGCGCCGTGCCCCAGCCCGAGGTCAAGGTGCTGCCGAGCGGCGTCTTGCAGGTGCAGCTCGGTGGGCTCGACCCCGCAAACTTCTACACGAGCGGACTTGCGCCCAGCGAAGTGGCGCCGCTGCTGGCGCAGCTCGGCGGGCTGATGCAGCCCGGTGCGCGCCTGGAGGATGCGGCGCTCTTGGTGCAGTCGCCGTTCTGGACCGCGCTGGCTGCGGCCTTTGCCGGGCGCGTGGTCTACGACTGCATGGACTTCCACGCCGGCTTCGGCTCGGCGACGCTGGAGGTCGAGCTGCTGGAGTCCGAGCTGCTGCACGCTGCCGATGAGGTCGTGGTCTCCAGCGACTATCTTTTTCAGAGCGTTGGCAAGCTCGATCCCGAGCTGCAAGCGAAGCTGCACATCGTTCGCAACGGCTGCGCGCCCGCGGACTTCATGCGGCGCGGACGCCACCTGGGCCTGCCCGGCCAGACCGTGGTCGGCTACTTCGGCGCCGTCGCTGAGTGGTTTGATCACGAGCTCCTCATCGCGACCGCGCAGCGGCTGCCCGAGGTGAAGTTCGAGATCATCGGCGACCATCACTGGTCTGCGCTGGGCAAGCTCGAGCTGCCGTCCAACATCAAGCTCCTCGGCGAGCAGCCCTACGACAAGCTGCCCGAGCTGGTCGCGGGCTGGAAGGCCGCGCTGATTCCGTTTCAGATCACGGACCTCATCCTGGCCACCAATCCGGTGAAGCTGTACGAGTACTCGGCGCTCGGGCTGCCGGTGGTGGCGACGCCGATTCCCGAGGTCATGCAGGCGGGTCTGGAGGTCTTCATCGGCGCCGACAGCAGCGCGTTTGCCGAGGCAATCCGCACCGCCGTGGCCAGCGACTCCGCCGCCAAGATCGCCGAGCGGCGCCGCTTTGCCGAGCGCAACTCGTGGGCCGCGCGCGTCGATCAGCTGGCGGCTCTGGTGCGCCGCATCGGCGCAGAGTCGCGCCCCGCATCCCCCGGCGAGCAGGCGTCCACCGCCACCGCCTGACCCGAGCCCCGTAAGGCTACCTTCATTAGCCTTTGAGCGGACGCGGTGCGAAGCGGCGCAGCAGCGCCTGGGCGGTCTGGTAGGTCTTGACCACGCGCGGCATCTTGCGCAGCCGCGCCCGCAGCGCCGACACCGGCGGCGGCAGCTCATGGCCCACGCGCAGGAGCTCCAGCTTGGCAACCAGGTGCGCCGGCCGCGCAGCCGGCGAAATTTGCAGCACGAAGAGCGGACTGCGCACGCGAAACGTGTAGATGTCGCCGCTCTTTTCCGCATAGTTTCCCGAGAGAAAAAACGGAATCGGCCGCCCCTCGCCATCGCTCAGGCGCAGGGCGCCTAGCCGCAGCTGACACTGCCGGTTGATGGGCATGAAGCGCAGCTGCGCAAGCGCCCGCGCACCATCCAGCGCGAACGCGAGCGTGCCGGTTGGGGACGCATAGTGCGCATATAAAATCTGCTGCGGCGCCTGCGCATCCGCCGCGATCAGGTGCAGCTCGCTCTGCGCCGGATAGACGACGTTGCGCTCGTAATCGGAAAGATAGTGCAGCGGCTCCAGCGCGGAGCTCGGCACGCGATCTTTGAGCGCCAGCACCTCTTGCGCCGCAGCCGCGAAGCCGTCCTGAAGCCGCGCAATCGCACGCAGATTTTTGGCCATCATCTCGCGCCGCTCGGCCGCTGGGGGCAGCTCGCCGGCCAGCATCTGCTCGAACGTGACGTAGCGATAGCCCAGCGCCGGAAAGTCGCCCAGCGACGGTGAGCAGACCACCGGAATGATGCCAAACCACAGGTACTCGCTCAGCTTGGTCGGGCACGCGACGCGGTTGACCGCGATGTCATCGCGCAGCACCAGACCGTAGTCCGCCTGAAGATAGAGCGGCGCCAGCTCATCCTTTTTCGCACTGCGGATCGCGACGCGCTCTTCGATGCCGCGCCGGCGCGCTGCCTCGCGAAACGGCTGCGGATCGCCCGACAGGAACGTGAAGTCGCAGCGGGCGGCCTGCGCCTGCGCCAGCTCCATCATCGCATCCAGCTTCTGCCAGCGCTGCGCGCCCCCCGAGTAGAGCACGCGCGGCCGCGCGGCCGGCGCCTCCTCGCTGAGCCGCGCATCGGCGCGCGCAAAGATCGTCTCAAACACCGGCAGCACCGTGAGCTCGATGCGGCTCTCGGGATACTTTTTCCGATAGTGGTCGGCCATCGCCTGCGTGACCACCACCGCGTGCTGCGCCTCGGCAAAGACCTGGCGCTCGATCTCCTGATAGAAGCGCGCGACCTCGGGTCTGCCGTAGAGCAGCTCCTCTTCCGGAGTCACGCCGTGGATGTCGGTGACGACCTTGCCGGTCTTGTAAAAAGGAATCACGTAGCGCGCCCAGTGCAGCGTGTGCACATAGACCAGCTGCGCCTGCAAGATGAGCTCGCGCAGCTTCTGCTGATGCGCCATGTACGACAGATCGAGGCGATAGACCTCGACGAGCTCGCTCATGCGCAGCGGCGCTGGCAGACCCGCCTCCGCATCGGCGGCGCCATCGGGATCGATGATGTGGATGTAGACGCGCGGCTCGCGGGCGAAGATCCGATCCACCGCCGCGATGCGGCTCAGCCAGCCTTCGCAGACCTCACCGGGCGATGGAAACGGCGCGACGAACGCAATCATCTGGAGGCTAGCGGCGACGCTCGCGCAGTCGCGCCCTGATCAGGCTGAGCGTCCACTTCGCGATGTCCAGCAGCACCTCACCGATTCCCGGCCGGCGCTCGGGCTGCTTCGCGAAAGAGGGCGCTGGCGGCGCTGCCGCCGGGCTTGCAGCAGCAGGGGGCGGCGTCTCTTTTTCGGCCGCCGGGGCCGCGGCGCTCACCGGGCAGACTGCCGGCGCCTCCTCGACGGGAGCGGCCTCAGCGGGGGCGGCGGGGGCGGCGGGCGCGGCAGGCTGTTCTAGGATTTCAGGCGCTTTTTCAGGCGCTTTTTCGGGCGCTTTTGCAGGGGACTTTTGCGGCGCTTTTGCGACGGGTGCAGGCTCAGCGCTCTTGGCCGCTGCCTTGGACGGGCTCTTGCCCTTGCCCTTGGAGGTTGCCGCCTTGACCAGCGCCGCGGGCGGCGGCGCATGGACAATGGTCTCGGACGCAGCTGCCGCTGACTTGGTGCCCGTTTTCTTCACTGGTTTGGCGGACTTTTTTTGTTGTGCCATAGCGCCGGTACGCTAGCACGAATCGCCGCGGGGGTCGCCTGTCCAGCCCGCCTCGCACCTCGCAGCGGGCGCAGCGGCTAGGCGGGCGGCGGCTGCCACAGCTCGATGCGATTTCCCTCGGGATCCTGGATCCACGCGAAGCGCCCGTACTCCCCGTTTTCGCGCCGCGGATCGATGGTCACGCCCTCTTTTTCCAGCAGCGCCAGCAGCGCATCCAGATCCTCGACGCGGTAGTTGATCATGAACGGCGCATCGCTGGGCGAAAAGTAGTCGCTCTCCTTGCGAAACAGCGACCACACCGTCATGCCTTCGCGGCGCGGATCGTTGTGATCACGCCACGGGAAGGTCACGCCGCCGGACTCGCGGGCAATCCCCAGGTGCTTTTCGTACCAGCCGTACAGCGCCTCGGGCTCCGCCGACTTGAAGAAGATTCCGCCGATTCCAGTTACGCGCCGCATCAGAAGCTCCCAGCGATGCCCACGCCCTGGCCAGTGGCATAGGGCGTTATGCGCACATCGCCCAGCACGCGGGCGATCTTGGCCGGCAGCGGTCGCTGCTGCACGCCGATGATGAGCAGCGTCAGCCCAACCAGCTGCGTCATGCCGTCGGCGACCACCCACGGCACCGTGTACTCTTTGACATCGGTGGTGCTGCGCGAGACGAGCGGCAGCCAGGTGCCGCTGATGAAGGGGCCCAGCACCGGGATCATCAGCGTGTAGAAGATCGGCTTGCGATCGCCGCTGCTCTGATCGGCGTAGAGCGGCCCGAAGACCAGCGTCGGCACCATGCCGCACAGCAGCATGGCCAGCCCCGCCCCCCACAGCCCCGGGTTGCGGCGCGTGCCCTCCTGCCGCCCCGGAGGCGACGGGTAGACGCCCGCGGGCTCGGGAAAGCGGATGAGCTCGGACAGCACCGGCGAGATGGCCGACTCCGCGATCCCACCGCTGCGCAGCGCCAGCGGCAGAAAGCGGCGGTAGCACTCGCGCGCGCCATTGAAGTCGCCGCTCCGCTGCTGATGCAGGCAGCGCTCGTACTCCGCATAGGGATTGGGCTGGTCGACGATCGTCACCGGCGGCGCCAGCGGAGCGGTCGCGGCGGCCGGGGCGGCTGGCGGCGCCGTGGGCAGGGCAAACGGCGACGGCGTGTAGACCGGCCCAGCGCTGGGGGCCGGAGCCGGCGGCGGCGGCGGCGGCGGCAGGGCCGCAGCCTGGGCAGGCGGCGGCGGGGTCGTGCGCGGCGGCGGCGGCGAGGCCGGACGCCCCGGCGGCGGCACGAAGGGCTGCGCCTTGGCCGGAGGCGGGGCCGGCGGTGCCGCTGGTGTAGGCGCAGGCGCACTTTGGGCGACATAGACCGTCGGCGGCACCGTCGGTCCGTCGGGCGGCGCGCTCAGCGGCGGCGGCGTGCGCGGCCGCTCGGGCGTGCGGTTGGAGTCGGCCAGGCAGCGCTCGGCAACTGCCCGGCGCCCCGACGGCGGATCCTTGACCAGGTTCAGGTAGGTCTGGCAGGCGCGGCGCGCCTCTTTGGGCTGGCCAAGCTGGATGTAGACCTGCCCGATGTCGAGCAGCAGATCCTTGGGCCCCGAGCCGCCGTACGCCTCGCTGTACTCGGTCAGCGCAACCTCATACTGCCCCAGAGCCAGCGCCCGCTGCCCCCGGGAAGCGTGGTCCTGCCAGTCTTCGGCCTGGGCCGTCGAGGGAATGGCGCCAAGGCCGAGCAGCGAGCTGCCGACCACCATCGCGAGGAGAGAGCGTGCCATGGCGAACCTGCTGGTGAGGGTTATTTGTCTTTGGGAGCGTCGCTGCGACGCGCTGTCTTGCCGGAGGCGGTGTCGTCGAGGAGCTTGCGGAAATAGGTGCCGACGGGGGGCAGCGTGCGCGGCTCCAGCGCGACAAAGAGCACGGTGCGCCGACCGGCCTCACCGTCGAGCTTCAGCAGCCCTTCGCCGGCCCGCTGGAGCGCCACCGGATCGCTCTGGAACATGGGGTCGCTGCGGTAGAGCAGCAGCAGATCGCGCAGCGCCCGCGGGCTGGTCCCGGGGCTGCCCAGCTGCGTGAGCGACGAGACGATGTCCTTGATCGCCGCCGGCGGCGTGCTCGGATCGAGCAGCCGCTCGGCGAGCACCGGCGCTGCGTCCACCGCGCCCAGCGCCGCTGCCACCCGCGCCAACGTATCGAGGCCGCGCGGCCGGCGATCCTCCAGGAAGTCGTAGCTCTGCTTGAGCGCGGCGACCAGAAGATCGGTGCTCTCGCGATCGTTGCGGGCGATGAGCACGTCGCCGGCCGCCTTGCCGAGCTGCGGCGGCAGACCCTCGGAGGTGACGATGCGGATGAGCTCTGCCGTCGCCTCCTTGCCGGCGAGCGAGCCCAGCGCCTGCACCGCGAACAGCTTCACCGAGACGAAGCTGCTGTCCTTGTCAAAGACGATGCCGTGCAGCGCCTGAAGCAGCGGCGCGGCCGGCTGCGCCCCTTGCCCCGCGCTCGGGGCAAAGCCGGCGGCGTCGAAGGTCGCGCCCAGCACCTGCTGCCCGGGCTTGAGCTGGATGCGCTCGCTGAACAGGCGCCCGCCGCTCTTGCGATCGAGCGCGCCGAGCTCGCCATCCTGCGCGACAAACAGCACAGCCTGATCGGTCAGCTCCGACGCCATGACGTTCTGGCGCGGCTGCGCGTAGGCCCAGCGCACTGCCCCGCCCTCGGTGTTGACGCCGAAGAAGAAGCGATAGCTGTGCAGCACCGCCTGGTTTTCGCGGAAGCCGAGCTTGCCATCGTGCAGCTCGCCCTCCCAGAGCAGGCGGTTGCGATCAAAGGCGCTGAAGTTGGTCTGCTCGACGCGGTAGCCCTCCCAGTTGAGGAAGACGCGGACCCGCTCGCCCAGCTGCGGCTGCGCGTAGGCAATCTGCGCCCGCTCGGCCTTGACGCTCGACTCGGTGAGCAGGGCGACGCCCTTGTCACCGACGCCGTAGTAGAAGCCCTCGGCGCCGGCGCGCACAAAGCCTATCTGCTCGTCTTTTTGGCGGATGCGGGTCAGCTCGGCGCCGTTTTTGGCATCGAGCACGACCATCTCCTGGTAGCGGAACGGCAGAGCCACCAGGCCGCTCGTCGCTGCGGGCGCACCGACGGAGCCGGGGGCGGTGACGCGCCACAGCTGCTCGCCGGCCGGGCCGACGGCGGTGACGTAGCTCTTGCGCTGCCCGGGAGCGTTCTTGTCCTCGGGGGCGCGCGTGACGTAAAAGACGTGGCCGCCGTCGGCGGTCAGGCCGGCCAGGGTCTCGCCGGCGGGCAGGGCGACGCGACCGCGCACCGCGCCGCTGCGGGGATCGCGCAGCACCAGCTCCGATTCGCCCTCGCGGCTGGCGAGCACGCCTTCGGTCACGGCGAAGCGCGACCGCACGTCGGCGCCCACCGCAAAGGCGAGCTTTCCGTCGCTGAGGTCGTAGCCGTAGAGGGTCTTTTCGGCCTGGCTGAGATCCTTGTCGCCGCGCCGCTCGGGCCCGGCATAGACGTAGGCCATGGCGTGGCCGCTGCCGTTGTGGGCCTTGGGCGCAGCCTGGCCGGCCTTCAGGCGGGCCAGCGTCGGCTGGAGGGTGCGCAGCTCGTTATCCTGCGAGTGCACCGAAAAGGGCGGCTCGGCGCAGCCCCCCAAAGCGACGGCTCCCGTGGCTCCGAGCAGGCAGGCAGCAAGTTGGGCATGCTTTCTCATTTGGCTGTCCTCTGCTCGATGATCTTCTGCGCCTCAACCCGCGACGGGCGAGCCTTGTCCTTGGCGCTCTCTTTGACGTAGTCGCCCAGGATGTCGAGCGTCACGGCACCGGGCATCTTGCCGATGGTCTTGACCACCTGGACGCGCACCGGCTCGGGGCCGAAATCCGGACGCTTGAGCAGCTCGCCCAGCGTCTCCAGGATCATGCCGTCGGGCACGTTGCCGATCATCTCGGCCAGGGCGCGCGCGGTGTCGGGACCGCCGATCTGCCCCAGCGCCACCGGCGCCGCCGCATCCTTGCGCAGCAGCAGCTTGATGAGGTACGGCTCCGCGCTCTTTTCGCGGTGGTCGCCCAGCGCCTGCGCAGCGACGGCGCGCACCTCGGCGTTGGCATCCGAGAGCGCCGCAATGAGCAGCGGCACCACCGGCCCTGCGCCCACCGCGGACGGCATCACCGGAGGCGGCACCAGCGGCTTGACCGG
>Ga0075163_10000273_pt1 | contig 64680 bp, 64 predicted proteins | sample JI1023141ADNA_FD_71478 | JGI IMG/M metagenome (GOLD analysis project Ga0075163, IMG submission 71478) | Wastewater effluent complex algal communities from Wisconsin, to seasonally profile nutrient transformation and Carbon sequestration -... | ecosystem: Engineered > WWTP > Effluent > Algae... | reverse complement strand
GCCCCTCGAAACCCATGAGTTCACAAAGCTGCCGCTGCCATGCAGCTGCGGGGATCACCATGGCCAGACTGCCGCCGGCCGCAGCGACGACCGTCGTCGCCTTCAGCCCGTAATGAACCTTCGGGCTCGGTGGCCACCAATCACGGCGACTGAGGACCAGCGCGTTCAGCAATCGGCCTGCCAGCACACCGATTCCGTAACCAATCGCGGCGTTGAGTCCGCCGATCACCCCGGCAAGCAACCAGCTGCGCGGCATCAACGACGGCGTGAGTGACAGGCAGAAGAACAACGCCCCGAATGCGATCCCGACGAAGTCCAGCCGAACCAGGCTCCAGGCCCACTCGACGACGGACTCGCGGCGGCGTGTCATCCGAACAGACCGGGGAGCACTCCTTCGGACGTGCTGCGCAGCTCCTCCAGCGACACCGAGAACAACCCCTGCACGTCTACCGAATCGGATCCGGGGTCGGAGACGCCGACTCGGGTGAGCGGCAGTCCACGTGCCTCGCACATGGATTTGAAGCGACTCTCTTCAGTGCGCGGGACGGCGACCAGAACCCGTCCGGCGGATTCGGAGAACAGGAACACGAATGGATCGACGTCGTCGGGCGGCAGGATGCGACACCCGGTCTCGCCCGCCAGAGCGGCCTCCACCACTGCTTGGATGAGACCACCTTCACTGAGATCGTGTGCGGCGGAAGCCAACCCGTCCCGCGACGCGGCTGTGAGGACGTCGGCCAGCAGCTTTTCGGTAGCCAGGTCGACCTTTGGGGGAACGCCGCCCAGATGATCGGCGGTCACCTGCGCCCAGATCGAGCCGTCGAACTCGTCACGAGTGGTGCCGAGCAGGAACAATGTTTCGCCCGGCTCGTTTCCAAGACCGGTGGGCAGCCGTCGACTGACGTCGTCCAAGACCCCGAGCACACCGACCACCGGTGTCGGGAGGATCGGTGTCGCGCCGGTCTGGTTGTAGAAACTGACGTTGCCGCCGGTGACCGGAATGCCAAGCGCCGCACAGCCATCCGCCAAACCTCGCACAGCCTGCGAGAACTGCCACATCACCCCGGGATCCTCCGGGGAGCCGAAGTTCAGACAGTTGGTGACGGCGATCGGGGTTGCGCCTGTGACGGCGACGTTGCGGTACGCCTCCGCCAGCGCCAGCTGGGCACCGGCGTAGGGGTCGAGCTGGGTGTAGCGCCCGGACGCATCGGTCGATACCGCGACGCCCCGGCCGGTGGTTTCGTCGATTCGCAGCACACCGCCATCGGCATGCTCGGCGAGAACGGTGTTCCCGCGAACGTAGCGGTCGTACTGCTCGGTGATGAATGCCCGGCTGCACAGATGCGGACTACCCAGCAGCGCAAGCAAAGTCGCCTTCAGCTCCTCACCCGAGGACGGGCGCGGAAGCTTGGCGGAGGTGTCGGCGATCAGGTCGTCCTGCCAATCCGGCCGCGCCAGCGGACGGTGGTAGACCGGGCCTTCGTGCGCGACGGTCCGAGGCGGCACATCGACGACAACCTCACCGTGCCAAGTGATCTGGAGCCGATCCCCCTCAGCCACCTCGCCGATGACCGTTGCCACGACATCCCATTTGTCGCAGACCGCCATGAACGCCTCGACGTTGCCCGGTGTGACCACGGCACACATGCGTTCCTGAGACTCGCTGGACAACACCTCGGCGGGCGTCATGTTCGCGGCCCGAAGCGGGACCCTGTCCAGTTCAATGGTCATTCCGCCGTCGCCCGCGGATGCCAATTCGGATGTCGCGCAGGACAATCCAGCACCACCAAGATCCTGGATACCAACAACGAGACCACCCGCATACAGTTCGAGACAGCACTCGATGAGCACTTTCTCCATGAACGGGTCACCGACCTGAACGGAAGGCAATTTCTTTCTGCCGGCTCCGGATTCATCACCGCCGAAGGTGTCGCTCGCCAGGACCGACACTCCCCCGATGCCGTCGAGCCCGGTACGCGCGCCGAACAGGATGATCTTGTTGCCCGTACCGGAGGCGAAGGCCAGGTGCAGATCTTCCTTACGAAGCACACCGACGCACATGGCGTTCACCAGCGGATTGCCCGCATATGAGGCGTCGAACACAGTTTCGCCACCGATATTCGGCAGCCCCAACGAGTTTCCATAGCCACCGACGCCGCGGACTACGCCGTCGAGGACGCGTCGGGTGTCCGGGGCGTCGGCGGCACCGAACCTCAGCTGATCCATCACCGCGACCGGACGGGCACCCATCGCCATGATGTCCCTGACGATGCCGCCCACTCCGGTAGCCGCGCCTTGGTAGGGCTCGACGTACGACGGGTGATTGTGGGATTCGACCTTGAACGTCACCGCCCAGCCATCACCGATGTCGACCACGCCGGCGTTCTCACCGATGCCCGCAAGCATTGCCGCGCGCATCTCGTCGGTGGTTGTCTCGCCGAAATAACGCAGATGCACCTTCGACGATTTGTATGAGCAGTGCTCGCTCCACATGACCGAATACATCGCAAGTTCGGCATCAGTGGGGCGACGTCCCAGGATTTCCCGAATCCGTTGATACTCGTCGTCTTTGAGACCGAGTTCCCGGTAGGGCTGCGGATGATCGGGCGTGTTCGCGGCCAGCTCGACGGTGTCGACATTCACTCCGGATGCCATGTCAGCCCATCACCGGCGCGACGCAGAAGACGTTGCCGTCGGGGTCCTCGAGAACTACCCAGCCGAACTCGCCGAACGAGTGACGCCCCGTCTCGGTGGCCCCGAGACCGACCAGTCTTTCGACCTCGGCGTCGACATTCCCGGTCGAGAAGTCGAGGTGGACCCGCGCCTTACCGGGCGTCGGATCGGAGACCCGCTGGAACCCAAGGCGCGGACCCGATTCGCGGGCCAGAAGATAGAATTCGCCCGGCATCACCGGGACGACTTTGCCGCCCAACGCCGTCGACCACCAGTCCGCCAGCCGGGCGGGATCCGTGCAGTCGAACGTGACCATCTCCACCGTGAGGTCCATGCGGCCAGCCTAAGGCTTCGCCGAGATCGACGTTTTCCAGGCCTCGTCTCGCACAAATGCGCCCAACGGTCATTGTCAAACTCACGTTTGGGCGTCGGGGAGAGCGGGGGTGAGGAAGGCGTGCAGCGCCGCGGCGTACGACACCACGTCGGCCGCCCCCATCATCTCGCGCGCGGAATGCATGGCCAACTGCGGCGCTCCCACGTCGACCGTCGGGATACCCGTTCGCGCGGATGTCATCGGACCGATCGTCGACCCGCACGGCAGGTCAGCCCTGTGCTCGTAGCGCTGCAGCGGCACACCGGCCTGACGGCACGCCAATTCGAAGGCGGCGGCGGTCCGGCTGTCAGTGGCGTAGCGCAGGTTCGGCTGCACTTTCAGAACCGGCCCGCCGTTGACGGCGATCCAGTGCGACGGTTCATGACGCTCGGGATAATTCGGATGGGTGGCGTGCGCCATGTCCCCCGATGCCACCATCGAGCCGGTCAACCGGCACAGGAAGTCCTCGCGGTCACCGTCGGCAGCCAACACGATCCGCTCCAGCGTGGTGAGCAGCAGATCTGACTGAGCTCCATGATCGGAGGTCGAGCCGACCTCTTCATGATCGAACAGCGCCAGCACAGGTAGGCATTCGCCCGGCTCCGCCGCCAGGAACGCCTCGAGCCCCGTGTAACAGGTGCCCTGGTTATCGAGCCGGGGGGCGCTGACGAATTCGTCGTCGACACCGATCAGCCTCGAGGGGTTCAGGTCGTGGGTCATCAGATCGGCTGCCAGCAGATCCGCTGGGGCCACCCCGGAACGGACGGCGACGAAGTCGAGGAACGACCGCGACACCTGCCCGGCCCCCCACACTGCGTTGACGTGCCGCTGTGGGTCCAACTTCACCGAGGCACGGTCCTCCGAGAGGTGGATCGCGAGCTGTGGCACCCGCAGAATCGGCTCGTCGATACGCACCAGCCGGTGTGCGACTCCGCCATCACATTCCGGATCGCGTACCGACAACCTGCCGCTGATCCCCAGATCGCGATCCAGCCATGAGTTCAGCCACGCACCGCCATACGGCTCCAGCGCCACCGATTGCCACCCCGCCACCAACCGGTCTGGATGCTGTTTGACCCGAAGGTTCGGGCTGTCGGTGTGCGCGGCGACGATGCGGAACGGACGACGGGAGTCCGCGCACGTCCAGGCCCCGCCCTTCCAGGCCACGAGCGATCCCGCGCGCACCACGAAGAACCGTCCCGCGCCGTTGCGCCTCGGCCACCTGTCGGCCTCACGGAGTTCCGTGTAGCCAGCGTCCCGAAGCCGCCCGGCCACCGTCTCGCAGACGTGAAACGGCGACGGCGAGGCGTCGATGAATTCACACAATCCCGGTGCGCTCGCTCGAGTCGACATGTTCACCATCATGACGAGTAAGGACACGCTAAGGTCTACCGGTGCCCTCCCCGCAACCACAGCCGGTCCTGGCGCCCCTCACTCCCGCAGCCATCTTTCTCGTCACGACGATCACTGACGGTGGCGAAGAAAAAGTCCACGAAGCACTGTCCGGACTGGCCGGCATGGTGCGCGCCGTCGGCTTCCGCGATCAAGGCAAACATCTGAGTCTGGTGACGTCCATCGGCTCCGCGGCCTGGGATCGGTTATTCGCCGGCCCCCGCCCGAGTGAACTTCACCCGTTCGAGGAGCTCGCCGGTGGCCGGCACAAGGCCCCGGCCACACCCGGTGATGTGCTTTTCCACATTCGCGCCGAGGTGCTCGACGTGTGCTTCGAACTCGCAGCGCGGATCATGAAGGAGACGGCCGGAGCATTGACCGTCGTCGACGAGGTGCACGGCTTCCGGTACTTCGACAATCGGGATCTACTGGGCTTCGTCGATGGAACGGAGAACCCGGACGGCAAGGTGGCCGCCCACGCGACCACGATCGGTGACGAGGATCCCGATTTCGCCGGCGGCTGCTACGTCCACATCCAGAAATACCTCCACGACATGTCCGGCTGGGACTCGCTGTCGGTGACCGAGCAGGAACGGGTCATCGGCCGCACGAAACTCGAGGACATCGAGCTCGATGACGAGACCAAACCGGCGAACGCGCACACAGCGCTGAACGTCATCGAGGACGAAAACGGCAACGAGCTCAAGATCGTGCGGGCGAACATGCCATTCGGCGAGATCGGAAAGGGTGAATTCGGCACCTACTTCATCGGCTACTCCCGCACTCCGGCAGTCACCGAACGGATGTTGAGCAACATGTTCATCGGTGATCCGCCCGGCAACACCGACCGCATCCTGGAATTTTCGACCGCCGTCACGGGGGGCCTGTTCTTCACCCCGTCGGTCGATTTTCTCGAGGACCTACCGCCACTTCCCGACGCCGAAGAGGAAGTGGCCGCACCACCCGCTCCAGCACCTACCCGTAACGGATCACTGGCGATCGGCAGCCTGAAAGGACGGCACTGATGAACAACCTGTACCGCGAACTCGCCCCGATCACCCAAGCGGCGTGGGGGGAGATCGAGGAAGAGGCGGCCCGAACCTTTAAGCGGCACATCGCCGGTCGTCGCGTCGTCGACGTCTGCGAACCACTCGGCTCGGACTACTCGTCGGTGAGTACCGGACACCTTCTCGACATCGCGCCACCCGCCGACGGAGTCGTCGCCCACCTGCGCGACACTCAGCCGCTGGTGCGGCTTCGGGTGCCATTCACCGTGTCGCGCATGGCAATTGACGACGTTGAACGTGGCTCGAAGGATTCGGATTGGGATCCGGTCAAGGATGCCGCGAAGAAGCTGGCGTTCATCGAGGACCGTGCGATCTTCGAGGGCTACACGGCCGCATCGATCCACGGAATCCGTAGTTGCAGCTCCAACCCGGCGCTGAAGGTGCCCGAGGATCCCCGCGAATTCCCGGATGTGATTGCTCAGGCGCTCTCGTCGCTGCGCCTGGCCGGCGTCGATGGGCCGTATTCGGTGCTGCTGTCCGCCGATGCCTACACCGCGGTGAGCGAGACCACCGTCGGCGGATATCCGGTGCGTGAGCACATGAATCGCCTGGTGCACGGTGACATCATCTGGGCGCCGGCGATTGACGGCGCGTTCGTGATGAGCACGCGCGGCGGTGATTTCGACCTGTTGCTGGGCACCGACGTGTCGATCGGCTACCTGAGCCACGACGCCGAGTCGGTGGAGTTGTACCTGGACGAGACACTGACGTTTCTCTGCTACACGGCGGAAGCTTCCGTCGCCTTGGCCCCCTAGGCATTTGCGCAAGCAGTCGCAAAGGCCCCACACGCCCCGGCGTGTCGGGGCCTTCTGCGTCTGCCCAGCCCTAGACAAACGAACTAGTTCGTCTCTAAGCTGAACGTTATTCAGCAGATCCACGAGCGAAAGGGCCCGGACCATGGCCATCAGCACAGCCGTCAGACAACGGATCGGAATCGGGGTAGGCGCACTCGCGATCGCCACGATGGGCACGCTTTCCGCGTGCGGCGGCCACGACGGGGCCGAGCCCATGAAGCCGTCAACAAGCCTCTCCCCCACCGAGAAGGGCCTTGATTCCCGAGGCGGCAATATGTTCACGCCAGCGGCTCCGGTCACGACAACGTCATACGTGTCGAATAACAACGACTCGGCATTACCGCCACCGCCACCCGCCCACCCCGCCGGCCCCGGCGGGCCAGGCGGACCGGGCGGCCCCGGCGGACCGGGCGGCCCCGGCGGACCCGGCGGACCGGGTGGCGGCAACCACGGAGGTGGCGGCCACTGAGCCGCCACCCTCAAACGAACAAGTTCGGCTTTATCCTCGACCGGTGAGGAATGCGACGGAGTTGCGCGACGAGATCCTGGCCGCTGCACGAGCTGAATTCGCCCAATACGGCCTGGCCGGCGCCCGGGTCGACCGCATTGCCCGGGCAGCGGCGGCCAGCAAAGAGCGCCTGTACGCGCATTTCGGCGACAAGAACGCCCTTTTTCGGGCGGTCGTGGCCATGGACACGGCTGAGTTCTTTCGCTCGATACCATTGCGCCCCAACGCCATCGGCGAATTCGTGGGCGAGATCTACGACCTCGCGTTGCGCCAGCCGGAGCACGTCCGGATGAACAATTGGGCGCGGCTGGAAGGTGTTGAACTCGATGAACCCCTCGCCGAGGACGAACCCGTCGTCACGCAGGCAATCGAGGCGATCAAGATCGCTCAAGCAGAGGGATACGCCGACCCGAGCTGGCAACCACTCGACCTGCTGCTCATGCTGTTCGGAATCGGACTGGCATGGGCACATTCGCCTCACCCCAGTGCGGCGACAGATGATCCCGAGGTGATTGCCCAACGCCGCGCTGCCGCGGTCGAGGCGGCCAGCCGGATCGTCAGGCCGCCGAGCAAACCGTGAGAACCCCTACCACGCCAGTGGCCGCGGGGAATTTGCGCCTACTCGCGCAGGTCAGGCGACCAAGACGGCGTCGAGGGCCGAGCAAAACATACCCAGGCCGTCATCGGACGGCCCGGTCAACGGTTCGGTGGCATGCTCGGGATGCGGCATCAGTCCCACGACACGACCGTTGGCAGAGCTGATCCCGGCAATCCCGTTCAGCGAACCGTTGAGGTTGTCCGCATAGCGGAACACGACCCGTCCCTCACCCTCAAGTTCGTCGATCACACTTGCGCTCGCAACGAATCGGCCCTCTCCCGATTTCAGCGGGATCAGGAGCTCGGCGCCCATCTCGTAGCGCGTCGTCCACGCCGTCGTGTTGGACGCGACCTGCAACCAGACGTCGCGGCAGATGAAGTGCAGTCCGGCGTTGCGGGTCAACGCGCCCGGCAATAGCCCCGCCTCGCACAGAACCTGAAAACCGTTGCAGATGCCCAACACCGGCATTCCCCGCCCGGCAGCCGCGATGACTTCACCCATGACCGGCGCGAACCGGGCGATCGCCCCACAACGCAGGTAGTCCCCGTAGGAAAAGCCACCCGGCACCACCACCGCGTCGACCCCCTTGAGGTCGGCGTCCGCGTGCCACAGATTCACCACCTCAGCACCGGCCAGGCGAGCGGCCCGGGCGGCATCGACGTCGTCGAGGGTGCCCGGAAAGGTGACGATCCCGACGCGGGCGGTCATCTACTGGTCCCCCGCCTCGCGGGTGACGCTCCAGTCTTCGATGACGGTGTTCGCCAGCAGCGACTCCGCGATCTCGGCCAGTTCCTCGTCGCTGACCGAACCTTCGATTTCGAGTTCAAATCGCTTGCCCTGCCGGACATCCGAGATCCGGGCATGGCCGAGCCTGCCGAGTGCGCCGACGATAGCCTGACCCTGCGGGTCGAGGATCTCAGCTTTGGGCATCACGTTTACTACTACCCGGGGCACTGGCGCTCCTCGTTTGCCGTGAAACAAGACTGGTCAACTGTACCGGCGGGCGGTGCTCACGCGCGCTACGGGCACGACCCGAGGTACGCCTCACACAAAGGTGCTCCCAGCGCGTCAAGGACAGTCGAGTCGGTCAACGCGGGCCACGGCGTCAGGGGTGGGGCTGTGGACCACAGCGCCAACTCGGTCACTGTGCTGTTGTCGGGGTTGGCCACCAGGTACTCGTGCAGAATCGTGGGGCCGCTGACGACCGCCGCCATCTCACCGAGTTTGTCGACGGTCAACGACGGCGACGAGTCCGGTGCCGTGCGCTGACATGCCCGCAGTGCCGCTACGCCCGCATTGAATACCTCCTGGGCCAGTTGCCCACCGCGCCATGTCTCACCCCGCCAGTGAAACACCTGCGCCTGAAGCTGCCACTGCGCCTCCGGGTTGGCCGCCGACGCGCGCTCGGCAACCGCGTACGCGCGGGGGTCGTGCGCCACCGGGGCACTGCCGCAGAGCTCTTCGAATCGAAACCGTGGCGCCGTGGCGGTCACGGCAACCGCCGACAGCGGTGGCCAGGTATACCGAGAATTGAGTGGGATGTTCCACGGCGGAATCCAGGCGGTGTCAGGGATTCGGTCGCATGTCGGGGGGCAGGTCTCGGGGTCGGCGCGCGCATGCGGAGCCGTGGGCAGGCCGGCCAGTCCGCCCGCCAACAACACCACTACCAACAGCATTCGCATTGTCGCGCCTCCCCCTGAGCGCACAATCGTAGACATGGAATTGACCCATTTCGGCCATTCATGCCTTCTCGCCGATATCGGCGGCACCACCGTGTTGTTCGACCCCGGCAACTTCTCGCATGGATTCGAAGGCATCACCGGCCTGTCCGCCATTCTCATCACCCACCAGCACCCCGACCACGCCGATCCGGCGCGACTACCGGCACTGGTCGAAGCGAATCCCGGCGCCGCACTGTTCGCCGATCCGCAGACCGCTGCCACGCTCGGCGGCGATTGGCACGCCGTGGGAGCCGGGGACGAGGTGACGGTAGGCGGGCTGACCGTCCGGGGGGTCGGCGGACGTCATGCCGTCATCCACCCCGAGATTCCCGTCATCGACAACACCTCCTATCTGATCGGGGATTCCGGGCACCCCGCACGACTGATGCACCCGGGCGATTCGTTGTTCGTACCCGACGAAGCGGTCGACGTCCTCGCCACGCCGGCGGCCGCGCCGTGGATGAAGATCTCCGAAGCCGTTGACTATCTAAGGGCCGTTGCGCCGCGGGCCGCGGTTCCGATACACCAGGCGATCATCAATCCCGAGGCGCGGGGCATCTACTATGGGCGGCTGAGCGAGATGACCGACACCGATTTCCGCGTCCTGACCGAAGAGCAGGCGTTCCGATTCTGACGAATCCTCTTGATCTGAAGGGAATTACATGAGCTCAGCAGATCTGAACGCCTTGTTCGGACTGACCGGCAAGAAGGCTCTGGTCACCGGTGGCACCCGCGGAATCGGCATGATGATCGCCCGCGGACTGCTTCAGGCGGGCGCAGAGGTGGTGATCAGTTCCCGCAAAGCCGACGCCTGCGAGCACGCGGCCGAACAGCTTTCCGCGTTCGGTTCGGTTCGCGCCGTTCCGGCCGATCTGTCGCGGCAGGACGAATGCAAACGCCTGGCCGCCGACGTCGTGAATGACTCCGGCAGGCTGCACATCCTGGTCAACAACGCCGGCGCCACCTGGGGCGAGCCACTGGCCAGTTTTCCAACATCGGCATGGGACAAAGTGCTTGACCTGAATCTGAAGTCCCCGTTCTGGATGGTCCAGGAACTCGCTCCCGCACTACTGCGGGCGGGGAGCCAGGATGACCCGGCCCGGATCATCAACGTCGGCAGTGTCGATGCCATCCACGTCAGCCCGATGCACACCTACTCCTACTCCAGCAGCAAGGCCGGCCTGCACCAATTGACCCGGGTACTGGCCAAAGAGCTTGGGCCTCAACACGTCACGGTGAACGCGATCGCACCCGGCCCATTCCCGTCGAAGATGATGGCGGCAACGCTGGACGCGTTCGGCGAGGCGATCGCCGGCGCCGTGCCCATGAAACGTATCGGCCGAGACGACGACATGGCGGGCATCGCAGTCTTCCTCGCCAGCCGCGCCGGCTCCTACGTCAACGGTGCGATCATCCCGGTCGACGGCGGCATGGCCACGACGGCCAGCGCCACCTGACGCCCCCCAAGCCGCGGAGCGAATCGCCGGGCCGCGTGGCGACTCGCTAGGCCGCGTGGCGACTCGTTGAGCCGCCACTGCACCGGTAGACGGCCGGTGTGCAGCCGTGCAGCAAGGCAAGATCGACGGCATCGAGCATCGCCTTCCGCGATCCGTTCTTGGCAAGCTGCTTTCCGGACACGGCCAGACGCACCGTCGCGCCCCGCCGCGCCATCCGCTCGGTGGACAACAACACCGTTTTGCACCACCAGGGATCGGTGAGGAATCCGGCGCCGATACCCAGGAGGCGGTCAGGCTGCGTGTTCCCGGTCGATAGATCGGTGACGCCCTGCCACCCGGCCACCAATCTGAATCCGTTGCGCGGCAATGCTTTCAGAGTTCCTGCAGAGACCGTCCACCCCGGGGCGGCGAACAGCCTGGTCCTCAGGTCAAGGTGCTCAAGAATCCGATCGGAACCGATCAGTCGCAGATTGGCCTCGTGCGCTGGGAGGTTAGCGGGTCCGCTGTGGCCGTGCAGCACGATCGCACTGCCCAGCGCCCGCTGGGTCGTCAGCCATTCGACCGTCGCGACATCCGACTCCAAACGCGATCCATCCCTGGGACGGGTTGCGACCAACAGCGATAGCGTCACCCCCCGCTCCGCCAGGCGGCTTCGGAATACTTCGACATCGTCCAGCCTGTGGTCACGGATCCCGGACACAGACACAATGAGCTGCCCTGCCATGCTCGCAGTCTGACAGCGCCGGGTGTCCAACCGGTGTCCGTCATCCAGACACCGGGCGACAAGTGCGTTGCGGCTTCAGTGTGCCGTCCGCCCGAACCTCTCGCGGTCAGCCGTGGCCAGTATCCAGGCATATTGGAAGGCCGCTTCCTTCCACCGCTCGTAGCGACCGCTGATCCCGCCATGACCGGCGGTCATCTGCGTCTTCAGCAGAACAGGATGGGTATCGACTTTGGTATACCGAAGTGCGGCAACCCATTTCGCAGGTTCTACATACATGACCCGGGTATCGTTGAAGGAAGTCATCGCCAGAATCGCCGGATAGTGCTTGGCCTCGACATTCTCGTACGGCGAGTACGACTTCATGTAGAAGTAGACGTCCTTGTTGTCCAGGGGGTTTCCCCACTCGTCCCACTCCGTCACCGTCAACGGGAGCGACGGATCCAGGATGGTGGTCAGGGGATCGACGAAGGGCACCTGAGCCAGAATCCCGGCGAACATCTCCGGCGCGATATTTGCCACCGCACCCATCAACAGACCACCGGCACTACCACCGAGGGCCACCAGGTTCTGCGGCCTCGTGATGCCACTGTCGACGAGATGGCTTGCAACAGAGACGAAATCGGTGAACGTGTTCTTCTTGTCGAGCAGCTTCCCGCCCTCGTACCAAAGCCTGCCGAGTTCACCACCACCCCGGACGTGCGCGATCGCGAAGACCATGCCCCGGTCCAGTAGCGACAGGCGCGCCACCGAGAATCGGGGATCTTCCGAAGACTCGTACGCCCCATAGCCGTAGAGAACTGTGGGAGCGGGCGTCTCAATTCCAGCGCGATGGATCAACGAGATCGGAATTCGGGTGCCGTCGTGGGCCGTCGCCCAATCCCGTCGCTCGACGTAGTCCTCCCGACGGTAGTCGCCCAGCACCGGTTGCTCGCGCAGCAGCGTCCGCTCTCCGGTCGTCAGGTCGATGTCATAGATCCGCAACGGGGTGACGAACGATGTGGTTCCCACCCGCAGGCGCGGTGAATCCCAGTTGGGATTGCCACCGAGCCCGGCGGAGGTCAGCTCCGTATCAAACGTGAATTCCTGCGGCGTGCCGTAATTCTCGTCACCGTTGTTAATCGGCCAGAGCTCGATCCGGGGAAGAGCCTCCCGCCGGTAGCTGACCACAAGGTGATCCGCGAATGCATCGACTCCGTCCAATCGGACGTCGTCGCGATGGTCGATCAAGGTTCGCTGATCGGACGGATCACTGACGGGCGCTTCAACCAACGTGAAATTGACGGCATTCTCGTTGTGCAGGATCAGGAAACGGTCCTCACCGTCGATCACCGCATGCTCGACCGAATACTCGATGCCGTCCCTGCGCGGCAACACCGTAGTGAACTGCGCGCGCGGATCGGCCGCGTCGGCGAACAACACCTCCGAGGTGACCGCAGATCCAGCGGCGATGATCACATAGGCGTTGCTGCGCGTTCTGCCCATCCCCACCCAGAACCGCTCGTCCGGTTCGTGGAACACCTTCTCGTCCGGGCCGGTGTCGCCCATCCGATGCCGCCACACCGTATCCGGGCGCCAGGCGTCATCGACGGTGCTGTAATAGACGGTCGCATTGTCCGTCGCCCACGTGACACCGGAACCGATTCCCGCGATTTCGTCGGGGTACAGCTCGTTAGTGCGTAAATCCTTGAAGCGCAGCGTGTATCGCTCGTCTCCGACGATATCGACGGAATACGCGAGAAGATTCCCGTCCGGACTGACGCTGCTGGCGCCCAGTGAGAAGAAGCTGTGCCCCTCGGCTTCGGAGTTCTCGTCGAGGAGAATCTGCTCGCCGACTATCTGAGTGTGTTCATCGAACTCCGGCGGCCGCCAGTCGGCCGGGTCCGAGATCGGGCACCGGCAATGCACGCCGTATTGCTTGCCTTCAAAGCTGCGCCCGTAGTACCACCAGTCACCACGACGGGTGGGTACCGACAGATCGGTTTCTTTGGTGCGCGACTTGATCTCGTCAAAGATCTTCTGCCGCAGGGGCTCCAGGTAGGCGGTGGTGTCGTCGGCGTACGCGTTCTCCGCTTCGAGATAGGCGACCACCTCGGGATCGTCTTTGGCACGCAGCCACTCGTACGGATCGACGAAGACATCGTCGTGGTGCGTACGGTGAGTATCGACCCGCTTGGCGGTGGGCGGAGTGGGGTTCATGCTGTACTTCCGATCCAGTTGGCGAATTTCCGGCCCGAAATCCGTTCGTAGGCTTCGATATAACGGTCCCGGGTGGCAGTCACGATGTCAGCGGGTAACGGCGGCGGCGGTGCGGATCCGTTTCGGTCCCAGCCGGATTCGGCACCGGTGAGCCAGTTTCGGACGAATTGCTTGTCGAAGCTGGGTTGCACCACACCCTCTCGATAGCTGTCGACGGGCCAATACCGCGACGAGTCGGGGGTGAACACCTCGTCAGCGAGAACGAGCGTGCCGTCGTCGTCCAGCCCGAACTCGAACTTGGTGTCGGCGATGATGATGCCCTTGGTCAGCGCGTGATCGGCGGCCTGGGCGTAGATGCTCAGGGTCTGCTGGGCCAGCTGCTCGGCCAATTGCGGTCCAACGGCGGCGCCGGCCTGCTCGAGGGAGATGTTCTCGTCATGCTCGCCGAATTCGGCCTTGGTCGCGGGGGTGAACAGCGGGGTCTCGAACTTGCTGGCCTCAGTCAGGCCCGGCGGCAGGGCAATCCCGCACACCGAACCGGTTCGCCGGTAATCCAGCAAACCGGAGCCGGTCAAATAGCCCCGCGCCACACACTCGATGGGAACCATCCTCAACTGACGAACCACCAATGCGCGACCGAGCACCTCGTCGGGGATTCGGGGGTCGTCAGGAGGGCCGGCCAGATGGTTGGGCGCGTCGACCAAATCGAAGAAGAACACACTCATCGCGGTCAGAATTCGGCCCTTGTCCGGAATCCGGCTATCGAGGATGTAGTCGTAGGCCGAGATGCGGTCGGTGGCCACGAAGAGCAGGTGCTCGTTGTCGATGCGGTAGAGCTCACGGACTTTGCCGCTGGCCAGGTGCTGATAGTCGCTCAGGGCTGGGCGCATCGGGTCAGCCTATCGGCCGCAGTCGCCGTGCGACCGCGGCGGGATGTGCTGGGATCAGCCCATGCGATCGCGGTTTCTGCCCTATGCCACCGTGCCCGGCCGGTTGTTCATGCAACTGGTGAGCGACGTTCTGGTCGCCCTGTGGTTCGCGATATGGGTGATGGTCGGGTTCGGTGTGCACACCGCGATCTCGACTATCGCCGATGTCGGGCGCCAGGTGGGCAGCGGCGCGACCGGGATCGCTGACAACCTGCACACAGCCGGCGACAGTGCGCACAAGATCCCGCTGGTCGGCGACGCGGTGTCCACCCCGTTACGCGCAGCCAGCGAAGCGGCGCTGGACCTGGCCGGCGCGGGGCACGAACTGGACAGCACCGCGAGTTGGCTTGCGGTACTGCTGGCACTGGCTGTGGCCGCCCCGCCGATGTTGGCGGTCGGCATGCCGTGGCTTTTCCTTCGGGTTCGCTTTGCACGGCGCAAGCTGACGGTGGTGTCTCTTGCCCGCACACCGGCCGGCGTGCAGCTGCTGGCGCTGAGAGCACTGGCAAACCGCCCACTGACCAAGCTCACCGAGGTGAGCATGGACCCGGTGGGCGCGTGGCGGCGCGAGGAGCCGCAGGCGATCCATGGGCTCGCGCTGCTGGAGCTGCGCTCGGCGGGGGTTGCGCGGCTGCGTTAGCCCCGCGCGCCGGAAAACTCGACCACCAGGTGACCCATGCCGGTGTGACGATTCCAGATCTGTGACATCGACGACCGAAGCCGGACCGGCGATGGACGTGGCTACAGGATGGCCCCGGGCGTATACGCGGCCGCCTCGGGATTCGCGCGGACCAACTCGTCGACCATCGCCGCAACACGATCGACCTGCGAACCGGCCGCCCCGACGAACGCGCCCCTGTCGGCCAATGCCGCGTCAAGAGCGGCGCGATCCAGCGGGAGTCGCGGATCGGCCGCGAGCCGGTCGAGCAGATCCGGCTCGGCACCTCGCTCGCGCATCGCCAGCGCGACGGCTACTGCGTGTTCCTTGATCACTTCGTGTGCCTCTTCGCGGCCGACACCGGCGCGCACGGCCGCGATCAGCACCTTGGTGGTGGCCAGGAAAGGCAGGTAGCGATCGAGTTCGCGCTGAATGACGGCCGGGTACGCGCCGAATTCACCGAGCACGGTCAGGAACGTTTCGATCTGGCCGTCGATGGCGAAGAAGGCATCGGGCAGCGCGACCCGCCGGACCACCGAGCAGAAGACGTCACCTTCATTCCATTGCGCCCCAGCGAGTTCCGCCGCCATCGAGGCATATCCACGCAACACCACATGGAGCCCGTTGACCCGCTCACAGCTGCGGGTGTTCATCTTGTGCGGCATCGCCGACGACCCCACCTGCCCCGGCGCGAAGCCCTCCGTCACCAACTCATGACCCGCCATCAGCCGAACCGTGTGTGCAAACGAGGACGGACCCGCGCCCAGGTGAACCAGCGCGGACAGCACGTCGTGATCCAGCGATCGCGGATAGACCTGCCCAACGCTGGAGAGCACCTCGTTGAAACCGAGGAATTCCGTTACACGAAGCTCTAATTCGGTCAGTCGTTCGGTGTCGCCGTCGAACAGGTCCAACATGTCTTGAGCCGTTCCCATCGGCCCCTTGATACCGCGCAGCGGATAACGGTGGATGAGCTCGGACAACCGGGTCAACGCGATGAGCATCTCCTCAGCCGCGGATGCGAACCGCTTCCCCAGAGTCGTCGCCTGAGCGGCGACGTTGTGGCTGCGGCCGGCCATCACAACGTCGCGATAGGTCACCGCCCGCTCGGCCAGTCGTGCGACGACGGCAACTCCGCGCGCGTGTACAAGCTGAAGCGACTGGCGGATCTGAAGCTGCTCGACGTTCTCCGTCAGATCCCGACTGGTCATGCCCTTGTGCACGTGCTGATGGCCGGCCAAGGCGTTGAACTCTTCGATCCGGGCCTTGACGTCGTGTCGGGTGACCCGCTCGCGGGCGGCAATCGAATCGAGGTCGACCTGCTCCAGAACGCGCTCGTAATCATCGACCACGCCATCAGGCACAGCGATTCCCAGCTCCTTCTGGGCGCGCAGGACCGCCAGCCACAGCCGGCGTTCCGCGACGATCTTGGCCTGCGGCCTCCAGATCGCGACCATCTCGGAGCTGGCATATCGGCCGGCCAGCACGTTGGGAATAGGGGCGCCACTCACAGCGACACAGCTTACGGTTGCCGACGTGTACTTCGTCGGCATCGACCTCGCTTGGGGCGAGCGGGGGCCGACCGGGCTGGCGGTCACCGACGCCGACGGGCGGCTGCAGCATCTGGCGGTGGCCGGCGACGACGCCGACATTCTGGCGCAACTGGAGCCCTACGTGCGGGGCGATTGCGTCGTCGCCATCGACGGCCCGCTGGTGGTCGTGAATGCCCGGGGCTCTCGTGCCTGCGAGAAGCAGTTGAACAAAGATTTCCGGATGTTCGACGCGGGCGCCTACCCGGCGAACACCGGGCTACCCTGGTTCGCCGGCGGCGGCCGAGGTGCGCGCCTGTGCAGGGCCATGGACCTGGACCTGGACCTGGACCTGGCCTCTGCGTCCCCTCGCCGGGCTATCGAGGTCTACCCCCACGCGGTCTGCATAGTGCTCTTCGATCTGCCGAAAACCGTTAAATACAAACAGAAGCCGGGCCGAGACGTCGTCCAACTGCGTACCGAACTCCTGCGGCTCATCGGGCTTGTCGAGGGTCTGCAGGACGCCGCACCCGCTACCCGGGTCAGCGATCATGACGAGTGGCGGCGCCTGAAGAGTGCGGTTCGGAAGGCAACGCGGAAATCAGAGCTGCGCCGGGCCGAAGATCCCGTCGACGCGGTTCTGTGCGCACACGTCGCGCGCTACGCGACCCTGCGGTCCAGCGACGTGACGGTGTACGGCGATGCCGCTACCGGGTTCATCGTGACACCGCGGCTCAAGTCCGCGCCGAACTGGACGAAAGGTCGCGATCCACTCGATCTTTCCCGCCCAAACGTGAGTTTGGGCGGGATGATCACGCCCGGATGAGCCGCTCGTCGATGGGCGCCAGCACGTCGATGAACTCCGTCAACATCGCTCGGGCCAGCTCACGCGGCTCGTCGGTGTCGTCGACCAGTCCGGCGACCACCGCCCCGTCGACCGCATAGACCAGGGACGTGACCACCTCCGACCGGATGCGACGGCCCGATCTGCTCAGCGCCTCCTCGGCCGCCGCGACCCGCTGGTGAAGCAGCCGCCGCTGAATCTCACGAAGTGCCGGCTGGCGGGCACAGGCGATGAACCGCTCGTACCGGGACATCAGCTGCTCGCTGATCCGTTCACCGGTGGGTCCTCCGACCAGCAAATCAACCAGGACGTCAACCGTGGCTTCCGGGCCACGACGACGCCTCGGCAACTCTTCGACCCAGGCCCGCAGCTGAGCCGCTTCCATGGCGCTGATGTAGTCGACGGCACTCTCCACAAGATGGTCCAGTGACGAGAAGTAGTAGGTGGTCGACGCAAGCGGCAACCCGGCGCGGCTCGCCACGGCTCGGTGCCGCACCGCTTCGAATCCGCCTTCGCGCAGCAACTCGGCGGCAGCGCTGACAAGCGCGTACCTCCGGCGTTCTCCCTTAGGAGTGACTGCTGCGGTCATTCATGCACTATGCACCATCTTTGGCCCGCTGACCGGCGGATTCGTCGCACCGGCCGACCGATGGCAAGATGGCCGCCATGCCGAACCTGAGCCGCCGGGCGGTTCTTCGAGTCGGCCTCGGAACTGCCGTCGGCGCCGCCGGAGCGTACGCGTTCGGCTCGCTGAATTCCCAGGTCTCGATCGCCGGTCCTGACATCACGATGACAGGCGTGGGCGCGCCACTGGCGCCCAGGCCGCTGGATCCTGCGCCGAATGCCGTCGCCGCGCCGACGATGGTCACCGGTTCGTTCGTGTCGGCGGCCCGCGGCGGTGTGGCAACCGAGTGGGCCATCGCGCGGCCACCGGGCACCACGGCTCCGCTGCGTCCGCTGATCGCGCTGCACGGCAAGGGCAGCGACGCGGCGACGGTCATGGCCGGCGGGGTCGAGCAGGGTCTCGCGCAGGCGGTCAACGCCGGTCTGCCACCGTTCGCGGTGGTGGCCGTGGACGGTGGTGGGAGCTATTGGCACCGCCGCACATCCGGCGAAGATTCCGGGGCGATGGTGTTGGACGAGCTGATTCCCATGCTCGGCGAGCAGGGGCTGGACACCTCCCGGGTGGGCTTCATCGGCTGGTCGATGGGTGGCTACGGAGCGCTGCTGCTCGGTTCGAGGCTCGGCGCAGCGCGCACCGCAGCGATCTGCGCCGTCAGCCCGGCCCTGTGGACGTCGGCGGGCGCCGCGGCGCCCGGGGCCTTCGACAGCGCGGCCGACTTCGCTGCAAACACCGTTTTCGGGCTTCCCGATCTTGGCTCGATCCCAATTCGAATCGACTGCGGGACAAGCGATCCCTTCTACGCGGCCACCAGGCAATTCGTCGCGCAGCTCCCCAATCCCCCGGCCGGAGGATTCCCCCCGGGCGGACATGACGGTGGGTTCTGGAGTTCGCAGCTGCCGGCCGAATTGACCTGGATCGCCCCGATTCTGACGGCGTGACCGTCAGAACGTGATGCGGTCCTGCGCGGCCGCGAGGGCGATGTCGGTCCGGAAATGGCCGCCCGGCAAGCGAATCGACGACACAGTCCGATAGGTGTTCTCCCGCGCAGCTGCCAGATCGGAACCCGTGCCGACAACCGACAGCACCCGGCCCCCGGCCGAGACCACCGCCCCGTCGTCGCGACGAGACGTTCCGGCGTGCAACACCCCGTCGGCGTCGCCGCCGACGATCACATCCCCCACCCGCGGGCGGCCCGGGTAGTTCTCGGCGGCGATGACGACCGTCACCGCATAGCCGTCGCGCCAGCGCAATTCGCCGAATTCGCCGAGGCGCCCCGTTGCGGTGGCCTTCAGCAGCGATCCGAGCGGCGTCTCCAACAATGCCAGCACCGCTTGGGTCTCCGGATCGCCGAACCGGCAGTTGAACTCCACCACGGCGGGCCCGGTCGACGTGATTGCCAGACCCGCATACAGCAGACCGCTGAACGGGCACCCGCGGCGCACCATTTCGGCGGCAACCGGCTCGACGACCTCCCTGACGATCGACGCCTTCACCTCGTCGGGCAACCACGGCAACGGCGCGTACGCACCCATCCCGCCGGTGTTCGGTCCGGCGTCGCCATCGCCGACCCGCTTGAAGTCCTGGGCGGGCAGCAGCGGAACCACGGATTCGCCGTCGACCAGACAAAACAGCGACACCTCGGGACCATCGAGAAACGACTCCAGCAGCACGGGGTGACCAGATTCGAGCAGACTCGCCGCATGCACCCGCGCCGTCTCCCGGTCGGTGCTGACGACAACGCCCTTGCCCGCAGCCAGACCGTCGTCCTTGACAACCCATGCGGGTTGTCCTGCCGCAGGCCCGAATCGATCGAGTGCGGCATCCAGAAGCGCCGGGTTGTCGACCGTCTCGCTGGATGCCGTTCGCACTCCCGCCGCGGCCATGACGTCTTTGGCGAACGCCTTGGAGGCCTCGATACGCGCGGCCGCCTTCGACGGGCCGAAGCAGGCGATACCCGCGGCGCGCACGGCGTCAGCGACGCCAAGTACCAAGGGAACCTCCGGACCGATCACCACCAGGTCCGCAGTGAGTTTCTTAGCCAGACCGACCACGGCCTCGGCTGACGTGACGTCCACGTCATGCTGTTCGGCGACGGCCGCAGTCCCGGCGTTACCGGGGGCGATCGCCGTATAGGTCACCTGCGGGTCCCGGCGCAATGCCATCAGCAGGGCGTGTTCGCGGGCTCCAGATCCAATCACGAGGACTCGCACGGATCACACCCTAGACGCCGATGGGCATACGCCGGGCAGACAGCTCATGGTCAGGGCCTATGGTCGGTTTTATGACCGGCGTAGCTGACCGATGACGTACCCCTATCCGCAGGGGCCCGGCCCCTACCTCCCGCCTCCGTATCCACCCCCGCGCCAGTCGTCGGCGGTGGATGTGACCATCTCCATCCTCACTATGGTCGTGATCCTGGTATTTATCGCTGTCGCAGCGGTTTTGGGGATTTTCTCGCTCGCTTTCCTCGATCACTGTCCACCAGCGACCTGCAGCGCCGAGGGAGCCGCCGGTGCCGTCTTGAGTTCCCTGGGCATCGCCGGTCTGGTCGGCGCGACCGGAATCGTCGTAGCCATAGTCCAACTGGTACGCCGCAAGCCGGGCTGGCCTTTCGCCGTGGGCACCTTGGTGCTCTGCGCGGTAATCCTTGTCATGGGCGTCGTCGGCTACGTGGTCGCTGTGGGCGGCTGACGCACGACCAGACCCAAAGGCCTGCCGATGCACGGCGTGTCGGGGAACCTTTAGGCCTGCTCGGCCTTGCGACGCTTGGCAATCGCACGCTCGACGACATTGTTGAATCCCGACCCCAGCGGGAATCCCACGTAATGCGTGATGAACAACGCCATTTCCCGCAGTTCGGCGTCTGTCATCTCCTCGTTCTGCAGCGCTGCGGTCGCCTGGATCTCCGCCAGGTCCTGCAGACCCAGGGCACACACGACCGACAGTGTCATGATCCGCTTGTCCCGCATGGACAGCCCGGGCCTCGACCACACATCGGCGAAGAGGTGATCCACGGTGAGCGCGAAGTAGTCACCGGGCAGGTCCGGCATGTCCCAGCCGTAGACCTCCTTCATCTTGGCGAGACCCTTGCGGCGCAGTTCGTCCATTCCTCACTCCGTTCTGTGCGGAACACCGAGGCGGGCGGCCAAAATCGACACGGCAAGTTCGGCCAGCGGTAAGTCGACGCCCAACGAATCACCCAATCCGAGCGCCAGAATCAGGTCCTTCTCACCTAGCCCGCGAGTGTGCATGAAGATGTCGTACAACCAGTGTCCTGGCTCCAGGTCCTCCAGGTTGTCCCGAATCATGATCGCGCCGGGCCCGCCGGTCAATGCATCGGTGTGGCGCACCACGCGGCCCAGCGCTTGGAGGTCCAGTCCGGCGGCATCGGCGAGCTTCATCGCCTCACCCGCGGCCGCATACGAGGTGAAGGTGACCATGTTGCGTGCCAGCTTCATCCGTGTACCGGCACCAGGTTCGCCGGCATGAATCACCAGCGACGCCCACTGCTTGAAAATCGGCTCGACCCGCTCGTACACCTCTCGCGGCGCTCCCACCATCGCTGCCAATCGGCCCGATGCCGCGGCCCCGGCCCCGCCGCTGACCGGCGCATCGATGACATGGATGCCGTCACCGGCGAGCTGTGCCGCCAGTTCGGCGGCCGTGGTGTCGCGAATCGTCGAGTGGATGGCAATCACTGTGCCGGGCTTGGCATTACGCGCCAAACCATCCTCGCCGAGTATCACGCGACGAACCTGCGTGTCATCGAGCACCGTCACGCTGATGACGTCCGCCGCGGCCACTTCGGCGATGCTGCCGACAGCTGTCGCACCCGCTTCGACCAGCGGCGCCACAGCGGCGGCCCGCACATCAAAAACAGTCAGGCCGCCCGGCCACGAAACCAACCGAGTCGCCATGGACGCACCCATGTTTCCCAGTCCGATATAGCCGAGTTTCTCACCGGCAGCCAACTCAGTCATCGGATTATCTGACCTCCGTCCACATTGAAGATCTGCCCGGTGATCCAGGAGGCCTTGTCCGACAGCAGGAACAAGCACAGGCCGACCAGGTCTTCGGGCTGACCCATCCGGCTCAACGGAATCCCCTTGACGATGTCCGCGACGATCTCCTGCGGAGTGGTGGTGCGGTTGGCCTCGGTGTCGATCGGGCCCGGCGCGATCGCGTTGATGCGAATATTCATGCCCCCCAACTCACGAGACAGCTGCTGGGTAAGTCCGTTGACTCCCGTTTTCGCGAGACCGTAGAAATTCGAATACAGCCACGCCGCGGTGGACGACTGGTTGACGATCGCCCCACCGCCGCGCTTGGCCATCTTGCGGTATACCGCGCGCGTGCACACCAGCGCTCCATCCTGGTTGACGCTCATGAAGCGCTTGTAGTAGTCCCAGTCGACGGTGAGCAGGAAGTCCAGCTTCATGCCGCCGAAGATTGCGGCATTGTTCACCAGATAGTCGATGCCGCCGAATTCGGCGAGTGTGCGGTCGGCCATCGTTTTTGCCGACGCAAGATCGGCGACGTCGACACCAACGCTGATGGCGGTTCCACCGTCGGCGACGATCTGCTGCGCGACTCGATCCGCGCCCTCGGTGTTGATGTCGGCCACGACAACCGCCGCTCCGTCACGCGCCAGCGCCTCGGCATACGCCTGACCGATGCCACCTCCCGAGCCCGTCACGATCGCAACTCTGTTGTCGAACTGCCCCATCCGTGTGTCCTCTCGAGTGCGGTGTCAGCTGCCGCTAGACAGCTGTGGCAATGGCTTTGCGCTCCAGGTACTCCTCGAAACCAGCTACGCCCATCTCACGTCCGACTCCGGATTGCTTGTAACCGCCGAACGGCACGTCGGCCGAATACCACACACCTCCGTTGACATTGACCGTGCCGACCCGCAACCTTGACGCCACTTCGGCGGCACGTCCGGGATCGGCGCCGAAGACCGTGCCGGACAGTCCATATGGTGAATCGTTGGCGATCCTGACGGCATCGTCGTCGCCGTCGTGCGCGATGACGGTGAGCACGGGGCCGAAGATCTCCTCGCGGGCCACTTGTGCCTCATTGGTCAGGCCCGCGATCACGGTGGGTTCGATGAAGAAGCCGGTATCACGATCGGCCGGACGCCGGCCGCCGCAGGCGAAGGTTCCTCCCTCCGTGACCGCCAGGTCCAGGTATGACTGCACCCGATCACGCTGGCGCGCCGAAATCAACGGCCCGCACACTGTTCCCGGGCTGGTCGGGTCTCCTGGTTTGATAGCGGACATGGTGGCAGCCGCGAATCCCACGGCCTCGTCGTACCGGTCACGCGGGACAACAAGTCTGGTTGTGATCGCACATCCTTGACCGGCATGCACTGCGGCGGTGAATGCCGACATCGAGCACGCCGCGGCCAGATCGGCATCGTCGAGGACCAGAAACGCCGACTTGCCGCCCAATTCCAGGAATACCTTTTTGACCGTCGCCGCTCCGGCAGCCATGACGGCCCGCCCGGTGGCCGTGGAGCCGGTGAACGACACCATGTCGACCCTGGGGTCGCTGGACAACAGCGCCCCTACTTCATGGTCGCCGGCAGTCACGATGTTGAGCACACCGGGCGGAAATTCGGTGTGCATCGCAATCAACTCTCCGAGAATTGCTGCGCACCAGGGTGTTTCAGGCGCCGGCTTCAGCACCACCGTGTTCCCCGCGGCAAGCGCCGGCCCGATCTTGGCGAGGTTGATCTGGTGCGGGAAGTTCCACGGCGTGATGGCCCCGACCACACCCATCGCCTCTCGAACGACGGTGCGCCGAGTGCGGATTCCCATCGGGGCGGCGATACCGAGATCCTCTTGCCAGGAATAAGTTTCGGCGAGATCCGCGAAATAGCCGAGATCAGCTACCGGGCCTTCCAGCTGTGCACCCGCGGTAAGCATCCGCGGCGCACCGGCTTCAGCCATCGTGATGTCCCGCACTTGTTCGATATTCGCGCGCAGGGCGTCGCGGAGTTGTCGAATGCACCGCGCCCGCAGCTTGATGTCGGAGGACCAGTCGGTGGTGTCGAACGCACGTCTCGCGGAGTCGATCGCCGACCGCATGTCGTCGAGATCGGCATCGGCGGCCGTGCCGAGCAGCTCCTCGGTGGCGGGGTTGACGGTCGGGAACGTACCCCCGCTGCCCGGCATAAGTCTGCCATCGATGAAGAGATCGCTGTGCCCGTCTCCAGCTATCGACACTCGGCCACTCCCGTTCACAAAATGGACAGTTGTCCAGCCATGCCAATTCGACCATAACCGCAGTAATAGCTCGTGACAACAGCGAATCAGAACCAGATTTGAGCTTGCATAGCTTCACCGGCACTGACTATCTTGGACGAGTGTCCAGCGATGCCGCCGCCACCATCGCGGCGCGGACTCCGCGCAACCGCCGACAGGAGGAGACCTTTCGCAAGATCCTCGTCGCCGGCATGGAAATGTTGCGAGGGTCGTCACACTCTGAAGTCACAATTCGGGCTGTGGCCGGACGCGCAAAAGTCGCGCCGGCGACCGCTTACACCTACTTCTCGTCGAAGAACCATCTGATCGCCGAGATCTATCTCGATCTGGTCGGCCAGGTGCCCTTCTTCACCGATGTCAACGACACCCGTCTTCAGCGTGTGCAAGCGACATTGCGCAGCCTTGCCCTGGTGGTCGCCGACGAGCCTGAGTTCGCCGCGGCCTGCACCACCGCTTTGCTGAGCACAGATGCCGCCGTCCACGCCGCCCGCGACCGGATCGGGGCCGAGATTCATCGCCGAATCAAGTCGGCCCTGGGGCCGCCCGGCGACCCGCGCATCGTCGAAGCGCTGGAGATCACCTATTACGGAGCACTGGTTCACGCGGGGAGTGGCACACTGACGTATCAGCAAGTGACCGAGCGCATTTCGTACACTGTCGCACTTCTGCTGGATGACGAATGAGCCGCCCGACCGGCGACCCGTCCGTCGATCTGATCTTGGATCCGTACTCATACGACTTCCACGAGAATCCCTACCCGTACTACCGTCGCCTGCGCACCGAGGCACCGCTGTACCGCAATGAGGAACGCAACTTCTGGGCACTTTCACGACACAGCGATGTGCTGAAGGGATTTCGCAACAGCTCCGCGTTGTCGAACAGACTTGGGGTTTCGCTCGATCCGGTCTCCAGGACCCCTGATGCCTACCGGACCATGTCGTTTCTCGCAATGGATGATCCCGGTCATCTGCGGCTGCGCACCCTGGTGTCCAAGGGGTTCACGCCGAGGCGCATCCGAGAGCTGGAAACCCGGGTCACCGAACTCACCGATGAACACCTCAGCGCCGCATTGAACGCCGACCGCTTCGACTACATCGCCGATTTCGCCGGCAAGCTGCCAATGGACGTGATCTCGGAATTGGTCGGCGTGCCTCGCGACGATCGCGCACATATTCGGAATCTGGCCGACACCGTGATGCACCGAGAGGACGGTGTGGCCGATCTGCCACCGGCTGCGATGACGGCGGCGATGGACCTGCTGGTGTACTACGCCGACATGGTCAAGCGCCGACGCGTCAACCCAACCGAGGACCTGACGTCGGCACTCATCGCCGCCGACATCGACGGCGATCGTCTCCGGGACGACGAAATCATGGCGTTCCTGTTCCTGATGGTCGTCGCCGGAAACGAGACCACCACCAAACTACTTGGTAACGCTGCGTATTGGGGATGGAAGAATCCCGATCAGATAGCCGCCGTGCGCGCCGACCCCGCACTCATTCCGCTCTGGGTTGAGGAAACGCTGCGCTACGACACCTCCAGCCAAATCCTGGCCCGCACCGTCGTCAACGGCATCGAACTCTACGACACGACTCTGAGACCCGGCGACGTTCTCCTACTGCTACCCGGATCGGCCAACCGCGACGAGCGGGTATTCGACGAGCCGGATGCCTACCGGATCGGACGCGACATCGGCTCGAAACTCATGAGTTTCGGCAGTGGTGCGCACTTCTGCCTCGGCGCCCACCTCGCCCGAATGGAGGCCCGGGTGGCTCTCACCGAACTGATGAAACGCATCGAGAGCTACGAGATCGACGAAACCGCCTGCCTACGAGTTCATTCCAGCAACGTCCGCGGCTTCGCCGCCCTGCCCATGACCGTGAAGAGAGCCTGATGCCGCGATTCGAACCACACCCCGCACGCAGGCCCGCCATCGTTGCCGGCGCCTCGTCCGGTATCGGCGCTGCCACTGCAACCGAACTTGCGAGCCGGGGCTTTCCGGTCGCTTTGGGCGCCAGAAGGGTCGATAAGTGCGAGAAGTTGGCCGAAGCGATAGTCGCCGATGGCGGTGAAGCCATCGCGCTGCCCCTCGACGTCACGGAACCGGACTCAGTGCGGCAGTTCGTCAAACGGGCCACCGACGAGTTGGGCGACATCGAATTGCTCGTTGCCGGCGCGGGCGACACGCACTTCGGCCGGCTCTACGAAACGACCACCGCCGACTTCGAATCGCAGGTACAGATCCACCTCATCGGCGCCAACCGGCTGGCCACCGCCGTCCTGCCCGGGATGGTTCGACGCCAGCGTGGCGACGTCATCTTCGTCGGCTCGGATGTCGCGCTGCGGCAACGCCCCCACATGGGCGCCTACGGGGCAGCGAAGGCCGGCCTGGTCGCCATGGTGACGAATCTGCAGATGGAACTGGAAGGCACCGGCGTGCGGGCCTCAATAGTCCATCCCGGCCCTACGATGACCTCGATGGGCTGGAGCCTTCCGCCGGAGAGCATCGGACCGGCACTCGAAGACTGGGCCAAATGGGGACAGGCCCGCCATAGCTACTTCCTCCGACCACAAGACCTGGCGCGCGCCATCACGTTCGTCGCAGAGACACCCCGTGGCGGGTTCATCACGTCCATGGAGATCCAACCCGAGGCACCGTTGTCGGACGCCCCGAGAGAACGTCAACAGCTCAGATATCCGGCAGACAGGGAGATCGTGTGACGGCAATCAGCGACGTCACCCGCGTCTCCGGCGGACACGACGAGCACGGCCACCTCGAGGAATTCCGCACCGACCCGATCGGCTTGATGCGCAGAGTCCGCGACGAATGCGGTGAGGTGGGCGCCTTCCAATTGGCGGACAAGAAAGTGATCCTGCTGACCGGAGCGCAGGCGAACGAATTCTTCTTCCGGTCTGCCGACGACGATCTCGATCAGGCCGAGGCCTACCCGTTCATGACCCCGATCTTCGGCAAGGGCGTTGTCTTCGACGCCAGCCCGGAACGCCGCAGGGAGATGCTGCACAATTCAGCGCTGCGCGGCGATCACATGAAGAGCCACGCCCGCACCATCGAACGCGAAGTACGCCGGATGATCGAAAACTGGTGCGACAGTGGCGAAATCGACCTGCTGGAATTCTTCGCCGAATTGACGATCTACACCTCCACAGCGTGTCTGATCGGCCGCAAGTTCCGTGACCAGCTCGACTCCCGCTTCGCCCACTACTACCATCTGCTCGAACGCGGTACCGATCCGCTGTGCTACGTCGATCCCTATCTACCGATCGAAAGCTTCCGGCTTCGCGACGAGGCCCGCGAAGGACTGGTGGCACTGGTGGCCGAAATCATGGCGACACGAATCAGCAACCCGCCCAACGACAAAACCCAGCGCGACATGCTCGACGTACTCGTTTCCATCAAGGACGACGAGGGCAATCCCCGGTTCTCCGCCGACGAGATCACCGGCATGTTCATCTCACTGATGTTCGCCGGGCATCACACCAGTTCGGGGACATCATCGTGGGTCCTGATCGAAATGCTCCGCCACCCCGAGATGTACGCCGAGGTGAAGGATGAACTCGCTGAGCTCTACGCCGACGGGCAGGAAGTGAGTTTTCATGCGCTGCGGCAGATTCCGAAGCTGGAGAACATCCTCAAGGAGACCCTGCGGCTGCATCCACCGCTGATCATTCTGATGCGAGTTGCCCAGGACGAATTCGAGGTGGCCGGCCGTCCGATCCACAAGGGCGACTTCGTGGCCGCATCCCCCGCGGTTTCCAACCGTCTCGCTGAAGATTTCCCCGATCCAGACACCTTCGATCCGGCCCGCTACGACAAACCTCGCGAGGAGGACGTCATCCACCGGTGGACCTGGATTCCGTTCGGGGCAGGCCGGCATCGCTGTGTCGGAGCCGCCTTCGCGACCATGCAGATCAAGGCGATCTTCTCGGTTCTGCTGCGCGAGTATGAATTTGATCTCGCACAGCCTGCCGACAGCTATCGGAACGACCACACCAAAATGGTCGTCCAACTCGCCCGCCCCGCCCTCGTCCGATACCGCAAGCGCATCAAGGAGTAGCCACCTGATGGGGAGTTATCGAATCGAGGTCGACCTCGACCTCTGCCAGGGACACGCGATGTGCGAGCTGGAAGCGCCGGACTTCTTCCGGGTGCCGAAGCGCGGCACGGTGGAAATCCTCGACGCCGAGCCTCCCGACGATGTGCGCAGCGCTATCGAGTTGGCCGTCGAAAGCTGCCCGACCAGAGCCCTGTCGATCAAGGATCAGGAGAACTGACATGTCATCGAGGCGTGAGCAGCTGGAAAGTTTCGTCGAACGATGGCTCGACGCCAATCGGGCCGCCGAGCAAGCCGGTGACTGGACGCCCCTGGCCGACTTCTACGCCCAAGACGCCACGTACGGCTGGAACATCGGCCCCAAAGAGGACGTCATGTGCGTCGGGGTCGACGAAATCCGGGACGTCGCGCTCGGTCTCGAGATGGCCGGCCTAGAGGGCTGGACCTACCCCTATCAGAGGGTGCTGATCGATGAGAAGCTCGGCGAAATCGTCGGCTTCTGGAAGCAGGTCGTCCAGATCGGGCAAGTTCCGAACAGCGAAAAGCACGAGGTCTATGGAATCGGCGGCAGCTGGTTTCGTCTTGATACCGGCGGAAAGATCGAATGGCAACGGGACTTCTTCGACTTCAACCACGTTCAAAAGCTCTACCTGGAGTTGATGACAGCCGGGAAGTTATCCAAGGGCATGCAGCAACGTATCGAGCGCAGTCTCGCCGGTGAAACGCTGCCGGGCTACTACCCGCTCGGAACTGCGCCGGTGCCGATCTGGTGACCGCGACCCGGTGGCGGGCACCCCGCGCCGGGACACGCCCGAATTACCACCGGGCCATGACCGGGGCATAATGAACACCGGAACAAGAACACGTTCTAGATCGGTCATCCGGCCCATCGGCGGCACCCGCATCGGCGCGGGGCATGTTCTGCGAGTGGAGGTTCACGGTGAAGACAAAGGGCGCACTCATCTGGGAGTTCAACAAGCCTTGGTCGATCGAGGAAATCGAGATCGGCGACCCGCAGAAGGGCGAAGTAAAAGTCCAGATGGAAGCGGCCGGGATGTGCCATTCGGACCACCATCTGGTGACCGGCGGAATCCCCATGGCCGGGTTCCCCGTGCTCGGTGGCCACGAGGGCGCGGGGATCGTCATCGAAGTCGGTGAAGGCGTCGAAGACATCCAGCCCGGCGACCACGTCGTGCTGTCATTCATCCCGTCCTGCGGCAAATGCCCGTCGTGTCAGGCCGGCCTGCGCAACCTCTGCGATTTGGGGATGCACCTCCTGACAGGTGCGGCGATCTCCGACGGCACGTTCCGCATCACGGCGCAGGGTCAGCCCGTCTACCCGATGACGCTGCTCGGCACCTTCTCGCCCTACATGGTGGTGCACCACACATCGGTGGTGAAGATCGATCCGTCCATCCCGTTCGAGGTGGCGTGCCTCGTCGGTTGTGGTGTCACCACCGGGTACGGCTCGGCGGTCCGAACCGCAGACGTCCGCCCGGGCGAGGACGTCGCCATCGTCGGGGTCGGCGGAGTGGGCATGTCAGCACTCCAGGGCGCCGTCGCCGCCGGCGCACGCAACATTTTCGTCATCGAACCCGTCGAGTGGAAGCGCGATCAAGCGCTGAAGTTCGGCGCCACCCACGTGTATCCCGACATGAACTCCGGGTTGATGGGGATCCTTGAGGCCACTGCCGGTTTCATGGCCAAGAAGGTGATCGTCACCGTCGGTGAACTCCACGGCGCCGATGTCGACAGCTACATGACCATCACCTCCAAGTCCGGAACCTGCGTGATGACCGCTATGGGCAACATGGCGGAAATGAATGTCACACTCAATCTGTCACTGATGACGCTGATGCAGAAATCCCTGAAGGGCACCATCTTCGGCGGTTCGAACCCGTTCTACGACATCCCCCATCTGCTGTCGATGTACAAGGCGGGCAAGCTGAACCTGGACGACATGGTGACCCGCCAATACCGCCTGGAGCAGATCAACGAGGGCTATCAGGACATGTTGGAGGGCCGCAACATTCGTGGCATCATCCGCTACACGGACGCCGACCGGTAGGGAAAGACCATGTCGCAGAAGACGAACGAAGACACTCCGGTGATGGCGGCATCGCGGGAGTCATGGCGCTGCGTCCAATCCCACGACCGCGAGGGCTGGTTGGCGTTGATGGCGCCCGACGTCGTGATCGAAGATCCGATCGGCGAAGCGATCACCAACCCGGATGGTCGCGGAGTACGCGGCAAGGACGCGGTCGCCGCGTTCTATGACGCGAACATCGCGGCCAACAACCTGACCGTCACCTGCGAGGAATCCTTTGCCTCCAGCTCGCCGAACGAAGTCGCGCACGTTCTCGTGCTACGAAGCGAATTCGAAGGCGGCTTCAGCAGCACCGTTCGAGGAGTGTTCACCTACCGTCTCAACGACGACGGGCTGCTGAGCAATCTGCGTGGCTACTGGAACATGGACGGCATGAAGTTCGAGCAGGCCGGCCGATGACGTCGATCTTCACCCGAATCATCAACCGGGAGTTGCCCGGACGGTTCGTCTACGAAGACGACCTCGGCGACGAGGGGGTTGTCGCCTTCCTCACCATCGAGCCGATGACCCAGGGCCACACCCTGGTGGTTCCCCGCGCCGAGGTCGACAACTGGCAGACCGTCGAACCCGAACTGTTCAACCGGGTGATGGCCGTATCCCAGCGCATCGGCAGGGCGGTCTGCACAGCGTTCGATGCCCAGCGGGCCGGCCTCATCATCGCCGGACTGGAGGTGCCGCACCTGCACGTGCACGTCTTCCCCGCCTACAACCTCACCGATTTCGGATTCGCCCACGTCGACCGCAGCCCCTCACCCGAGTCCCTCGACGAGGCGCAGGCGAAAATCACAGCGGCGCTGGCCGAACTGGACTGAGTACGTCAGCGATCCGGGGAAGGCTGACCCGAAAGCAGCATCCCTCGCCGGGCGCGGTTCTGACCGCAACGCGGCCGCCGTGCGCGAACACCAGCGAGTCGACGATCGAAAGACCAAGCCCCGTTCCACCGCTGGTCCGCGCTCGGGACGAATCGGTGCGGTAGAAGCGCTCGAACACGCGCTGCGCATCCTCCTGCGTCATCCCCGGCCCCTCGTCAGCCACCTCGAGAATGGCGTTGTCGTCAATTGTCCCCACTCGCAACGTGATTCGCGTCCCGTCGGGCGTGTGCTGCAGCGCGTTGGACATCAGATTGCCCAGCACCTGGCGTAGGCGTGCCTCGTCGCCGAGAATCTCCGGCGTACCGGGACCGTCAAGAACCTCCAACCGGATCGATCGATCCGGTGCGATCGACTGCGCGTCGTGCACAGCGTCGGTGGCCAGCATCAGCAGATCGACGGGACGTTGCTCGAGGGGCCGTTGCACATCGAGTCGAGCCAGCAACAACAAGTCTTCGACCAGCAGGCCCATCCGGCGGGATTCGCTCTCGATTCGCGACATCAGCATCTCGACATCGCGCGCCGCGCCCTGACGGTACAACTCGGCAAATCCCCGAATGGTGGTCAAGGGTGTTCGAAGCTCGTGGCTGGCGTCGGTAATGAACCTGCGCATCCGCTCCTCCGACATCCGGGCCTGATCGGCAGACGACTCGGACGACGCCATGGCCCGCTGAATCTGCGCGAGCATCCCGTTGAGCGCCAACGACAGTCGGCCCACCTCGGTGCGCGGATCACGCTCGGGCACACGGCGATCCAACTGGCCGGCGGCAATTGCGGCCGCTGTCTGCTCGACTTCGGCCAGTGGACGTAGGCTCCGGTGAACCACCCAGTAACCGGCGACGCCCAGGACAACCAACACCGCCGTACCAATCGCGAACTGCGACCATGCCAGCGAGCGGACCGTCGACTGAATGTCAGACAGGTCGACCGCGACGGTGGTGAGCTCACCGCTCGGGCCCCGCACCGATACGGCCCGCCACTGGATGGATGAATGATCGAGCGAGTCGACTGTCACCGGGACCGGACCGACGTCGTTGTCATCCGGCAGGGCAGGTTCAGCGTCGCGATCATTGACCGCCATCCAGACACGGCCGTCGTCATCGATCCCGCGGACATAGAAATTCGACGGCGGACGAGCGGGGTTGGGAACTTCGTCCTCGGCGGGAAGTGGCGTGCGGCGCGGTTCCTGGGCCCAGCCCCGCGACGCGTCGATCAACGTCTGATCGGCCCGATTGATGAGACTGTGGCGAAGGATCGAGGTCACGGCGATACCGGTCGCCAACAAGCCACACCCGACCAGGAGCAGCATGGCCGCGACCAGCCCCACCCGAAGCGGCACGGCCCGGTGAAGAGTGCCCGGCATGCCCCTATTGTTCGCTACCGGGGTTCCCTCAGCACGTAGCCGACCCCCCGCAGAGTGTGCAGCAATCGCTTCTCCCCGGTGTCTATCTTGCGGCGCAGGTAGGAGACATAGGACTCGACGACATTGACGTCGCCGCCGAAGTCGTAGCGCCACACGTGGTCGAGGATCTTCGGCTTGCTCAGCACAGTTCCCGCGTTGATCACGAAGTAACGCAGGAGAGTGAATTCGGTGGGCGACAACGAAACCGGCTCACCCGCCTTCCACACCTCGTGAGTGTCCTCGTCCAGTTCGATGTCGGCAAAGACCAGCCGGGACTTCTTCTCCTCCTCAACACTCTTACCCGCCCTTCGCAGGATCACTCGAAGCCTGGCCACGACCTCTTCGAGACTGAACGGCTTTGTGACGTAGTCGTCGCCCCCGAGCGTCAGTCCGGCGATCTTGTCCTGCAGGCTGTCCCGCGCGGTCAGAAACAATGCCGGTGCATCGATGCCGTCGGCCCGCAGCCGGCGCAACACCCCGAACCCGTCCATCCCCGGCATCATCACGTCCAGGATCACTGCGTCAGGACGCACCTCGCGCGCCCTGTCCAGCGCGGCAGGACCATTCGCTGCGGTGTGAACTTCGAATCCCTGGAATTTGAGGCTCACAGAGAGCAACTCCACGATATTTGCCTCATCGTCGACGACGAGAACGCGCGCCTCTGGTTTCGCCACTTGAGTGGCAGCTGTCCCCATACCTCCAATTTCCTCCCATTGTGATGTCAGGCGGCTGCTCCACCGCTGTGAATCTCCTGTGAGCACGCCTGGCCTGTCGCTTCCCTGATATGCGCAGTTCATGAGATGGCCGCCCATAGACTGTCGCCATGGATCTGGGGAAAACCTTGGTCGGGTTCGTGACCGCGCCCGCACGAGTCGGGCTCGCTGCGGCCGACGCCAGCCTGGAGATCGCAAACACGGCGGTCGGCATAGCGCGACGCGCGCTCGGCGGCGAAGGCGACTCCGGAGTGAACTCGGTGGCGCAACTCCTCGGCCTGGAGGACGCCGTGGCGCGGGCGAACATGATCGCCCAACTGCTCGACTCCGATGCGCCGTTGGGACGCGCCTTGGCGCCCGATGGCGCGTTGGACCGGATGCTCCGCCCCGGAGGTCTGGTCGACAGGATCACGGTGACCGGCGGGGTTCTCGACCGGATCACCGCGGAGGGCGGGGCTCTGGAGCGCTCCGTATCGCCAGGCGGGCTGCTCGATCAGCTCCTGTCCGAGGACGGTGTGATCGAACGGGTACTGGCCGAGGACGGCCTCGCTGATCGCCTCCTCTCGGAGGGCGGCCTGATCGAAACCCTGACGGCACACAACGGCCCACTTGAGCAGCTCGCCGCGGTGGCCGACACACTCAACCGCCTCACCCCCGGGCTGGAGGCCCTCACACCGACCATCGAAACGCTCCGCGAGGCCGTCGTCACCCTGAGTCTTGTCGTCAACCCGCTCAGCAACATCGCCGACCGCATTCCGATCCCCGGCAGGTGGCGGCCCGGCCCCGGCCGACACGTCACCCCTGCTCAGGTCGACGACTTGGGTGGCGGCGAAATCGTCGAGTGACCCTATAGGCTGTATGGCGTTCTCCACGCTGCTGGAGACCAACGCCTCCTTAGCTCAGTGGTAGAGCACTCGCCTTGTAAGCGAGCGGTCGACAGTTCAAACCTGTCAGGGGGCTCCGACACCGGAAGATCCCATCTTCCGGTCGTTTTCCCTTCGTGTTCATCCCCGGCTCGACTTGGAAAATCGGTTCGTGACATGCCGTTTTCCCGACCAGCTCAGCGCCGGGCGTCTCCCTGCCCCCGAGAAGGGGCTACATTGGTCAACGAAGGTGTCACCTGCCTGACAAGCAGCGCCTGGGGCGTACCCGCCTCCCCGCTAAAAAGGAGTGCTGCTAAATGGTTGATCGTTTGAGAGGCAGTCGCCTCGGGTCCGTGAGTTACGAGACGGACCGCAATCACAATCTCGCGCCGCGTTCGATCGCGCGATATCGCACCGCGAACGGCGAAGAATTCGAAATCCCCCTTGCCGACGACGCCGAAATCCCCGACACCTGGCAGTGCCGCAATGGCCTGGAGGGCAAGCTCATCGAAGGCGGCGAGCCGGTCGAACCCAAGAAGAACGTCAAAATGCCACGTACCCCTTGGGACATGTTGCGAGAACGCCGCTCAATCGAGGATCTCGAGGAAATACTTCAAGAGCGCCTTGCCATGATCAAGAACAAGCGAGGCCGGTAACCCCGGTTTACTGTTACCCGTTCTGAGAAGACGGGCGCCGCGCTCACGGGATCAGGCTGCGCACCACGTCGACGTCCGTCACAACGGTGACCTCGTTGATGCTCACATCCGTCCAATTGGACAGGAACCTCGCCAGGGCGGCTTCGTCGTCGGCGTCGACAACCGCCCAGCCTCCGAGAAGGTTGACGTTGTGCCATTCGGCAAGCAGCCGGATTCCATCACCGTTGCCGTCGCCGCTGGTCTTCAGCCGCTTGAGGCTCTCGTCTCGGCGTTCCGGTGTGACTGTCCAGGACAGCATGACCCTCATCTGATTACTCCTCTCACCGCTTGCGCGGGATGACCGACCAGGTTTGAACCCGGATTATTCTCCGACATTCAAGTCGAATCCCAACGACGCGAGAATCCCCCGGTTGTCCGTGCCGGTCTTCTGGCTGCAGTAGTCCACGAGGCGACGAGCGACGGTGATCATCTCCATGAAGTGCAGGGTCGCATCTTTGGTCGTGCCACGAGCTAGATCCGCGAGGGCGGCCCGATCTTCGACACTGGTGGCATCCTCGCTGTACTCGACAAGCCGGATGATCACAGCCGCGATTCCGCCCAGCATGCCGAGTGCCTTCGCGGAAAGCTCCGTGTCGATTTCGACTTCGCTGACGATGCCGTCGAACAACGCTGTCATGGTGCCGGTGTCCTCGTAGCTCGCGGTCAGGACCGCAAGTGCGTCACGCGCGTTCTCACCATCGTCGTGTTCGTGGGGCACAGCGGGATCGTCGCACGACAACGCACTGCACTCAACCCGTCGGAACCGCCGGAACAACGACGATCAGGTCGTTTCCTGAGTGCTCCACTCTCATTCCCGCCTTGCGGGCGATGGTTCCCACTGCAGCCGCGTCGTTGGGCTCAGCCCTCGTCGTCGCCAGGGCCCGCGCCAATTGGCCTTTGTGCGCCTTGTTGAAGTGGGTCACCACCGTGCGCCTGCCGTCGGGGTGCTCGGCCAGAACGTCGACGCGGACCACGTCGGGGATGCGTCCCAACGCAACATAGGAACCCGAACGCAGGTCGATGACGAGGTTGTCTTTCGCCAACTCTGCGAGCAATGGAGTAAGTAGCGGTTTCCATCGACTGGCCAGTGTGGGCCTGCCGGGCAATTTCGACGTGGCGGAGAGTCGGTACGCGGGCACTTGATCGTCGGCGCGGAGCAGCCCGAACAGGGCCGATCCGATCGCCAGTCGGGCGCTCGCACGCTTAGCCTGCGCGCCACGCAGCGAGGTGATGTCGAGGGCGTCGTACAGGACCCCGGTGTAGCGGCGGATCGCAGGCATCGTGGGCGCGCTACGCAGCACCGCATTGCGCTCGATTTCGGAATCCTGCGCGGGTGAGACGCCCAGTGCGGCCCTACTGGCCTGCAGATCGGAGGCAAGCTCGACCAGTTCGCCCACCAACTCGCATCGCAGTGAATTCAGTATCGGGTTGCCGAGTTCTTCCAGCCGAAAAGGCGGACCTTCGCCGCCGCTGCGCTTAGTCTCCGACGGCGGTAGCAGCACGATCACGGGTCCTGACGTTAACCGGAAAGCGGTGGACAGGGCTACATAGGGATGTCCGCCGGTTGTCCAACGCGCCCCCGGTGGCTACCCTGGCTTCACATTCGTTCCGGCGAAAGCCACCGAGACGCGAAGGGTTCGACATGGGGGCCGTCAGACGTGTCGCCGCGATCGTGGCGTCCATGTGCACACTCTCTGCGCTCGCGGCCGGCAACGCCTCGGCGAGCGAAATTCCCAGCGGCACCTATGACGTGGTTTCCACCAACAGCAACAGCATCATGGACCGCTGGGTCATCATTCCGAACTGCCCCGAACTCGCCGTCGGATGCGAGGCCGATGTCCAGTCGGATTGGGTTGGCGGACAGGCCTTCTACCAAGGCCATGACACCTGGGCGCTGGCCCTCAAGGGCGTGGTCCCGATCTGCCCGGACAAGAGCAAGGCGAACGGCGCGATGTTGTTCCAGTGGAAAGCCTCAACGCTGGAAGGTCAGTTGACCAATATGCAGCGCGGTCCGTGCCAGCTCACCCGGCCTGGACAGAGCCAGATTCCGTTCAAGCTGGTCAGAGTGTCGTAGCCGCTCCCAGCGCGTCACACACCGCATACAGGGCCGCGGCAACGAAGCTGAGTTCATCGCCGTCGGGGTCGCCGGTGAAGGCGAGTTCGTCAGCGGTGAACAAGGCGAGAAGCGCCGCACGGAGATGATCCACCAGTAATTCGTGAGCAGTATCGGCGTCGGCGGGCAATGAGGCGTTGGTGTCAGCCGTCGCGACCGCTGTCGACGCGATCGGGTCCGCCCAGAACTCGCTCCGAGAAGCCAGCTCCTGATCCCGTGAGATGGAATCCACTTCCACGGTCGCCTCGTGAATGGCGAGCGACAGATCCCAGCCCGGACGATCCCGGTAGACAGCATCTGCACCGCTCAGATGGTGCGCGATCGCCGCGGCGCGATGCAGCCGCAGAAAAGCGACGGCCAACGCGTCGGCGAACTCGTCAACGGTCTCGCTGATGGTCTGGCGGTCTTTCAGCTGCGTTGCGTTCATGCGGCCAGCATGCCAGCCCCACCTACCGTCGCGCCTCCTGTAATGGGTTGAATCGCAGGAGGATTCCGGTGTCCGCCAATCGGTGGACACCACGACTGACCGCCTGGTCAGAGCCTGCCCACGTGCCGCAATCCCACGACGGTGTCGATCAGGGTCTCGGCTGGATCGCGTTGTGTGACGCCAAGATCTCGTTCGCTTGGTGAATCGTCCGACGCCGGCATCTGGGTGTAGTACTGCATCGCCGCGGAATTGATGGGCGTCTCGAATGGCAGCTTGTCCCCCACCACATCGAACACTCGCCCCAGCGCCCGCAGGCCGGCGTCCGGTACGGGGTACACGCGAATTTTCCGGCCGGCGGCCGTCTCCATCAACGAAGCCAGGCGATCCACCGAAATACGCCGCCCACCGGCCATATACCGGCGTGGTCCCTTGCCCGATTGCAGCAGGGCTGCGTGCAACCTGGCGAGGTCGCGGACGTCGATGACGGTCCAGGCCGCGTCCCGGCCGGGCACACCCCGCATCTTGACGGCCGCCTCCACGCCTTCGGCTGCCTCACCGAACTGGTCGCCCGCCGGCGGTCCCAGAATCATGCCCGGGTAGGTGATACTGACCGGAGCGCCCGCATCCTGGAGCCCTCTCGCATAAGCCTCAACCGCCGCCTTCGACTTCCCGTATCCGTCTGAGCCACCGACAACGGGCAGATCGGCGTGCAGCATCGTAAGCCCCGGGCGGAAAAGGGCAGTGAAGCTCGAAACATGGATGATCGGATCGATCCGGGCAGCGACCGCGCCGCCCAAAATGTTGCGGGCGCCCTCCAAGTTCGTGTGCAGCATCTCATCAGCACGCTGCGGATCAGTGGAAACCATTGCTGCGCAATGGACTACGGCGTCACAACCGTCGAGCGCGGCGGCGGTCGACCGTTGATCGGCGATGTCACCGATGACGTAGTCGCTGACATCCACGCCAATCTGTTCCGCGCTCGTATGCAGGCGATCCGGATTACGCACCAGGAATCGCACGTGATGCCCATCGCCCTGGATCACCTTCGCGGTCCATGCTCCAACGAATCCCGTACCGCCGGTGATCAGAACCTTCATGAGTCTCATTTCGTTTGCGTTGACTGCTCAAGACTCTAAACCGGTCCCGGGCCGGGCTCCCTGCACCCACAATTGCGCTAAGTACGTGCTCGGCAACAGATTTGCCGGGGACCTGTCGACAAGGGGACAGCGACATGGCTGCTGGGGTTTTCGTGGGTCGAGTTGGCGCCTTGGCGGTGGCCCTCGGTGTCGGTGCGGCATTGGGCACTGCTGCGTCCGCCTGGGCAGACAGTGGCAATTCCGGCGGCGCGTCGTCGCACTCGGCAGGGCGAGATTCCGGTTCGTCGGGATCTCATGGCCAAACACGTTCCGCTCCGCAACGCAATTCGACCGGCCCGGCGGCGTCGCATGCCACAGCTCCGACTCGGCCGTCAAAGGCGGCGTCGAATCGCCACGGCGTCCAGTCGCTGCCGGTGGCAGTGACTGGTGCAGTGGATTCAGATCCGGGCTCGCCGTCCGCACCGGTTGATCCGGCGGCATCGGCAATCGCGTTGACAACGCTCGGGTTCAGCCGTCGCGAAGTAGGGTCAACGGATACCAATAGTGTTGCCGCCCAGACACATTCGGCCGGGTTAGGCTTGGGGATCTTCTTCGGCGACGGTACGGCCGAACATCCCAACGGCGGACTCCTGGTCGGAAACGGATTCAGCTACGACTCCTTGACGTGTGATTCGACGTGCAACGGCGGCAACGGCGGCATCTTCGGTAACGGCGGCGATGGTTACGGAGGCGGCAACGGCGGCAGCGCGGGACTGTGGGGCAAAGGCGGAGACGGCGGCGCAGGACTCGCCGGTGGCAACGGCGGCAACGGCGGGCGCGGCGGGGTCCTCGCAGGGAACGCCGGCAACGGAGGCGCAGGGGGCGCCGCCACGACCGCTGGTGGCGACGGAGGCAACGGTGGAAACGGCGGCACTGTCGGAGGGCTGTCGTCATGGGGCAGCGGAGGTAATGGCGGCAACGGTGGAAGCGGTGCTGCGGGCGACGCCGGGCAACAGGGTGGCCGTGGCGGCAACGGCGGCAACGGCACCGCAGCTGGTTGGCTGTACGGGAACGGCGGCAACGCGGGCGCCGGCGGCGCCGGCGGTATCGGCGGCTACGGTGCCGAATCCGCGAGCTCGCAAGCTGCGACTGGTGGCCCCAACTACGTAGGCGCAACCCCCGGGGATGCCGGCGACTCTGCCGTCGCCGTGGACAGCCCGGTGGGCGCCACCGGAGGCGCCGGAGCCACGGGAGTGGCCGGCCAGACCGGTGGAGACGGCGGCAACGGCCAGTGGGCGCTCGGGGAACAAGGTACCTCTGTTGGCGGCGACGGCGGCGCCGGCGGCGCGGGTGGTGTGGGCGGCGCAGGCGGACAAGGCGGTGACGGTGGTGCCGCGGCATCTCAGAACGACACAGCCGTCGGCGGGACCGGCGGGCAGGGCGGCACCGGCGGTATCGGCGCCGCCGGCGGTGCGGGCGGGGCAGGCGGACTTGCGGCCGGGTACGGCGCGGCCGGCAACGGCGGCACCGGAGGCGCAGGCGGTACCGGTGCCGCCGGTGAAATCGGCGGCGCAGGAGGCAATGGCGGAAGCGGCGGTGGATCGGGCCTGCTGTGGGGTGCTGAAGGTGCGGGCGGTAACGCCGGTAAAGGCGGTAGGGGCGGCACAGGTGGTACCGGTGGCGCCGGTGGTAGCGGCGGCGCGGGCGGCACCGGCTACCGGGAAATCAATGGCGGACCAGGCGGAATCGGCGGAGAGGGTGGATCCGGCGGCACGGGCGGATCCGGTGGCGCCGCCGGCGTAGGCGGATCAGGTGGACAGGGCGGCAGCGGTGGTTCGTCATGGGGTCGAGTTGGGACGACCGGCTCGAACGGGGCAAAGGGAGCGTCGGGGGCAGGGGGCGACAGCGGCACCAATGGCGCCACCGGCGAGAACGGCGCTAACTATCAATCCGAACTGATCGATTCCGACGGTCTCCTGGAAATCGGCAATGGCGACAGCGCCGCGAATTACAGCGAGGACGGCGAGGCCGGCGGCTGGCTCTACGGAAACGGCGGTTACGGCGGCGAGGGTGAATCGGGTACCGGACAAGCCGGCGGCAACGGAGGTTCCGCCGGCTTGATCGGCGATGGAGGCGGCGGCGGGCAGGGCGCCAACGGCGCGGAAGGCGGCAACGGCGGCAACGGCGGCAACGGCGGCTCGCTTTTCGGGAACGGCGGTTACGCGGGCGCGGGCGGGAACGCAGCCCGAAGTGACGCCGCCGGCAAGGGCGGCAACGGCGGCAACGGCGGCAACGGCGGCTCGCTGTCCGGCAGCGCCGGTCGTGGTGGCGATGGCGGATCCGCTAACTCGACCGGCTCGAGTGCCGTCGGTGGCGACGGCGGCAACGGCGGCAACGGCATCCAAGGCGGTGGCGACGGCGGCAACGGCGGCAACGGCTTCGCTGACAGCGACGGCGCCGCGATCGGCGGCAACGGCGGCAACGGCGGCAACGGCTCGACCAGTGGTGGGGCAGGTGGCATTGGCGGAGTAGGAGGCGCGGCCACCAACAGCAACGGCGGGACCGCAGTCGGTGGAGACGGCGGCGTCGGCGGCGACGGCATTGCCGACGGCACCACAGGAGGAGATGGCGGAGACGGCGGGAAAGCCGGCGCACTGGACATCAGCGACGCGACTGGCGGAACCGGCGGATCAGGCGGATCGGGCGGCGCCGATGGCGTCGACGGTCAAGACGGCGCCACCGGGTCCACATGGCAGTCAAGCCCCATCGTCAACGTAGGAGTGCTCCCGTCTGGAATTGCACTGACGTCGGATGGCTCAACCGCTTACGTCACGAACAATTTCGATGACGGCCAAGGCAATTTCACGACGTCGGTGGTCGACACAAGTTCTCGAACCGTCACCGCCACCGTGCAAGTGGGTGACATGCCTTACGGAGTCGCTATCAATCCCAACGGTGAGTCCACAACCTACATAGTCAACAGCAGTCTGTTCGATCACTCTTCGGTGTCTGTGATCGACAACCAAACCAACGTGGTCACCGCAACCATCGGGTTAAGCGGATACTCGGGATGGGGTGTCGCGTTCACCGCAGACGGCGCCAAGGCATACGCCACAAGCTTCACCGGCCCGGTAGCCGTGATCAACACTGCTGACAACTCGATCATCACCACCCTGAATGCCGGATACGGCGCACGCGGCGTGACTGTGCACGGAACCACCGCCTACGTAGCATCAGGCAGCACCTTGGTATTGATCGACACGTCGAGCGACACCATCAGCGGCGGTGTCTCACTCCCCGGGGTATCAGGAGGCTCCAGCGGTGTCGTCGTCAGCCCTGACGGAACCACCGCATACGTCACCGGCCTCGGATTCAGCGGCACCAGTTCGGTATTCGTCGTGGACCTCGGCACCAACACAGTGACCGACACCATCGACGTCGGACAGATGCCGTTCAACCTTGCCATCAGCCCCGACGGCTCAACGATCTATACCGCGAATCAATGGTCGAACGACATCTCGGTGATCGACACCGCGACCAACACGGTCATCGGCACGCTCTACACCGGCGAGACCCCTACGGGCATTGCTCTCGATTCCACCGGAACAACCCTCTATGTCACGCACGCCACCGGGGAAGGCTACGTGTCCATCACCGCGCTCTGATGGTTCGGCGGGTGGCTATTCACGCCTTAGCGCATATATACGCCATTGTCCCGGAACACCTTTGAGTTCGTGTTCACCGCGCTCGGCGAAGGAGCGTCGCGAACCGGTGACGATCTCACGGACCGTCGACGAAACCAGAACCTCGCCGGCTCCGGCAAGTGAGGACACGCGGGCCCCGATGTGCACAGCCATGCCGGCCACGTCCACACCACGCACTTCCACCTCACCGGCGTGAAGGCCCACCCGCACTTCGATTCCCAGGACGCGCACGGCGTCGACAATCGCCTCCGAGCAGGCGATCGCCGCACTGGGGCTGGCGAAGGTCGCAACGAAGCCGTCGCCGGCGGTGTTGACCTCGCGCCCGCCAAAGCGATCCAGCTCGTGCCGGACGATGCGGTCATGGTTGTCCAACACGTCTCGCCACCTACCATCACCAAGGGTGGCGGCTCGCTGCGTCGAACCGACGATGTCGGTGAAAACAATTGTGGTGAGCACACGTTCAGGCTGGGAGCCACCCCGCACGCCGGTGATGAACTCCTCGACCTCATCGAGTATCGGCCCGGATTCGCCGACCCAATAGAGAGCGTCAGCGCCAGGCAGTTCGACATAGCGTGCACCGCTGATGTTCTCGGCGATGTAGCGGCCGAGCGCGGTCGGTATGAACCGGCAGTCCGCACGATGCAAGACCAAGGTGGGCGCCGAGATTCTCGGGAGTGCCTGTCGCACATCGGCATCGGCAACAGCTTTGGTGATCGCCCGGGCCATGCTCGGGGAGGCGGATCGATTGCCGGCGAGATCCCACCATGCCCGGAATGCGTCATCGTCGGCCACAGACGGCGCCACCACCCGCAGGACGTCCATGCCCCTCTCGACCGCGTCCAGTTCCATAGCGTCGTGCATGAACGGATCCGCTTCTCGCGGATCGGCCCCAATCGGGTAGTCGGGCGCGCGCAGTGCGCGCGCGACACCGTTCACGATCACCAAACTGCGCACCCGATCGGGGAAATCGGCAGCGATCACCATCGCGGTCATCGAGGCATAGCTTGGCGCCAAAATCGAAACCTGCTCGCTGCCAACCGCTTCCAGTACCGCCAGGGCATCTTCCGCCCAATGGTGTGGTCCGAGCATGTCCCGCGACGAAATATTGGACGACAAACCGGTGCCGCGAAAGTCGAAACGAATGACCCGGCTGAACGAGCTCAGCCTCCGATAGAAGCGGTGCATCGACGGCTCATCGTCGATGCTGTCGATCGGTATCGACGGCCCCGGCAACACTAGAAGGTCAACGGGGCCGTCGCCCAGAACCTGGTACGCGATGTCGATCTCGCCGGACTTCGCGTACCGGGTTCGTGGCCTCTGCGCCAATTCGCGCGACCGCCGTTTAGGTGAGCGGCTTGATATCGACCCTGAATCCGTACGGGTCCAGGCTGTAGGGCAACGGTTTCGTCGGATCCAGTCGAGTCCCCGACACCTCCGGGGTTCCACGGTCGATCAGGTGCGCCAACACCGCCTGCCCCAGGAAGATCGACAACCCGTAGCCGGGGCACACCTGCGGGCCGTGGCTCATGAAGTTGAACGACCAGTCGCTGCCCGCGTCACCGCTGACCCATTCTCCGGGCGAGAACTTGTCCGCATACGGGATGCGGTCACGGTTGCGGTGATTGAACACGTTGTAGATCAGAACCTGACGACCCTCCGGGAGGACTGCGCCACTCGGGAACTCGACGTCCCGAATGGCCACCCTGCCGAACATCGTCGTCGCCGGCCAGAGCCGCATCGCTTCGGAAACGCAACCCGCCAGGTACTCCAGCTTGGCGATTCCCTCTGGCGATCCGATGTCCTTGTTGGCCATCTCGACTTCGACCTCGTGGCGTTGCTCACCGTGAGTTCCGAGCACGCCGAGCGCACGAAACACATTGACCGCCAGGGTGTCTCCCATTGCGAACAACCAGTGGATCATCTGCGTCGCCGGCTTGACGTCGGGCGCGGTAGGCGCCGACGCAACCAGCGAGGCAAGGCTGTTCGGCTCGGGGTCGACGAGGTAGCCCTCGATCCGCTGGAGGAATCCCGCGTACTCCGGCGCCGGTTCCCCGGGCATCTTGTTGCCGACCGACATCATGTCGATGAGCGTCTCGGTGAGCTGTGTGTCATCGGCTGCCCTGTCGCCGAAGACAACTCGCCGAGTCAACCGCTGAAAGGCAGCGTTGAAGTTCTGCCAGCGGATGGTCTCGGTGGCTAGTCCCACCGCCGTCTCGGCAGCGACATCGACGAAGGCCTGCGCCAGTCGGTGCAGCGGCTTGTTCGAGTCCAGGACGTACTCGGCGAACTTCCGCCGGTCCGCCCAGATCTCGCCCCGGGAGACGGTCAGCGCATCTGGCTGAAACGCTGCCATCCCCTTCCGCTTCGGCTCCAGATCCGATGCGAAGGGATCCGGTGAACCGCTCAGCACGAACTTGATGTCGTCCGGATTGTGCAGCAGCAACGCTTCGTCGCGAGCTACTCGCACATAGAACGGCCCAGGCCCGTAACTGCGCACCATGCCTTCGACCAACCGGTAACCGAGGTAGTCGGTCCCTAGTGTGGCCGCCACCCTGCTGGGCAGTTCACGCTTGGTGAACAGCCCGAGGATGACATTGGGTGCACCGATCTGCGCGGTGAACCGGATGCCTTCGAGAACGGATGCGTGTGGGAAATCCTCAGCCACGGTTGACTAGCCCCACGGCATGTAGGCGCGAACGGTATCCGCCAGTTCCACGATGCGGCTCTTCTGCCCCGGAGCGGGAGCACCCAGCTTCGGCCACGGCGCGAACACGCGCTCGGCGTCACCGATCACCGGCTCAAGCTCCGGGTAGTGGCGCAGCATGACGTCCTTCATCGAGGTGTTGTTGACCCAATCGATACCGACCTGGGTGTACATCTCCGGGGTGAAGTCGTTCGTGAAGAACCGGTCGCTCTTGAGGCGGCGTGACGCCATCAGGATGAAGATCCGGAACGCGGTGTCGGAGAAGCCGAAGCCCTTCGGCGGCTGCTCGGCCTGCATACCGATCTGCAGGTCGACCAGGTTGACGTCACCGCCGTAGATCTCGTTGATCTCCTTGGCCCACTGCTTGTTCGGCGTGATCTCGTCGATGCTGTTGCGACGCGGCATCCGCAGCATTTCACGGAAGTCGTTGTAGCGCGGCACACCGCGCTCACGGTCGCGAACGATGTCGAGGGTGGCCAGGTCGGTGATCTGCCCGTCGATGCGGGTGAGCTCACGCAGTGCATTGGGGTAGTTGTGCAAGCACACCGCACCGGCACTGGAGATGCCGAACGAGTACCACATATCACCCATCTCCATGCTGTCCATGAAGTCACGGGTGTGGCGACCCTGCAGGTCGGTGAAGTACTTGTGGCCGAGGTGCTCGCCCGACTCCAGCGAGAAGAAGTTCCAGTCGTCCGGGATCAGCGGGTGCATCCGGTACACGGCGACGAACTCTTCGGTGAGCGAGAACGGCGCGGAGTGATGATCGACCGGCGAGCCGATGATGCCGGAGAGCATTTCGCTGTCACCAATGCGACCGATGCGCTCCTTGAACCTCTCGCCGAGTGCGCCGTACCAGTTGGCGTTCATGCCGATCTGCAACGCCGGGTGGCGAAGCACGCAGGTGGTCCATTCGACAGTGTGGATCTTGGCGATCAACGCCGAGATGACCAGCACGCCGATCTCGAAGAGTCGCTGATCGTCCATGCTCGGGTAGGCCTTCTTGACCGCTTCAACGACCGAGTTGTGCTCGCGGGCGAACAAGGTGTGCAGCAGGCCGACACCGACCCACCAGTTCTCACGCATACCGGTCAGGTCGACACCCGGGATGTCGCTCTTCGGGAGACGACCGTTGTCGTCGACCTTGACCTTGCCGTCGACAAACGTGCGAATCTCGCTCTGGCGCTCCCTGCCACTGCCGTAGACCTGCGATCCGTCCCACCAGTGAGTTTCGGAGTTGGCGAAGACCGGTGCGGGGCAACCGTCCTTGATCTCACCCTTCAGTGGCACCGTGCACCGGATCTTCATCGGGTCCTCGGGGAAGGTGTCACCATCACGCAGCTTGATGTCGATGGTGTTTTCCGGATTACCGTCGCCGTGGAAGAACCAGTTGTGGTTCTCGAACTGCAGCCAGGCCGCGGCCAGCGAGTTGATGATGCCCGCGGGCTTGAAGTCGTCGCGGGCCATCAGGCGACGGCTGATCACGCGGGGATCCGGCTCCAGGAGCCGCTTCCGGTCGATGATCGCCTTCTCGATCGGAAGGTTACGGCCGAAGCCGGTGCCCTTCGCGCCCATCCACGGCTCGTCCAAGTCGTTGAATGTGCCCTCAGGAGTGCGAGACCGCTTCTCCTCGTCGGTCGCTTTGCCGAGATCCTCCGTCGGACGGATGTCCGGATGCTCATAGAGGTTCTTCTCACGGAGCTCGTTACGCAGCTGACCGAGCTCCTTGAGCTGCAGGATCAATGACGGCTGTTCGTACCACTGACGGCTCACTTGGTTTCCTTATCTAGAAGTTCTGGGCTGGACGACTGGATGGACGGGCTGACGAATCAGCGAGCTAAGTCTCGGAGCGAAAAGTAACCGATCTTGGTATATCTCTCACCCGAATTGACAGTATCTTGCCGGGGCAGACCCTGGGAACGACCTCGACAAGTTCGTCGAGGATGGCGTCGAGGATGGCTGTGGAAGACAAGTTTCGCGCTTTCTGGACATTCGCGTGGCCGATGAGCTGCGACGACAGCGATGCTAACGACTCACTGGGCATCCCGCCGGTTTTTGAGCGCCGGGTTCAGCTTCGGCGGTGCTCCTGCGATCAGTCGGGGCGGCGGCGCTGTGTCGGATCGAACAAGGGTCGGTGCGACATCTGGTGGCCGTGCACTCCCTCTGCGTACGCCGTCTCGGCATGCTGGGCGAAGTCGACACCCGCGGTTTCGTCTTCCGGGCTCAACCGGAAGCCCATCACCCGATCGATGAGTTTGGCAAGCGCGAACGACACGCCGAATGCGTAAGCCGCCACCGCGACCATGGCCAGTGCCTGCTTGCCGAGCAACTCGAAACCGCCACCGTGGAACAGCCCTTCGGGCCCACCCGTCATGACCGCGTCAGCCAGAAATCCGATCAGCAGAACGCCGACGACCCCGCCCACGAAATGCACACCGACGACGTCCAGCGAATCGTCGTAACCGAACCGGAACTTCAGACCGATCGCAAACGAGCAGACGATGCCGGCCGCCAACCCCACGATGGCCGCTCCGAGGGTATTGACCGTTCCGCATGACGGGGTGATGGCGACCAACCCGGCGACCACGCCCGATGCAGCACCGAACGTGGTCGGCCTGCCGTCGCGAACCCGTTCCACCGAGAGCCAACCGAGCATTCCAAGACATCCGGCGACCAGGGTGTTGAGGAAGATCGCCGACGCCATTCCGTTGGCCGCCAAGGCCGAGCCCGCGTTGAAGCCGAACCATCCGAACCACAGCAGTCCCACGCCGAGGAGAACGAACGGCAGATTGTGCGGGCGCATGGCGTCCACCTTGAAGCCGATGCGGGGTCCCAGCACCAGGGCAAGCGCCAATGCGGAGGCGCCCGACACGATCTCGACTACCAGGCCGCCCGCATAGTCGAGCGCACCGAGTTTGAACAGCCACCCCTCAGGCGACCACACCCAGTGGGCGATCACCGCGTAGACGACGATCGACCAAACCGGAACGAATACCATCCACGCCGCGAATCTGGCGCGGTCCGCGATGGCTCCGCTGACCAGCGCCGCGGTGATGATTGCGAAGGTGAGCTGAAACGTCGCGAACAGAAGTTCCGGAACCGACCCGTGAGCGGTGTCAGGACCTATGCCCGCCATTCCCGCAAGTCTGAAGTCGCCGATCAGACCGCCGAAGCCGTCGCCGGAAAAGGCCAGCGAATAGCCCAGTAACAACCAGGCCACGGTGACGAGCGGTATGGCGATGAAGCTCATCATGATCATGTTGAGCACGCCGGAGGCACGAACCATGCCCCCGTAGAAAATGGCCAAGCCGGGCGTCATAAGTAGTACGAGCGCCGTGCTGGCGAGCAGCCACGCCGTGGCTGCGGGATCGATCGAATCCAAGTCCGGCTCCTTCGAGGTCCCGACGAGGATACTGTCGGGCATGGATTCGGCGGGCGAGGCGACACCCACGGGCGCTTCAGGCACCGTTGCGGTGATCCCCCCGGCCAAGCGCCCCGGTCGTCACCGGTCTCGCCGGGAGCCCGGCCGGATAGCCCGAACCCTGCGCCGGGCGATCGTCAGCATCGTCTCGGTTCTGGTGCTGATGGTCACTGGTCTCGCGTACTGGGAAGCCCACGGCCTGCTCGGGGGAATCACCATTTCGCAAGCGCTGGAAGGACCGCGCTCCAGCGGCGGCGCGATGAACATCCTGCTGATCGGTCTGGACTCCCGCAAGGATCAGAACGGCAACGAACTGCCGCCCGAGGTGCTCGATCAATTGCACGCCGGTGACTCCGAGGCGGGCGGCTACAACACCAACACGCTGATCCTCGTTCACATCGGTTCCGACAATCGTGTGGTGGCCTTCTCGATACCGCGTGACGACTACGTCGCGGTCAGCGGCATCACCGGGTACGACCACATCAAAATCAAAGAGGCATACGGACTCACCAAGGCGCAGACCGAACAGACGCTCGTCAACCAGGGCATCGACAACCGCAGCGAGTTGGAACGCGCGGGGCGCGAAGCGGGACGCAAGGCGACCATCCGCGCGGTTCGCAACCTCACCGGACAACCCATCGACTACTTCGCCGAAGTCAACCTCGCAGGGTTTTACCACCTTGCGGAAAGCCTGGGCGGGATCAAGGTGTGCCTGAATCACGCGGTGCATGACGACTACTCCGGTGCGGATTTTCCCGCCGGAGTCCAGACCCTCGACGCGGCGCAGGCATTGGCCTTCGTCCGGCAGCGCCACGGGTTGGAGAACGGCGACCTGGACCGCACCCACCGACAGCAGGCGTTCCTGCTGTCGGTCATGCATCAATTGCAAGAATCGGGCTCCTTCACCGATCTCGACCAGTTCCGGGGGCTGATGGACGTCGCGCGGAAGGACATCGTGCTATCCCAGGGCTGGGACGAAGAGCAATTCCGCCGGATGGCCGCGCTCGCCGGGGGCGACGTCGAGTTCCGGACTCTTCCCGTCGTCCGCTACGACGTGATCGGTGGTCAAGACGTCAACATTGTGGATCCGGCGAGGATCCGGGCGGAGATCGCCCGGGCGATCGACGGCACGGCAGCGACGACCACGACCACGGTCTCGGCCGCCGACCTTCCCGCACCCAATCCGGAAACCCAGATAGACGTCGTGAACGCGGGAACCACATCGGGTGTCGGTGGGGACGCCGCGCAACTTCTGTCCAAGCATGACTTCACCGTCGACGAGGTCCGCGACCGCCAACCGGGCGACCCGTTGGACACCGTCATCAGCTATGGCCCCGGCGCCGAAACCGACGCCCGATCCGTGGCCACCCTGCTGGCTATCGACAACGCTCCTCAATCGAGTGGCGCGCTGGCCGCCAATCACATTCGGGTTGTGCTCGGCGACAGCTATCTGCCACCGCCCGAGGAATCCGATTCCGAATCGGCGGATGGCATGTCTGAGAAGGCGGACGCACAGGCTTCCGGCGGCCCCACTTCGACAACGCCGACACCCGATGCCGGGGCTCCGATCGACGCCGGCGGAATTCCCTGCGTGAATTGATCAGAGGGTCGAAAACGACTGATGTTCAATCACTTTCGAACCGATCGTTACTCGACGACGCCACGCAGGCCGTCCGCACCGAAAACGGGCTCCAGCATTCCCGAGAAGTCCGGGCCGCGCCGCAGGCAATGGCCGCCGTCGACGTTGATGAGCTGACCTGTGATCCAACTTGCCGCATCGCTGAGCAGAAATACCGCCATATTGGCGATGTCTTCGGGTTCGCCGAACCGTGGCAGCGGCGTGCACTGCCGATAGTCCTCGCGAATCTCCGGGGAGCTGAGCACGGGCGCGACCAGTTCAGTGCGCACCAGACCCGGCCGAATGCCGTTGACCCGCACCCATGACGCCCCCAACTCGTCGGCCGCCAGCATCAAAAGATGGTCGAGCGCCGACTTGCTGACGCCATAGGCCCCGAACCACCTGTGAACGTTGCTCGACGCGACCGACGAGATCCCGACGAACGATCCGCCACCGCCCCGAACCATCTCCCGAGCCGAGTGCTTGATCAGGTACATGGTGCCGTTGACGTTCAGGTCGACGGTGCGCCGCCACGCCTCCGAGTCGATCTGCGTGATCGGCCCGATCGTCTCTGAACCGCCCGCACAGTGGACAACGCCGTTCAGCCGGCCGGTCCATGCCGCCGCGGCCTCAACAACTGCCCTGACCTGGTCTTCGTCGCGGACATCGCCCGGCTCGTATCGCACGCTTCCCGGATCGTTTGCGGCGTTGATCTCGTCCGCCGCCGCGGAGAGCCGGTCCGGGTTACGACCCATGATCATCACGTTGGCGCCGGTGCCGCACAACGCGGCAGCGACCCCCTTGCCGATTCCGCTGCCACCACCGGTGACCAGGAACGTCCGGCCCACGAATGAGAACTGCACGCGTACTCCTCACCCCAGAACTAGAACAGGTTCTATCCATCGAACCACGGAACAGAAGTATTCTTGACGTAGTCCAGCGCTAGAACCTTCCAGCCCAAGCACGGAGCTCAAGAACGCAATGAACCCGAACAGTTCCACTCTTGCCTGCAAGTTCCTTGCCTCAGGCATGCTGGCTGCGGCGATCGTCACCCTCCCGGTGGCCGGCGCCGTCTACTCGTCGCCCGCCGCGCACGCGGAAGGCGGGGTGCCCGATCCCGCTCCCGTGCCCGAACCACAGCCGGCAGCTTCCCCCCGGACGGGTGAGGGCGAGTGCGCATACGGCCAGGTCGTCGATCCGAACACCGGTGACTGCATTCCCACGATGGGCGGACTCGTGTCGTCGGGTGGCGCTTCGCCGATCGAGGAGCCGGCACCGCGCCTGACCCAGAACATCACTGAAACCAGCAGCACCGGTGTTGGCGCCAACCTCGTGCCCAATATCAACGGCGAAGCCTGCACCGGGTACTGGCAGTCGGTGGCGTGTTCAGAGATGGAGCAGGACAACGTCGCGGTGCAGCCGCGCACCACCCTGTCATCGAGCCCCTAAAATCGCCGATCGGCAAATCCGGAGCTCACGTCCCCTACAGTTGGTTGATGCCAGTGAAATCTGATCCCACCGATATCGATGACGTCGAGCCGTTGGCCGACAGCACCGCGCGACAAGCCCGACGAGTCGTAGCCGCCTATGCGACCGACGCCGACGAGTGCCGGGTCTTCCTGTCGATGCTCGGCATTGGGCCGTCAAAGCCCGAGGTCTAGATGCCCTCCGGGGGTCCGAAGGACGGCACGCCGGACTTCGGGCACTCAGATTTCGTCGTTGTCGCGAATCGACTCCCTGTCGACGCCGAGCGGCAACCCGACGGCTCGGTCACGTGGAAGCGGAGCCCCGGAGGCCTGGTTACGGCGCTCGAGCCACTGCTTCGGCGGCAGCGCGGCGCATGGCTCGGTTGGCCGGGCGTCATTGACAGTGCCGACGCGCCCGTCGAACCGGTTGTCGAAGAGGGTCTGCAGCTCTACCCGGTACCGCTGACCGACACCGATGTCGCCGAGTATTACGAGGGTTTCTCCAACGCCACCCTGTGGCCGCTCTACCACGATGTGATGGTCAAGCCGATCTACCACCGCGAGTGGTGGGATCGCTATGTAGAGGTCAACCGGCGTTTTGCCGAGCAGACGTCGCGTGCGGCCGCGGAGGGCGCCACCGTTTGGGTGCAGGACTATCAACTCCAATTGGTGCCCAAGATGCTGCGAATGCTGCGGCCGGATCTGACCATCGGCTTTTTCCTGCACATTCCGTTTCCGCCGGTGGAACTGTTCATGCAACTCCCATGGCGCACCGAAATCGTCGAAGGGCTACTGGGCGCCGACCTGGTGGGATTTCACCTGCCGGGGGGCGCCGAAAACTTCCTTTACCTGTCCCGGCGGCTTGTCGGCGCGCACACGTCACGCGCGTCGGTGGGCGTCCGGTCCCGACTCGGCGAAGTGCAAGTCGGCTTCCGCACGGTGAAAGTCGGCGCCTTTCCCATCTCGATCGACTCCGCCGAACTCGATCAACTGGGCCGCAATCGCGACATCCGCCGGCGCGCGAAGGAAATCAGGGCCGAACTCGGAAATCCCCGCAAGATCCTTCTCGGAGTCGACAGGCTCGACTACACCAAGGGAATTGGTGTGCGGCTCAAGGCCTTCACGGAACTCCTGGAGGAAGGCCGGGTCAAGGGCGACGACACCGTGTTCGTGCAATTGGCCACTCCCAGCCGGGAACGGGTCGACAGTTATCGAGTGCTGCGCAATGAGATCGAGCAGCAGGTCGGTCACATCAACGGCGAATTCAGTGAAGTCGGCCACCCCGTCCTGCACTACCTGCACCGGCCCATCCCACGTGACGAACTGATCGCCTTCTTCGTCGCGGCCGACGTCATGCTGGTGACTCCGTTGCGCGACGGGATGAACCTCGTCGCCAAGGAGTACGTCGCGTGCCGCAGCGACCTGGGCGGCGCCCTGGTCCTGAGCGAATTCACCGGTGCCGCAGCAGAACTCCGTCAGGCATACCTCACCAACCCGCATGATCTCGAAGGGGTCAAGGACACCATCGAGGCTGCGTTGAATCAGACCGGTGAAGAGGGGCGGCGCCGCATGCGCTCGCTGCGCCGCCAGGTCCTTACCCACGACGTCGATCGATGGGCACGGGCGTTCCTGGATGCGCTCGCCCATACGAAGTCCGGCGACTAATCCCCCATCAGTCCGATGACGCCGAAATTGTCATCGAGGTCGCGCGCGTCGAAGTAGTCGCGCATCGTCGCACTCAACGTCGCCGGATCCCACGCATCCCCTTCGGCGTGGAACCGGTACTCGGCGACCGGAGCAGCCACAAGCGTCACCGTCGGCCCGTACACCACGAAGACCTGCCCACTGACGTTCTCCGCCGCCGGCGACGCAAGGAAGCGCACGAGTGTCACGACGTGTTCCGGTGCGAGCGAATCGATTTCACCGTCGGCCAACTCGGGCGCAGCGCCGAAAACATCCGCGGTCATAGCCGTTCGGGCACGCGGACAAATGGCATTGGCCCGCACACCGTATCGCCCCAGAGCCTTGGCCGCCGAGAGGGTCAGCGCAGTGATGCCCGCCTTCGCCGCGCCGTAGTTGGCCTGACCGGCAGGTCCGGAGAGACCTGCCTCCGACGACGTGTTGATGATGCGGCCGTAGACCGATCCATCGTTGTCTTTCGCCTTACCGCGCCAGTAAGTGGCGGCGTTACGCGTCAGGAGGAAGTGTCCGCGGAGGTGCACCGCGATGACGGCGTCCCAATCCTCGTCACTCATGTTGAACAACATGCGGTCGCGGGTGATGCCGGCGTTATTCACGACGATGCTCAATCCGCCCAACTCGTCGGCGCATGACACCAACTCGTCGGCGGTGGACCGCAGGCTGATGTCCCCGGCTACAGCAACACCCTTGGCGCCGGCGGCGCCGATCTCGTCCAGGACATCCGAGGCGTCGAGAGCCGCGGACATGTCGTTGACCACGACCGTCGCGCCGGAGCGAGCCAGCCCAATGGCTTCGGCTCGGCCCAGACCGGCCGCCGCACCAGTCACCACCGCGACGCGGCCGGACAGATCTATCTGTTCAGCTATTCCAGTCAATTTATGAATGCCTCTAGTCTTTGCGGATCAACGCCGCACGCGGGCATTCGGCGATCGCCCGTTCGGCGACATCCTCGTGGTCGGCCGGAATCGGATCCGCGGTCACGACGGCGTAGTCCTCGTCGTCGAGATCGAACAGATCCGGTGCGATTCCCACACAGACGGCATTTCCCTCACAGCGGTCATGATCGACTTCGACCCGCATCGCTACCTCCTCCTGCTCCGCAGTTCCACCATACGACCGGACGTCCCGCGCCGGTCAACATCGCTCGCTGGACCACTAGACTAGAACGTGTTACAACCAAGAGTGTCGGCAGGTACCGGCAGCTGATGACAACGTGCAGGGCTACTCGAAGGACTGGTAATGCGGATCAGTTACACCCCCGAGCAGGAGGAGCTGCGCCGCGAGCTCCGCGCATATTTCGCCACGCTGATCACGCCGGAGCGCCGCGAGGCGCTGATGTCCACATCGGGCGAGTACGGGTCGGGGAACGTCTACCGCGAGACCGTCGCCCAGATGGGCCGCGATGGCTGGCTGGCCCTTGGCTGGCCCACCGAGTACGGCGGCCAGGCCCGGTCCACGATGGATCAGCTGATCTTCACCGATGAGGCGGCCGTCGCAGGCGCCCCCGTCCCGTTCCTGACGATCAACAGCGTTGCACCGACGATCATGGCCTACGGCACCGACGAGCAGAAGAAGTTCTATCTACCGAAGATCGCGGCCGGCGACCTGCACTTCGCGATCGGCTACTCCGAACCCGGCGCTGGAACGGATCTGGCCAATCTGCGGACAGCAGCCGTCCACGACGGCGACGACTACATAGTCAACGGCCAGAAGATGTGGACCAGCCTGATCCAGTACGCCGACTACGTCTGGCTCGCGGTGCGCACCAACACCGAGGCCAAAAAGCATCGCGGCATCTCCGTGCTGATAGTTCCCACCACAGCTGAGGGCTTCTCGTGGACTCCGGTACACACCATGGCCGGGCCCGGCACGAGCGCCACCTACTACCAGGATGTCCGAGTGCCCGCGACGAATCTCGTCGGCGAAGAGAACGGCGGCTGGAAGCTGGTGACCAACCAGCTGAACCATGAACGGGTCGCCCTCGTATCGGCCGCTCCGATTTTGCTGGCCCTCAAGCAGGTTCGGGAATGGGCCCAGAACACCAAGGATGCTCACGGCGGTCGGTTGATCGATTCCGAGTGGGTCCAGCTCAACCTCGCACGGGTGCATGCCAAGGCCGAATACCTCAAGCTCATCAACTGGGAGTTGGCGTCGTCCGCGGCCGCGGCCCCCTCACCCGCCGATGCCTCGGCCGCGAAGGTGTTCGGCACCGAACTCGCTACCGAGGCCTACCGGTTACTGATGGAGGTGCTCGGCCCCTCCGCAACGTTGCGACAGGACACCCCGGGCGCACTGCTTCGTGGCCGGGTGGAGCGGATGCATCGTGCAGCGCTGATCTTGACCTTCGGCGGCGGGACCAACGAGATCCAGCGCGACATCATCGGCATGGTGGCGCTGGGTATGCCCAGAGTGAACCGCTGACCACCGAAACCGATTGACAAGGATCGCCATGGATTTCACCAGGACTGAAGCTGCACAAGACCTCTCGGGTCTGGTCGGCACGATCGTCGATGCCATCTGCACGCCCGCGCACCAGCGCGCCCTGGACAGCCTCGACGAGCGATTCGACACCGAACTCTGGACCAAGCTCATCGACGCCGACATCGTGAGCACGGCCGCACCGGAATCGGTCGGCGGCGGCGGCTTCGGCGTCCTGGAGCAGGTCGCGGTTCTGAGCGCGCTGGGCCGACAATTGGCAGCGGTGCCGTATCTGGAATCGGTGGTGTTGGCCGCCCGAACGTTGGCCCAGTTCGGAACGGCTGCCCTGCAACAGGATTGGGCGGTACCCGCCGTCGCCGGAACCAAGATTCTGACGGTTGCACTCGACGGCGAAACCGGCCAGGGACCTGTTCAGGCGGCGAGATCCGGTGACGGCTATCTGCTCACCGGCAACCGAATTCAGGTTGCCTATGCACCCATTGCCGACGCATTCCTGGTGCCCGCGGAGACCGCCGACGGCGCCTTGCTGTTCCTCGTGGCGGCGGACGCCGCCGGAGTCACCGTGACCTCGTCGCAGACGACCGGGCTGGGCAGCGTCGGCGAACTGGACCTCGCGGGCGTCGCGGTAGGCACCGACCACGCCGTCGGAGGCGCCGAGTCCCTGGAATGGTTGGCTGCACGCAAAGCACTGGGCCACACGGCATTTCAGCTCGGAGTGCTCGAGCGTGCGCTTGAGTTGACAGCCGAATACGCACGCACCCGTGAACAGTTCGACCGTCCGATCGGCAGCTTTCAGGCAGTTTCCCAGCGGCTCGCCGACGCCTACATCGACATCAAGGGTCTGCGGCTGACCCTGACTCAGGCCGCCTGGCGCCTATCCGAGGACCTCCCCGCTTCTACAGAGGTTGCCACCGCGGCGTTCTGGGCCGCCGAGGCCGGGCACCGTGTGGCCCATACCACCGTGCACGTCCACGGCGGTGTCGGTATAGATATGGATCATCTGGTGCACCGGTACTTCATCACGGCCAAACAGACCGAGTTCGCCGTTGGCGGCGCGACGGGCCGGCTACGTTCGATCGGCCGCGAGTTGGCCGACACACCGGCCTGATGGCCACCACCGTCACGGATCTCCTGAGACCGCTCGCCGGGATCGATGACCGCGGCATACACGCCGACGACGGTTCGTATTCGACGTGGCGCCAACATGTTCAGGACGGCGCCGATCTGGCCTCGACATTGCGGGCTCGACTCGATCCGGACAAGCCGCCTCACATCGGCGTGCTCATGGGGAACACTCCGTTGTTCTCCGCCCTGCTGGTGGCCGCCGGGCTGAGTGGTCTGGTGCTTGTCGGCCTCAACCCGGTGCGGCGCGGCGCCGCACTGGACCGCGACGCCCAACGTGCGGACTGTCAACTGGTCCTCACCGACTCTGCCGAGTTGCCGTCGCTTGGCGTTCCTGTAGTGAACGTGATGTCCGCGGATTGGGCCGCCGAAGTCGGTGCGTCCCGCGGCGCGCGAATCGAATTCGCGGACGCGTCCTCCGATGACTTGTTCATGCTCATCTTCACGTCGGGAACCAGCGGAGAACCCAAGGCCGTCCGCTGCACCCACGAGAAGGTGGCGTTCCCCGGCATGATGATCGCCGAACGTTTCGGGCTGGGACCGTCCGACACCTGCTACCTGTCGATGCCGTTGTTCCACTCCAACGCCATCATGGCCGGCTGGGCTCCCGCCGTGGCCGCGGGCGCATCAATTGCGCTGCGCCGCAAGTTTTCCGCATCTCAGTTCATTCCCGACGTCCGCCGGTTCAACGCCACCTACGCGAACTACGTGGGCAAACCGATGACCTACATTCTCGCAACGCCTGAGCAGCCCGGCGACGCGGACAATCCCCTGCGAGTCGTCTACGGCAATGAGGGCGCGCCGCGCGACATTTCACGATTCGCCAAGCGGTTTGGGGTGATGGTGGTCGACGGCTTCGGTTCCTCCGAAGGCGGGGTGTCGATTGCCAGAACCCCTGATACGCCGGAGGGGGCGCTCGGGCCGATCACCGACGAGATCGACATCGTCGACGTCGACTCCGGCCTGACCTGCCCGCCCGGGGTCGTCGGGGAACTTGTCAACCGTTCCGGGGTAGGGCAATTCCGCGGCTACTACAACGATCCCGATGCGGACGCAACACGAATGGCCGGAGGTGTCTACCACAGCGGAGACCTGGCCTACCGCGACGATGCGGGCTACGTCTATTTCGCCGGACGACTCGGCGACTGGATGCGGGTCGATGGCGAGAACCTGGGCACAGCCCCGATTGAACGGGTATTGATGCGCTACCCGGGAGTGACGGAGGCAGCGGTGTACGCAATTCCCGACGACGCCGTCGGCGACCGGGTGATGGCCGCACTCGTGCTATCCGACGGCGATTCGTTCGACCCTGACGCCTTTCGCGAGTTCCTCGCGGGTGAGGCCGATCTGGGACGCAAGCAGTGGCCGTCGTTCGTGCGGGTCGCGACGTCGCTTCCCCGAACGGAGACGTTCAAGATCCTTAAACGGGTGCTCTCTGCCGAAGCCCTGGATTGCGCCGATCCGGTGTTCGCGCTCTAGCATCGACCGGTGCCCAATCTGGTCCGCTGGATGCTCGTCGCGGCCACCCTGTGGGGACCGGTTCAGGTCGGCACGCCGGCGGCTCACGCCGACGTCTGTCCCGATATCGACGTCACCTTCGCCCGCGGCACCGACGAACCACCGGGCGTCGGGAAGATCGGCCAGGCGTTCGTCAATGCCCTGCGGGCGGACGTCCGCGGTAAAATGGTCGGCGTCTATGCGGTCAACTATCCGGCTATCAAGAACTGGGCGACAGCAGCCCAGGGCGTTGCCGACGCCAGCGCCCACATCCTTTTCATGGCGACGAACTGTCCCAACACGCGGTTGGTGATCGGCGGGTATTCGCAGGGGGCGTCAGTGGTCAACGCCGCCACCGCCGACGCGCTGCCCCCGTTGTTCGCGCCACCGTTCGGCTCCCCCGCCCCGCTGCCCCCGTTTGTGGCGAACCACGTGACGTCAGTGGTGCTGTTCGGCATACCGTCCATCAACTATCTGGATTCGGTAGGAGCGCCACTGGTTCCAACCGGGCGGCTCTACGCGGCGAAGATGCTCAACATGTGCCTTCCCGACGACCCGGTCTGCTCACCAGGCGGACGAAACGACGCCGCGCACAACGCCTACGCGGACAACGGCATGACTGCGCAAACTGCCTCAGTAACGGCGCAGCGGGTGGGTTAGCACACCGCTTGCCCCCTGCGCCCAAACGAACATTCGGGCGCAGGAAACAACACCGGATGGCCCCGCTCTGCCCGAGCTGTCGCTCGGAGGCGGGCAATTGCCTATGCCCTCAGAGACCCGAACTCCGCCGCGGCAATCAACCTGCCAGCGAAGGAACGATCGCCTCGATCAGATGCGGCCCGGGCTCATCGAACGCCCATCGCATCGCCTCGGCCAACGCCTCGGCAGTGTCCACGCGTCGAGCCGGAACACCCATACCTTCCGCAATCCGCACGAAATCGATTGTCGGATCGGCGAGGTCGAGTAGTGAATTCGTCTTCGGTCCCGGGCCGCCACCGTCTTCCAGCGCTCCGACTCGATGCAGTTCAATCCGGAGGATGTCGTAACTCCGATTTGCGTAAATGATCGTGGTCACGTCGAGTTGCTCGCGCGCTTGCGTCCAGAGCGCCGAAATCGTGTACATGGCAGAGCCATCCGAGCCCAGACACAGCACCGGACGCTCGGGGCATGCAACGGCCGCACCCACCGCAACCGGCAGCCCGTATCCGATCGATCCGCCGGTCAACGTCAGCCAATCGTGCGCCGGTGCACCCGAAGTGGCTTGCGGCAGAAGCATTCCGGAGGTGTTCGATTCGTCGACGACGATCGCGCGCTCGGGCAGCAGCGCACCGATCACATCAGCGGCGTTCAGCACGTTCAACGCTCCGGGCTGAATCTCGGGTCTCGACAGCGCCGCGGTCGCCGCCCTCACATTCGGTGCAAGTCGGTCCGCGAGCGCCACGAGCGCGTCAGCGGCGCCGATCGGTCCCGCAAGGGAATGCACTCGGCAATCATCAGGAACCAGATCGCTGGGCTTGCCCGGGTAGGCGAAGAACGACACCGGAGACCGGGCCCCGGCCAACACGATGTGCCGAACCCCGGCGAGTTGCGCGGTAGCCGCTTCAGCAAGGTAAGCCAGGCGTTCGACTGCCGGTAGCCCGGCCCCGCGCTCAAGTCGAGTCGGGAAAGTCTCGCAAATCACCCGGGCCCCGAATTGCTGCGCCACCCGCGCGGCCGCCGTCAAACCGCCCGCACGTGTGGCGTCGCCCCCGATCAGGATCACAGTCGGCTCGCCGGTCTGCAAGACAGCCGCGACCGCATCGAGGTCGCCGACAACGGTGGGCGAAGCATGCGAACCGGATTCGGCGTCACACAATTGCGCGCCATCACCCCACGAGATATCGGCCGGCAGGATCAGTGTGGAGATCTGCCGACGCCGCTTCGTACTCGCGAGAGCCTCGACGGTGTCTGACGCAACGTGCCCGACATCCGTTGTGCGCCTTACCCAGCCGGATACGGTCCCGGCCACCGAATCGATGTCCGACTCCAAGGGCGCGTCATACTTCTTGTGGTAGGTGGCGTGGTCGCCGACGACAACCAGCATCGGCACACCGGCCCGGCGGGCGTTGTGCAGATTCGCCAGTCCATTACCGAGTCCGGGACCCAGATGCAGGAGAACCGCTGCCGGTGTGTCAGCCATTCGGGCGTATCCATCAGCGGCGCCCGTCGCGACACCTTCGAACAGGGCAAGTACCCCGCGCATCGCGGGAACGGTATCCAGTGCGGCCACGAAATGCATTTCAGAGGTGCCCGGATTCGCGAAGCACACATCGACGCCGTGGTCGACCAGCGTCGTGATCAGTGCCTGTGATCCATTCATCGCGTTCGACTGTAGAGGGACTCGGCCTAGCTGTCTCGAATGTCATCGAGCTTGCGGGACGCCGCCTCGAACCCGGACACCAGATCGGCCATGATGTCGGCGACCGGGCGGATCTCGTTCATGCGTCCCACGATCTGCCCTACCGGCATGGCGACCGCAGTGGGATCCGCTGAGCGGCTCATGCGCTGATGTGCCTCGCTGACAAGGACGTTCTGCAACGGCATGGGTAGTGGATCAGGAGCGCCGTCCGCGTCCCAGGCATCCGTCCAACGACTCTTGAGAAGTCGTGCGGGTTTGCCCGAATAGATACGCCGCCGCACAGTGTCGCTCGACGTCGCGGCCAGCAATGCCTGCTGGATGACCGACGGACCCCCGCCGGCGCGCACACCGAGGTCATATTCGGCGGCCGTCAGAAATGCCGATCCCATCCACACACCGGATGCCCCGAGTGCCAGTGCGGCGGCCACCTGCCGACCGGTTCCGATACCGCCGGCGGCGAGCACCGGTGCCCGACCTTCCAGTGCATCAACGATTTCCGGCCACAGCACCATCGAACCGATCTCACCGGTGTGGCCACCGGCCTCGTGCCCCTGAGCGACCACGATATCCACGCCGTTGTCCACATGCCGCTGAGCATGTTTCGCCGAACCCGCCAACGCGGCCAACGGCACACCCGCAGCATGCGCTTCCTCGATGACATCAGCGGGCGGGGATCCGAGCGCATTGGCAATCAGCGAAATCGGATGGTTGAGAGCAACTTCCACATGCGAACGGGCGATGGAGTGCAGCCAACCGAGCGTACCTTCGCTGCGCGCCTCGTCATCAGGCAGCGGTGGCACCCCGAGGTCGATCAGCGTCTTGGCGACGAAGTCACGGTGCTGACGGGGAACCAGCTTGTCGATGTCGACTGCGCTGCCCTCGGTGGGCACCTTCGCAGGCATGACGACATCGACACCGTACGGATTTCCGCCGGTATTCTCGTCCATCCAGCGCAGAGCCTTCTCGAGTTCGTCGGGCCGGTTGAACCGCACGCAACCAAGGACGCCCATTCCGCCGGCCCTGCTCACCGCTGCCGCGACCTTCTCCGACGGGGTGAAAACGAAGATCGGGTAACGGATTTCGAATCGGTCGCACAACTGGGTGCGCATCAGCCGTCGGCTCCCTCATGCTTCTTGTCGCCGTGGTTTTGGTGGATGAAGTCGGCGGCTCTTTGCTCCGTCTGGTCCTTGGCCCAGCGGTAGTCGGGCTTGCCCGCCGGCGAGCGCTTGACCTCGTCGACCAGCCAAAGACTGCGCGGCACTTTGTATCCCGCGATCTCACTCCGCACGAACGAGTCGAGGTCGGACAACGTGAGCGTTGCACCCGCGCGAGCCGCGACGACAGCGGCCACGTGCTGGCCGTACCGCGGATCCGGGACACCGACGACGAGCGCATCGAACACGTCCGGATGACCCTTCAGCGCGGCTTCGACCTCCTCCGGATAGATCTTCTCGCCGCCGCTGTTGATGGACACCGAGCCGCGGCCGAGCATCGTCACTGTGCCGTCTTCCTCAACCTGCGCGTAGTCGCCCGGGATGGCGTAGCGGACACCGTTGATCGTGCGGAACGTCTCGGCCGTCTTCTTCTCGTCCTTGTAATAGCCGACCGGGATGTTGCCCTTCTTGGCGATGACTCCCCTGACTCCCGAGCCCGGCTTCACCTCGTTGCCGTCGTTGTCCAGAACGACGGTGCGATTGTCGATCTTGACCCGGGGACCACCCATGTGTCGTTCGCCCTTAGCGACGATGCTGGTGCCACCGAAGCCCGTCTCCGACGAGCCGATCGAGTCGGTGATGACCCGATTGGGCAACAACTCGAGCAGCTTCTCTTTGATGCTCGCCGAGAAGAGAGCTGCGGTGCTCGCCAACAAAAACAGCGACGACAGGTCATGCTCGTCGCCGCTGCCCTCCGCGGCCTGCAACGCGTCGAGCAGTGGACGGCCCATGGCGTCGCCGGTGAAGAACAGCAGGTTCACCTTGTGCCTGCTGATAGTGCGCCACACGTCCTGCGCATCGAATTCCGGTGCCAGAACAACGGTTTGACCCGAGAAGAGCGCCATCCAGGTCGCCGACTGGGTGGCGCCGTGGATCATCGGCGGAATGGGATAACGGATCATCGGCGGGTTCGCCGCGGCTGCCCTGGCGAGGTCGTACTCGTCCTTGACGAACTCACCCGTCGCGAAGTCGGTGCCGCCGAAGAGCACCCGGTAGATGTCCTCGTGACGCCACATCACCCCTTTGGGGAAGCCGGTGGTTCCGCCGGTGTACAAGAGGTAGATGTCGTCCTCGCTGCGCTCGCCGAAATCGCGAACGGCCGAGCTGTCGGCGATGGCGCTGTAAAACTCAACACCGCCGTAACGCCGGTAGTCACCTTCGCTGCCGTCTTCGACGACCAGGATTGTCTGCACGTTCGGCGTATCCGGCAGGACATTGGCGACCCGGTCGGCGTACTGACGTTCGTGCACCAGGGCGACCATGTCGGAGTTTTCGAACAGGTACCGCAGTTCGCCTTCGACATACCGGAAGTTGACGTTGACGAGGATGGCGCCGGCCTTGACGATGCCGAGCATCGCGATGACGATCTCGATGCGGTTGCGGCAATAAAGCCCCACCTTGTCGCCCTTCTTGACCCCCTGCTTCATGAGGTAGTGAGCAAGGCGGTTCGCCTTCTCCTCGAGTTCGGCATACGTGATCTGGTTCTCCCCGCAGATCAGGGCAACGCGGTCAGGCACGGCATCGATGGCGTGCTCGGCAAGATCGGCAATGTTCAGGGCCACAAGTCCCAAATTAGAACGTGTTACATTTCCAATCAAGTCTGCGAGGAAGGCGGTTGGTCCGTGAGCGATCCCGACGGCGCTCCACATGCCCTTATCGAGCAGCGTGGGCACATTCTGATCGTCACGCTGAATCGGCCCGAGGCGCGCAACGCCCTGTCGGGCGAGATGCTCTCGATCATGGTCGAGGCCTGGGATCGCGTGGACAGCGATCCGGACATCCGAGTCTGCATTCTGACCGGTGCGGGCGGGTACTTCTGCGCGGGCATGGATCTGAAAGCCGCGACCAAGAAGCCGCCGGGCGACTCGTTCAAAGACGGAAGCTACGACCCGTCGCGCATCGACGGCCTTCTGAAGGGGCGACGCCTCACCAAGCCGCTGATAGCGGCGGTCGAGGGGCCGGCGATCGCGGGCGGTACCGAAATCCTGCAGGGCACCGACATTCGCGTGGCCGGCGAGAGCGCCAAATTCGGCATCTCGGAGGCCAAGTGGAGCCTCTACCCGATGGGCGGCTCGGCCGTGCGGCTGGTGCGCCAGATTCCGTACACCGTCGCGTGCGAACTGTTGTTGACCGGCCGGCACATCACCGCCTCCGAGGCTCTCGAATACGGGCTCATCGGGCATGTGGTTCCCGACGGGCAGGCTCTGGCGAAGGCGCTCGAGATCGCCGAGATGATCGCTGCCAACGGGCCGCTCGCGGTCCAGGCAATTCTGCGCTCCATTCGCGAGACCGAGGGCATGCACGAAAACGACGCCTTCAAGATCGACACGAAGATCGGTATCGAGGTCTTCCTCTCGGCCGACGCCAAGGAAGGGCCGCTGGCCTTCAAGGAAAAGCGCGCTCCGCAGTTCCGCGGCCGCTGACCGCCCTCGCCCTCGCCCTCGCCCTCGCCCTCGCGCGTGACGCTGTTGCGAGTTTTCGGTCGATTCGTCGCTGACGTTTCACATTCGACGAGCGAGAGCCGCCTCAACCCGGTGGATGATGCCGCCCGTGTTGTCGTCGGCAGTCACCCTGACCACCGTCCAGCCGAGCTGTGAAAGCGCCTCTAGTCGCGCGATGTCGCGGTTGAATTGCCGACGGCTGGTGCGGTGGTGATCGCCGTCGTACTCAACAGCGACAAGAGCCTCTTCCCAACCCATGTCCA